>WBZS01000476.1_pt1 | contig 50931 bp, 41 predicted proteins | sample 5204201 | NCBI WGS metagenome assembly WBZS01 (sample SAMN12344357, study PRJNA552823) | activated sludge metagenome | biome: Activated sludge suspended growth; feature: Nitrification reactor; material: Wastewater; isolation source: activated sludge from nitrification reactor of wastewater...
GGGGCACACCGCCGACGCCGAGCGCGATGTCGAGCGAGAGCGACCCTGTTGGGATCACTTCGACCTGCAGATGGTTGGCTTCGCCGAGGCGCATCACGGCCCCGTCGCCGAATTGCTTCTTGATCTGTGCCAGGGCGGCATCGAGCGCGCGTTCTTTTGCAGTGGGCATATCGTCTCCGTGTCGCGATCGAGTCTGAGCGGGAGTGTACTTCACCCCCTGGCAGGGTGCAACACAACGAGTTGAAAACGAGGGTGCCTGGGCCGAGCGAAGCCCGGCCCAGGCACTCTCGTTTTCGACAATCATGCTATAACACGGCCATGTTGTTCGCGCGGCAGCAGACCCTGCGCGCGGCGCACAGCCGCGACAAGGACCAGATCATCAGCCTGATGCACACCGCGTCGCGCGTGCACGTGCATCTCGATTGGCGGCCGGCCGAGGACTGGATCGGTGAACAGCCCTTCCTGGTCATCGAGCGCGGCGACAGGATCGTAACGGCCCTGGCCTGCCCGCCCGACCCGGCCGATCTGGCCTGGATCCGTCTGTTGGCCACGCACGAGACCGGCGCGACGGACGCCTGGTGGCCGCGGCTGTGGGCCGCAGCGCGCGAGACCCTGCAAGAGCAGGGCGTTCGCGGGGTGGCTTCGCTCAGTTTGGAGACCTGGTCCGCGCGGTTGCTCGAATCTTCGGGTTTCACCACCGACCATGCCATCGTGGCGCTGGCGCGCAACCGCCGTGTGCCGCTGGCCGAGAACGAACGCCTGGTGGCGGCGCGGATCCGCCCGGCCGACATCGACGACTACCGAGCCATCATCGACGTCGATCAGAGCGCATTCCCGGTGCCCTGGAACCTCTCGGACCGCATGTTGCGCATGGCCCTCGCCCAGGCCCAGAACGTCAGCGTGGCGGAGCACGATGGGCGAGTCGTGGGCTATCAACTCACCACGCCAAGCCATGCCGGCGCGCACCTCGCCCGTCTGGCCGTGCGGCCCGAAGCGCAAGGCTATGGGATCGGCCGCGCGTTAGTGGCGCGCCTGATCGCCGAGGACCAGCGCCTCGGCCACGGCGAACTGACCGTCAACACACAGGAAGACAACCACGCCTCGCTGGCGGTCTATACGCGGCTGGGTTTCCGGCCAACCGGTGTGCGCTTGCCGGTGTACGAACTCCGCTGGTGAGCGTTTACGGACCCGCCTCCGCCTGTTATCATTGCCTTACCTATCCCAAAGTCGGTTAGCGCAGGTCGGGTTCGCCCGTCTCCATCCGTCGAAATCATGTCGCGACAAGAATATGCGTTCCTCGCCCGCGATGGGCTGACGCTTCAAACATACGCGTGGACGCCCGTGGGCCGACCACGGGCCGCGATCGTGTTGACCCACGGTCACGGCGAATACGCGTCGAAATACGAGCATGTCGCCCAGGCGTTTGCCGCAGCGGGCGTGGCCGTGCTGGCCTACGATCTGCGCGGGCACGGCCGATCGGGCGGGCCGCGCGGGCATGCGCCCAAGTACGAGGCCCTGCTCAGCGACCTGCAGCGCGTGATGGGCCGTGCGGATTCGCTCTTCCCTGATGCGCCGCGCTTCCTTTATGGGCACAGCTTCGGTGGCCAGATCACGCTGCAGTATGTGCTCCAGCGTCGGCCGCTGGTGAGCGGCGTGATCGTCAGCGGGCCGTGGCTGCGGCTGACCTATGCACCGCCGGCGTGGCGGATGTTGTTGGCGCGCGGGCTGGCGAACGTCTGGCCGGGCTTCACCCAGGACACCGGTCTGGCCGACGCCGTGCCGATGTCTCACGACGCCGAACTCATGGCGCGCTACCCTGACCTACATCTGGCGCACGGAAAGATGACGGCCCGTTTGGGTCTCGACGCAATCACGGCCGGCGAGGATATCCTCAAGCGCGCGTCCGAGATCACGACGCCGCTGCTGGTGCTGCACGGCGAGCTCGACGGCGTGTTCGACCCCGACGTCTCGCGACAGCTCTTCGAAGGCGTCGCCACACACGACAAGGCCCTGTGCGTCTACCCCGGCATGTTCCACGAGATCCATAACGAGGTCGACCGCGCTCAGGTCTTCAAGGATGTGCTGGCCTGGATCGACACGCATCTCGGAAGCTGACGTTCGAACGACGAACAAAAGAGAAGAGAGACGCCGGAGAGAAGACCGGCGTCTCTCTTCTCTTTTTGTTCGGCAGGGCTCAGACGCCGAGGCCCAGGAGTTTTCCGAGCGCCGCGAGCCAGGGCAGCGCGGCGACGATGAGGGGCGCGATCACAAGGGCGGGCAGGTAGTTGCCGACGCGGATCTTGCGGAGCTCGAGCAGGGGCCCGACGCCGGTGGCCATGACGAGCACGCCGCCGGCCGCGGTCAGCTCCGTGATCATGGCGGTCGTCAACAGCTGATTGGCCTGAGCGGCGAGCAGCGCCAGACCGCCTTGATAGATCAGGATCACGACGACCGAGAACAGCACGCCGACGCCGCTGGCGGCGGCAAACGCCAGCGCCGCAAACCCATCCAGCACCGACTTGATCGCCAGCAGCTGGTAGTCGCCGGTCAGGCCGTCCTGGATCGAACCCAGGATCGTCATCGGGCCGACGCAGAAGAGCAGACTGGCCGTGACAAAGCCGCGGATGAACCGGGCTGCTCCGTCCGGCGAGTCGCTGCGCGCAAACCGCGCTTCCAGCCAGGCGCCCAGGCTGTGCAGACGATCCTCCACGCGCCACCATTCTCCCAACAGACCGCCGATCATGATCGCGCCGAGCGTGATCAAGTTGTTGTTCGATTCGAGCGTCATCTTCAGGCCTGCCGCGATCACGAACAACCCCAGGCCGTTCAGGATCGTGGCGCGGACCCGGTCCGGCAGGCGATTGCCCAGGGCCAGGCCCAACGCTCCGCCGAGCAGCACGGAGACGATGTTGAGCAGGGTTCCAGTCATGGTGCGAGGACTCTTTCAGGATGGCGTGGCAATTGGCGCATTATAAAGTAGGCGTCGGGCGTCAGATGTCAGGCATCCGCGGTGACGGGGCCCGGGTCCGCCCATAGAGGGGGAGCATATGGGAGGAGGCGCAAAGCCGTTCTGGCTCGGCGTGGTGTATGGGCTGGCCCTGGCGCTTGCCGCGAGCGGGTTGCTGTTGGCCGTCGCGCGCCGGCCGGCCGGTGTGCCCGTGGTGCTGGCCGAGCTGCCGACATCGGCGCCGGTGCGCGTGTACGTGTTGGGCGCAGTCGCGACACCCGGGGTCTACCCTTTGCCGCCGGACGCGATCGTGGAAGATGCGCTGGCCGCGGCAGGCGGCGCGCTGCCGCAGGCGGATCTGGCGGCCGTGAACCTGGCGGCGCAGGTGGCCGCCGGCGATCGCATCGACGTGCCGCTGATCCCGCCGACCGCGGCGCCGACGCGTCGCCCGCCGCCGCAACCTACACCCCCGCCGGGCGAGAACAGCACGACGACCGGTTCCGGAGCCTCGCCCGCCGCCACGCCGACCGCGCCTCCGACCGGGAACACAAGCGGCGCGGCGCCTGCGCCTGATCCAGGTAGGGCGGGTAAAATCAACATCAACACGGCCACCGCCGGTCAGTTCGAGAGCCTGCCCAAGATCGGGCCGTCGATCGCGCAGCGGATCGTCGAGTATCGCGATGCGCATGGGCCGTTCAACCGGATCGAAGATCTCCAAAACGTGAAGGGCATCGGCCCGTCGACCTTCGCAGCCTTGAAGGATTATGTGACAATCGGGCCCTAAGCGCACCGGGAGATGCCGATGACCCGACTGCATGCGATCAAGCGGCTCTGGCAGAAGCACGTTTTGGCAGAGAACCGCCGTTCGATCCCGGGCCTGCTGGCCACTCTGACCCAGTGGCCTGTCTATACGCTCATGGCGGATGGGCGACGCTTCGAGGGCCCCGAGGGCGTCACGCGTTTCTACAGCGGCTTGTTCGAGGGCGTGCCTGACGCGACCTTCGATCTTAAAGCCGCGTTCGTCAGCGAAGACGGCGTCGTCGAGGAATCGGTCTTGCTCGGGCGACAGACCGGCATGCTGTTCGACATCGCGCCGAGCGGCCGGCAGGTGGCCCTGCCGTTGACGATCGTGTTTCCTTTCGATGCTGCAGCGGGCCGCTTCTCGGGTGAGCGTCTGTATTTCGATCTGGGCACGCTGCAGCGCCAGTTGAGCCCCGGAACCCCTTGATCATGGAAGCTAAATACCACATCGAGATCCTTGAACGCAGCCTGGGCGGACGGGTGCCGGTCGACGTCATGCAGATCATGACCTCGGCCAACCTGGGGCAGGATTCGCTGATTGGCCTGACGCATCTGGAATACCACTTCGACGCCAATCTGTTCGCGGTCTCGCAGGCCTATGTCGATGGCCAGCGGGTTCTGGCGCAGCGGTGGTGGGGGCGGCCGGCGGGTTGGGCGGCGTTCGGGCGCTTGAGCCACACCGTGGCCGACTTTTACGCGCATTCCAACTACGTCCGGTTGTGGCTGGCCCATGAGTTGGGCCTCGGCAACCCGGCCGACGTCGAGGCCGCGCTCAAAGCGGATCCTCTGGCTGCGCCGTCGCTCGAGCGCATCCCGCCGCTCGATCCCGTGTTCCTCGACCACCCGGATCTGCGCTCCGGCAAAGTGTATTGGGTGCGCGACATCCTCGCTCTTGTGCCCGCGATCGGCGATGTGCTCGTGCCGATCATGCCGGCGGATTCGCACGCGCGCATGAACCTCGACCATCCGGGGCGCGGGCCGCTGTTTCCGTATGCGATCGCGGCGGCCGTGGCGCGCACGGTCATCGAGTATGATCGCGTCCTCGCGGCGCGCGGTCTGCCGCCTGGCCCGCAACCCGCGGGGGCTGTTGCGGGTTAATCCTGTCGAAACACCGGCGCTTCCGGCGCCGGAACTTCCACGTCAAAGGACATTGCCTTATGACCCAAGGATTGTTTTTCGAAGAGTTCCAACTCGGTCAGAAGCTCGAAACCGTCGGGCGCACGATCACGGAAACCGACGTCGTGAATTTCTCGGCGCTTTCCGGCGATTACAACCGTATCCACACGGATGCCGCGTATGCCGCGAACACGCCGTTCGGTCAGCGCATCGCACATGGGCTGTGCGTATCCGCGATCGCTTCGGGCCTGATGGTGCGCACGAACATCATGGAAGGCACGGTGTTGGCGTTTCGCGAGATCAATGAGTGGAAGTTCAGCAAACCCGTGTTCTTCGGCGACACCATCCACGTGTCTTCCGAAGTCGTTGAGTTGAAATCGCTGCCGCGTGTGGGCGGTGGCGCCGTGACGATCAAGCTCGACGTCATCAATCAGAAGGGCGACGTCTGTCAGACCGGGCGTTGGACGATGTTGATGCTGAGCAAGCCGAAGTGACCGTGAGGGAGGAGGAGGGAGGAGGGAGAAGGGAAGAGCGAAGAGCGCTCACCGTTTTTCTCGCCCCTCGCTCCTCCCTCTTCCCCCCTCCTTCCCCCCCCAGGGGTTTGCTTGCATTTTCCCTGGAATATCGTATATTCGGGCCCTTGTAAGCTTCGTCTAAATCGCAAAGGAGACCAATCCATGGCCGACAAGCTCACCAAGTCCCAATTCATCGCCGCCGTGGCGGAGAAGTCGGGCGTTTCGAAGAAGGAAGCTGCCACCGTGTTGCAGTGCGTGAACGATATCGTCGTTCATCAGCTGACCAAGCGTGGCGGTGGTGAGGTGACGATCCCGAACCTGCTCAAGCTGACCGTGGCCGTCAAGCCCGCCACGCCTGAGCGCCCGGGCATCAACCCCTTCACCAAGGAGCCCACGATCATCAAGGCCAAGCCGGCTCGCAAGGTCGTCAAGGCCCGCCCGGTCAAGGCCCTGAAGGACGCCGTCTAAGCCTTCCGGCAGACGAATGAATGGCAAAGGCGCCGTCCCCGGCTTGGGGGCGGCGCCTTTGTTTTCTAACCTGGAGCTGACCGCTCCAGACGAGATTCTCGGGAAAACAAGGCAATTCTGTAATCGTAGGGCGCGAAAACGGGAAGAATTCTAACCATGCGCTTCGCCGCTCGCCCACTGCACTCCAGGGCTATCGCATCTTATTCGCGAGGACCGGTTTCTTTGCCACGAATTTCACGAATTGAATCGAATTCTCACGAATGCGGATCGTTCGTGCCAATTCGATTCAATTCGTGAAATACGTGGCAAAACGCGCGCAGTTTCACTTTAGCTGCGTTAGCCCTGAACCGCACCCCCATGTGCGACGTCCGGTTTGGGTGGTATCCTCCCCTGACCTATGAACGACGTCGTGTTTCACGTAGGCCCGGTGCCCGTGTCCGGCCACGCCATCCTGGCGCCGATGGACGGCTTTTCGGACCTGCCGTTCCGGCTGATTTGCCGCGAGTTGGGCTCGGCCATGTCGTACACCGAGTTCGTCAACGTCGACGAGCTGGCCGCCACCCGCAAGCGCGACGCCAAGTGCTGGCGCAAACTGGTCTTCGACCCAAGCGAGCGCCCGATGACGTTCCAGATCTACGGCCACGACGTCGACCGCGTGATCGCCGTGGCAGAGCGCCTGCAGGACCAGGCGCCGGCGCCCGACATCATCGACATCAACATGGGCTGCTACGTCCGCAACATCGCCGAGCGGGGGGCCGGGTCCGGCATGTTGCGCTTCCCCGAGCGGATCGCCCGCCTCTTCGCCGGGCTCTCGCAACACGTGCGCCTGCCTGTGACGGCCAAGATGCGCCTGGGGTGGGACCCGGCCAGCCGCGTCCACGTGGAGGTCGCCCGGATCCTTGAAGACAACGGCGCCCGCCTGATCGCCGTCCACGGTCGCACCAAGTCTCAGGGCTATGGCGGCCAGGCCGATTGGGACGCGATTGCCGAGGTCGTGCAGACGGTGCGCGTCCCCGTGATCGGTAACGGCGATGTCAGGACCGTCGCCGACATCGAGCGTCTGCGTCGTCACACCGGTTGCGCGGCAGTCATGATCGGGCGCGCCGCGATCGGCAACCCCTGGATCTTCGCGGGCAAGGATCGCGGTGACGTGACCACGGACGAAACGGTGGCGCTCATGCGCCGACACCTGCAGCTGAACCTCGATTTCTACGGCCAGCGCTTCGGCCTGGTCCTGTTCCGCAAACACGCGGCGCGCTACATCCAGGGCCTGCCGGATGTCGAGCGCCTGCGCGTGCCGCTCCTCACCGCCCGCAGCGTCGCCGAGTTCGACGCCTCGGTGGGCGCCTGGGCTACAGCCGCCGAGCCCGTCGCCTAGGCCGCCGTTCCGCCGCGATCCTCAGCCCTGGCCCAAATCCAGCTTGACACTTCCTCTGGTTTATACTGAGTTAGCGCCGGGGACACACCTGAAGGAACTTCCGTTCCAGGCGCCGCGTCTTTGACGGGACAAGGAAACGCGGAGACGCCAAGGAGAGCCATGTCCACGCCAAACCCCGCCACACCGGAGCCCGAACGTCCGGAGGACGATCCGTCGGCCGGCGAAACGCCGAAACGCCGGCCCGCCGACCAGCCCAGGCCCTGGCCGGACGAGGACGCCGCCACGGTGCGGCTGCCCGCGCCCGACCAGCCCGGCTCGGGCACGACCGGACGACCGCGGACGGGGCGCGACGGCGCACCAGGGCCCGGACCAAGGGACCCCAATGCCCACCCGCTGCCTGACGCTCAACGCGACCAGACCACCCAGCGTCGCCTGGATGTCGACCAGCACGGCATGCCGATCCCGCGCAATCCGGGGGCCCCGTCGCGCCCGCGCCCGGCCTTCGTCGAGCCGCGGCCGGTCAACGCGCCGCTCGACGACCCGAACCACGAGCCGACCCTGGGTGGCACGACGGCCTGGCACCGCCCGGCCCCAGTGCGTCGCGGCCCAAACCTGTGGCGCTGGATCCAGATCCTGTTCTTCCTGGGGGTCAGCGCCGTGATCGCGCTCGGCATCGGCCTGATCGGCGGGTATATCTACATCGCGCAGGACCTGCCCTCGGTCGACGACCTGGCGGCGCGCGCCTCGCAGTTCGAGACGGCCCGCATCTACGATTCGCAGAACAACCTGCTGTACGAGATCAACGACCCGAACACCGGACGGCGCACACGCGTGCCGCTCGAGAAGATCTCGCCCTACCTGATCGCGGCGACGATCGCGACCGAGGACAAGAACTTTTACAGCCATCCGGGCTTCGACCCGGTCGGCATCGTGCGCGCCATCTTCCAAAACGTCCAGGCCGGCGACACCGTTTCCGGCGCCTCGACGATCACGCAGCAGCTCGTGCGTCAGCTCGTGTTGACCCCGGAGGAGCGCGTCGAACGCAGCAACTGGCGCAAGATCCGCGAGATCGTGCTGGCGGCCGAGATCGAGCGCCGCTATACCAAGCGCGAGATTCTCGAGCTCTTCCTCAACGAGAACAACTACGGCAATCTGGCGTACGGCATCGAGGCCGCGGCCGAGTTGTACTTCAACAAGACGGCCGCGGACCTCAGCCTCGGCGAGGCGGCCATGCTGGCCGGTCTGCCGCAGGCCCCGGCCATCTACGACGTGTTTACCAACCGTAAGGCCGTCGAAGGCCGCCAGTTGCAGGTGCTCAGCCTGATGCGGCAGGTCAGTCAGGAGCGCAACTGCATCACGCTCGACGTCGACACCAGCCCGAACCCGGTGTGCGTGGACGTCGAGTCGGTGACGGTCGCCATCTCCGACATGCAGACTCGCACCTTCACGGCGCCGCGCAACGACGCGCGTTTTCCGCACTGGGTGCTGTACGTGCGCCAGCAGCTCGAGGCGCAATACGGCCAGCAGCTCTATCGCGATGGCCTGAGCATCTACACCACGCTCGATCCCAACCTCCAGACGTTGGCCGAGCAGATCGTGGCTGAGCAGATCTCGACTTTGCAGGATCGCAACGTCACCAACGGCGCGCTGGTGGCCATCGATCCACGCACGGGCGAGATCAAGGCCATGGTCGGCTCCGACGACTACAACGACCCGGTCGACGGCCAGATCAACATGGCCCTGATCCCGCGTCAGCCGGGCTCGTCGATCAAGCCATTCGTGTACGGCCTGGCGATGGAGCGTGGCTGGACGCCGGCGACGCTGCTCTGGGATGTGCCGACCGAATTCCCGGACGGCGCAAACGATCCCTACAAGCCGACCAATTACGACGGCCTCTTCCACGGCCCGGTGTTGTTGCGCTACGCCCTGGCGAACTCGTACAACGTCCCGGCGGTGCGCGCGGCTCAATTCACGGGCGTGCGTCAGGACGGCGGCATCGTGCAATTCATGAGCAAGTTCGGCGTGACCACGTTGACGCGCACCGACTACGGGCTGTCGCTCGGCCTCGGCGCCGGCGAAGTGCCTCTGCTGCAGATGACCGGCGCCTATGCGACGCTCGCCCATCAGGGTCAGCGCGTCTTCCCGATTTCGATCAAGCGCATCGTCAACCTCGACGGCAAAGTGATCTGCGAGCAACCGCTGACGCCCGTCGACGTGCGCAGCGAGCCGCCGCCCTGTCAGACCCCGCCGGAGGGGTGGGGCCAGCCCGTGATCTCGGCCGAGACCGCGTATCTGCTGACCGACATCCTCTCCGATAACGCGGCCCGCACGCCGGCCTTCGGGCCAAACTCGCCGCTGGCGCTCTCTTTCCCGGCCGCGGTCAAGACGGGCACGACCAACGACTACAAAGACAACCTGACGCTCGGGTTCACGCCCGAGCTGGTCACGGGCGTGTGGGTCGGCAACGCCGACAATTCGGCGATGGCGGCCGGCACCAGCGGCGTCACCGGTGCGGCGCCGATCTGGCACACGTTCATGGAGACGGTGTTGGCCGGCCACAGCTCGCCGTTCGTGCGACCGGGCAGCGTCGTCGAGCGCACGATCTGCACGCTGTCGGGCGCCGAACCCGGACCGAACTGCCCGCCCGACAAGCAACGCGTCGAGCTCTTTGCGCAGGATAAACTGCCGCTGCCGGCGACGCGCGATCTGCAGCAGCGGGCCTACATCGACCCGTTCACCAATCTGCGTCAGACCGAGGCCTGCTCGCGCACGTATCAGGCCGACATGCTCTTCGACCAGCAGCGCGACATCGTTGACGTGCAAGATGTCTTCGCCCGTACGTGGCTGACACAGGATCCGGCCGGTCAGGCCTGGGCCGCGGCGCTGGGCATCCAGCAGCCGATCCTGTGGTCGCCGCCGCGCGAGTGCGCGGAGAGCGACCCACGGCCGATCATGTCGATCGCGTATCCGCCCGAGGGCGCGGTGCTGCAACCCGGGAAGATCGAGATCCTGGGCACCGCCGGCGCCTCGGCCGATTTCGCCTACTACGAGGTCCAGTACGGCATCAGCGACAGCCCGCAGGGGTGGGGCCAGGTGCTTGGGCCGAATACCAATCCTGTGTTGGGCACGGCCAAGCTCGCGGATTGGGATGGCTCGAGCCTGCCCGACGGCCCCGTGACATTGCGCGTGATCGTGCATGCTCAGAGCGGTGGCGCGGCCGAATACCGCGTGCACTTCAAGATCGAGCGCCCGACCCCGACACCCGAGCCGACGGCTACGATCACGCCGACGCCGACCCAGACGCCCACGCCGCTGCCGACGTCGACACAGATCCCGACCAACACGGCGCTCCCCACCGATACTCCGGCACCGACGGCCACGCCGACTTTGCCGATCGCCCCGACTGCGGAATTGACGCCGCTGCCCAGCGCGGCACCGTGATGAGGGAGGGAAGAGGGAGGAGGGAAGAGGGAGGAGGGATGAGGGACGAGACTCTCCTCCCTCCTCCCTCTTCCGTTTCACCGCGTGTTAGCATTCGACTATGCAGGCGACGACACACGCGCCCGGAGGGGCACAGAAACGCAACGCCGATGTTCGGCGTGTTTTGTGGATCGTGCTGGGGCTCAACCTGTTGATCGCGGCGATCAAGTTGACCGTCGGGTCGCTCACCGGCTCTCTGGCGATCCTGGCCGATGCCTTTCACTCGCTGATCGACTCATCCTCGAACGTCGTCGGCCTGCTGGGCGTATGGGTCGCCGGCCGGCCGGCCGATTCGAACCATCCCTACGGCCATCAACGCTATGAGACGATGGCGGCGCTTGGCATCGGCGTGATGCTGGCGCTCGCGGCCTATGAGATCGGCAGCGCCGTCGTCAATCGGTTGTGGGGCGGGGGCGAGATCCCGCTGGCGGATCCGGTGGCGATCGCGGTCATGGCCGGGACTTTCCTGGCCAACGTCGTCATCGTGATGTACGAAACCCGCGCGGGCCGTCGGCTGAACAGCCCGGTGTTGCTCGCGGACGCGCAACACACGCGCACCGATCTGTTCGTCACCACCTCGGTGGTCGCGGCCCTCATCGGCGCGCGGCTGGGCTGGGTCTGGCTCGACCCGCTGGTGGCGCTGGGCGTGGTGGTCTTGCTGGTGCGCGCCGCCTGGACCATCATGAATTCTGCCGCACTGACTCTCACCGACGCCGCCGTGCTCGACCCCAAATCGGTCGAAGATATCGCCCGAGCCGTGCCCGGCGTGACGGCCGTGCGCGGGGTTCGTTCGCGCAACCGGGGCGACGGCGCCTGGGTGGACCTGGCGATCGAGGTCGACTCGGTCATGGACACGGCGCAGGCCCATGCCGTGGCTTGCGAGGTCGAGCGCCGCCTCGGGACCACGCTGACGGGTGTAGCCGAGACGTTTGTGCACGTCGAGCCCGTAACGCCAACCGAACGCGGCTGGGCGCATCTTTCGGCGCAGTTGCGCGGCCTGGCCGACGGCCTCGGGTTGGGTCTGCACGACCTCAACGCCCACGCCGAACCCGACGGGCGCGTATCGGTCGAGATGCACATCGAAGTCGACGCCCAGCTCTCGCTCGGCGGCGCACACGCGCTCGTCGACGAGTTCGAGAGCCGCGCGCGTGCCGCGTTCCCGGGCGTCGCCGACGTGGTGACGCACATCGAACCGCTGAAGGAAATCATCGAAGATGAGGCCGGTCGGATCGAACGCGCCGAAGCGCTCACGGCTGCGATCCGAACCACGACCGATGCCGTGGCGGGTGAGGGCACCTGCCACGATGTCGTGCTGCACAACGTCGGCGGGCACCTGCTTGCGACCCTGCACGTCAGCCAGCCGGACGCGCTGCCGATCTCCGAGGCGCATGCGCTTGCCGAGCGCATCGAGCGCGCCCTGCATCAGGTGTTGCCCGAATTAAGCCGGACGGTCGTGCACGTCGAGCCGGCGTGATGCGTTGGAGGGTTAGAGCGAGGAGCGAAGAGCGAAGAGGGAGTGGGACGCGCTCCTCGCTCTTCGCTCCTCTCTTCACGGCGTCGGTGTCGGGCCGCTGAGCTCAGCGGCGAGGGTGTCGAGGTAGGCCTCGCCGTCTTGGAGTTGCGGACCGAAGGCTGTGTCGGCGATGTCGATCTGGATCGGCACCTCGAGCTGGACCGGGATTTCGGCGTAGATCGGCACCGTCAGGCTGACGGGGATCGTCTGCTGCAGCCGGATCGGGAGTTCGGCGCGGATCGGCAGCGTGAGGTTGCGTGTGCCGAAGCCCGGGATCTCGATCGGGATGGTGACCACGGTGCTGATCGGGATCGTGTTGCTGATCGGGATCGTGATCGTGCGGCTGATCGGCACCGTGACGTCGACCGGGATCACCTGATCGATCTGAACCGTATATTCGATTCGGGAATTGCGGATCTCACCCACGGCGTCCGCCGCCTGAGCCGCCGCCACCCCGGCCTGGGCGCGCACCTGCAGCAACGTGTTGATCAGATACAGGTTGAGCGCCAGGGCCGCGATCGCTACGATCCACAGCAGCCAGTAATCCAGAGGGCGAGGGTGTTCGGATTTGATCATGGTTGTGGTCTAATTTAGAAGCCGTAACCGTCTGCAGACGTCAGTGGGCGCATGGGCCGGACAGAGCCGCGTGAATTGACGCCTGAGCCCGGACGCCCGACGCCGTTTCCAAAGCATACCCGATCTCGGAGCCATCGCCCACATGCCTGACCTTTTGACGCCCGATCACTTTCGCAAACACACCAACGCCATGCTCGAACAGTTGAAGCAACTGGTCGAAATCGAGTCGCCGTCGACCGACAAGGCCAGCGTCGATCTGCTCTCGGCGGCGTTGTTGCCGGCGCTCACGGCGCTTGGGGCCGAGATCACGATCGATCCGCAAAAGGAATTCGGCGACAACGTCGTCGCGCATTGGCCGGCGCCCTCCGGGGCGACCGACGGCGGCATCCTGCTGATGTGCCACCTCGATACCGTCTTTCCACTGGGCACCCTCGCGCGCCAACCCTGGCGGATCGACGGGCCCAAGGCCTTTGGGCCGGGCACGATCGACATGAAGGCCAGCATCGTCCTGGCGCTGACGGCCCTGACCGAGTTGCGCCGTTCCGGGCGCTGGCCGGAGCGGCCGATCACGCTTTTGCTGACGTCGGATGAGGAGACCGGCAGCGCCGGTTCACGGACGCTGATTGAGCAACAGGCGCGCGCGCATGCCCTGACGTTGTGTCTGGAGCCGTGTTTGCCGGATGGATCACTCAAAACCGCGCGCAAGGGCATCGGCGAGATCGACCTTGTCGTCCGCGGACGCGCGTCGCACGCCGGCACCAACCATGCCGAAGGCCGCAATGCCATCCACGAGCTCGCACATCAAATTCTGGCCGCGCAGGCGCTCACCGATTACGAGCGCGGCACGACCGTCAACGTCGGTGTGGTGAGCGGCGGCACCCGCTCGAACGTCGTCCCCGAGGAGGCCCGGGCAAGCATCGACTATCGCGTCCCCGATATGGCCGAGGCCGAGCGTCTGGCCGCCTGGACCGCTGCGCTCAAGCCGGTGCTGCGCGATGTCACGCTCGAGGTGCAGGGCGGTCTCAACCGGCCGCCGATGCCGCGCGATGCCTTGATGGCCGAGACGTTCGCGCAGGCTCAGGCGATCGCGGCCCAGATCGGGCTGACGGTGGGCGAGGGCAGCACCGGGGGCGGCTCCGACGCCAACTTCGTCGCGCCGCTGGGCGTGCCCGTGCTTGACGGCCTTGGCGCCGCCGGGAATGGCGCGCATTCCGAGCGCGAACACATCATCATTGCCAGCCTGCCGGAGCGCGCGGCTTTTCTGACGGCGCTGCTCACGGCGTGGCGCGCTTAGCGCAACAGGAGGTCACGCATGCATCGCACCGCGAAGACGCTTCTGACCCAGTTCGAGTCGGCCAACGGCGGGTTGGGGCAAGAACAGTGGAGCGCGCTTCTGGCCCTGGCCGCGAAGCCGGTGCCGTGGGCGTACGACGTCTGGGACACCCTGGTCGCCGGTCTGAGCGACACCGACAACCACAAGCGCACGATCGCGGCTCAGCTGCTCTGTCAGCTCGCTCTCAGCGACCCCAAACGGCGGATCCTCAAGAACCTCGACGCGATCCTGGACGTGACCCATGATCCGCGTTTCGTCACGGCCCGACATACGCTCCAGGCCTTATGGCGGATCGGCTTGGCCGGCAAGAAACAACGCGACGTGATCGTGGCGCGGCTGGGCGATCGCTTCGCCGAGGCCGCGGGTGAGAAGAACGGCACGCTGATCCGGTACGACATCGCCGTGAGCCTGCGTAGCTTATTCGACGCCACTCGGTCTGCAGGCGTGAAAACGGCCGCTCTCGCGTTGATCGAGACCGAGACCGACCTCAAGTACCGCAAAAAGTACGCGAGCGCCTGGCGCGGAGCGTGAGGCGCCCGTCACATTGCGCTGTTGGGCCAGAGACTGTTGTAAGATTGGAACGCTGAGCTTCGCCGCAGTCGCGCGAGCGCTTGCGTGCGGGTCAACGCCGCCTTCATCGTGAGGATGGCCCTGCGAGCTCATCACACATTCGCCCACTCCTGTGGCGCCCGGACATCCGTGACGATCGCCGTGCAATCCCACTGACCCGGTTCGGGCCGACTCATCGGCCCGCCTGTCGGGGCAGTCGATCCCATCGAGGTGTCGTGTCGCTGCGGGAGCGTTTTGTCACATGTGAGGAGAACCCGCCCATGCATCGACTCAAAAGCCTGATCGCAGGCGCGCTGGCCGTTGCCCTGATTGCGGCCTGCGCGCCGCAACCGACATCGGCGCCCGTCGCGACCGATGCCCCCGCGGCGACGGCCGCGCCCGAGGCCACCGCGGCCCCAGAAGCGACCACGCCGGCTGCCGAACCCGGCGCCACGCTGCGCATCGGCATCGGCGCCGAGCCTGAGACGCTCGACCCGGGCGATGCCGTGATGGTGCAGGAGCAATTCGTCCTGATCAACCTGTTCGACTCGTTGCTGGCCATGGGGCCGGATGCGTCGCTGCATCCCGCGCTGGCCTTGAGCTGGGAGCCGAGCGCCGATTACAGCGCGTTCACGTTCGAACTTCGCCCGGGCGTCACCTTCCACGACGGCACGCCGTTCAACGCTGCCGCGGTCAAGGCCTCGTTCGACCACATCATGAGCGACGCCGTGCTCGAATCCGGCGGCAAGACCCTGCTACAGGATCACCAGTACGTCGAGACCACGGTGGTCGACGACGACACGGTGGTGGTCAAGTTCGGTGCTTCATACCCGACCTTCCTGCGCGATGCGGCGCGGCAGTGGCTGAGCATCTCGTCGCCGACGGCGCTCGAGAAGTACGGGGCCGAGTACGGGCGCAACCCGGTCGGCACAGGGCCGTTCAAGTTCGTGCGGTGGGAGTCGCAGACCGAGATCGTGCTCGAGGTCAACGCCGACTATGCCTGGGCGCCCGAGTTTGCGGCGCACAGCGGCGCCGCGCACCTGGGTGGGCTCGTCTTCCGGATCCTGCCCGATGCGGCGACGCGGCTGACCGCGATCGAGACCGGCGAGGTCGACGTCGTGGCCGATCCGCCTTCGCTCGACGCGCTTGCGCTGGCCGACACCGGCGCGGTGTCGATCGAGACCTTCGCGCAACCCGGCATCCCGGCGTTGATGATGATCAACACCGAGAAGGCGCCGACCAACGACCTGAACGTGCGCAAGGCCATGCTCCTGGCCGTCAACCAGGACGAGTTGGTGGCGACCGCGTTCCAGAGCCTGGGCATGCCGACTTACGGCGTGCTCTCGCCGACCACGTGGTCGTATGACGAAGCCGCGTCGAGCCAGTACCGCTTCAATCTCGAGGAAGCCAAGCGCCTGCTCGAGGACGCGGGTTGGGTGGACACGAACGGCGACGGCATCCGCGAGAAGGACGGCGCCAACCTGACGATCGACTACCCGACCTCGCCGGTGTGGGAAGAGGCCTTCAGCGAATTGCTGGCCGGCTATCTGCAGCTGGCCGGGTTCGAGGTGACGCTGCGGCCGATGGACGACGCCGGCATCGTCGCCGAGCTGGGCGCCGGCAACTACTCGATGATGTACATCTACTGGGTGCGCGCCGATCCTTCGCCGCTGCGCGTGCTCTTCCACTCGGAGAACATCAACGGCGGCGCGGCCTACAGCCGTTTCGCCAGCCCCGAGCTCGACGCGGCGCTGGCCGACGGCGACGTGCAGACCGACGAGGCCGTGCGTCTGCAGGACTACGTCACGGCGCAGAAGATCATCATGGACAATGCGCTGGTGCTGCCGATGTTCACGGTCAACAGCGTGTACCTGATCACGCCGGCCGTGAAGGACTTCTCCTTCGATCTCGAAGGTTATCCGTGGTTGTACGACGTTTCGCTCCAGCCCTGATCGGCTGCGAGCATTCGTGAGCCCTTCGGCGGGGCGATCCGGTCTTTCGGGTCGCCCCGCCGTGTCCTGTCTGTCTGCTGGAGTTCGGCGGCAGCGCCGCCCGGCTGTGAGGAATCCGCATGCGCCGTTATCTCGCGCGCCGTTTGATCACCTCGGTCGGTGTCTTGTTGGGGATCTCGGTGCTGGTGTTTTCGATCAGCCGCCTGGTGCCCGGCGACATCGTCGACGTGATGCTCGGCACGCGAAACGTCACGGCCGAGGCCAAGGCCGCGCTCCGCGCCCAACTCGGCCTGGATGCGCCCATCCCGGTGCAGTACCTGGTCTTCCTGGGCAACGCCGTGCGCGGCGAGTTCGGGGTCTCGCTGACCAACAAGATGCCGGTGGCGCGCGCGATCGGCGAGCAATTGCCGAACACGGTGGTGCTGGCGGCGGCGGCGCTCGCCGTCGCGCTCGGCATCGGGTTCCCGCTCGGGATCTTCGCAGCGTTGCGGCCCGGCAGCTGGGCCGATACGCTGGCCATGGCCGTGTCGGTCACGGGGCTGTCGATCCCGACCTTCTGGTTGGGCCTGATGCTGATCCTGTTCTTCTCCGTCCAGCTCGGCTGGCTGCCCAGCATCCACAAGGGCAGTGATCCGCTCTCGTTGATCATGCCCGCGCTCACGTTGGGCCTGCCCGAGGCGGCCGTCATCGCGCGGATGGTACGCGCCAGCCTGCTCGATGTGCTCGGCCAGGAGTACATCGTGGCGGCACGGGCGAAGGGCGCGGGCCGCGCGCGTGTGCTTTTCAAACATGCGCTGCGCAACGCCCTGATCCCGGTCGTCACCTTTCTGGGTCTGCAGATGGCTTATCTGTTGGGCGGCTCCGCCATCGTCGAGACTATCTTCGCCCGGCCCGGCATCGGGCGGCTGGCCGTCTCGGCCATCTCGTCGCGCGATTACCCGTTGCTGCAGGGCGTCGTGCTGGTCACGGCCTCGATCTACGTGGTCGTCAACACATTGACCGACCTGACCTACATGCTGCTCAACCCCAAGATCCGGTTGTCATGACCCCGTCGCTCGAGCTCCTCCCGGGGAAGCAGCGCTCCGAGTCGCCCAACGCGCGCCTGCTGCGCCGGACCTTCCGCAGTCCGAGCGCCGTGATCGGCGCGCTGATCCTGCTTCTGCTGCTCGTGGCCAGCCTGGCCGCGCCGTTCTTGACGGACAAGGATCCCAATCTGATCAACCCGAGCCAGACGCTCAAGCCCCCGAGCGTGACCCGGCCGATGGGCACCGACAACATCGGCCGCGACACATGGGCCCGGTTTCTTTACGGCGGCCGGCTGTCGCTGCTGGTCGGCGTGATCGCGATCGGGATCGGCGCCACGGCCGGCATCACGATCGGAGCGGTGGCCGGCTACTTCGGCGGCTGGGTCGACTCGGTGCTCTCCTGGGCGATGGATGTCCTGATCTCGTTTCCGGATTTGCTCCTGGCGTTGGCCATGATCGCCGTGCTCGGGCCCGGCCTGGTCAACGCCATGATCGCGGTCGGCATCGCCTTCATCCCGGGCTTCGCGCGTCTGACCCGCAGCAGCGTGCTCTCGATCCGCGAGCAGAACTACGTCGAGGCGGCCCGTGCCCTTGGCGCTTCGGATGCCGCCATCCTGCTCAATCATCTCCTGCCCAACTCGTTGCGGCCCTTGCTGGTGCTGACCACGCTCAGCATCGGCTCCGCGATCCTCACGGGCGCGGCCTTGAGTTTCCTGGGCCTGGGCGCGCAGCCGCCGACGCCGGAGTGGGGGGCGATGCTCAATGCCGGGCAGAAGTTCGTGCGTCAGGCCTGGTGGCTGACGGTCTTCCCGGGCCTTGGCATCTTTCTGACCATCCTGTCGCTCAACCTGCTCGGCGATGCCGTCAGCGACGCGGCTGCGGGTGGTAAATAGGCGAAGGCTGAGGAGCGAAGGGCGAAGGACGAAGGGCGCAAGCCCCCTCCGAGGATACGCGCGAGGCGAGATTGGCGTTCGCGGTACGGGTGCGCGTATCCGGGGAGGGGGTTGGGGGTGGCCCACGGCCCGCAAGCGAGGCGCAATGGAATCATTAGCGGGACAGAACGCCATCATCACCGGCGCAAGCACGCCGCTGGCGGAGGCGATCGCTGTCGCATTGGCCGGACAGGGCGTGAAAGTGTGCGTGTCGGGCCCATGGGCCGAGCGGGTGGAAGCGGTCGTGGCCGCGGTCCGTGGCACGGGCGGCGAGGCTGTCGGCGCCGCCGGGCCTCTGGAGACCCTCGAGCAGGCCGAGGCGCTCGTGGCCCGGGCCGTGCACGCCTTCGGGCACGTGGACCTGGTGATCTGGATCACGCCGTTCTGGAACGGCGGCCTCATCCACGAACATGCGGTGCCGGTGTGGGATCGCGTGCTGGCCGGCAACCTGCGCGAGCCTTTCCTGTTGGCCCGCGCCGTCCTTCCCGAACTGCGCCGCCAGGGTTCGGGCCAGATCGTGGCGGTCGGGTCCGATTCGTCGCTCGGAGCGTACGCGCGTGACGGCGCGTACAACGTGGCCTTGCATGGCCTGAACGCCCTGATGGACCTCATTCGGGTCGAGAACACCGAACACGGCATTCGCGTGCATGTGCTCGCGCCGGGTCTGGCCCAGACCCAACCACAGGATGCCGATGGCCGGCCCAACCTCACGACCCGGGACGTCGCCGATTGGGTGCTGTGGGTTTTGACGCGCCCGGGACATCTGCGGCCGAACGGACCGATCCTCATCTGACCCGTGTGCCGATACACTTGACGTGTCGGTAATATCCGACATGTGGTCGCGCATGCCTTCGCACGAAGTCTTCAGCGCGCTCTCCAACCCGGTTCGACGACGCATCCTTGAATTGCTGCTCGAACGGCCGTTTGCGGCTGGCCAGCTCGCCGACGCATTCGACCTCAACCGCCCGGCCTGATCCAACTGACCGAATACATCGACCATCCCCCGGCGCGCGTCTGGCAGGCGCTGACCAACCCGGCCCTGCACGTGCAGTGGTGGGCCGCCGGCGACGTGAAAGCCGTGGTCGGCCACCGCTTCACGCTCGACATGGGGGGCTGGGGCCAACTACCCTGCGAAGTGATCGCCGTTGAACCCGAGCGACTGCTCAGTTATTCCTTCGCGCCAGGCACACTCAACACCACGATCACGTGGCGGCTCGAGCCGGAAGGCACGGGCACGCGGCTGTTGTTCCAGCAGGCGGGCTTCGATCTCGACTCGCCGCTCGGCTAGACCGCGTATCAGGGCATGGGCGGCGGCTGGCCGGGAATCCTCAAGCGTATCGGGGCGGTGCTGGGGTAGGGAGGCGAAGAGCGAGGGGCGAGGCGTCACCGCGGGGGCAGGCCCAACTCGCGGCGCAGCGTGTCGATGTCGGAGGTCCAGGCGATGCGATCCAGGAACTGTTGAACCGAGGCGCTGCGCCGCCGCAGCAGGATGACCGTCGGGCCGACGGGGTCCGCGCCGCCCGCGCCGCCGCCCGACGAAGGCGCATACGCGCCGTAGAAAGCGAAGTAGGCCTGGTTCAGTTTGCGGATGCGGTAGCCGTTCTCCCAAAAGACCGCGCGCCTTTCTTCCATGTAGGCTTCGGCCTCGTCGATCCGGCCGTCGGCCAGCAACGCGTCCACGTGCAGACGGGTGGCCCGCATCTCGGCCCGGAAGTTGAACCGCTCGAACGGGGTCTCGGGCGGTTTTGCGTCACGATGCAGCACCGTCGCGAAGCTCTCGGCCCGCGCCAGCTCGGGGTAGTAGCGGGCGATGACCTCGGCACCGACCTCATCGCCGACCAGCGTCGCCGTGGTCTCGTTCATCGTGCGCAGTTCAGGGGTCTCGAGATAGCGCAGCCCTAACGGGCGCAGCGTCAGATAGTTGTGGGTCCACTCGTGCGCGACGACGCTGGCGATCCAGTGGAGGTCGCTGTATTGGGCCACCATGGTGGGGTAGGTGCCGAGACCGCCGACCTGCGAGGACAGAGCGGAGACGTCCAGGCGCTGGGCGGCGGCGTCTTCGAGTTGCACCTGCGTGTCGAGCGTCAGCCCGCCATCCAGCAACTGCAGCCAGCTCTGCTCGATCCGATCGCGCGGCGAGATGATCAACGCCAACGGCAGCGGCGTGAACTGGAAGGAGACCGGCGGGATGGGCTGACCGAGGAAGGTCAGGCGCTCGCCGGAGAAGGCGACCGAGACCTGCTCGGCCAGGATCACTTCGGCCAGCGGCGCCAGCTCGGCCAGGCGGCGCCGGATCTGAGCCTGATTGCCGCGGGGCGCGCTCGTCGCGGCAAAGGGATCCGCCACGGCCGGGTCGGCGTAGGTCTTGGCGATGTCGCTCTCGACCTGATCCAGCGCGGCGCGCTGGGCGAAATACTCGCGCACCACGTCCGACCGGTCCGACTCGACCATGAACAGCTGCTCGCCGGAACTCGCCTGCAGCAGCTTCTGCCACACCGCCTGTGCCGTCCAGCCGAAGACGTCGAAATCCATCCCGCGCGTGATCGCCTGGACCCGGGCGTTGAGCCGCGCTAACGGGTCGGCCGGGGCAGTCAGGCCGCTGAAGAGCAGCCAGAGCGGGATCGTGGCCAGCACGCCCAGAAGCAGGCGCGCCGTCGAGAGACGGAGACGACGAAACATGTCGGTGGATCATACTGCCATCGGCCTGGGGCGTGGCTAAGAAACTGGGGCATAATCCAGGCGATGAACATTCTCGTGACCGGGGCGGCCGGTTTCCTCGGCTCGACCCTTGCCAATCGCCTGATCCGCCTTGGACACGCGGTCCGCGGCCTGGACGACCTCTCGGCCGGCGACCCCCAGCGCCTCTCGCCCAACGTGCTCCTCACCCGCGGCGATGTGAACGACCGGCCGAAACTCTGGTCTCTGTTACAGGGCGTCGAGTGCGTGTATCACCTCGCCGCGCGCGTGTCGGTGCCCGAATCCGTGCTCTACCCGCGCGATTACAACACCGCCAACGTCGGCGGGACCGTGAGCCTGATGGAGGCCGTGCGCGACGTCGGCGTGCAGCGGGTGGTCTTCGTCTCGTCCGGCGCTGTCTACGGCGAGCAGGGTCAGCAGCCGCTCCACGAAGGCCTGCCACCCCAGCCCGGCAGCCCCTACGCCGTCAGCAAGCTGGCGGCCGAGTACTATGTGCGGACCATCGGTCAACTCGTGGGCGTGACGACGCTGTCGCTGCGGGTGTTCAACGCCTACGGCCCCGGTCAACCTTTGCCTGCCGTGCACGCGCCCGTCATCCCGCGGTTCCTGCACCAGGCGCAGAGCGGCGGCTCGCTCGTGATCTCGGGCGACGGCCGGCAGACCCGCGACTATGTCTACGTCGACGACGTCGTCGACGCCCTGGTGGCGGCGATGGCGGCCGAACCGCCACCGAACGGCGTGATCAACATCGGCAGCGGGCAATCGACGTCGGTGCGCGAGCTGGCAACGGCCGTCATGGCGGCGATCGGCGTGCGCGGTGAGCCGCTGTACCGGTCGACCGAAGCCCGCGGTGTGTCGACCATGCAGGCCGATCTGGCGCTGGCCCAGCAGGTGTTGGGTTTCGCGCCGCGCGTGACCCTGGCCGAGGGCCTGCGTCTTATCCTCGAGCGCGACCCACGGTTTCGGCGGGAGAGCGCGTCGACGCATTGAGGGGCGGGGGCGCGCCGAGCGGAGGGCGACGCATGCGTCGCCCTTACCGGCTGACGCAGGCGGTGCGTTTGCTATCCGGAGGCCGAGGGACGGAAGCCATAGACGCGAGGCGGTGGTGCGCCTGGGGTCAGCGGGGCACGATCCACTCGGGTGAGGCGATTGAGAGAAACAGCACAGCCGGTGTTCGGGCCATGCCCGAACACCGGCTGTGCTGTTTCTCGCTCTGGCGCTCGATCAGGGATGATACTGAGGCTTGAGGATGAGGCCTTCGTGCGGGCCGATCTTGAGGAGCAGCGAGCCGTCCGAGCGGATCACGCCGCTGCTGCCGCCGAAGATGGCGTGCCAACCGCTGACGTCGTTGCTCAGATCCCCGAGCGGCACAGTCAGCGTGAGGGGCGTGTCGGCGCGGCTGATGGCCACGATGCTGCGATCCTCGTTGTACCAACGCCCGAAGACCAGCGCATCCTGCTCGGCGTGGAGCAGGTGCACGCCGCCGCGCCTCAGACTGACGTTTTCCTTGCGGAGCCGGATCAGGGTCTGATAGTGACGACGCAGGTCGGTGTTCCAACGGTCGGGGTGCTCCCAAGGGAAGGTGCGCCGTGCGTCATAGTCGGGCATGCCGCCTTCGAGCCCGATCTCGTCGCCGTAATACACGCAGGGCACGCCCGGCAGGCCGAACATCAACAGCGAGGCCTGCTTGAGCCAATCGACCCGCCCGCCAAAGATCGTCAACGCACGCGAGGTGTCGTGGCTGTCGAGCAGATTGAGCTGCGTCAGCGTGACGTCCCACGGATATGCGCGCAGAAGATCACCGATCCGATTCGCCAGGCCGCGGGCATCGAGCGGGTGGGCGGGGAAATAGCCTTTACCCTCGATCAGCCTGGGCTCGATCGCGCCGTTGGTCAGGAAAGCCAGGATGGCCTCGGTCAACGGATAGTTCATGGTGGCGTCAAAACGGTCGCCGCGCAGCCAGTCGGGCGCCATCGGCCAGATCTCGCCGACGATGTAGGCCTCGGGGTTGATGGCCTTGACGCGAGCCCGGAATTCCTCCCAGAACCCGGGGACCGTGATCTCTTCGGCCACGTCGAGGCGCCAGCCGTCGGCGCCGCGCCGGATCCAGTACTCGGCCACGCTCATCAGGTACTCGCGCACCTGCGGGTTGTGCACGTTGAACTTCGGCAGGGCGTGCAAGCCCCACCAGGCCGCGTAGCCGGCAGGCTTGTCGTGATCGTAGGCGTTCGGCGGAAACTCGTTGACCGTGAACCAGTCCAGATAGGCGGAGTTGCGGCCGTTCTCGAGGATGTCGTTGAACTGAAAGAACCCGCGTGACGAGTGATTGAAAACGCCGTCAAGCACGACGCGCATGCCGCGCCGGTGGGCGTCCTCGATCAACTGATCGAACGCGGGCTCGCCGCCGAGCAACGGGTCGACTCTGAAGTAGTCGTGGGTGTGATAGCGGTGGTTGCTCGCGGATTGGAAAATCGGGCAGAAATACAGGGCCGTGGCGCCAAGATCCTGCAGGTAATCCAGCTTCTCGCGGACCCCGGCCAGATCGCCGCCCTTGTAGCCGTGGGTGGTGGTGGGCGTGTCCCAGGGCTCGAGGCCGCCGGGCTTGGGCAGGCTCGCGCTCCTGGCGAACCGATCCGGGAAGATCTGATAGAAAACCGCGTCTTTCACCCACTCTGGCGTCATATCGGTCGTACCTGCGTTCGACAGCGCCCAGGCCAACGGTATCGCCCGGCGCAAACATCTATCCTATTAACGGCTGAGCCTGGCCGATCCCGCGTAAAGCGGCTGTATGCAGGCGCACATCAGCCTGTGTGCACAAAGTGGACCTGTACGGCGTGGGACGGGCCGGTGGGGTAATTTGCACCCCCGGTGACCGAGCGGTCGGTATGATACCATGCCGACATGGTCCGGATTTGCTTTGTATGTCTTGGCAACATTTGTCGCAGCCCGATGGCCGAAGGCGTGTTCAAGCACCTTGCCAACCAGAGCGGCTTAGCAGCAGATTTCTCGGTCGAGTCGGCCGGTTTAGGCTCCTGGCACAATGGCGAGCCTCCGGATGAGCGTGCCCAGGCGGTTGGGCGGCGCCACGGCGTGGTTGTGGCCGGGGCCGCCCAGAGGTTCAGGGCCAGCGACTTCGACCGGTTTGACCTCGTCTTGGCCCTCGACAGCGACATCCTTCAGAGCCTGGTCGGCCTGGCGCCGGACGCCGAGGCACGCGCCAAAATCAGATACCTGCGCGACTTCGACCCACAAGCCTCTCACAGCCGCGACGTGCCCGATCCGTATTACGGCACGACCCGGCACTTCGAGCAGGTCTTCGAACTCGTCGACCGCTCGTGTCGCGGCCTGTTGGCGGCGTTGAAGCCGTCGACCTCTGGGTCAGGCCCAGCGGCCTGACCGACTTTCGAATGGGCCTCGCACCCGGCGTGGTCGCGGCGCTGGCCGAGATCGGCGTGCACGATCCTCAGGTTGTCGGCCGCCTTGGCGGCGGCTGCATCAATCAGGTCAGCTTGCTGGAATGTCGCGACGGCGTGCGCCTGGTGTTGAAGGAGAACGCCGCCGCGCCGCGTGACCAGTTCGCGCTTGAGGCGGAGGGGCTGAAGCTACTGCGCAGCGTCGCGCGTGGCCCGCGCGTGCCTGAGCCCCTAGCCTGGACTTCCGAGTTCCTGATGCTCGAGTACCTCGAGCCTGGGCCGCGCGCGCCGACGGCCTGGGTGGATTTCGGTGCCGCGCTGGCTGCGCTGCACGCGCGGACCGGGCCGGCCTTCGGCGGCGTGGCCGACAACTACATCGGCGCGACGCCGCAGTCCAACACCGCAACTGCCGACGGGCACAGCTTCTTCGTCGAGCAGCGCCTTGGCCAACAACTGGCGTGGGCACGGGCGGCCGGTCTGTTGAACGATCAGGACCTGCGAGCGGGCGAGCGCCTCACGCTGAAGCTGAGGGATTTGATCCCGACTCAGCCCGCCAGCGTGATCCATGGCGACCTGTGGTCGGGTAACGTCGTCGTCGGGCCGGGCGGGGCGCTGGGTCTGATCGACCCGGCCGCGCACTTCGGCTGGGCCGAAGCCGACCTGGCGATGACGGCGCTCTTCGGCGGTTTCCCCGAAACCTTCTACGCCGCATATGCCGCGACCCGTCCGCTCGAGGCGGGCTGGCGCGAACGCTTTTCGATCTACAACCTCTATCACCTGCTCAATCACCTCAACCTGTTCGGCGCCGGCTACCTGAGCGACGTGCGCGACATCCTGCAGCGCTATCGCTGAGTCAAATCAAAAGCTCCGCGACCGCGGAGCTTTTGGGTGTCGAGCCTGGTTTCGAATGAGCCGGCGCGAGGTTCAGGGCGCGGGTGCGGCGAGCCCGTCGACCAATTGCTGGACTTCAGCCTTGTTGGCGTCAGGGGCGCCGGCCAGGGCCTGTTGAGCGTAGTCGAGCGCGCGCGCGTTGTCGCCCTTCTGTGCGTACAGGGCGGCCAGAGCGCGCAACAACTGCCATTGATTGGCGCCGAGATTGGCCTGCGCGACCACTTCGTATTGCGCGATGGCTTCGTCGATGCGCTGCACGTTCACGAACGCGACAGCCAGGCCCAAACGCATCTGGATCGCGGTCGTGCCCTGACCCTGGTTGCGCTCGAGGCCCTGCTGATAGGCCGCGATCGCGGCGTCGAATTGCGCGCTCTTGGCCGCGGCGTCAGTCGTGCGCCCGGCCTGCCAGCTGTGAAAGTCGCCGATGTACAGGTAGGTCTGGTCGAAGGTCGGGTCGATCGCGAGCGAGCGATCGAGCTGCGCCTGAGCGGCCGCGGTGTCGCCGAGCAGCTGATAACTGACCAGGCTCCACTCGTTCCAGAGACCCGCGTTGTTGGGGCTGAGCCGCGTCGCGCGGTTGTAGTAGTCGTTGGCGATGCGTGCGTGCTCGAGTTGCTGGTTCGGGTCCGTGCTGGTGCGCGCCCATTCGCGCTGGAGCCTCCCCAGGTTTGCGGTGTGGTCGGTGTTGTAGGGATTGAGTTGCTGGGCGTCGAGCAGCTGAGCCTGCGCGGTCTCCAGGAGCTGCGTGCGTTGATCGGCGGACGCGATGCTGGTCGAGCTCAGGTATGCCCGGCCCAGGAACAGGTAGTAGAAGTCCTGCGACGGGGCGAGCGCGATCACCTGTTCGTAGAGCTTTGCCGCCACGTCGGGATAGCCGTCGGTCTCGATCTGTTGCGCGGTCTTGTAGACGATGTCGGCCTGGATGACGCGCAGGTTGAACGCCACCGAGGCGACCAGGGCCAGGACGGCGGCGCCGGCGCCCACCAGCCAGGCCCAGGCCGGAGTCTCGGCGCGCGACCCGGCCCTGCGACTGCCGAGACCGGCGGCCCAGAACAGCCCGAGCACGAGCACGATCCAATAGAATGTCGTCAGCATCCCGGCGACGACGTCGCCCGAGGCGAGCAGGGCGTTGACGGTCTCGAAGCGCGTGTTCGCCAGCGCGGCATGCTGATTGGCCTGGATCAGGAGGATGAGAGCGGCGCCGATGGCGGCGAGACCCGCGGTCGTCGGCACGGTCGAAAGCAATTGGGCCTTGACACGCCCGCTGCTCTCCTCGAGCACGGCCAGAGTCGCCGAGATGATCCACGTAAACAGGAAGAGCAGCAACACGCCGCCGCTCGGCTTGGCGCCGTTCTGGATCGCGGTCAACGAGTTCGACAGGATGGTGGCCGCGTCCTGCGCCCGCGCGGGGTTGACGACGAAGTCGAACGCCAGCGTGGCAAGGACGACCAGCGAGAGCCCGGCCGCCGGGATGATCACGTCGAGCGGTAACGGGCTGGGCTGAGCGCGCGGGCTCCGCTCGGGTTCGGGGCCCCGGCGGCGTCGGCGCGCGGCCGGGTCGTTGCCCGCGGCGTCGACGACCGCCGGCTCGCCGTTGGGATAGAGCTGCGGCCACAACCAGCCGAGCACCCACAGCGCCGCGACGAAGATCCAGAACTGCGTCCGGGTCGACACGATCGCGATGCCCAGGTGGATCTCGAAGAAGTGGCCGACGATCGCGCTCAGGAGCGAGACCATGATGATCGCGCGCCAGCTCTCGAGATTGGCCGTGCGCTCCGACCCGGCGCGGAACGCGAAGATCGTGAGGAAGATCGTCAGCCCGACGATCAGGCCGAGCGGCAGACCGATGCCGAACAGCGGCCAACCGAAGTAACCGACCATCACCGCCGCGACCACGAGGCCGCCGCCGAACCACAGGCCCAGAAACAGGCGGCCGCGGCCCGGGCTGTCGATCAGGCCCAGCCAGCTCAAGCCGTAATAGAACACGCTTGTAAAGAGCGCGAGATAGGCGATGAGGCCAAAGATGCCCATCGTGGCCAGGGCGTCGAAGGTCTCGTTGTGCGAACGATCCGGCGACGCGTTGCGCGACTCGAGCGTGCCGAGCTCCGGCGGGTAGAAGCGGTTGTACGCGACGTGCAGGGTCTCGGGCCCGTAGCCGATCAAGGGCCGGATCACGTTGAGCGGATCGGCGCCCGTGATCGGGTTCTCGAGCGGCTCGTGCGGCGTGATCAGCTCGACGACGCCGGTCCAGATCAGGATGCGGACGCGCCCGGTGCCGGCCTTGTCCTCGACCTCGGCCGCGATGCGGCAAAGGCGATCGACGCCCTGGATTCCGCACACCGAGGCGAGCGGGCCCGAGGCGACGTTGAGCGCGATCAGGCCGGCGATCGCGGCGGCGCCGAGACCGACCGTCCCAAGGGCCAGCCAGCGCGCGCGGTAGTGCAGGGCGATCAACACCAGGAAGAAGAAGAGCCCGATGCCGAAGCCCAGCTGCGGGCCGCGGCTCTGCGTGTACCAGATCGCGGCCGCGTCGATGACGAAGATGAAGACGTAGACCGCGGTTTTGATCACGTTCTCGATCGCGCCGGCGTTCTGCGAGAGCAGCGATCGGAATCCCTGTGTGAGCCGGCCGAGCGTCAGCAGCCCGGCCATGAGCAGATAGGCTGCCAGGAAGATCGCGTTGCCCATGTGGCCCGTGACGCGATCGACGGTCTCGCCGCCCCACGGCAGCGGGTCGAGCTCGTTGCGTTGCAGCAGCCCGTACAGTGCGATCGGCAGACTGGTGACGATCACGGTCGTGACGATCCGTTCGACCTGGGCGCGCGTGCGCAGGTGCGCGGCCACCGACAGCGCCAGCACGATGTACGAGAACGTCGTAAACATCCCCTGCATGCGCTGATACGAGCCGAAGAGCGAGATCTCGGGCGCCAGCGAGAACACGGTGGCCAGCACGTACACGCCGGCGAAGACCGCCACCGGCAGCGCCAGCGGCACGCGCCACCAGCCCGAGGCCTTCGGGAACACGGGGCGACTGCCCGCCAGCACGATCGTGCGGGTGACCCAGGCGGCGAGCGTGACCAGCGCCAGCGAGCGCACGAGCGCGATCTTGTCGGGCTCGAAGACGCGGGCGCTATACGTATCGAAGAACAGCGGGGCCAGGATCAGGGCAAGGAGCCAACAGGCTTCCAATACCCCCTCAGAGTATTTTGCCAGGCGCATGCGGCGAGCATACCACGGAAGGGAATCGAGGATTCGTGATTTGCGATCGGCGACCTGTGTCTTGTGATGCGGTCCGCCGGCCTCGGATCGCGACCGGCCCGTCGTCGTTCACGCGGTGCGGATCGAGTCGAGGACGGCGAGGGCGTCGTGGCGCCGATCCCAGGGGACGAAGAGGTGGTCATGATGGAACCCGGCGACCGGGTTCAGGCTGATCCCGGCCGCCGCGAGGCGGGCGCTGATGGCGGCGAGGAAACCGACCGCGGACAGCGACGAATGCACGGTGAGCGTGATGCAGGCCCAGGCGTCGGCGTAGGCCAGGCCGGCCGCGTCGGCTGCCCGAGACGGCAACACGACCGTGACGCCCTCGATCTCGCGAAAGAGCCCGACCGCGACCGGCCAAAGACCGGGCGCCAGCTCGTCCGTGACCGTGCAGAACGCGTACGGCTCCGCGTGCAGGGCCGGAGACATGCCGCGCAACAGCGCCGTCAGGTTGGTCTCACCAGAGGATGCGGTCATGCGGCTGCTTCCTTGTGTCTCGGTTCACGGTGCCAGCGCGCGGTCATACACGGCCCGGACCCGCGCCAGCATGCGCTCGGTGGTGAAGTGCTCGAGCGCGCGGGCGCGGCCGGCCGCGCCAAGGCGCGCGCGGGTGGCCGGGTCGCCGGCCAGAGCCTGCAGGGTTGTGGCCAGCGCGCGCGGCGATCGCGGCGCGACGACCCGCCCGGTGACGTCGTCTTGCACCACGTAGCTGGTGCCGGTACCGAGCTCGGTCGTCACGCAGGGCAGGCCGCTCAGCATCGCCTCGACCAGCACCTGGCCGAACGCTTCGGCCGGGCTGACGGCCGGGAGCACGAAGACGTCGTGGCCCCGGTACAGCCCGGGCAGCGCGTCGTCGGCGACGCGGCCGAGAAAGCGGACGCGCTGATCGAGCCCGAGCTGATGACCGAGCAGGCGGAGACGTTCCCCCTCGGGCCCGTCGCCGGCGATCGTCAACGTGATCGAGGGCGCCAGACGCGGCAGGGCGCGCAGCAACACGTCGACGCCCTTGTAATGGCGGAGGAGACCGGTGAAGAGCAGGCGCAACGATCCGGCCTCGACCGGCGCCGCGCCGGTCGAGGCCGGTTGGAAGCGGACCGGATCGCTGCCGAGCGGCACGACTGCGACTCGATCGTCATCGGCGCTGACCCAACGCGACCGCGCCGCGGCCTGCGGGCTGGTCACCAGCAACGCGGCGGCGCCGGCCACAATGCGGCGGAACAGCGGTGCATACGCGGTCAGGATCGCGCGTTGCAGGGTGCGCGTCGGTTCCGCGTGCAGGGTGATGACGTACGGCGTGCGCCGACCCAATACGGCCAGCTCGGCGACCGGGTAGGGCGAGTGGAGGTGGATCAGGTCGGCCTCCGCTGCGCGCGCGCCCGCGAAGAGCGCCGGGCTGAGCGGTGTCGAGGCCACGGCGCCCAGGCTTGGCGCGCGCTCGACCAGGACGCCGTTGAGCGTTTCGGTGCGCGCGGTCCCCGGCCGGCGGGTGACGAGCACGCGCACGGTGTGGCCCTCGGCGGCCTGGGCTTCGGCCAGGACTCGGACGTGGTTTTCGATCCCGCCCAGGATGGGCGCGTAGTCTTTGTAGATGTGCAGGATGCGCATGCGGAGTCAGGTCTCGCGGGCCTGGGCGTATAGCCTGAGCATGCGCTCGGCGGCGCGATCCCAGGTGAAGTAACGGGCGCGGCGCAGCCCGCGTTCGATCACGGCCTGACGCAACGGGGCGTCGTCGAGCGTCGCGCGCAGGGTCGCGGCCATGGCCTCGGCGCTCGTCGGGTCGAAGTATGCGGACCCGTTCTGCGTCAGTTCGCGCAGCACCGGCAGATCCGAGCACACCACCGGCGCGCCGCAGCCCATGGCTTCGAGCACCGGGAAGCCGAAGCCTTCGGCCAGGGCCGGGTGCACGTACCAGTATGCGCCGCTGTACAGCGCCGGCAACAGCTCATCGGCCACGCGCCCGAGCAGACGCACGCGCGAGCCAAGTTGTGCCGCGGCGGCGCGGACCTCAAGGTAGCGCGCGTCCTGCGGGCCGCAGATGAGCAGCGGCGGCGTGTCGGCCGGCAGCTGGGCGTAGGCGCGCACCAGTGCCACAAGATTCTTGTGCGGCTTGTTGATCCCGACCGAGAGCAGGTATTGCCCCGGCAGGTTGAGCCGCTGGCGGGCGCTGCGCAGGGTCTCGGCGTCGGCGGGCGCAAAGCGCGGGGCCAGGCCCGGCGCGACAGCCGTGATCCGATCCTCGGCCAGCTTGAACCGTTCGATGAACTCCTCGCGCGCGGCCTCGCTCAGGGTCACGATGCGACGCGCCGCCATGAAGGCCAGGCGGTGTGCCAGCCGGTACGCGGTTTGCTGGCCGGCCGGCGTTCCGCTGGCCGCGTGCAGCGGGATCAGGTCGTAGGCGGTCACGACGCTGGGCACGCCCGGGAAGTACGGCATGAGATAGAACGGCGAATGATACACCGTCGCGCCCATCGACCGCAGCCGCTGCGGCAGCACCCATTGCTGCGCGACGCTGCGCGGGGCATGCGGCACGGAGACCCGTTTGGCGGGCAGCGACCAGAGATCGCGCTCGATGCCGCTTTGCAGCGGGTTGACGATGAGGGTCAGGTCGGCCACGGCCGCCAGGGCACGCGCGAGCTCTCGGGTGTAGCGGCCGACGCCGGGAAAGTGCGGCGTCGCCGTGCGCGCATCCAAGACGATCATGGTTCAAGTATATTGCATGCGCGGCAAGCTGAAGGAAAAACGGTGAAGGCGGTGTGCACGGGCAAGGCGTCAGTTCGGTGCCTGCGCGCCGAGCACTTGCTCGTAAACGGCCGCCGTCGCGCGGGCGGCGGCCTCCCAGGTGAAGCGTTTCGCGCGGGCGAGGCCGCGCTGGGCGAGGTCGCGCCTGAGGTCAACGTCGGCGAGGGCGCGGCGCAGGGCGCCGGCCCAGGCGTCGACGTCGAGCGGCGGCAGTTGCAGCCCGGCGTCGCCGACGATCTCGGGCAGGCTGGCCGCATTCGAGCACAGCACCGGCGTGCCGCAGGCCATGGCCTCGAGCGGCGGGAAGCCGAAGCCCTCGAACACCGACGGGAAAGCGAAGACCGTCGCCAGGCTGAGCAGGACCGGCAGATCCTCGTCGGGCACGAACCCCGTGAAGGTCAGGCGATGTTCGAGGCCCGAGGCGCGCACCTGCTCCATGAACGGCTCATACAACCAGCCCTTGCCGCCGGCGATCACCAGCCCCACGTCGGGATCCTCGGCCGCGACCGCGCCGAAGGCACGCAGCAACGTGCCCAGGTTCTTGCGCGGCTCGAGCGTGCCGACGTAGAGCACGAAGCGCTCGGGCAGCTTGAGGCGTGAGCGGACGGCCGCGCGGGTGTCTGGGTCGCTCACCGGCTGGAAGCGCGGCTCGACGCCTTCGAGGATCACGCTCACCTTCTCGGGTTGCAGGTTGTAGAAGCGCAGCGCGTCCTGGCGCGTGAACTCGGAGACGCAGATGACGTGATCGGCGCGCTTGAGGAAGCGCGGCATCATCCAGCGCAGATACAGGCGGTTCTGAAGCAGATGATGTTCGGGATAGCGCAGGTACGCGGCGTCGTGCAGGGTGAAGACGCTGCGCGCGCCCGGGATCACGGGCAGCAGGTGTTCGGTGGCGTGGAAGAGCGAGACGCCCTCGAGCGCGGCGACACCCGGCACGCCCAGGTACGTCAGTGCGGCGCGTAATCGCCAGGGCTTGCGTTGCAGGCCCGCGGTGCGCAGCGGCAGTGCATCCAGCGGCGGTTTGAGCACGCCGTCGCGCGCGTCGTTGATGAAGGCCGTCAACGGCACGCCAAGGGCCGACAGGCTCGCGGCGAGGTTCGAGGCGTAGCGGCCGAGCCCGGCGCGCTCGTGCGCGGCGGCGGAGCAGTCGAAGCAAACCGAAGGGGATGGGCTCATGGCGGCTCGGGGAACGGTCAGGTCAGCAGTCGTTGATAGATCGGCAGGGCCAACGTCAGCCAGACACGCTCGAGCGCGCCGAAATGCTTGTGATAGAACAGCCGCAGGCTGGTCGCGTAGGCCCGGCGGGCCGCCGGGTTGAGCTTCAGGCTCTGGCCGCCCACATGGGTGACGACCGCCTCCGGCACGGTGCGCACCCGCCATCCGTTTGCCCGCAGGCGGCGGCACAGGTCCACGTCCTCGAAGTACATGAAGTAGTCCTCGTCGAGCCCGGCCACCCGGGTCAGCGCCTCACGGCGCACGGCCAGACAGGCGCCCGACACCCAGTCTACGTCGCGGCCCGCGGCTTCGCCCCAATCGTGCATGGGTCGACCGCGCAGCCGGCGCCAGGCTCGGCGCAGCAGGTAGGCCGGTGTCGGGTCGCCGCCGAAAGCAAAGGGCTGCGGGCGGCCGTCTGGCAGACGCAGCCGCGGACCGCACGCGCCCAGATCCGTTCGCGTACGCAGCTCGGCCGCCAGGGCCTCGAGCGCGCCGGGCTCGACTGTGGCGTCGCTGTTAAGCAGCACCACGACGTCGCTCGCGGCGCCGGCGGCACGCCAGCCCTGATTGTTCGCACGCGCGTAACCGACGTTCTCGGTGTTGGCGATGACGCTCGCGCCATGCGCGCGAGCCCGCGCCACCGAATCGTCGCTGGAGGCGTTGTCGACCACGATGATCTCGAGCGGCTCCGTAGACCTCTCGACCGACCTGAGGCAATCGGTCAATAGATCCGCGGTGTTCCAGCTGACGATGACGACCGAGAGCATGGGTGATTGGCTGATCGCGGGTGGCGCTGTGCGCCGGGTGATCGGGTTGTGACCCAATCACCCGGCGCACAGCGCAGATCTCCAAGTCTAGATGAGGCTGAAGCGCGGCATCGGCAGGATGAATCGGCCGCCGCCCAGCAGATAGGCCTTTTCACGGGCCTGGAACTCCTCAAGGAAGTGCCACGGCAGCACCAGGAAGTATTCGGGATTAGCGGCCCGGGCCTCGGCCTCCGACACGATCGGAATGCGCGTGCCGACGGTCTCGAGCCCCCACTTGTCGGGGTTCCGCTCCGCGGCGGCCGTGATCAGGTGTTTGTCGAGCCCGAAATACTGGAGCAGCGTGTTGCCCTTGGTCGACGCGCCGTAGACGTAGACGCGTCTGCCGGCGGCGACCTCGCGCTGGATGAACCCGACGACGTCTTGTTTGAGCCGCTCGACCCAGAACGCGAACTCGGTGTACGGCGCGACGTCGTCGAGCTTGAGCCGGGTTTCGTCGGCGCGCATCGCGGTCACGCGCTCGTCCGCCAGGGCGCGATAGGTCGCGTCGCCGAAGGACTCGACGTCCGCGCCTTTGCGTCGGATGTAGGTGCGGAAGCTGCCGCCGTTGATGTCGTTCAATTCGACGTCGACGACCTCGAGGCCAAACTGGTCGAGCAGGTACGTCAACGAGCTCAGGCTGTAGTACTCGAGGTGCTCGTGGCAGATGTTGCCGACCTCGTTGGTGCGCAGCATCGAGGGCAGGTAGGCCTGCTGGACGATCCACAGCCCATCCGCGGCGAGTGTCGCGGCGATGTCGGCCACGAAGGCGCGCGGGTCTTCGAGATCGTAGAACATGGCGATGCTGGTGATCACCTTGGGCTTGACCGTGACGCCCGCGGCCTGCAGCGCGGCTGCGGTGAAGAAGTCGTTGACGTGCACGTCACAGATCTGGCGCGCCAGCCCGGCCAGGTTGCGCGCCGGGTCGACGCCGATTTTCAGCAGACCGCCGGTCTGGTAAGCGCCGAGCAACGTGCCGTCGTTGCAGCCGATGTCGAGCACGGCCTCGCCGGCGCGCAGGTGCATCAGCTGTTCGGCCTTGTGGGCGATGTCGGCCAGCGCGCCGCGCATGGTCTGGTTGGTGCCCGATCGGTACCAGTAATTCACGTACATCTGCGACGCGTCGACGGTGTGGCGTAGCTGCAACAGGTGACAGCGCCGGCACAACACCAGCTCGAGCGGCGCCCGCGCGCCGTCCGGCTCGCCCGGCGGCAGGAAGTTCGACACGTATTGATCGCCGAGCGACAGGATGGGCGTCAACGCGCCGTCACAGACACGACAGGTGTTCCGAACGATGAGGGACATGGGATGAGCGATGAGTGATGGGCTAGTGGTTTTTGCTTGAGACGCCGCCCTGTTGGGCCATGAGCGTTCGCCAATGATATCGGCTGACGCGGAAGTCTAGCATATCGGCCCGGGCCTCCGGCCGGAACAGCCGGAAGAAGGCGACGGCCAGGGCATTGACAAGCGGTCCCGGGAGCTCGGCGATCAGACGCGCGATCCAGCGGCGCGGGCCGGGCCGCAGACGCGGCGCGATCCAGCGCCGATAGTCGGCCCGGTCGTAGGCGGCCTTGGCCCGGCAGATGAGCAGCGCGCCCGGCCGACGCCAGGGCTCGGGCGCAAAGACGGCGCGCCGGGCCTCGGTCGACAGCGTCGCGAACGACCAGATCAATTCGGGCCAGCGGAACATCCAGATCTCGAAGTAGCGGCTCGACCAGCTGGCGTTGGCGGCGCGGATGCGGATGTGCGGGTGCGCCAGCACGACCGCCGGGGCCGGCAACGGCGCCTGGAAGATCACGCCGACATGGATGAACCAGGTTCCGAAATAGCGCTCGGGCGAGCGCGCCAGCCACAGGTCGCGATCGATCACGACCGCGCCGATGTAGCTCAGGTAGTTGGCGGTGTCGATGAACAGGCGCTCGTGCTCGGTGGGCGTGTAAACCCGGTCGGTCTCGAACGCGAGCTGGCGCGGCGAGATCTCGCGGCCCAGTTCGGAGTCGCGGACGCCGGCGTTGACGATCACGAGACTCGGCGCGGTGTCAAGCGCCGCCAGCACCGCGGCCACCGCGCCCGGCGCCAGGGCGTCATCGTCCGCGAGCAGCCAGCAGTAGGCGCCGGTCGCGGCCGTCACGGCGCGGTGATAGTCCTGATCGACGCCGCCCTTCGCCTCGAGCCGGACGTAGGTCACGCGCCCGAGCGCGGCCCGGTACTCGGCCATGACGTCCGGCGTCGCATCCGTGGACGCGCCGTCGACGACGACCAGTTCGAGCGCGTCTTGCCACTGGCCGGCGAGGCTCGCGAGCATTTCGCGCAGCAGTTCGGCCCGATTGAGCGTGGCGATGCAGATCGACAGGCGGGGTTGATCGCTCATCGAGACAGCTCCGCGAAATACAGCGCGCTGTGCGCCTCGGCGACCGCCTCCCAGGTCGCCAGGCCTTGCCGCGGCGCAGAGCGCCGCTGGCTTACGTGATCGCGCAGCGCCCGTCGCATGGCTTCGAGGTCGTCTGGATCGGCGGAGTAGACCAGGTCGTCGGCATCGAAACCCGTTGCCGGTCTGGCGGTCGTGAGCACGAAAGGGGTCTGCAGTCGCGCGGCCTGCAGGGAGGTGTTCCACGGTCCGCCACCGGTCTTGAACGGCAACACGATCGCGTCGGCGGCCGCCAACGCGCGCCCGACGGCGACGGCAGACTGAAACCCGGCCACTGTGGCGCGACCGCGCCACGTCGGTGCCTCGGTCTGCGCCAACAGGCGCGCCTGATATGGGTCATCCGAGTCGAGCGCACACAGCAGCAGCAGATGGTCGGTGCGTGGGTCGCAGATCTCGAAGAGACGGTCGACGCCCTTGCTGGGCAGAGCGAAGCCGAAATACGCGATCAGACGCCGGTCGGGATCGATGCCCCAGACAGCGCGCTCCTGTGCTCGTTCGGCGGGGCTCAAAATCGTCGCCGGAATGGTCGGCGCGTTAGGGATAAAGTGCAGGCGGCTTGAGCGCATCAGCCGGCGGTACCAGCCCGCCATTGGTTCGAGGTAGCCGGGCCGGACGGCCACGATCGGACCCGGCGTTAGCGCGTTCGGTAGGTTGAGGATGGAGCCTTTCACGTCGACCCAGGTGTGCTGGCGGTAGTGCTCATGCCAGGTCTGGACGACCCGCTTTCGGCGCAGGGCGGTCAACGACGCCATCAACCATGGCAGACGGTTGCGGTCGTAGCCTTGAGCCGGGTATTGGAAGTGGACCAGATCCGGTCTCCACGCGTCGATCTCGGCGAAGAGACGATCCCGTTCACGCCAACGCCAGGTGGGCATCACGGCGTGTACATCGACGCCGTCGATCGGGCCGCTGCCCATCCCAGTCAACACACCGACCGAAAGGTCACGGGCAGCCAGGGCGCGGGCGAGGAAGGCCGTGTAGTCGCCGACGCCGCAGGGCAGCGGCGGTATGCGACCGGTGACGAGCAGGATGCGCGGCGCAGCGATCATCAGGCCTCAGCGCGCCGTACCAGCGCCAGCCAGGCGAAGGTGTAGTCGAGGCCGGCATAGCGGATCGTGGGTGCCTGCGCTTCGAAGGTCAATGGGCCGGCTGGCTCGAGCCCATGGCGGGCGGCGCGGTCGACCAGATCCTGAACATCCTCATGCGAGAACACAGTCCACGACATGTCGAACGGCCGTGCGCTGCCGACGTCGAGCTTGGTGGGCCAGTAATCGAACGAGGCGATGAAGCATCCGCCGGGCCGCAACAGACGCGCGATCTCGGCCAGAAGCGGCTCAGGCTCGTACCCGTGTTCAATCACAGAGATGGCCGTGATGGCGTCGAAGGCGTCGGCCCCGAACGGTGTGTGCTTGAAGTCCGCGACTTCGTAGCGGATGCCGCGGCCGCGGGGCATGGCGGACAACTGCGGGTTGAGATCGACGCCGCACACACGAAAGCCGAGCCGATCGAGCGCGGGCACGATCTCGGACGCGAACGCCCCAAAGTCGAGCACGGCGGCTCCGGCCAGGCATCGGCTGGTCAGGAAGTCCAATGTGGTCAACACATCCCAGCTCTTGCGGACGTCGCCGAGACTGACGGAGCGCGAAAGGCCAAGCTTGCGCGCAACGCGCCGCGCGAAAACGACGGCGTTGGGTTCGACGAAGGATAAGCCGCGAGCTCGCAACAGCGCCCGCGCGCGAATGGGTTCGCCCCGATCCGACAGGACCCTGAGCATGTTTAGATCCACCCCCACGTCCGCAGCACCTGCGCGATCGCGCGGCGAGGTCGCGGCGCCGTCGTGAAGGCCACGGCAAGCGCGACGACACCCGCGATGACCAAAACAAACAGCGCGGTAAGACCGGCGCGCTGCGGAGAAATCAGATCGGCCGCGATGCGCACTCCGGCGACCAGGCTCAGGGTGGCGCCTCCCGGCACAGCCACATCCTCGCGGAACCAGCGCCCGCGTTCGTTTGGCAAGAGGCGCCGGAACGTGGCGAACGACTGCACGCCCAGGCCCAGGGCGTTGACGACCAACCAGACCGCCGCGGCTCCGGCAAGACCGGCTATTTCAGGCAGCCAAACCCAGAGCGGAAGCGCAACGACGAGCAGGCCTAAGCTGAGCATAGCGTTCAATCGCGTCCAACGGGCAGCCAGCTGCAGGGCATACGGCGCGATCGACAGTGCGTTCAGCACGGAGCCGGCGGCCAGAAGTGCTGCGGCCGGTGCGATCCGGTGCGCCTGGGCGGCGTCGCCGGTCCAGAGCGTGAAGACGTCGGTCGCGAACAGGCTCAGCACAAGGCCGACGGGGACCACGACCACGACGACGATCTGGGCGGTCAGGTGGAAGTGGTTGGCCACCGGCCCGGCCTCGCCGAGTTCGGAGAGCGCCGCAAGACGCGGGAACAACGCGTTGTAGGTGGCGAGTGCGATCAGGCTGAGCGCGATCACGACGTTGGCGGCGAGGCTGTATCGTCCGAGGTCGGCCAGGGGCAGGGCCCGGCTGACCGCGACACGATCGAGTTGGGTCAACAGCAGGCCGGCAGCCGACCCGATGGCCATGCCGCCCGCATAACGGGCGATAGCGCGCAACCGCGATGGGTCGATTCTCAGCTTGCGATCGGTCAAGGGCAGACTGCGCCAGACCAACAGCGCCAGCACCACAGTGCGCACCGTATTCGCACCGACCCACCACAGGAGGAGACGCGGAAGCGACGCCGTGGTCGCCATGAGGAACAACACCCCTCCGCCGTTGATGACCAGGGCCGCGACTGTATTGATGGCGTTCAAGCCGATCAGTTGCTCGAGCCCGACCAATGCGCTCTGGTACAGGCTGATCGGCCATTGCACCATGAGGAGCAGACCCATGAGTTGCAGCGAGAGCAGGATTGTGTCGCTGGGCAGGGCTGTGCCTGAGAACCAGTGTGTGGTCAACCAGGGTGCCAGACCGGTCAGAGCCGCGCCCAGGCCAACGCCGATCACGAGATAGCCGACTTCGACAGTTCGCACCAGATCTCGGGTTGACGCGATCGACTCGGGATGGGCCTGCGCGCCGGCCAGTTCACGGCTGAGTGCCGGGCTCAGTCCGAGGTCGAGCACCTGCGATGCGCCTTGCAGGGCGATATAGAAGCCGATGAGCCCGTAAGCCTCAAGCCCGAGCAGCCGGACGAAGACCGGAATAAGGATCAGTTGAACCAGGGCTGTGACGCCGGTGCCCACCAGGCTGGCGCCGAGCGCAAACGCTCGGCCCGGCTTGCGGACTGCGTCGGCCGGGGCACCGGAGCCGCGACCTTCGATAATGTGGTTCATCCCACCGCCAGCAACTCGCCGACACGCGCGACGACCAGGTCCATCGCCACTTCGTTGAGCCCGCCCTCGGGAATGATCACGTCGGCATAGCGCTTGGAGGGTTCGACGAACTCCAGGTGCATGGGGCGCACCGTGGTGAGGTATTGATGGATCACGGACTCGACGCTGCGTCCGCGTTCGGTGATGTCGCGTTGCAGACGTCGGATGAAACGGATGTCGGGGTCGGTGTCGACGAAGATCTTGACGTCGAAGAGCTGGCGCAACCCGACGTCGGCGAAGATGAGGATGCCCTCGACCAGGATCACGGGCTGCGGCTCGACGTGCACGGTCTGGGGTGCGCGGTGATGCCGGGTGAAATCGTAGACCGGGATCTCCGTGGGGAGACCCGCATGGAGTTGACGAATGTGCTCGATCATCAGCTCGGTGTCGAGCGAGTCGGGATGATCCCAATTGAGCGCATTGAGTTGGGCGCGGGTGTAGTTGCTGAAGTCGCGGTAGTACGCGTCGTGAGGCACGTACGCGATCCGGTGCGCGCCGATGCGCTCGAGGACCCGTCGTGCGACCGTCGTCTTCCCGGAACCTGTGCCGCCTGCAACGCCGAGGATCAGAGGGCTGGCCATCGGATCCAATCTTAGCCGATTTGACGCCAAAAGACGGTTGTTGACGGAGCAACGTCGCCGGAAAACGAGACCGCCGATTCGTCGGATCGGGTCCGATGAACCGGCGGTTGGGTTGAGCCACCTTCGAGAGTTGAACTCGAAACCTACCACTTACGAAGCGGTTGCTCTGCCATTGAGCTAAGGTGGCGACTTAAGCGCGGCAGAGTATACCACGGCAGAGGGTTGGAGCGAAGGGGAATGTCGATGGGCGCAGGGCTAACGCATCTAAAGTGAAACGGCGCGCGTTTTGCCACGAATTTCACGAATTGAATCGGATTGGCACGAACGATCCGCATTCGTGATAATTCGTTTCAATTCGTAACCGCTCAGCCAGCAGGAAATCGGGGCGAAAAACGGGGTGATGTGAGGGTCGGGGCGGAGCCCCGACCCTCACATCACCCCGTTTTTCGCCTGCCTATTCCCGACAGGGCTGAACAGTTACTTCAATTCGTGAAATTCGTGGCAAAGAAACCGGTCCTCGCCAATAAGATGCGATAGCCCTGTGCGGTGGGCGAAAGGGCGAAACGGCGGCGCGTTTCTTGCACACCGAATCACATCGCACATGCCGTTTGTTGCGGCGTTTAGGCCCGATGCTATACTCACCCTATGACCTTCGATGGATGGGGATTTGACGCAGGTTGGCACCTGAGTCAGCCCACAGGTTTCGTCGGCTACATCCTGCTGATCCTGTACAGCCTGTTTGCTGTCGGGATTTTGGCCGGGACGCGCGCCGATTGGTTCCGGCTGCGGGCCGGTCAGTGGTTGTTGGTGATCCTCCTCGCCGCCGCCGGCGTGCTGGCGGCCGAGACCTTGATCGTGCGGTTTCCCGCCGATATCTTGCCGCCGCCGGGTGTCCCGGTCGAGCCGCTGCGCCCCGGTCTGGCCCTCCTGGCCCTGGTTCCGGCGTTCCTGGCGGGTGGCTGGTTGGGCATTGGCCCGGCCCTGGTGGTCGGGTTCCTCACGGGTCTGACACGGGCGGGGTTCGAAACTTATGTCGCGTACACGGCCTTCGAGTACGCGTTCCTGGCGGCCATGGTCGCCGGGGCTGTCCGCCAGAACTACACCGGCTGGCTGATGGCCGCGCTCCGTCGGCCGGCGATCGCCGGGCCGGTGGTCGGTCTCTTCCTGGCGCTCTTCCTCTTCCTTTCCTATTTCGCCTACTCTGAAACGGCGGGCCTCGCCGCGATCGACTACGTGGTGTCGATGGCATACGCCGCCGCGCCGATCTTCGTCGGGCAGGCCATGCTGGCCGGGTTTTTCGCCGAAGGCGTGCGCCTGGCGCTCCCAGGCCGTTGGCCGCACGAGCCCGCCAACCAGCCCGCACCCTACGTTCGTAGCCTGAACCGCAAGCTGCTGTTCACGCTCATCCCGCTGTTCATGGTCGGTATCGCCACGCTGTTCTGGGCCGACCTGCGGATCGCCAACGACGTCTCCACCGAACTGGCCCTCGACCAAATGGGCCGGGCGGCCGAGAACGCCGGGCGCGAGATCCCGTTCTTCATTCAGACGGGCGCCAGCATGCTGCGCGAGATCTCGCTTAGCCGGCCGTGGCTGCAACTCGACACGCTCGACCAGACCGCCGGCCTGTTGCAGTCGATGCGCCAGCTGGCGTACTTCAAGCAACTCACGCTGCTCGACGCCAACGGTCAGCGGATCGCTGCCGCCGGGCAGACGGCCGATCCCTCGGCTTTGCCCGCGCTCACCGACGCCGATCTGGCCCTGATCCAGGGCGGCCTCGCCGGCCAGCCGGCCAACGATGTGCATGTCGTGACCGGTGAGGGCGGACGGCCGCTCGCCCAGGTCGTGTTCGTCGCGCCCGTGCTGGACGGCAACACCGGCCAGGTGGTCGGCGTGCTGGTGGGCGAGACCGATCTGGCCAACAACCCGCTGATGCAATCGGCCGGCTCGACCCTGGGCAACATCGCCGGCGGCGTCGGGCAGGGCATGATCGTCGACGAGCGCGGTCAGGTGATCTTTCACCCCGACCCGGCCATGATCGGCACGCTCTTCGCGCCGACGTCGGCCGCCGGCAACGCGCTCGAGAGCCCGCTGCCCGACGGGACGGCGTATCGCGACCGCGCGCCGGACGGCACGCGCGAGATGGTGCTCGAATACACCGCGCCCGGTCATCCGTGGAAGATCGTGTTGACGGTGCCGAACGTGGTGGTGCTTCAGCTCGCCTCCGAGATCGCGGTGCCGATCGTCGGCATCCTCGCGCTCACCGGCGCGCTCGGCCTGCTTTTCGTCTCCCTGATCGCGCTGCGGATCACGCGGCCGGCCGAGGAGCTCGCGCATGCCGCGCAGATCATCTCCGAAGGCCAGCTCGACCAGCCCGTGCGCGTCAGCGGTGACGACGAGATCGGGCGCGCGGGCCAGGCCTTCGAGCACATGCGTCAGAAACTGGATGCACGCCTCAAGGAGCTCAGCCTGCTTCTGCGCGTCAGCCAGAGCGTGTCGAGTAACCTCAATCTGGCCGAGGCGCTGCCGCCGATTTTGCAGGGCGCCCTCAAAGCCACGTCGGCCAGCGGTGTGCGCATCGTCCTTGCGGCCGCAGACCTGCCGGGCGCCGGGCGCAACCCGAACGCCAACGGCGCGGGCTCGCCGCTGCAGGCCTTCGCCGCCGGCCCGATCGCTGACCTGATGGCGCCGCTCGACCGGCAGTTGTTCGAGCTGGCAAAGGCCGACGGCCGACTGATCGTCGACAACCTTGCCCGTCCGCGGGCCGTCATCGACGCCGGCCCGGTGGCCGGCCGGATCGGGTCGTTGGTGGCGCTGCCGATCACGCAGGAGTCGACGTACTACGGCGTCATCTGGCTCGGCTACGATCGCCCGCATGCGTTCTCGGATGCCGAGTTGAGTTTCCTCGAGACCCTGGCCGGCCAGGCCATTTTCGCCGTGGCGAACGGCCGCCTGTTCGAGACCGCCGAGCAGGGCCGCCGACAGCTGGCCGCGACCCTGGCCTCGACGCCCGACCCCGTCATCGTCACCGATCGCGGCAACCGGGTGGTGCTCGTCAACCCGGCCGCCGAGCAGGCCTTCCGTTTCAGCGCGCAAAGCGTGATCGACCGGCCGCTGGCCGAGGTGTTGCCGAACCGCGAACTGGTGCGTCTGATCAACGACGGCGTGACCAAGGACGGCGCTTCGGGCGAGTTCCCGGGTGTGGCCGGGCGCGTGTTGTACGCCTCGGTGTCGCCGATCATCAACGCTGACGGCACAGCGATCGGGCGGGTGTGCGTGTTGCGTGACGTCACGCACTTCAAGGAACTGGACGAGATGAAGTCCGAGTTCGTGGCCAACGTCAGCCACGACCTCCGCGCGCCGCTGACCTACATGCGCGGCTACGCCACCATGATACCGATGGTCGGGCCGCTCAACGACAAGCAGCGCGAGTTCTCGGACAAGATCATCGGCGGCATCGAAAGCATGACGCACCTGATCGATACGCTGCTCGACCTCGGCCGCATCGAGGCCGGCGTCGGCGTCGAGAAGGAGCCGTGCCGGTTGCAGGACCTTGCCCGCGACGTGGTCGAGACCCATCAATCCGCCGCAGCGCTCAAGGGCCTCCACCTGCAGCTCGAAGCCTCCGACGCGTTGCCGCCGCTCTACGGCGATGCGACGCTGCTGCGCATGGCGATCAACAACTACGTCGAGAACGCGATCAAGTACACGCCGCAGGGCGGCGACATCGACGTCCGTCTCGAGTTGAATGAAGAGCAGTTTCGGATCGCGGTCAGTGATTCGGGCGTGGGCATCGCGCCGGCCGATCAGCAGCATCTGTTCGAGAAGTTCTTCCGGGTCAAACAACGCGGCGCGACAAGCGTCAAGGGCTCGGGCCTCGGTCTGGCCATGGTCCGCTCGATCATCGAGCGCCACGGCGGCAAGGTCTTCGCCGAGAGCCGCCTGGGCAAAGGCAGCACCTTTGGCTTTGAGTTGCCGTTCGAGCGCGTGCCCGTGACACCCGTGCCGTCGCGGCGCTGAACCGACGTTGCGTGCAGGCGCGATGAAAACAGAAGGGCGAAGAGCGAGGGGCGACGGTTTAGCGGCCGGCGACCTCCGTCGACCCGGCCCAAATGGGCCTTGACACGTCGAAGCGAATCCAATATCCTCTCTCCCAATCACATAGATCTGCTGCTCTTATCCAGAGAGGCTGAGGGACCGGCCCGTTGAAGCCTCGGCAACCAACTCGCAAGAGTCAGGTGCCAACTCCGGCAGTACCGACGATATCGATCGTCGATTTCTGGAAGATGAGAGTAAGGGTATCCGCATCGCGCCCCTTCTCACATCCAGAAGGGGATTTTTGTTTCCCCCTCTGGCCTCCCTGGATAGCACCTGTGAAGGAGAGGCCATGACCACCACCCAGAACCCCAACAGCGCGCGCTCGACGCGCCTGCCCGAGACCGCGACGCCGCTGCGCTTCGTCGTCGGCTCCGACCAGACCGAGCCCCAGACCGTCGCGCCCGCGATCCGCGGCGCGTCCACCGCTTCCGTGCACGCCGGGCGCAAGCGTGAGCAGCCCTATCACGCGCTGCACACGCCGGTCGTGCAATCGGCGACCTACACGTTCAAGGACACGGCCGACGTTTGCGCGTTTCAGGAGAGCCAGCTGTGGGGCGGTGAACCCGGCGCCGAGCGGCGGCTCGAGTACGGGCGCTACGGCAACCCGACGGTCGCGGCCTGCGAGGCGCGGCTGGCCGCGCTCGACCACGGCGACGATGCGCTGTTGCTCGCTTCGGGCATGAACGCCATCACGACTGTGTTGCTGGCCATGCTCTCCTCGGGCTCGCACGTGGTCATCGGCGCGGACTGTTATCGCCGCACGCGCCAGTTCTGCAAGACCTACCTCAAGCGCTTCGGCATCACGCACACGGTCGTGCCGATGGGCGATTACGTGGCGCTCGAGGCCGCCCTGCAGCCCAACACGCGCCTGATCGTCACCGAGTCGCCGACTAACCCGTACCTGCGCGTGGTCGACCTGCCGCGCGTGGCCGACATCGCTCGCCGGCATCACGTCAAAACCGTCATCGACGCGACCTTCGCCAGCCCGATCAATCAGCGCCCGTTGGATTTCGGCATCGACCTCGTCGTGCATTCGGCCACCAAGTACCTCAGCGGCCACAATGATCTGCTGGCCGGCGCGGTCGTCGGCGAGGCCGGGTTGATCGACTCGCTGCGCCAGGCCGCCGGCGTGCTGGGCGGCGTAGCCGACCCGACCGCCGCGGCGCTGCTGTCGCGCGGGTTGTCGACCCTCGGGCTGCGGGTCGAGCGCCACAACGCCAATGCCCAGCGCATCGCCGAGTTCCTCGAGCGCCAGCCCGCCATCACGCGCGTCTGGTATCCCGGCCTCGAGTCGCATCCGGACCACGCCGTGGCGCGCGCCCAGATGCTCGGGTACGGCGGGGTGGTGAGCTTCGAAGTGGGCGAGACCCTCGAGGACGCCAGCCGTCTGATCGACGCCGTGCGGCTGCCGATCATCGCGCCGTCGCTCGGCGGCACGGAAACCCTCATCGAGCAACCGGCCCTGGTGAGCTACTACGAGCTGTCCACGGCCGAGCGCCTGGCGGTCGGGATCCGCGACAACCTGGTGCGTCTTGCGGTCGGGATCGAAGACGTCGATGACCTGATCGCCGATCTCGACCAGGCCCTGGCGCGCGCGTCGATCTGATCCGACTCTCCACGCATCCCGTGCGCCACGGCCTCCCTCTTGGGCTGAGCAGTCACATTGATTCGAGGCAAAGAAACCGGCCCGCGCGAAGAATGTGCGACAGCTCTGAGTTTCGAATCCGCGCGCGTCGATTCCCGCGTATGATGCGATAGGCTTCGGTGCCGGCTCGGATTCGTCGGGTCGCTCGGCCGAAGCCGATCACCGCGGAGCGGCGATGAACTCTAGACTGACGGCTTTTGTCACCGGCGCCGATCGCGGGCTGGGCTTCGCGCTATGCGAAGGCCTCCTGGCCCGCGGCTGGCGCGTGCTGGCGGGCCAGAATATGCCCGAATGGACGGGGCTGGCCGAGCTCGAGAACCATGACCCGGATCGGTTGCGGGTCGTACCGCTTGACGTTCGGTCAAGCGAGTCGGCGCAGGCAGCGGCGCAGGCCGTCGCGGCGCTGACCGATCACATCGATGTGTTGATCAACAACGCCGGCGTCAATTCGCCGACCTCGCCGCGCACGATCCGCGAGCCGCAGGACTATGCCGAGATGCACCGACTGTACGACGTCAACGCCGTCGGGCCGGTGCGCGTGGTCGAGGCGTTTTTGCCGCTTATGGAGACGAGCACGCTGAAGCGCCTGTGCTTCGTGTCGTCCGAGGCCGGGAGCATCGGCGCCGCGCAGCGCATCTCCTGGTTCGGGTACACGATGTCGAAGGCCGCGCTCAACATGGCGACCCGGATCCTGTTCAATCACCTGCGACCCGAAGGTTTCACGTTTCGGGTCTACCACCCGGGTTGGGTGCGCAGTTACATCTCCGGCACGAAGGGCGTCGAAGCCGATCTCGAGCCGGAAGAAGCGGCGGTTCCGGCGCTGGGCTACTTCCTGGATGCCGAGGTCGATGAAGACCGCCTGGTGCTGCGCGACTACCAGGGTCAGGAGTGGCCATGGTAGGGAAGTCGGCGAGGCGTGTCCTGGTTCTGTGCGACGACATCTGGCACCCGGCCGCCACCGTGCGCGCCGGCCTCGCGCCCCTGGCCGGGGCGGATTTCGCGTTCGATTGGATCGAGCACGCCGGCGACTGGTCGGCCGAGCGCTTGAACGCCTACCCGGTCGTCCTGTTGGCCAAATCGAACAACGTCTCCGGGACCGACGAGACCGCGTGGGTCGATCATTCCGTCGCGAGCGCGTTTGTCGCCTATGTGCGCGCCGGCCACGGCCTGCTGGCCATCCACTCGGGGTCGGCCGGCTACCAGGAGCAGCCGGTGCTGCGCGGTTTGCTGGGCGGGGTCTTCGCCCACCACCCGCCGCAGTGCGCAGTCACGGTCACGCCCAAGCCCGACCATCCACTGTGCGCCGGCGCGACTTCGTTCACGGTGACCGACGAGCACTATCACATGCTCCTCGACGACCCGGCCGCAGACGTGTTTGCGCACACGCGCTCGGAGCACGGCGAACAGCCGGGCGGTTGGACGCGCCGTGAAGGCGCCGGGCGGGTCTGTCTGCTGACGCCCGGGCACAACCTCGACGTCTGGCTCCACGCCGATTATCAGACCCTGATCGCCAACGGCCTCCGCTGGTGCGGCGGTCTTGCCTGACGACGAAATCGACCCTCATAGCGAACGCCACAGCCGGCGACAGACGGTCGTCGGCTGTGGCGTTTTTCCAGGGTCAGCCGCCGTGGCTGACACTTGAAAGCTAGCGGAACCGACTGATCTGGCTCAGGTATAGGCGTTCGTTGAGCGCGACCGGTGGGGTGGACGTCGGGGCCGTGCCGATCGTCGTTGTGGTGCTGGCCGTGTTGTTGCCGGGCACCGGGTCGGACGTCGTGGTGGTTATGCTCACGACGTTGGTCCGACTGCCCGCGCTTGTCGTCGTCACCACGAGCGTGACCGAGGTCGGTATCGACGGCCAGACATCGCCCAGATCGCACACAACCGTGGTCGTGCCGCTGCAGGTGCCCTGGCCCGGAGTGGCCGAACTGAATGTCAGGCCCGCGGGCAGCGTGTCGGTCAGGCTCACGCCGGCCGCGATCGACGGGCCGACGTTGAGCACGTCGATCGTGTAGGTCAGCGGCTGGTTGACGCCGACCGGGTCCGGCGAATCGGCGACGGTCACCGAGAGGTCGGCCGATTGCGTCAACGTGGTCGTCTGCACGGCCTTGTTGTTCGCGCCCGACGGGTCACTGACGTTCGACGCCACACCGACGGTGCTGGTGAACACCGGGCCTGTCGCGAGCGCGAGGACGTTCACCGTGACCGTCACGGTGCGCGTTGAGCCGACGGCCATATCGCCCAGTTGACACGAGGCCCCGGCCGAGTAGATCAACGTGCATGTGCCCGTGCTGGCCGTCGCGGTGCCCGCCGAGATATTGACGCCTTCTGGGATCTCCTCAGAGAGGCGCACGCCGGTGGCCGTGTTGGGGCCGGCGTTCACGACCGTCATCACGTACGTGACCATGCCGCCGGCGGCCACCGGGTCAGGCGCATCGCTCTGGGTGACCGACAGGTCGGCCGAGGCGCTGCTGGCGTTGTCGAGCTTGAGCAGGAACACCTCGTAGTTGCCGTTGTTGACGCTCTGGTACGGCGACACAAGCGGGAAGTCCGTGGCGTAGGTCTCGCCGGCCAGATACAGCGTGTCGGCTGCGGCGTTAAGCAGAATGCCGAAGCCGAAGTCCGCGCTGTTGCCGCCCAGGTAGGTCGAGAGCACCAGCTGGGTGCCGGCGGCGTTCAGACGCGTGACGAACGCGTCGGTGAAGCCCTCGATGACCGGATCGGCGTAGACCCGTCCGCAGCCCCAGCCGCAGGTGGGCTGCAGGGCATTCTGCGTCGGGAAGCTTGGCGAGTTGGTGTAGCCGGTCAGATACGCTTCGCTGGTGGCCGAGTTGACGACGATGTCCTCGCCCTCGTCGCGGCGTTCGCCGCCCAGGTAGGTTCCGTAGATGCGCGAGGCCGAGCCCGAGAGCGCGGGGTTGAGACGCACCACGAAGGCGTCGGCGAAACTCTGGCTGCCGTCGTTGTTGCAGGCGCCGTCGGTGCCGCACGTCGCGTCGGGAGCGCCGACGCTGGTCGGGAAGTCTGTCGACAGCGTGCGTCCGGTCAGATACAGGTTCCCGGTCGTGTCGCGCGCGATCGCCAGCCCGCGGTCGTCGCCGTTGCCGCCGAGGTAGGTCGAGTAACCGAGCCCCGCCGCGCCGGTGACCGACGTGTTGAGGTTGAGCGCGTATGCGTCGAAGGCGCCGCCCGCGTTGGCGCTCTGGAAGGCGCCGGCCGACACCGGGAAGTCGGTCGATGCGGTGCGCCCGGTCACGACGACGGTGCCGGTGGCCGCATCGAGGGCGAGACCGTTCCCGCGATCTTCCCCGGTGCCCCCGATGTAAGAAGCGTAGGGCAGCGAGGCGGCGCCGCTGAGCGTCGTCGCCACTTTGGCCACGAAGCCGTCCGAGACGCCGCCGGCGAACGTGGCGCGATACGGCGTGCCCGCCGTCGGGAAGCCGTCCTCGGTGCGGCCCGTGATGTAGGCTATGCCGCTCGTGGGATCGACGGCGACGTCGAAGCCGAGCTCCAGGCCCGCTCCGCCGAAGTACGAGGCGTACAGCAGACTCGTGCCGGTCGGGTTGAGCTTGGCCAGGAAGGCGTCATAGGCGCCGCCCGACGTCGCCTGCACGGCCGAGACCACGGGGAAGTCGGTCGAATCGGTCACGCCCGTGACGTAGGCGTTGCCGGCTGTGTCCACCGCCAGGCCGAGCCCGTAGTCGGTGGCGCCCGACCCCCCGATGTACGTGCTGTACACCACGCTCGACCCGGCCGCGTTGAGCTTGGTCACGTACACGTCGTAGGCGCCTGCGGTCGCACCCTGGACGACGCCGGTCGTCGTCGGGTAATCGATCGAACCCGTCAGACCCGAGACGTACATGTTGCCGCTGCCGTCGACGGCCACACCGTCGGCGTTGTCTTCACCCATGCCGCCGAGGTAGGTGGCATAGATCAGCGTCGGATCCAGTGTGAGCGGCTGGGCGCGATCGTAGTCAACGGGGATGTCGAAACCGATGGTGCCGTCCGGCTGGAGGGCAAAGCGCGTCTCGACCGCGACTCGGCGGCCGCCGAGCTCCTGCCAAGCGACAGGCGCCAGCTCGATCAGTCGGCCGGTCGACGCGCCATCGAGGGTCGGGGCGACGAGCAGGTCACCGGTCGCGGCGTCGAGGCGCACGGCCGAGGCGCCGTCGTAGCGCCAGCGGATCTGTTCCGGGTCGGCGCCCGGAGCGACTTGATACGTGCCCTTGATCTGCGCGCCCGAGCCTTGATAGTGCAGATCGATGCCGGGATACAGATTGCGATACACCAGCGTCGCGAACGTCGGCAGGTCGGCGCGCCAGTTCGCGGGGTCGTTGCCGAGGAAGTAGTTGACCCGCCCCGGCAGCGGGTCTGCCGCACCGAGCGTCGCCAACGAGCTGGCGCCGACGAACGTCAGGCGCGTGACATTCACGGTCGAGTTCGTGTGGAGCGGCAGGCCGTCGTCGCCGAGCGCGGCCGGGCGCGGCGCAGTGGCGGGCCGCGTCGTCTGGGCCACGACGATGGCGTCATCCGTGAAGAACAGCGTGGCCCCGCGGCTTTGGGCCACGTAGCGCACCGACGCGTCGGTCTGGCCGGAATTGGCGACAAAGGCGAGCGGCACGCCGTCAGGTGCGGCCGCCTTGGCGTTCTGAGCACTGAACCGCTCATGGCCGGTTCTGGGCCAGACCAACAGACCGACGATGACGACGATGGCCAATGCCCCGCGGGCCAGCGTCGCGGGCAAGACCCTGCGGGAGACGAATCGCGAAAGCGCCATGGCTTCCTCCAGTGCGGGTTCACACATGTATGGTTGGATTTCAGTTCGTGAAACAGGCCTGGGGAGAGGCCCTCGCGCACTATACGGTCGTCCGCTGCGGAAAGACACGTCAGCTTCGAGGAGATCGGCTCAGGAAAATCCCCTAAAGCGGAGGTCGGCTCAGGTTGAGTTGACACTCATTCCATTATGAAGAGACAGGCGAAACACGGAGTGGTGCGATGGTCAGGACGGAGCCCCGACTCTCGCACCACCCCGTGTTTCGCCGAACTGCCGACTGGCCAAAATGCGATGCGGACCTGGCTGCGACGCCGGGCTTTCGCATCTTATTCGCGAGGACCGGTTTCGTTGCCACGAATTTCACGAATTGATGTAACTGTTCAGCCCTGTTGGGAAGAGGCAGGCGAAAAACGGGGTGATGCG
>WBZS01000477.1_pt1 | contig 50910 bp, 47 predicted proteins | sample 5204201 | NCBI WGS metagenome assembly WBZS01 (sample SAMN12344357, study PRJNA552823) | activated sludge metagenome | biome: Activated sludge suspended growth; feature: Nitrification reactor; material: Wastewater; isolation source: activated sludge from nitrification reactor of wastewater...
CAGAAAAGCGGCCCGCCTTCTGGGCGTTCAGTTCGAGAACCGCTCGCAGATCCCTCATCTGACCATCGCCCGCGGGCGACTCGAGCCCGACTCGAAGTGGTGGGCGCGTGCCGACCTGTACGAGGGCCCGTGGTGGACGGCGTCAGCGTTGCACCTGATGAGTTCGCGGCCCGGAGCGGCGGCGGGCGGACACCCGGTCTACCGCAGCGAGCAGGCCTTCGCCTTCTGCCCCGGCTGAAGGCCGCGTCCGGTGTGACGGACGGTTACGCCAAGCTGATGAGATCGGCGTACTCGGGGCTCCACAGGTCTTCGACCCCGTCCGGAAGAACCAGCACGCGGTCGGGGTTGAGAGCCTCCACCGCACCCTCGTCGTGGGTGACGAGCACGACTGCCCCTTCGAAGGTGTTGATCGCCTTGAGCACCTCTGCACGGGACGCGGGATCAAGGTTGTTGGTCGGCTCGTCCAGCAGCAGGACGTTGGCCGCCGACACCACGAGCATCGCCAGCGCGAGCCGCGTCTTCTCGCCACCGGACAACACCCGGGCCGGTTTCTCCACGTCGTCACCCGTGAACAGGAAGGACCCCAGGATCTTGCGGACCTCGGTCTCGTTCAGGTCGGGCGAGACACTGACCATGTTCTCGAGCACCGTCCGTGTGACGTCCAAGGTCTCGTGCTCCTGGGCGTAATAGCCGAGTTTGAGGCCGTGCCCGGCGACGACCTCACCGGTGTCGGGGGGCTCAAGCCCCGCCAGAATCCGGAGCAGGGTGGTCTTGCCGGCGCCGTTCAGCCCCAGCACCACGACCTGTGACCCTCTGTCAATAGCCAAGTCGACGGCTGTGAACACCTCCAACGACCCGTACGACTTGCTGAGTTCCGACGCCGTCAGAGGTGTCTTCCCGCACCGAGCGGGCTTGGGGAACCGGATGCGCGCCACCCTGTCCGCGGCGCGTTCGCCCTCGATGGACGCCAGCAGTCGCTCTGCGCGGCGGGCCATGTTCTGCGCCGCCACGGCTTTGGTCGCCTTCGCCCGCATCTTGTCGGCCTGGGCCAACAACTGCTCTGCCTTGCGCTCGGCGTTGACGCGTTCTCGCTTGCGCCGCTTCTCGTCGGTCTCGCGCTGGATGAGGTAGTGCTTCCAGTCGAGGGCGTACTGGTCGAGTTCGGCCCGGTTCGCATCGAGGTGGAACACCTTGTTGACGGTGTTCTCGAGAAGTCCTGTGTCATGGGAGATGACGACCAGCCCGCCCGCGAAGGCCTGCAGGTAGCCGCGCAACCAGACGATCGAGTCAGCGTCAAGGTGGTTGGTCGGCTCGTCGAGCAGCAGGGTGTCTGCGCCCGAGAACAGAATGCGGGCCAGTTCGACGCGGCGCCGCTGGCCGCCCGACAAGGTGCCCAGCGTCTGCCCGAGAACGCGGTTGTCCAGGCCGACGTTCGCCGCGATGCGAGCCGCCTCGGACTCGGCCGCGTAGCCTCCCGCCGCCTGGAGTTCGGCCTCCGCTCGCGTGTAGGAGCGCATGGCGGCCTCCTGCTCGGCGTCCGTGCCCTCGCCCATCCGCTGCTCGTAGGTGCGCAGCCGCGTGATGATCTGGTCGAGCCCGCGAGCGCCGAGAATGCGGTTGCGGGCCGTCTGGTGCAAGTCGCCGGTGCGCGGGTCCTGCGGCAGGTAGCCGATCGATCCGCCCCGTGACACCTGCCCCGCGGCCGGCAGTGCCTCCCCCGCCAGAATGCGTGTGAGGGTGGTCTTTCCCGCACCGTTGCGGCCGACGAGGCCGATCTTGTCCCCCGCCGCCACTTGGAAGTTCACCGGGTGGAGCAGTAGCTGCGCTCCCGCGCGCACCTCGACATCCCGAACGACCAACATCGCCGCCCATCTTCCCGCCCGGTCCACCGGGCCGCAAATCGGCCCAGTGATGGCGCAACCGTGGCCGGACCCGTGCTACCCGCGTCGCTGCCACAGGGGCACGTCGGCCATCGTCTGTCCCGCCGCCGGACGCACAATGCGGCGGTCGGTGACGATCGCGGTCACCAGATCGGCGGGAGTCACGTCGAAGGCGGGGTTGACGGCCGCTGTTCCGGCGGGGGCCGTTTGCACTCCGCCGAACCCGACCACCTCGGCGGCCCCCCGATCCTCGATCGGGATCTCGGCGCCGGTGGGCGTGGCCAGGTCCACCGTCGTCTCGGGAGCGACCGCGATGAAGGGCACACCGGCCCGCGCCGCGCCCAGCGCCAACGAGTAGGTGCCGACCTTGTTGCAGACGTCGCCGTTCGCCGCGATCCGGTCCGACCCGACGAGGACGGCGTCGGCGTACCCGCGGGCGAGCAGAAACGGTCCCGCCCCGTCCGCCACCAGCCGAAATGGCGCGCCCATCCGGGACAACTCCCACGCCGTGAGCCGCGCGCCCTGCAGCAGCGGACGCGTCTCCAGCGGCAGCGCCTCGACCAGGGACCCCTGTTCGAACAGCGTCTGCACAACGCCCAACGCGGTGCCGCGTTCGACCGCGGCGAGACCGCCCGTGTTGCAGATCGTCATGATCCGCACGCGGCCCTTGCCCGTCAACTCCCGCACCAGGTCGGCCCCCAACAACCCCATGGAGACGCAGGCGGCGATGTCGTCGTCCCTGATCTCCAGGGCGTGTGCGAGCGCGGCCTCCGGCCCGGAATCGAGGGTTGCCAAGACCTGATCGACACCCCACGCGAGATTCACTGCGGTCGGCCGGGCTGCACGCAGAAGCGGCGCCAACTCGCGCACCTTCGCCGCATCGAACCGTGACGCCAGCAACGCGACGCCCAGGGCCCCTGCCACACCCAGGGCAGGCGCTCCTCGCACTGCGAGCCGCTGAATGTCGGCGATCAGGTCGTCCAGGTCTGTGACCCGACGCACTTCCACACTGTGGGGCAAGCGGGTCTGGTCGATCAGTTCGATAGCCCCGTCGACCCAGTCGATAGTGCGCATGCCGGCACTTTAGATGGTCGGAACCCCGCCGTCAGACGTTGTAGCCCATCGCACGCAACTGTTCGCGGCCGTCCTCGGTGATGTTGTGCGGCGTCCACACAGGGTCCATCACCCAGTTGACGGTGGTCGACGTCACGATCGGCGCGAGCACCACCTCGACCTGCTCCTCGATGTACTCGTAGAGCGGGCAGGTCGGCATGGTCAGCGTCATGTCCAGGGTCACGTTGTTGCGGTCGTCCAGATCGACGCCGTAGACGAGCCCCAGATCGACGATGTTCACCCCCAACTCGGGGTCGATGACGTCCTTCATCGCCTCGAGGATCTCCTCGGGGTCGGTCTTGGCCGTCGGTGTCTGGCCCGGCAGGTCGACTGCGGGCAGATCGTCCTGGACCAGATCCGAAGGTCGGGTGGATTGGGTCATGACTCCTCCTTGCCTGCCACCCGCAGGGCGGCGTCCTTGAATGCGGACCACCCCAGCAGCGCGCACTTCACGCGCGCCGGCAGTCTTGAAACCCCGATGAACGCCACAGCGTCCCCGAGGACCTCCTCATCGGGCTCGGTCTCCCCGCGGCTTTGCATCATGTTCAGGAACTCCTCGTGCAGCCCGAGCCCCGCGGACACCGGCTCGCCGATCACCAGTTCGGTCATGATCGAGGTTGATGCCTGCGAGATCGCACACCCGACGCCGGCGTAGGAGACGTCGACAACCCGGCCGGCGTCCACGTGCAGCCGGAGCGTGACTTCGTCGCCGCAACTCGGATTCACGTGATGCACCTCGGCCTCGAAGGGCTCACGCAGGCCGGCATTGCTCTTGAGTTTGTAGTGCTCAAGGATGATGTCCTGGTAAAGCTGTTCCATGCTCATCGTTTTCCCCCGAAGAAGTCCCGGGCGAATGTGAGCGCCTCCACGAACCGATCGATCTCTGCCTGGCTCGTGTACAGGTAGCTGGACGCCCTGGTCGACGTCTGGATGCCGAGCCGCTCGTGCAACGGCCGGGCGCAGTGGTGTCCGCCGCGGACCGCGACACCCTTCGAATCCAGCAGTTGCATCACGTCGTGCGGGTGCACCTCGAACCCGTCAGCGGTGGTCACGGTGAAGGACACTGCACCCCCACGGTCGACCAGATCGGTCGGCCCGAGGACACGGATGCCGTCGAGTTCGGCCAGGCGCCCCAGCAGGTGCCCGGTGATCTGCCGCTCATGAGCGGCGACGTTGGCCATGCCGACACCGGTCAGGTAGTTGACGGCGCTGCCGAGGCCGACCGCCTGCGCGATCGGCGGCGTCCCCGCCTCGAACCGGTAGGGCGGCGCCGCGTAGGTCGACCCCTCCATGCGGACGACCTCGATCATCTCACCGCCGCCCAGGAACGGCGGCAGGGTCTCCAGCAGTTCGAACCGGCCCCACAGGACGCCGATGCCGGTCGGCCCGAGCATCTTGTGCCCGGTGAACGCCAGCATGTCGGCCTTCAGGTCGCGTACGGACGTCGGCAGGTGAGGCACGCCTTGGGACCCGTCGACGACGAGCCGCGCACCGACCGAGTGGGCCCAGTCGGCGATCTCGGCGACCGGGTTGACCGTGCCGAGGACGTTGGACACCCACGCGACGGACACGATCTTGGTGCGCTCGTTGATCAGGTTCGCCTCGCGGGCCTGGTCGAGATCAAGACGACCCTGCGGCGTGATGTCGAACCACCGCAGCTTGGCCCCCGTGCGCTGGGCGAGCAACTGCCAGGGGACGATGTTGGAGTGATGCTCCATGACCGAGATGACGATCTCGTCGTCCGGGCCGAGGCCCGCGCCCAGCGTGTGAGCGGCCAGGTTCAGCGACTCGGACGCGTTCTTGGTGAACACGACCTCCTGCTGCGTGGCCGCGCCCACGAAGTTGGCGACCAACTCCCGCCCGCCTTCGAAGGCCGCGGTCGCCTCGACGCCCAGCGTGTGCATGGCCCGCGCGACGTTGGCGTTGAACTGCAGGTAGTGGTTGCCAATGTCGCCCACCACCTGCACCGGCTTCTGCGACGTGTTGGCCGAGTCGAGATAGGTCAAGGACGTGCCGTTCACCGACCGGGCAAGGATGGGGAAGTCGGCTCGGATTCCCGACACGTCGAACGGCATCAGTTTCCTCCAGTCGTGAGCGGGGCGCTCACAGGTCAAGCCCCTCGGGGCGGGGTTCAGGCGGTGGCTGCCTTCACGAACCGGTCGTAGCCCTGGGCCTCGAGGTTCTCGGCAAGCTCCGGCCCGCCCTCCTCGACGATGCGGCCGTCCACGAACACGTGCACGAAATCGGGAGTGATGTAGTTCAGGATCCGGGTGTAGTGCGTGATGAGCAGCACGCCGCGGTCGCCCTGGCCGACGTAGCGGTTGACCCCTTCGGACACGATCCGCAACGCGTCGATGTCGAGGCCGGAGTCGGTCTCGTCGAGGATCGCGAACTTCGGATTCAACAGTTCGAGTTGCACGATCTCGTTGCGCTTCTTCTCGCCGCCCGAGAACCCCTCGTTGAGGGACCGCCCCGAGAACGAGTGGTCGAGGCCGAGGCGGTCGAGCGCGACGTTGACGTCCTTCACCCAGGTTCGGATCTTGGGCGACTGCCCGGTGAGAGCGGTCTTCGCGGTGCGCAGGAAGTTCGCCACCGACACACCGGGCACCTCGGTCGGGTACTGCATGGCGAGGAACAGCCCGGCCCGCGCGCGCGCGTCGACGGTGAGGCTCAACAGTTCGACTCCGTCCAACGTGACCGAACCGCCGGTGATCCTGTACTTGGGGTGCCCGGCGATCGCGTAGGCGAGCGTGGACTTGCCCGACCCGTTCGGCCCCATGATGGCGTGCACCTCACCCGAACTGACGGTGAGGTTGACGCCCTTGAGGATGGGCTTCGCACCGGAGTCGGTGTCGACCTCGACGTGCAGGTCGGTGATCTTCAACGTGGACATGAGGTTCAGTTCTCCTGGATCTGGATCGGGTTGTCGATGTCGACGAGGATGTCCTCGCCTTCGATTTTCACGGGGTATACGGGTACCGGTGTCGTCGCCGGAGGTTGCAGCGGCCGGCCCGTGCCGAGGTCGAAGCAGGACCCGTGCATGTAGCACTCGATCGTGGCGTGCTCGATCTCACCGTCGCTCAGCGGCACCTCGTTGTGTGAACACACGTCGGAGATGGCGAAGACGTCGCCCGCCAAGGTGCGCACGAGGGCGGTCTCGGTGGCGGCGCCGAGGTCGACAGCGAGGGCCGTGCCCGGCTCGATCTCGGCGAGAGCGGCAGCTTTCCGAAACGTCATGACACCGAGCCCATGGTGACGGCGAGTTCCCTCTCGATGGCGGCGAGCAGTCTGTCCTCGACCTCGGCCACCCCGATGCGTCGGATGATGTCGGTGAAGAACCCGCGCACGACCAGCCTGCGCGCCTCCTCCTCGGTGAGGCCACGAGAGCGCAGGTAGAACAACTGCTCGTCATCGAAGCGTCCGGTCGTGGACGAGTGCCCCGCGCCCTGGATCTGACCCGTCTCGATCTCGAGATTCGGGACGCTGTCGGCGCGGCAGCCGTCGGTGAGGATCAGGTTCTTGTTCGACTCATACGTCGAGATCTCCTCAGCGACCTTGCGGATGAGAACGTCACCGATCCAGACGGACCGGGCACCCTCGCCCTGCAAGGCGCCCCGGTAGTCGACGTTGCTGCGGGTGCGCGGCTGATTGTGATCGACGAACAACCGGTGCTCGAGGTGTTGGGCGGCATCCACGAAGTACAGGCCGAACTGCTCCAGCGACCCGCCCGGGCCCGCGTACCGTGCGTTCTCCACCAACCTGACGATGTCTCCGCCCAAACTGACGGTGACCGTCCGAACCTCGGCGTCGCGCCCCACCAACACCGAATGGTGCCCGCCGTGAATCGTGCCGTCGTCCCAGTCCTGCAGGCTCACGAAGTTGACCTTGGCGCCGTCCCCGACCCGGACGTCGACCTTCGCCGCATAGGTGGCCGAGCCTCGATGCCGCAGCACGATGGTCGCCTCTGCGTGTGCCCCGATGTCGAAGATCATGTGCCCGTGAACCCGGACGAGGTTTTCTCCCGAGACGGTCACCACGACCGGATCGGCGACCTTGACAGAGGGCGGAACCTCGACCACGACGGCGCCGGTGTTGCCCGCCAGCGCGGAGATGCGGTCGATGGGAGGTTCGACCGCCAATTGCCGGGCATCGGCCGCGGACACGGTGCGAGACGTCACCCCGTCAGGCAGCACCGCGTCCCAGGCGAGGTGGTTTCCGGTCGGCCGTTCCAGCAGCACGGCCAGACGATTGACGGGGCTGAAGCGCCAGACCTCCTCGAAGCCTGTCGGAACCGCGTGGTCGGTTATGTCCCACGAGGGAGTCGGGTGCAGATGCGAGATGGTTGCGGTCTCGATGGCGCCGGCGACCGGCGTGGCAGTAGCAGTCACTTGTGTTTGTCTCCGTCCGGTCGCGGGCTCAGCCCACGGCCCCTTCCATCTGCAGTTCGATGAGGCGATTCAGTTCCAGCGCGTACTCCATGGGCAACTCACGGGCGATGGGTTCGATGAAGCCGCGCACGATCATGGCCATGGCCTCGTCCTCCACCATGCCGCGGCTCATCAGGTAGAAGAGTTGGTCGTCGCTCACCTTGGAGACGGTGGCCTCGTGGGCGAGCGACACATCATCCTCGCGCACGTCCACGTATGGGTACGTGTCCGACCGGCTGATGGTGTCGACGAGCAGCGCATCGCACTTGACCGAAGAAGCGCTGTGATGCGCCCCCGGCTGCACCTGCAACAAGCCTCGGTACGAAGTCCGGCCGCCGCCGCGGGCAACCGACTTGCTGATGATTGAGGAGGACGTGTGAGGTGCGCAGTGCACCATCTTCGACCCGGCGTCCTGATGCTGCCCCTCGCCGGCGAAGGCGATCGACAGCGTCTCGCCACGGGAGTGCTCGCCCATCAGGTAGACCGCGGGGTACTTCATCGTGATCTTGGACCCGAGGTTGCCGTCGATCCATTCCATCGTCGCGCCCTCGTCGCAGGTGGCCCGCTTGGTGACGAGGTTGTAGACGTTCGTCGACCAGTTCTGGATCGTGGTGTACCGGACGCGGGCGTTCTTCTTGACGATGATCTCGACGACCGCGCTGTGCAAGGAGTCCGACGAGTAGATCGGGGCGGTGCAGCCCTCGACGTAGTGCACGTAGGAGCCTTCGTCGGCGATGATCAGCGTGCGTTCGAACTGGCCCATGTTCTCGGTGTTGATGCGGAAGTACGCCTGCAGCGGGATCTGGACATGGACGCCCTTCGGCACGTAGACGAAGGATCCGCCCGACCACACCGCCGTGTTGAGCGCTGCGAACTTGTTGTCCCCGACCGGGATCACCGAGCCGAAGTACTCCTCAAACATCTCCGGGTGCTGTTTGAGACCGGTGTCGGTGTCGAGGAAGACGACTCCCTGCCGCTCCAGGTCTTCGTTGATCTTGTGGTAGACGACCTCGGACTCGTACTGAGCGGCGACCCCGGCCACAAGGCGCGCCTTCTCCGCCTCGGGGATGCCCAGCCGGTCGTAGGTGTTCTTGATGTCGTCGGGGAGCTCTTCCCAGCTCGTGGCCTGCTTCTCGGTCGACCGGACGAAGTACTTGATGTTGTCGAAATCGATGCCGCCAAGGTCGGACCCCCACAGCGGCATGGGCTTTTTGCCGAACAGCCGCAGGCCCTTCAGCCGGCGTTCGAGCATCCAGGCGGGCTCGTCCTTCAGCGCAGAGATGCCGCGCACGACTTCGGCATCGAGGCCGCGCTTGGCGACGGCCCCCGCCGCGTCGGAGTCGTGCCAGCCGTACTCGTAATTGCCGAGAGCTTCAATGTGCTCTTCCTGCGTCGCGCCGAGGCCGGGGGCCATTGGCAGCATCTGAGTCATCAGGAGTTCTCCCTCATTGGTCTGGGTAGCGGCCCCGAAATGGGTCTGGGTACGTGAGTGGTGCAGATTCCGTCGCCGTTGGCGATCGTTGCCAGCCGCTGCACGTGACTGCCGAGAAGCTCAGCGAAAATGCGGGTCTCGACCTTGCACAGTTGCGGGTACCGCTCGGCGACGTGCGCGACCGGGCAATGGTACTGGCACAGTTGCTGCCCGGACGCCACAGGTTCGATGCCGGCCACGTACCCCAGATCGGAGAGCACGCCGGCGAGCACTTCGATGTCGGTGAGCGTCTCGTCGGTCTCGCTCGCCGCGACGAAACCAGCCGCCACCGACGCGAACAAGTACTCCGCGAAGTTCTCGACCGCGTGTGGCCCCGCAGCCTCGCTGAGGTAGTCGAGGGCCTTGATCGCCAGATCGTCGTAGGCCTGGTAGAACTTGCATCGGCCTTCGTCGGTCATCACGAACACATTGGCGGGCCGACCGCGGCCGCGGTGCCCGAAAACCCGCTGTTGACGCGGCTCGAGGTGCCCGGCTTCGACGAGCGTGCCGAGGTGGCGTCGCACCGCTGCGGGCGTGAGCCCCAGTCTCTGGGCCAGTTGGGCCGCCGTCGACGGGCCGTGTTGCAGGATCGAACGGGCGACCAACTCGCGGGTCGACGCGTCAGCGGACATGGTCGTGGGACCGTCCGTCCGCGAATCGATCACACCCTCCGTTTTCACAACTCCATTCTTTCCTATTTCTCGTGACGCGCAAGTCGAACCGGGGATCATAGGGAAATCGGAGCGAATCGTCCACATCGCGGACAGACATGTCCGAAAGCTCGGACGAGGCGGGTCCGGTCCCGGCCCGGGGCTACCGTGTGCGGCGGCGCAGCCGAAGCGCCGAAGCCAGCTATGGAGGACACGGTGAGAAGACCCAGTTCAGATGCTCCACCAATCAAGAAGCGCCCATTCCGGGCGATCGGTTACGTGCTGGCAGGGCTGGCCGCCGTGACCCTTGCCGGTTGCACGACGACCCCCCAGCAGCAGAACAACGAGACCCACACCAGTGAGGTCAACCTGCAACTGCCCGACCTCGGCATGGTCGAGTTCCTGGGCGTCAACGGCAAGGTGCTGCTGTGGATCGGCGTCGTGATCTGTGCCTTCGGCCTGATGTTCGGCTTCTGGAGCTACCGGCGCCTGCGTGGCCTGCCGACCCACGAGTCGATGCGTGAGATCTCCGAACTCATCTACCAGACATGCAAGGCGTACCTGTTCCAGCAGGGCAAGTTCCTCCTCCTGCTGTGGCTGTTCATCGGCGCGGTCATCCTCGTCTACTTCCAGTTCCTGATGAATCTCGGCTGGGGCCGCACGGCGATCGTCTTGTTGTTCTCGATCATCGGAATGGCCGGTTCGTACGGCGTGGCGTGGTTCGGGATTCGTGTGAACACCTTCGCCAACAGCCGGACTGCGTTCGCGTCGTTGCGGGGCAAGCCCTTCGCGTGCTACTCGATCCCGCTGTCTGCGGGCATGTCCATCGGCATGGTGCTGATCAGCATCGAACTCATGATGATGCTGGGGATCATGCTGCTGCTGCCCGGCGAGATCGCGGGCTCGTGCTTCATCGGATTCGCCATCGGTGAATCGCTCGGCGCCTCGGTGCTGCGGATCGCCGGCGGCATCTTCACCAAGATCGCCGACATCGGGTCCGACCTCATGAAGATCGTCTTCAAGATCAAAGAGGACGACGCCCGCAACCCTGGCGTCATCGCGGACTGCGTGGGCGACAACGCCGGCGACTCGGTCGGGCCGTCCGCGGACGGGTTCGAGACCTACGGCGTGACGGGCGTCGCGCTGATCACGTTCATCCTGCTCGGTGTCCCCGATGCGACGACGCAGGTCACGCTCCTCGTCTGGATCTTCTTCATCCGCGCCATCATGGTCGTGGCGTCCCTGGTCAGCTACCTCGTCAACAATCTGTACGCGAAGGCCCGCTGGGGCGACGCGGACGAGATGGACTTCGAGACCCCCCTCACCTCGCTGGTCTGGATCACATCCCTCGTCTCGATCGGCCTGACCTTCCTCACGTCGTACCTGCTGATCAGCGGCCTGGGCGACGGCACCATGTGGTGGAAACTGGCCATCATCATCTCGTGCGGCACTCTGGCCGGAGCGCTGATCCCCGAGTTGGTGAAGGTGTTCACCTCCACGAGCGGGCAGCACACCAAGGAGATCGTGACGTCGTCCAAGCAGGGCGGGCCGTCGCTGAACATCCTGTCCGGTCTGGTCGCCGGCAACTTCTCGGGCTTCTACCTGGGTGTCGCGATCATCGGTCTCATGGGTGCCGCCTACCTCATGAGCACGTTGGGTCTCGGCGCAATGATGCTGGCGCCGGCGGTCTTCGCGTTCGGCCTCGTGGCGTTCGGCTTCTTGGGCATGGGCCCGGTGACGATCGCCGTCGACTCGTACGGCCCCGTCACCGACAACGCACAAAGCGTCTACGAACTGTCGACGATCGAGGAACTGCCGAACGTGACCGCGGAGATCAAGCGGGATTACGGTTTCGACGTCAAGTGGGATCGCGCCAAGACCCTGCTCGAAGAGAACGACGGCGCCGGCAACACGTTCAAGGCCACCGCCAAGCCCGTGCTCATCGGCACCGCCGTCGTCGGCGCGACCACGATGATCTTCTCGATCATGATGGGCCTGACCGACAAGCTCACCGCCAACCTCGACAAGTTGTCGCTGCTGCACCCGCCGTTCCTGCTGGGCATCATCATGGGTGGCGCGATCATCTATTGGTTCACCGGGGCCAGCATCCAGGCGGTGACGGCGGGCTCGTTCCGGGCGGTCGAGTTCATTCGCGACAACATCAAGTTGGACGACGGCGCGACGCGCGCCAGTGTGTCCGACAGCCGCAAGGTCGTCGAGATCTGCACTCAGTACGCGCAGCGGGGCATGTTCAACATCTTCCTGGGCGTGTTCTTCGCGACGCTTGCGTTCGCCTTCCTGGAGCCGTTCTTCTTCATCGGTTACCTGGTCTCGATCGCCACCTTCGGCCTGTACCAGGCGATCTTCATGGCCAACGCCGGTGGTGCCTGGGACAACGCGAAGAAGATCGTCGAGGTCGATCTCAAGGCGAAGGGCACCGCGCTGCACGACGCCACCATCGTCGGCGACACCGTGGGCGACCCGTTCAAGGACACCTCGTCGGTGGCGCTGAACCCGGTCATCAAGTTCACCACCCTCTTCGGACTGCTGGCCGTCGACCTGGCGCTGGCTCTGACCCGAAACGGCAACCAGACCCTCGTCCAGGTGCTTGCCGGGGTGTTCTTCCTCGTGGCAGTCGTGTTCGTGTGGCGTTCGTTCTACCGGATGCGGATCGTGGAGAGCCCAGACACGGCCTCCACCCTGCCGCCGGCCGGTGATGGAGCGGCGCGCGAGATCGGGGCGTCCGCGCAACCCCAGGCGGACGTGGAAGCACGCCAGCATTCGCCGGCAGCGGAGCGAGCGGTCGCAACCGAAGCGCGATAGTGAGTTGATCTGAACCAGCCAGGAGCGGGGCCCCCTCCAACAGCGGAAGGGGCCCCGCTCGTGCTGTCGAGACGGCGAAATTGGCACGAATCGGTAACTTTCGCACGCGTCCCTTGCCGCGGCCCCCGTCATCAGTTTGACTGAACGCAACTGGAGAAACTACCCTCCTCACCCAGACGGTGGATCACCACCACAGAAAGGGCACCATGAGAATGAGGAACATCCTCAAAACAGGAGCCGTCCTGTCCGCCGCCGCCATCGCACTCGCGGGCTGCGCGACCACACCGGCCGGCACCACCTCGCCTTCCGGAAGCCCGACTTCCGCTCAGCCGCTGACCGGCGAGATCACGGTCTGGATCGACGCCAACCGCGAGCCCGTGCTCAAGACGGTTGCCAATCAGTTCAAGGCGGACACCGGCGTCACGGTCAAACTGGTAGTGAAGGACTTCAACGGCATTCGTGATGACTTCATCACCACCGCCCAGACCGGCAAGGGCCCCGACGTCATCATCGGCGCGCACGACTGGGCCGGCAAGCTCGTCCAGAACGGCGTCATCGCCCCCGTCGAACTGGGCGCGACCGCCGCCAACTACCAAGACGTCTCCGTCAAGGCCATGACCTACGAGGGTCGCGTTTACGGCGTCCCTTACGCCACTGAGAACATCGCGCTCATCCGCAACACGGCCTTGGCGCCGAATGCGCCCGCGTCCTTCGACGACCTGTTGAAGACCGGCAAGGAAGCGGTCTCCGCGGGCAAGGCGAAGTACCCGGTTCTCATCGGTCTCGACGCGCGCACGTCCGATCCGTTCCACCTGTACCCCCTGCAGGCGTCCTACGGTGCCCCCGTCTTCAACCTGAAGGACGACGGCAGCTACGACGGCAAGACCGTCGCGATGGGTGGCGAGAACGGCGCGAAGTTCGCCGCCGCACTGTCCCAGTGGGGCAAGGACAAGGTGCTGAATCTGTCGATCAGCCAGGACATCTCCAAGGAGCAGTTCACCAAGGGCGCTTCCCCCTACATCGTGACCGGGCCGTGGACCCTTGATCTGATCAAGAAGTCCAACGTCAAGTACGCAATCGACCCGATCCCCTCGGCCGGTGGCCAGCCGGCGACCCCGTTCGTCGGTGTCCAGGGCTTCTTCGTGTCGGCCAAGTCCACCAACACGGTGGCTGCCAACAAGTTCCTCGTCGAGTACATCGGTTCGAAGGACGTCCAGGTCGAGCTTTACAAGGTCGGCAACCGTCCTCCCGCCAACAAGGAGGCCTTCTCCTCGGTGTCCAGCGACGCCGACGTGACCGCTTTCGGCAAGGCCGGCGAAGCCGGCGTCCCGATGCCCAACGTGCCGCAGATGGATCTGGTCTGGGCTGAGTGGGGTACCGCGCAGGCGGCCATCATCAAGGGCGCTGCGGACCCGGCGGGCGTCTGGCAGAAGATGGTCGACGCCATTCAGGCCAAGATCAAGTAGTTCACCAAACCCAACCCGGTGGGCCCGTGAGGGCCCACCGGTCACCCCAGGAGAAGATGTGTCGGAGCCCGCGTCCACGGACCACCCGGACACCGCGTCGCAAACCTCCAAGGAGGCGACGTCCCGGAAGGCGTACTCCCTCTATTCGGGTTCGCTCACATCCACGCTCATCAAGATCACCCTGCTGGGACTGCTGAACGCGGTCGCCGTCTACGGCGCGATCGTCGCCGCACTTGGGCGCGATTGGATCGTGCTGGGTGTCATCGTCGTCGCCACGGTGGTGCTCGATCTCATCTACCTGCCCGCGAACAAGCTCCTGCCCGGCAAGTACCTTGCCCCCGGAGTCGTGTTCTTGTTGCTGTTCCAGGTCTTCGTGGTCGGCTACAGCATCTACATCGGGTTCACCAACTACGGCGACGGCCACATCCTCGACAAGCAGTCGGCCATCGAGTCGATCCAGCGAAACAACCAAGTCCAGGTCCCTGACTCCCCCATCTACCCCGCCGGGGTCGCAGTCAAGGGCAGCACCGACCGGCCGCTGTATCTGATCATCCAGGACCCGGGGACGAAGAAGTTCTACGCGGGCTCCAACGACGACCCGCTCGTCGAGATCACGGGCGTGGAGCAGAACTCGGTCGGCGGCATCACTGGGGCCCCCGGCTTCCGGGTGCTCTCGCTGGGGGAACTCAACGCCCGCAGCGCCGAGGTCCGCGAGCTGAACGTCCCCTTCTCGGACGACCCGAAGGACGGCTCCCTGCACACGGACTTCGGCACGTTCGCGGTCCGTTACACATCGTCCATGAAGTACGACGAAGCGGCCGACACCTTCACGAGCGTGGACGGCAAGGTCTTCCGCGACACGGGCGAGGGGGCCTTCGTCGCCGACGACGGCAGCCGCATCGAGCCCGGCTGGATGATCCAGGTCGGGTTCAAGAACTTCCAGCGGGCCTTCGGCGACGAAACGATCCGCGGACCGCTGATCCAGGTCGTCCTGTGGACCTTCGGCTTCGCGTTCCTGTCGGTCCTGACGACGTTCGCGCTCGGTTTGCTGCTGGCGATGCTGTTCAACGACAAGCGAGTGAAGGGGCAGAAGCTCTACCGGACGATAATGATCCTGCCGTACGCCTTCCCGAGTTTCCTGTCCGCTCTCATCTGGTCGGGACTGCTGAACCAGGACTTCGGCTGGGTCAACCAGGTGCTGCTCGGCGGGTCCAACATCCCGTGGCTCACCGACCCGTTCTGGGCGAAGGTGTCGATCCTCATGGTGAACCTGTGGCTCGGCTTCCCCTACATGTTCCTCGTGTCGACGGGCGCGTTGCAGTCGATGCCGGAAGAGGCTCTCGAGGCCGCCAAGGTGGACGGGGCGTCCGCGTGGCAGACCTTCTGGTACATCAAGTTGCCGCTGCTGATGGTCCCGCTGGCGCCGCTGCTCGTGAGCTCGTTCGCCTTCAACTTCAACAACTTCAACCTGATCTTCATGCTCACCAGGGGTGGGCCGCGCTTCCCCGACGCGGCTATCGACGCGGGCGCAAGCGACATCCTCATCACGCTCGTGTACAAGGTGGCGTTCGGCCAGGGCACCGGCCGGGACTTCGGACTAGCCAGCGCCTTCGCCATCATCATCTTCATCATCGTGGGCGTGATCTCGTACTTCGGATTCCGCCAGACCAAGGCACTGGAGAACCTGAACTGATGAGCGCGAACCGGAAAGCCAAGTCCCCCCGCCTGTCGCCACCGCGGTGGCTGCTCGAAGTCGGCTGGAAGCACGCCGTCGGTCTCGTCGCGGTGGCGTTCGCGGCGTTTCCGTTGCTGTACATCCTGTCGGCATCCCTCAACCCCAACGGCACCCTCACCGGCTCCAACAACCTGTTTGCGGCCTTCGACCTGAGCAACTACACCCGGCTGTTCCAGTTGCAGAGCCAGCCCTACGCCGCTTGGTACCTGAACACGCTGGTAATCGCCACCGTGACCGCCCTGGGCACCGTGTTCATGGGCGCACTCGCGGCTTACGCGTTCTCGCGCATGCGGTTCAGCGGCCGGCGCGTGGGCCTGATGACGCTGCTGCTCGTGCAGATGTTCCCGCAACTCCTGGCGGTGGTGGCGATCTTCCTGCTGCTCACCACCCTCGGGGAGATCTTCCCGGCGCTCGGTATCGGCTCACAACTCGCGGTGATCATGGTGTACCTCGGCGGTGCGCTGGGCGTGAACACGTGGCTGATGTACGGCTTCTTCAACACCGTCCCCATCTCACTCGACGAAGCGGCCCGGGTGGACGGCGCCGGGCACGCCCGGATCTTTTTCACCATCATCCTGCGGCTCGTCGCCCCGATTCTCGCCGTGGTCGGCCTGCTCAGCTTCATCACCACGACCAACGAGTTCGTGGTGGCGTCCGTCGTCCTGACAAGCCCCGAGACCCAGACGCTGGCCGTGGGCCTGTACGCCTTCGTGACGCAGGAGACCAGTTCCAACTGGCCGCTCTTCTCGGCGGGCGCAATCCTCGCTGCGATCCCCGTCATGGTCGTGTTCCTGTTGCTGCAGCGGTACATCGTCTCCGGCCTCACCGCGGGGTCGGTGAAGTAGCAAGCCCTGGCTGCTGGTGGCGGCGCCCGAGCCCGGTCACCGGGAACCTAGAATGACGAGGTGTCCACCACCGCCGCCCTGGAGTTCTCCGAAGTGCGGCTGCGGCGCGGCTCACGCGACATCCTGGCCGGGCTGACGTTCACGGCGTCCCGCGCGGAGGTGACAGCGATCGTGGGCCCCAACGGTGCGGGCAAGACCACCGCGTTCCGCTGCGCGACCGGGCTGCTCCGCCCGGACGCCGGCAAGGTCACGGTTCTGGGCTCGACGCCGGGCAGCCAGTCCAACCGCTCCCGCATTGGGTGGATGCCGCAAGCGCCGGGATCCTGGTCGGCGATCGCGGCGGGTGATCTGTTGGACTACCTGGCCCGGTTGTACGCCAACCCCCTGCCGGTCAAGACACTCGCAGCCGAACTCGGTATCGACCAGTTCGCCCGCACCCAGTTCCGGCGCTTGTCCGGGGGGCAGAAGCAGTCCCTGAACCTGGCGGCGGCGATCATCGGCCGCCCTGAGTACGTCGTGCTGGACGAACCCACGGCGGGCATGGATCCGCACGCACGCCGCCACGTCCATAGCCTCATCGGCACGCTTCGCGAGAACGGCGTGGGCATCGCGCTCGCCACTCACGACATGGACGAGGCCGCCCTCGCAGACCGGGTGCACATCATGGACGCTGGCCGGGTGGTCCTGAGTGGCACGGTGGCAGAACTCACCGCCACCGCGGACCTCGAAGAGGTCTTCCTCACACACACGACAAGGCGGGGCGCGCAGTGAGCACCCTCGACTTCAGCCCCGCGCCCGGCCCGGCCCCGGCACGCCGGCGCATCGCGGCGCACGCCGGCACCGAACTGCGGATTCTGTTGCGAAACGGCGAACAACTGCTGCTGGCCCTGGTGATCCCGATCGGGCTCCTGGTCGCGGGTCACTTCTTCGGCAGCGGCATCCCGGTCACGCTGGCCGTGCTGGCCCCGTCCGTGCTGGCCCTGGCGATCTGGTCCACCTGTTTCACGTCGCTGGCGATCATGACGGGCTTCGAGCGGCGCGACGGCGTTCTGGAACGCCTGGTCGCCACGCCCCTCGGCGCTTCGGGGCTGATCGCCGGCAAAGCGCTCGCGGTGTCCGCGGTCGCCACTGGCCAGGTCGGGATCCTGTCCGGCCTGGCGGCAGCGCTCGGCTGGAGACCGGTGGGAGGGCTTCTCCCGACGCTGTTGACCCTAGTCGTCGCGGCCGTGGCCGGGCTCTGCTTCGCCGGCCTTGCCCTCATCCTGGCCGGCACCCTCAAGGCCGAGGTGACCTTGGCGTTGGCCAACCTGGTCTACCTGGTGGGCCTGGCCGCCGGGATCATGATCCCCGCAGGCGCGGTCGGAACCTCCCTGCAGTACGTGGTGTGGCTGACACCCACTGGAGCGCTCGGCGAAGCGCTGCGTGGCTGGTCGGCTGGGGATACGGTGGCATGGGCGCTCGCGGTGGTCAGCGGCTGGGCCCTGATCGCCACGGTTATAGCAAGAAAGGTCTTCAGATGGATGTCCTAGGGACGAAGGCGCTGCGGGGGTGGACAGTTGCGTCCCTGGTCGCCAACATGACGCTGATCGTCACGGGGGCCTTGGTCAGGCTGACCGGCTCTGGGCTCGGGTGTCCCACCTGGCCGCGCTGCACCGCCGATTCCTACATCCCGCACCCCGAACTCGGCCTGCACGGCATTATCGAGTTCGCCAACCGGCTGCTGACCTTCGTGCTGGCGGCACTCGCGATCGTCACGTTCCTGGCGGCCCGCCGCGCGGTCCGCACCCGGGCGATGCCCCCGATCATGGTTCCGCTCGCACTCGCCGCCGGGGTCGGAATTCCGCTCCAGGCCGTCATCGGCGGTCTGTCGGTCCTGTCCCAACTCAACCCCTGGGTCGTCGGGCTGCATCTGGTGCTGTCGATCGCACTGATCTTCTGCTGTGTGTGGATGGTCCAACTGGCCTGGGGCGTGGCTCCCGTCCCTCTCGCCGGCCTCGGTCGCACCGCGGTGGTGGCGGTGTTCTGGCTCGGACTGGTGGTGCTGGCGCTCGGGGTGTTGACGACCGGCAGCGGCCCGAACGCGGGTGACGGCGCCGCGACGCGGAACGGCTTCAACCTCGACCTGATGGCCAAGATCCACGCCTGGTCGGTGTGGGCGTTCCTGATCCTGACAGTGATCGCCCTCGTGGCCGTCCGGCACACGCGCGCCCGGCCAGCCGTTGTCGCGGTGCTCGCCGTCGCGTTACTGCAGGGAGCGGTGGGCTACGTTCAGTACTTCACCGGCCTGCCCCTTGGCATCGTGATCACCCACATGCTCGGGACTGCCGTCTTCAGCGCCGTGCTGTCCCATCTCTACCTGCTGGCGCGCAGGCGTCCGCTTCAGAAGAGCAGCGGATCCACCGCGGCGGCCGCGAAGACCAGCGCCAGGTAAGTATTGGACAGGTGGAACAGCCGCATCGGCTTGAGTTCGACGTCCGTCTTGCCGGCGCGCGCGCGTGAGAGCAGCGCTGCCGCCTCGACAATCATCACGATCCCCGCCAGCCCGGCGACGGCCGGGTACAACCATCCCGTCGCGGCAACCGGCCACAGCAGCATGCTGATCGCCACGGTCAAGACTGTGTAGGTCAAGATCCGGGCGGCGACCTTCGGGGCTGCCATGACGACGGGCAGCATCGGGATGTGGGCCTGCTTGTAGTCCTCGCGGTAGCGGATCGCCAACGCCCACGTGTGGGGCGGCGTCCAGGCGAACACGATCGCGAACAGCACGAGGGGCGGCCAGGCGACCGAGCCCGTCACCGCAGTCCAGCCGATCAGGGGAGGAAAGCAGCCGGCAATGCCGCCCCAGACGATGTTCTGGGCCGTTCGCCGTTTCAGCGCCATCGTGTAGACGAACACGTAGTACGCGTTGGCGACCAGCGCCAGCGCCGCCGACAACCAGTTGGCGCCGAAGCCCAGGACGAGCGCGGAGCCGAAGCCGAGCACCACACCGAAAACGAAGGCCGCCCGGCGGGACACTTGATGGCGAGGCATGGGACGAGTGCGGGTGCGACGCATGCGTTCATCGATGTCCGCATCCAGGACCGAGTTGAACACGTTCGCGCTCGCGGCAGCCATGGTGCCGCCCACGAGCGTGAACATGACCAGCCACAGGTCCGGGACGCCTCCGGCGGCGAGGAACATGGCCGGAATGGTCGTGACCAACAGCAACTCGATGATTCGTGGTTTCGTCAGCCCGATGTACGCGGAGATCACCGACCGGGGCGAACGGTGCTCGCTTCGCGCTGCCCGGATCGTGTAGCTGTCTGAGATGGCTGTTCCTTTCGCCGAGCCGGCCCGAACCGGGACCCGCACGCTTGGACGTAGGTTACCTTCCGCCTCCCTCTGGAGGAACCCACCCGGTTACAGTGGGCTGCGGAGCATTACCCGCAGCCGACCGAGGAGCAACATGAACCGACCTGTCACAGCATTCGCAGGCGCGTCCACGTGCTCGCGCATGGGTTCCGCCGACGAGGCCGCGAACAACTCATGACCTCCAATCAGAGCGAGCCCAACCCGCTGCGTGATCCGCTGGATCGCCGCCTCCCCCGCATCGCCGGGCCGTGTTCCCTGGTGTTGTTCGGGGTGACGGGGGATCTGTCCCGCAAGAAACTGATGCCGGCCATCTACGACCTCACGAACCGGGGCTTGCTGCCACCGGGTTTCGGCCTGATCGGGTTCGCCCGGCGGGACTGGGAGGACCAGGAGTTCGCCGGCATCGTCCACGACTCGGTGAAACAGCATGCCCGCACACCGTTCCGCGAGGAGGTGTGGGCCCAGCTCATGGAGTCGATCCGGTTCGTCCAGGGAACGTTCGACGACCAGGAGTCCTTCGTGCGCCTGCGCGACACCCTCGCGGAGTTGGACGAGGCGCAGGGCACCCGCGGAAACCACGCGTTCTACCTGTCGGTCCCCCCGTCGCAGTTCGACCTCGTGATTTGCCAGTTGCGGAATGCGGGGCTGACCCAGGCGCGTGAGGGCAGCTGGAGTCGCGTGGTGATCGAGAAGCCGTTCGGACACGACCTCGCCAGCGCGCAGCAGCTTGAGCGCACGGTGTCGTCGGTCTTCGCGCCCGAGACCGTTTTCCGTATCGACCATTACCTCGGCAAAGAGACCGTGCAGAACCTGCTGGCGCTGCGTTTCGCGAACCAGTTGTTCGAGCCGATCTGGAACCGCAACTACATCGACCATGTCCAGATCACGATGGCCGAGGACATCGGCATCGCTGGCCGCGCCGGCTACTACGACGGAATCGGCGCCGCTCGCGACGTGATCCAAAACCACCTCCTGCAACTGCTGGCCCTGACCGCGATGGAGGAGCCGACCTCCTTCGAGGCGCGCCAACTGCAACTCGAGAAGCAGAAGGTGCTCGCCGCAGCCAGGCCGCCGGCCGATCTCGCTCGCCATACCGCCCGCGGACAGTACGTCGGCGCGTGGGCCGGCGGGGTGAAGGTCAAGGGGTATTTGGAGGAGGACGGGATCCCTCCCGATTCGACAACCGAAACCTACGCGGCCATCAGGGTCGACATCGAGAACCGCCGCTGGGCGGGCGTCCCGTTCTACCTGCGCACCGCCAAACGGATGCCGCGACGAGTCACCGAGATCGCGCTCAACCTGCGTCGCGCTCCGCACCTGCCGTTCTCGATCTCAGACACCGAGGAGTTGGGGTCGAATGCGGTGGTGCTGCGCATCCAGCCGGACGAGGGCATCACTTTACGGTTCGGGGCGAAGGTTCCGGGCAGCCTCATGGAGATCCGCGAGGTCAGCATGGATTTCGCCTACGGCGGCTCGTTCACAGAGTCTTCCCCAGAGGCGTACGAGCGGCTCATCCTCGACGTGTTGCTCGGCGATCCCCCGCTGTTCCCGCAGCGGGAGGAGGTCGAGTTGTCATGGAAGATCCTCGACCCGATCCTCGACTACTGGCGTGCAGCGGGAAAGCCCGACATGTACGAAGCCGGCACGTGGGGGCCGGAACGGGCGCAGGCCATGATGGCAGCAGACGGCTTCAGCTGGCGGCGGCCATGACGGGAGGACGCACGTGATCATCACCTTGGACGACACCACATCGCAGGGCATCAACAACGCGCTGGTGCAGGCGCAGCGTACCGGTGGCGTCACCAGCGGCATGGTCTTCACCATGATCGTCGTCGCCGACACCTGGGAGTTCGACCGCGTGCTGTCCGCGTGTGTGGACGCCGGCCGGGAACACCCGTCCCGCATCATCGTGGTCGCCGCGGGACAAATGCCCGCCACCCGGCTGGACGCCACGATTCGACGCGGCGAGGGTGTTCCCGGCGAGGTGATCACGCTGCGCTTCCACGGCGAACTGATAGCGCACCAGGCCCGCGTCCTTCTGCCGCTGCTGTTGCCCGACTCTCCGGTCATCGTGTGGTGGCCGGGGTCGTCGCCCGCCTCTCCTGGGGACGACCCGATCGGACGGCTCGGCAGCCGCAGAATCACCGACGCGATGGGAGTTAGTGACCCGATCGCCGCCCTCCGAGTGCGTGCCGAGAACTATCAGCGTGGTGACACCGACCTGACGTGGACGCGGCTCACGAGGTGGCGCGCGCTCCTGGCCGCCGCGCTCGATCAGTACCCCGCGAAGGTGAAGGGGGTAAAACTGGCCGGAAGCCCGAACAATGCCCCGACCACGCTGCTGGCCGCGTGGCTGGAGAGCAGGCTGCACGTTCCGGTGATCAGAACCGACTCTGCTGGTCCGGGTATCACCGAGGTCCGGCTTTCGACGGAGTCGGGTGAGATCGCCATCACCCGCACGGACGGGACGCTCGCCAGTTTCACCGCTCCCGGGTTGCCGCACCGCACGGTCGCGCTGCGGCGCCGGGACATCAACGCGCTGCTCACGGAGGAACTGCGCCGCATGGATCCGGACGAGACTTACGAGGTCGTCCTGGCCACGCTCGGTGAGCGGTATCGTCGAGAGGACGAGCATTCCGAGGAGGGCAGATGACGGTGCGACTGCATCGGTTCGAGGACGCGGACGCCCTCGCCACCGGCGTGGCGACCCGCCTTCTCAACGCCCTCATCCTGCTGCAGGAAGCCGACCGCGTGGCTCAGCTGTGCCTGACCGGTGGCCGCATCGCGAACAGCATGTACCGGCGATTCGCCGAGCAGGCGCGGGACTCGCAACTCGCCCCCGCCCGTCTTGAGCTGTGGTGGGGCGATGAGCGTTTCCTCCCGAGTGGGCACGCCGACCGCAACACGGGCCCGACCCTTGAGATCCTCGGCACGCTCGGATTGTCCCCAGCGCTCACACACTCGATGTCAGGCTCGGACGGCGTCCCCGACGGCGCTTCCGCGGCGCAACTGTACGCCGAGGAACTCGGCGACACCACGTTCGACATCTGCCTGCTGGGCATGGGGCCCGACGGGCACGTGGCCTCCATCTTCCCGGCGCACCCATCGAGTGAGCCGACGTCCCTGAAGGTGATAGACGTCACCGACGCGCCGAAGCCGCCGCCGGAGAGAATCAGCCTGACGCTGCCCACGCTCAACAAGTCCACCGAGATCTGGTTCCTGGTCTCGGGGCCGGACAAGGCCGATGCGGTGGCGAAGGCCTTCGCGGGTGACGAGTCCGTGCCGGGCGGCCGAACGCGCGGCGTTGGCTTCACGAGGTTCTTCGTCGACACGGCGGCCGCATCGCAAATCGGGACCTACGACTGCGCCTTCTGAGATTGGCGGCTGCCGCCGGTCAGTAGATGACCTCTCCGAGTTCGCGACGTTTGCGGAGGTCGTCAAGCGCCTCGGTGAGGATCTCGGCTGCCTCCACCGCAGTGCGGCGTTCCTTCACGTAGGCCAGATGCGTCTTGTAGGGCTGGATCTTGGGAGGAGGTGGCGGGTTCTCCGAATCCATGTTCGCCGGCAGCCCGCACCGCGGGCATTCCCAATCTTGCGGGACGGGTGCGTCGGCCGCGAAGGCCGGGCGCGTCTTGTGCCCGTTGGCGCAGTAGTAAGACACATACAGGCGCGGCGCTGCATCGCCACGCTCGGCCTCGCCCAACGGACCCGCGCCGACGCGGCTCCCCCGAATAGCACTACCACCAACCACTTTTGTTCCTATTCCTAGCTCAGCTACTCAGAGGGGGCCGAAGTTCGGGAAGTATGAGTACAGGACGAGCAGGCCGATCACACAGGCCAGCCACAACAGACCGACGATCACCGTCAACCGGTCGAGGTTTCGTTCCGCGACCGACGTGCCGCCCATCGATGTCGACATGCCGCCGCCGAACAGGTCCGACAGGCCGCCGCCCCGACCTTTGTGCAACAGCACGAACAGAGACAGCACCACGCTGCAGACCAGGAGAATGATCGACAAAGTCAGAATGGGCCAGGTCAGCAGGGGCACGAGGAGCACGGGGAAATGTTAACCCAAGTTCCATGTGCCCGCCGTCAACCGCCAGTTTCGGAGGCGCAGGGGGTCGGCGCGGCGGCCACTGGTGCGCCTACCCGGACAGCCACCACAATGGCACCACCACTGCGAGAGGACCTGAAATGGGTAGGCCGATCCACTTCGAGATTCACGCTGATGACGTCCCCCGGGCGTGCGCCTTCTACTCAGCCGTGTTCGGGATCCACCAGCCAGACCAGGGCGCCGCCTAGCGACAGCGTCCGCCTGAAGCGCCCCGAAAACACACAGCGGGCGCGGTCGGCTGACCGCGCCCGCACCAAACAGTGTGTTACTGCTGGTAGAACGTGACGATCTTGGCGAAATCGTCGGGGTCGAGGCTGGCTCCACCCACGAGGGCGCCGTCCACATCGGGCTGGGCCATGATGTCGACGATGTTGCTGCCCTTGACAGAGCCGCCGTATTGGATGCGGATCGCCGCTGCCGCGTCTGCACCCCACTGCGATGAGATCAGACCCCGAATCGCGCCACACACTTCCTGCGCGTCTTCAGGCGTGGCCACCTCACCGGTGCCGATTGCCCACACGGGTTCGTAGGCGACCACGAGTCCCGCGACTTGATCGGCCTCGATGCCTGCGAGGGAACCGGTTACCTGATTCAGGGTGTAGGCGACGTGTTCGCCGGCCTTGCGGACGTCCAGGCCCTCACCCACACAGACGATCGGGGTCATGCCGGCAGCGAGCACGCGTTTCGCCTTTGCGTTCACGACCTCATCGGTTTCGGCGTGGTATTCGCGCCGTTCGGAGTGCCCGACAACCACGTAGGCGCAGTTCAGCTTCGCCAGCATTCCGGCTGAGATTTCACCGGTGTAGGCGCCGGATGCCTCGGTCGAGACATCCTGCGCGCCATACAGCAGGGGCAACTTGTCGCCCTCCACTAGGGTCTGCACGGTGCGGATGTCGGTGAACGGCGGGATCACGACCGCATCGGACTTGTCCAAGTCGTGCTTGCGATCGGCCAGCGTCCAGGCCAACTTCTGTACCAGTCCGGCTGCCTCGACGTGGTTGAGGTTCATCTTCCAGTTGCCGGCAAGCAACGGTTTGCGGCTCATCAGTTGTTCTCCTCCAGCACTGCCAGGCCCGGGAGCTCCTTGCCCTCCAGGTATTCGAGCGAAGCCCCGCCACCGGTCGAGATATGCCCGAACTGGTCGTCAGCGAAGCCCAACTGGCGCACGGCCGCGGCCGAGTCGCCCCCGCCGATGACGCTGTACCCGTCGGTCTCAGCCAGCGCCTTGGCGACCGCGAGAGTTCCGCGAGCGAAGTTCGGCATTTCGAACACACCCATGGGGCCATTCCAGAAAATGGTCTTGGCGCCCTTGATCTCGGCAGCGAAGGCCTCCGCCGAAGAGGGACCGATGTCGAGCCCTTGGTGGTCGGCAGGGATCTGATCAGACGGGACGACCCGCTGCGGGGAGTCGTTGTCGAACTCCTTGGCGACGATCGTGTCGGTGGGCAACAGCAGCTTCTTTCCCATCGCGGCTGCGGTCTGGACGTACCCCTTGACGGCCTCGACCTTGTCGGGGTCGAGGATCGACTGGCCCACCTCGTACCCCTGCGACTTCAGGAACGTGTAAGCCATTCCGCCACCGATGATCAGGGTGTCTGCCGTCTTCAGCAGGTTTTCGATGACAGCCAGCTTGTCGGCCACCTTGGCACCGCCGAGGACGACGACGTACGGACGTGCGGGATCGATCGTGAGCCGCTTGAGGATCTCGACCTCCTTGGCCACGAGGTAGCCAGCGGCACTGGGCAACAGCTTGGCGACGTCGTAGACCGATGCCTGCTTGCGGTGGACGACGCCGAAGCCGTCCGACACGAAGACGTCGGCCAGGGCGGCGTACTTGGCGGCAAGAGCCTGCCGCTCGGTCTCGTCCTTGCTCTCTTCACCCGGCTCGTACCGCACGTTCTCGAGCAGCGCGATGTCGCCGGCACCGAGTTCTGCGACGGTCTCGGCCGCCGAGGGGCCGACGACGTCGGTCGCCAACTTCACCTCAGCTCCGATGAGCTCACCCAGCCGCTTGGCGACCGGGGCGAGCGAATACTTCGGGTTTACCTGTCCCTTGGGACGCCCGAGGTGCGCCATCACGATGATCTTGGCGCCCGCCTGACGCAGCGCGGTGAGCGTTGGTAATGCTGCACGGATGCGACCGTCGTCGGTGATCGTCTCACCTTCAAGCGGGACGTTGAAATCACACCGGATCAGCACCCGTTTGCCGGTGAGATCCCCCAGATCCTCTATTGACTTCACCTCGGGCTCCTTGGGTCAGAGCTTCGAGCCGACGAGGACTACGAGGTCAGCGAGGCGGTTCGAGTAGCCCCATTCGTTGTCGTACCAGCCGACGACCTTGACCTGGTCGCCGATCACCTTGGTCAAACCGGCATCGAAGATGCAGGAGTGCGGGTCGGTCTCGATGTCCTTGGACACGATCGGATCCTCGGTGTAGTACAGGATGCCCTTGAGCGGGCCCTCGGCAGCGGCCTTCATGGCGGCGTTGATCTCCTCGACCGAGGTCTCCTTGCCGGACTGGAAGGTGAGGTCGGTCGCAGAGCCGGTGGGAACCGGGACGCGCAGGGCGTAGCCGTCGAACTTGCCCTTGAGTTCGGGCAGCACCAGGGCAACGGCCTGGGCAGCACCAGTCTTGGTGGGGACGATGTTGAGTGCGGCAGCGCGGGCGCGGCGCAGGTCGGAGTGGGGGCCGTCCTGCAGCATCTGGTCTGCGGTGTAGGCGTGGATGGTGGTCATGAGGCCCTTGACGATGCCCACGGTCTCATTGAGCACCTTGGCCATCGGGGCCAGGCAGTTGGTGGTGCAGGAAGCGTTGGAAATGATGTTGTGCTTGGCGTTGTCGTAGTCGCCGTCGTTCACGCCCATCACGAGGGTGATGTCTTCGCCCTTGGCGGGAGCGGAGATGATGACCTTCTTGGCGCCCGCCTTGATGTGGGCCTTGGCGTCCTCGGCCTTCGTGAACCGGCCGGTGGACTCGATGACGATGTCGACGCCCAACTCGCCCCACGGGAGCGCATTGGGATCGCGCTCGGCCAGGACGCGGATCTTGTTGTCACCGGCGACGATGTAGTCGTCATCGGAGGAAACATCGACGTTGAGCCGGCCGAGGATCGAGTCGTACTTCAGCAGGTGGGCGAGGGTCTTGTTGTCGGTGAGGTCGTTTACGGCGACAACCTCGATATCCGCGCCACTCGCGAGAACGGCCCGGTAGAAGTTACGGCCGATACGGCCGAAGCCGTTGATTCCAACCTTAACGGTCATGCTCAGATGCTCCTTCTGGAGGATTACGGACTTGTCGAGCAAGTACTGACGGGTTCCACCCTATCCAATTTCGGAAGGCCCTCGACCGCAGTTCTACCCCGAGCTACCCAGTGCTCGTGCGGCTGCCTGGGCAGGCCCGTCAGTCGCGGTCTTCGAGCATTTCCGGCGTCAAGGCGTCCTCGGTCGTGGCGATTCCGATCTCCTCGGCCCGCTTGTCCGCGGTGGCGAGCAACCGGCGGATCCGGCCCGCGACCGCGTCCTTGGTGAGCGGCGGTTCGTGGAGGCGGCCGAGTTCTTCCAGGCTCGACTGCTGGTGTTCGAGGCGCAATTGGCCCGCGATCAACAGGTGCTCCGGAACGTCGTCCCCCAGAATTTCGAGCGCCCGTCTCACTCGCACGCCGGCCGCCACCGCAGCCCGGGCCGAACGCCGCAGGTTGGCGTCGTCGAAGTTGGCCAGCCTGTTGGCCGAAGCCCGCACTTCCCTGCGCAGGCGACGCTCCTCCCACTGCAACAAGGACTCGTGTGCCCCGAGACGGGTCAGCATGGCTGCGATCGCATCGCCGTCCCGGATCACGACGCGGTCGACGCCGCGCACCTCCCGCGCCTTCGCGGTGACGTCGAGACGGCGGCCGATGCCGACCAGCGCAAGGGCCGACTCCGAGCCGGGGGCGGTGATCTCCAGCGACATCGAACGGCCGGGCTCGGTCAGCGAACCGTGCGCGAGAAAGGCTCCACGCCAGACCGCAACGCAATCGCACATCCCGCCGCCCACGATCGAGGCGGGCATGCCGCGCACCGGGCGGCCCTTGACATCCACCAGCCCGGTCTGGCGAGCGATGGCGTCGCCCTCCTTGATCAGCCGGACGACATACCGGGCCCCGCGCTTGATCCCTGAGCCGGTGACGACGATCAACTCACTGGTGTAGCCGTAGAGGTCGAGGATCGCGGTGCGCAACCGCCTGGCGGCCCCGCCGGTGTCGAACTCGGCCTCGATGACGATCCGGCCTCCTGCGATGTGGAGTCCGTTGGCGAACCGCAGCATCGCCACGACCTCAGCCCGCCGGCAGCACGGCTTGGTGACCTGCACCGCCGCCAGTTCGGACTTAACCTGCTCGGTCATCGCCATGTGCTCATCCTTACCTCGCCGGGGCTGCTCACAGCCCCATGATCTCGGCGTACGCCGCTGCCAGCCGGTGCGGGTCGTGCCGTGCAGTGCCGTCGCGCATCGCGATGTCGGCCACCACCAACTTGCCTCCGAGCGACTCTACATAGCCGGCGATGTGCTCGTCCGAACCGGAGAACGTCACGTCGGCCAAGACGGTGTCGAGCCGCAACTGTGGCGCGTGCTCGGCCAGCAGTTCGATGTGCCTCGCTGCCGTGAACCCGGCGGTCTCGGCCTCTGCCTCGACGTTCAACGTGAGAATCCGGTGGGCGGAAGTTCTCAAGATTGCCTCGGACAGCTGTGGGACCAGCAGGTGCGGAATCACCGACGTGAACCATGATCCCGGCCCGAGAATCACGAAGTCCGCCTGCTCGACGGAGGCCACCGCCTCGGGCGCCGCCGGCGGGTCACCTGGCACCAGGCGAACGGCCCGGACCTGCCCCGGTGTCTTGGCGACTGTCGCCTGCCCCCGGACCACCCGCACCTCGTCGGGGGCGGCAGGGTCGACGCCGATCACGTCCGCCTCGATCACGAGCGGTGACAACGACATCGGCAGCACCCGGCCGCGAGCATGCAGCAATGACCCCACCATGTCGAGCCCGGCAACCGGATCCAGCCGTTGCCACAGACCGGCTATCAGCAGGTTCCCGATCGCATGCCCGCCGAGCGTGCCCTCGCCGGCGAACCTCGACTGGAGCACGTCCGCCCAGGTGCGTCCGACGCGATCGTCCCCACACAGCGCCGCCAGGGCCATGCGCAAGTCACCGGGGGGCAGGATGTCGAACTCTCGCCGCAACCTACCGGACGACCCGCCGTCGTCTGCCACCGTGACGATCGCGGTCAACCGATCGGTGACGCGACGCAGCGCGGTCAATGTGGCGTAGAGACCGTGACCTCCACCCAACGCCGCCACCGCGGGCACACGGGACTCACCGGTCATTCCAGGCCCAAGTCCCGATGGACCACGTGGGTCGCCACGCCCTGAGCCCGCAACCGTCTGCTCATCTCTTCACTGATGGCCGTGCTGCGGTGCTTGCCCCCCGTGCAGCCGATGGCGAGCATCACCAGCCGTTTGCCTTCTCGCAGGTATCCGGTCGACATGGTGACGAGCAGTGCCTCCAGTTGATCCAGGAACTCCAGGGCGCCCGGCTGCCGGAGAACGTATTCGCTCACCGCGCGCGACAGGCCCGTCTGCGGACGCAGGTCGGGCACCCAGTGCGGGTTGGGCAGGAACCGCACGTCCATGACGATGTCCGAGTCGAGCGGAACGCCGTTCTTGAACCCGAACGACTGGATCACCCACCGAAGTTCGTCTCGGCCCGGTCCGCCGTACGCGTGGCGCACGCGGCCCGCCAACTGGTGCACGTTCGTGTCGCTGGTGTCTATGACCATGTCGGCGGCGGCACGCAGCGCGGCCATCATGTTGCGTTCGCGCTCGAGTCCTTGCAGCAGGGGGCCGTCGCCCTGCAGCGGGTGTGGCCGCCGGTTGGACTCGTGCCGGGCGACGATGACTGCGTCGGACGCCTCGACGAAAAGGATTTCGGGCCTTATCCCCAACTCGCCCAGCGCCTCGAACGCGGCCGGGATCTGCTCGAACAGGCCCCGGGTGCGCGCATCCAGGATCACGGCGACACGGGTGAACTTGTGCTTGCGGACGGTCTCGAACAGTTGCGGCAGCATGATCGGCGGCAGGTTGTCGACCAGGTACCACCCTTCGTCCTCAAGGGCTTGAGCAGCAGTGCGTCTGCCGGCGCCGGACATGCCGGTGATGACCACGACCCGCAAGTCGTCTGAGGCTGGCACCTGGTTCACGCCTCCATTATGGGCTTTCGATGATCTCGCCGGTGGCGACGTTGATGCCTTCGGTCGGCGGCGCGCCCTGCAACACCTGGCTGATGGCGGCCGCGGTGACCGGCCCGATACCCGGCACGGCAGCGAGATCGCCGACCTGCGCCGCACGCAACTTCTTCATGCTGGGAAAGGCTTGCAGCAAGGCCTTGCGCCGCACCTCACCCAAACCGGGGACCTCGTCCAATACCGATTCGACCATCGACCTGCTTCGGCGCGAGCGGTGATGGGTGATGGCGAACCGATGGGCCTCATCCCGCACCCGCTGCAGCAGGTACAAACCCTCGCTGGCACGAGGGAGAATCACCGGGTACTCCTCGCCTACCACCCACACCTCTTCGAGCCGTTTCGCCAACCCCACGATCGTGATGTCGTCGACCCCCAGTTCGGAGCGAGCAGCCTCAGCGGCTGCCACCTGCGGGGCTCCCCCATCGACGACCAGCAGCGACGGTTCATACCGGAAACGCTGCTTGGCGCCGGCAGGGGTCGCGCGCTCGGCGAGCAGCCTTCGCAGCCGTCGGGTCACCACCTCGCGCATCGCCTGCACGTCGTTGTTTCCGGCACCCCGAATGATGAACCGGCGGTAGTCGCCCTTCACCGGTACCGCGTCCTCGAAGACCACCATGGACGCGACGGTTTCGGTTCCCTGCAGATGGGAGACGTCGAAGCACTCGATGCGCAGAGGCGGCTGGCCGAGGCCGAGAGCCTCCTGCAACTCCTCCAGTGCGCGGCTGCGGGTCGACAGGTCGCCCGCACGTCTCGTCTTGTGCTGCGTCAAGGTCTCAGCGGCATTCCGGGCCACCGTTTCGAGCAGGGTGGCCTTCGGCCCCCTCTTGGGCACCCTGATCGTGACCCGGGCCCCGCGGTGTTCGGTGAGCAACTGCGCCAGCACGGCCGCGGTCGCAGGCAGTTCGGGGACGAGCACCTCGCTCGGCATCGTTTCGGCGTCGGTCTCGGCGTAGTAGCTGACGAGGAACTGCTCAAGCAGTTCGGGTAGTTCGGCGTCGAACGTGCGGTCTGCGACCCACCCGCGTTCGCCCCGCACGCGGCCACCACGTACCTGGAAGATGTGGACCGCCAACTCCAGCGGGTCGAGGGCGACCGCGATCACATCGGAGTCGGTGCCGTCGGGCAGGACCACCGCAGTCTGTTCGGTCGCCGCCCGCACCGCACGCAATTGGTCCCGCTTCACGCCGGCCAACTCGAAGGCGAGATTGGACGACGCCATTTCCATCTCGGCCTCGAGCCGGTCGATGAGGCGCTTGGGGCTACCCGCCCAGAACTCCGCGAAGTCGGCGACGATCTGCCTGTGTTCTGCTGCTGTGACCCGGCCCACACAGGGAGCCACGCACTTGCCGATATGCCCGAGCAGGCAGGGGCGTCCGCTCGCAGCAGCGCTCCGGAACACCCCGTTGGAGCAGGAACGCATCGGGAAGGCGCTGAGCAGCGTGTCGACCGTGGACCGCACGGCCCACGCCTGACCGAACGGGCCGAAATAGCGGGTTCCCTTGCGTTTGGCGCCGCGGCCGACGTACACACGGGGGATCTCGTCGTCCATCGTGATCGCGAGCCAGGGGTACGACTTGTCGTCGCGATACTTGATGTTGAAGCGCGGCTCGAATTGCTTGATCCAGGTGTATTCGAGTTGGAGAGCTTCCAATTCGTTGCGGACGACGGTCCATTCGACGTGCCGCGCAGCCCTGACCATGGTGGCCGTGCGCGGCAACAGGGTGAGCGGGTCTGCGAAGTAGCTGGACAGCCGCGACCGCAGCGACTTGGCCTTGCCCACGTAGATGACCAGGCCCCGCGCATCGCTGAAACGGTAGACGCCCGGCTCCGCCGGGATCGCGGCTGGTCTCGGCCTCCACTCGGCGCTTGAGGTCATGCCCGCCGCTGCCGTGCGCGCGCCTTGGTGATGGCGGGCGCCGGCGCCGTTTCGGGCAACGTCTCGGTAACGGCCTCGACCGGGACCTGCCTGCCGGCCAGGATCCGAGCCAGGTACTCCCCAGTGAAGGAACCGGGCGTACCGGCCACCTGCTCGGGGGTGCCCTGCGCCACCACCTGCCCGCCGCGGCTGCCGCCTTCGGGCCCGAGGTCGATCACCCAGTCGGAGACCTTGATCACATCGAGATTGTGCTCGATGACGACAACCGTGTTGCCCGCGTCGACCAACCGCCCCAACACCTGCAGCAGGCGCCGGATGTCCTCGAAATGCAGACCCGTTGTGGGCTCGTCGAGGACGTACACCGTCTTGCCGGTGGATCGGCGCTGCAACTCGGCCGCGAGTTTCACCCGCTGCGCCTCACCCCCGGACAACGTCGTTGCCGGTTGGCCCAGGCGCACATACCCCATACCCACATCCACCAGGGTCCGCAGATGCCGGGCGATAGCGGGGATCGCCGCGAAGAAGTCCACCGCCTCTTCGATCGGCATCTCCAGCACTTCGGCGATGGTTCTTCCCTTGAAGTGCACCTCCAACGTCTCGCGGTTGTACCGGGCTCCATGGCACACCTCGCACGGCACGTACACGTCGGGCAGGAAGTTCATCTCGATGCGAATCGTGCCGTCGCCCGCGCAGTTCTCGCATCGGCCGCCCTTGACGTTGAACGAGAACCGCCCCTGCTGATAACCGCGAACCTGGGCCTCGGGCGTCTGCGCGAACAGCTTGCGGATGTGGTCGAACACGCCCGTGTAGGTGGCCGGGTTGGAACGCGGTGTGCGCCCGATCGGAGACTGATCGACGTGAATTGCCTTGTCAACGTGCTCGATGCCGGTGATGGTGCGGTGCCGCCCCGGGACGGCTCGTGCTCCGTGCAATTGCTGAGCGAGCGCGGTGTACAGGATGTTGTTGATCAACGTCGACTTGCCGGAACCCGACACCCCGGTCACGGAGATGAGCCTGCCCAAGGGGATATCCACGTTCACGTTCTGGAGGTTGTGCTCGCGGGCACCGAAGATGCCCAGCGCATTGCCGGTGCCCGCTCGGCGATGGCTCGGCAGGCCGATTGCGCGCCGCCCCGACAGGTAGGCGCCCGTAATCGAGGTCGAAGACGCGAGCAGGTCGTCCACCGACCCCGAGACGACGACCTCTCCGCCGTGCTCGCCCGCCCCGGGCCCGATGTCGATCACCCAGTCCGCCGCGCGGATCGTGTCCTCGTCGTGCTCGACCACGATCAGCGTGTTGCCGAGGGACTTCAACCGGGCAAGCGTCTCGATCAGCCGCCGGTTATCACGTTGATGCAACCCGATCGACGGCTCGTCCAGCACGTACAACACACCGACCAGGCCCGAGCCGATTTGCGTCGCAAGCCGGATGCGCTGCGCCTCGCCGCCCGACAGGGTGCCCGCCGGCCGCGACAGCGACAAGTAGTCAAGGCCTACATCGAGCAAGAACCGGAGCCGCTCGGCGATCTCCCGGACGACGCGCTCCGCAATGGCGGCTTCCCGGCTCGTGAGCGTGAGGGACGAGATGTAGTCCAAAACGTCGGCGATCGACATGTCAGACACAGCAGCGATGTTGATGCCACCGACTGTGACCGCCAGGGACGACGGCTTGAGCCGCGCGCCGTTGCACGCCTCACACGGAACCTCCCGCATGTACATGGCGAACCGATCACGACTGGTGTCGGAGTCGGCCTCGGCGTGCCGCCGCCGGACGAATGTCAGCGCACCCTCGAACTTCGCCCGGTACCGGTACTGGCGCCCGTGACGGTTGACCGTGGAAACCTCGACCGGCGCCTTGCGGCCTGTCAGCACAAGGGTTTGAACCGCCGGCGGCAGTTCCTCGAACGGGGTGTCCATCGAGAACCCCAACTCGACGCCAAGGGACGTGAAGATGTCAGCGAAGTACCCCGCGACGTAAGGTGTCGACCAGGGGGCCACCGCTCCACCGGCGAGGCTCTTCGTGCGGTCGGGGATGACCAGGTCGGGATCGACCTCCATCTTCGTGCCGATGCCGCCGCACACAGGGCACGCCCCCCAGGGGCCGTTGAACGAGAACTGGCGCGGCTCGAGTTCCTCGATCGAGATGTCGTGCTCGTTGGGGCAGGCCAACTGCTCGGAGTATCGCCGTTCCCGCCCCGCGTCGGTTGCGGGCAGGTCGACGAAATCGATGGACACGACCCCGGACGCCAGCCCCAGCGCCGTCTCGACGGATTCGGTGAGCCGCTGCCGCACCCTCCCGTTGACCACCAGTCGATCGACTATGACGTCGATGTTGTGCTGCTTCTTCTTGTCGAGCGTGGGAGCGGCCGTCAGTTGATGCACCTCTCCGTCGATCCTCACCCGGCTCAGGCCCTGACCAACGAGTTCGTGGAACAGTTCGACGTAGGCGCCCTTGCGGCCCCGAACGACTGGGGCCAATACCTGAAACCGGGTGCCCTCGGGCAGGTCGAGAAGCCTGTCGACTATCTGCTGTGGAGTTTGACGCGAGATCGGCTCTCCGCACTCGGGGCAATGCGGGCGCCCGGCGCGCGCGAAGAGCAACCGCAGATAGTCGTGGATCTCGGTGATCGTGCCGACCGTGGAGCGGGGGTTGCGGCTGGTCGACTTCTGATCGATCGCGACGGCGGGCGACAGCCCCTCAATGAAATCGACATCGGGTTTGTCCATTTGACCGAGGAACTGGCGCGCGTAGGCGGACAGGGACTCGACGTAGCGTCGCTGCCCCTCGGCGAAGATCGTGTCGAACGCCAGGCTGGATTTTCCCGATCCCGACAGCCCCGTGAAAACGACAAGGGCGTCTCGCGGCACGGAAACCGAAACGTTCTTCAGATTGTGCTCACGGGCGCCGTGGACCACCAGTCGTTCGCTCACGCCGTTCATGCTAGGAGGCGCAACCGACAAACAGTGACCCCGCCCACGCGGCGCAGTAGGTTGGCAGCATGGATTTCTCGGTGGACAACCTGCAGGTGGGTGAAATCCGCCACCTGAAATTGGAGGCCACTCAACGATTGTTGGGTGACACCATCCAGATCGACGAGTCCGCCTGGCAATCTCCGTCTCTGCTGGCCGGCTGGACCAGGGCGCACGTCGCGACGCATCTGGCCCGCAACGCCGACGCGCACCGGCGCCTCGTTGAAGGCGCTCTCACGGGAGTCCCCGCCCCTACTTACGACGAGCGCACCGGCCGCGAGGAGATCGAACGCGGTTCCGAACGCACCGGCTTGGAACTGCAGATCGATCTTGACACCAGCACGCAGCGACTCGCCGCGGCGTTCGACCGGGTGCCGGACGACCGCTGGGACGTGCACGTGAACTGCGCCGGGGCGAGTCGACCGCTGCGGCTACTGCCCCTGATCAGGTTGAACGAGGTCGTCATGCACCACGTCGATCTCGACCGGGGTTTCACCCTCGATGCGGCCCCGGCCGAAGCCACCGCCTGGCTACTGCGCTGGTGCATCCTCCGCACGCAGGAGTGCCGAATCGATTCGTTCCGCATCGTGCTGCCGGACGACTCCACCGCTACCGTCGGCGGCGTCCCGACCCGTGTCGTGACCGGGTCGCCCCTGGCCCTGCTGGGCTGGTTGTCCGGCAGGGGAAGCGCGGAGGAAGTCACCGGCGCGGCGGGCATCACGCTGCCGCGGTTCTGACGAGGAGTTCGACATGCCTGACACCGGACTCGGTCACGTCACTGCGGGCGGCGACCCCTTCGTTGCCCGACTGTCGGGCACGGTGACGCTCCACAAACTCGCCGTCGGCGCCATGTCCAACAACGCCTATCTGTTGGTGGGTCCCGACGCCTGCGTGCTGATCGACGCCGCCGCGGAGCCAACGAGGTTGCGCGCCCTCCTCGCAGACCACAAGCCCACGGCCATCATCACGACCCACCGCCATCACGATCACATCGGAGGCCTGCGAGACCTCGCCGACACCGGCGCGGAACTGATCGCGGGCACCCCCGACTGCGAGGCGATCACCGCTGCCACCGGAATGCGGCCGCGCGGTGTCTGGGACGGCGACACGATCGAGTTCGGCTCCGAGCACCTGGAGGTGATCGGCATAGTCGGCCACACCCCCGGCTCGATCACGCTGGTCTACCGCGGCGACGAAGTCCATTTGTTCACCGGCGACAGCCTGTTCCCCGGCGGGCCAGGGCGCACCTGGGGGAAGCGCGACTTCCGCAGCCTGATGGCCGACTTGGAGTCGAAGATCTTCGGGCGGTTCGCCGATTCGGCCCACGTCCATCCCGGGCACGGAGACGACACGACGCTCGGGGCGGAGCGTCCCCACCTGGCGGAGTGGCACGCGCGCGGCTGGTAGTCCCAAGTAGCCGGCTTGCTGACCACGCCTGCGGTTGGCGTGCCACACTGACGCATGGACACGGTGTTCGTCGAGGCGTTGGCCATCGAGTGCGTGATCGGCGTTTACGACTGGGAGCGCACCATCAAGCAGACAGTGGTGATGGACATCGAAATGGCTTTCGACAACCGCGTGCCGGCGCAGTCCGACGCACTTGCCGACACGCTGGACTACAAGGCCGTGAGCAAACGGCTCATCATGTTCGTGGAGCAATCGCAGTTCGAACTGGTGGAAACACTCGCCGAGCGCTGCGCACGGATCATCCGGCAGGAGTTCGCGGTGCCGTGGGTGCGGCTGAAGTTGAGCAAGCCCGGCGCCGTGACCGGAGCCAGAGCCGTCGGGGTGACGATCGAACGCGGAACGCGACCGACCTGAAGCCATGGCCATCGCCTATCTCAGCCTTGGCAGCAACGTCGAGCCGGAACGGCGGCTCGCGGCCGCCATCACCGCTCTCCGCGCCCAGTTCCCCACCACGCCATCGCGGGCCTATCGCATGCCCGCGGTCGGCTTCTCCGGAGCGGATTTCGTGAACGCCGCGGCCAGGGTGGAAACCGTTCTTTCGCTGGACGCGCTCGCCGCCTGGTTGCGCACACTGGAGGACCAACAGGGACGGGACCGCAGCGGGCCGCGCTTCGGCGACCGGTCGCTGGACATCGACATCGTCCTGTACGACGACCTGGTCGTGGACGCCGGGGGCAAGCCTCGGATTCCACGGCCGGAACTGTCCGAGGCTTTCGTCCTGAAACCGCTGGCGGAAATCGCCCCGGATGTCGTCGTGCCGGGCGCCGGGCGCACGCTCGCAGAGTTGTGGCGGGTGCATCCCGCTCACGAAACCGTCTTCGACGTGGTCACCCTGCCGATCTGATAGCGCGAGGTCAGGCGAGCGCGCTGCGGCCGCCGTCCACTCGCAGGACGTGGCCCGTCACGTACCCCGCATCGTCGAGCAGCCACGTAACGGCACCGGCGATGTCGTCGACCGTGCCGGTACGGGCGAGCGGAATCCGTTCCAGCATGGCCCGCCGTTCGGCGTCGGTCTTGCCTTGCTCCGGCCAGAGGATCGCGCCCGGGGCCACGGCGTTCACCCGCACAGAGGGGGCCAACTCAACGGCGAGCGCGTGTGTCATCTGTTCCAACGCTGCCTTGCTCATCGTGTAGGCGGCGTGTCGCGGCAGCGAGCGACTGGCGTAGAGGTCGCTGATGTTGACGATGCCACCGCCGACGGCGCGCAGGTGAGGCGCCGCGGATTGGGCGAGGAAGAAGGGTGCCCGCACGTTGGTGTTGAACAACTCGTCCCACTGGGCGGGCGTCGTGCTGGGGAAGTCGGCCGGGAAGAACGCCGAGGCGTTGTTGATCAACGCATCGAGGCGACCGAAGCGGTCGACGGCGAAGGCGACCAACTCCGGCAGGCTGTCCAGTTCCTGCAGGTCGGCCTGGATCGCGGCACCGCTGTGCGGACGTGCCTGGTTCAGTTCCGCCGCGAGGGCTTGCGCCTGGGTGCCGGATCGACCGTAGTGCAGAACCACTCGATAGCCGGACGCATGCAGGCGCCGGGCGATGGCGGCGCCGATCCGCCGGGCGGCGCCGGTGATCAGGGCAACGGGGGCGGAATCGTCCATGCCTCATGGTGGCACAGGCGTGGTGGCGCCGCGCCCGTTGGATTTGGCTCCCGGCAGGGGCGGCCAAGGACGCGTCCGGGGCCGGCGATGCCGCCTACTTCGTCGCCGCGATGAACTGCCGCAGTTGCTTCTTGAGATCGGCGATCTCGTCGCGCAAACGCGCTGCCAGTTCGAACTGCAGGTCGGCGGCGGCGGCGTGCATCTGGTCGGTGAGTTGGCTGACCAGATCAGCCAGCCCGGTGGCCGGAAGATGCTGCCAGTCGCGATGAGCGCTGGGCTCCAATGCGGTGGGCACCGGGGAAGCCTGCCGCCGTCGCCCCTGGGGGCCGCTCAGCAGGCTGGACGTGTCGGCGTCTTCGCGGGCCAGCATCTCGGTGATGTCGGCGATCTTCTTGCGCAAGGGCTGCGGATCGATGCCGTGTGCGGTGTTGTAAGCGACCTGTTTGGCGCGGCGCCGGTTGGTCTCACCGATCGCCGACTCCATCGACGGGGTGATCTTGTCGGCGTACATGTGCACCTGGCCTGCGATGTTGCGCGCCGCCCGGCCGATGGTCTGGATCAACGACTTGTCGCTGCGCAGGAATCCCTCCTTGTCGGCGTCCAGGATCGCGACCAGCGACACCTCGGGCAGGTCGAGACCCTCGCGGAGAAGGTTGATGCCGACCAGCACGTCGTAGGTGCCCAACCGCAGGTCGCGCAGCAGTTCGACTCGCTTCAGGGTGTCGACCTCGGAGTGCAGGTACCTCGTGCGGACCCCGTGCTCGAGCAGATAATCGGTGAGGTCCTCGGCCATCTTCTTGGTGAGGGTCGTGACCAACACCCGCTCGTGCCGCTCGACCCGCAACCGGATCTCGGCCATCAGATCGTCGATCTGCCCCTTCGTCGGTTTGACGATCACCTCGGGGTCGACCAGCCCGGTGGGACGGATCAGCAACTCCACGGGAGACCCGGACCTCGCCAGTTCGTACTTGCCTGGCGTGGCCGACAGGTACACGGTTTGCCCGATGCGTTCGGTGAACTCCTCGAACCGCAGTGGGCGGTTGTCCGCGGCACTGGGCAACCGGAAGCCGTGTTCGACGAGCGTGCGCTTGCGGGACATGTCGCCCTCGAACATGCCGCCGATTTGCGGCACGGTCACGTGGGACTCGTCGATGACGAGCAGGAAATCCTCGGGGAAGTAGTCCAGCAGGCAGTGTGGCGGGCTGCCCTGCCCGCGCCCGTCGATGTGGCGCGAGTAGTTCTCAATGCCGGCACAGGTGCCGATCTGGCGCATCATCTCGATGTCGTAGGAGGTGCGCATGCGCAACCGCTGCGCCTCCAGCAGTTTCTGGTCGCGTTCGAGCACGGACAGGCGGTCTGCGAGTTCACTCTCGATGGCCGCGATCGCGCGTTCCATGCGCTCGGGCCCCGCAACGTAGTGGGAGGCCGGGAAGACGTACATCTGCGAGTCGACGCTGACAACCTCGCCGGTCACGGGGTGCAGCGTGGAGATGGCCTCGATCTCGTCCCCGAAGAACTCGACCCTGACTCCGAACTCCTCGTACACGGGGAAGATCTCCAGCGTGTCCCCGCGCACACGGAAGGTGCCGCGGGTGCCGGCGAGATCGTTGCGCTGGTACTGCATCGTCACCAACCGGCGCAGCAACTCGTCCCGGTCGTGCTCCTCGCCGACGCTCAGGGTGACCATGCGCTCGATGTACTCCTGCGGGGTACCCAACCCGTAGATGGCCGACACCGTGGCGACGACTATCACGTCGCGCCTGGTGAGAAGGGAGTTGGTGGCTGAATGCCGCAGACGTTCGACCTCTTCGTTGAGTGAGGAGTCCTTCTCGATGTAGGTGTCGGTCTGTGGAATGTAGGCCTCGGGTTGGTAGTAGTCGTAGTACGAGACGAAGTATTCGACCGCGTTATTGGGGAAGAAGCCTCGCAACTCGTTGGCGAACTGCGCCGCGAGTGTCTTGTTCGGTTGCATCACCAGCATCGGCCGCTGCACCTGCTCGGCGAGCCACGCGATGGTCGCGGTCTTGCCGGTGCCGGTCGCGCCGAGCACCACCACATCTTGCTCGCCCGCCCGGATGCGCTCGGTGAGTTCGGCGATCGCCGCGGGCTGGTCGCCGGACGGCTGGAACTCGGCCTCGACCTTGAACGGGGCAACGCGACGCTTGATCTCGTCAGCTGGACGCATGGCGAAGAGCCTACTTGGGCTCTCCGACAGCCAAGGGGCGGGGCACGTTGCGCATGCCCCGCCCCTTGTCAGGTGGCTGCTACTGAACCTGCGTCCGCAGCATCGACGACACCATTGAAGAGAACGGCTGGTTGAGCGAGCTCACGTCACCGTCGACTCCGTAGACCAAGATGCCGACCACAAGCAGTCCGTCCGATTTGCGCACCGACATGACCGCCTCGATGCCGATGTTGCTGCTGCCCTGAGACGTGGAAGCGGTTCCTGTCAGACCTCCCTGAGCGACGTCCAAGGACGGGTGGACGTTGATCGACTTCGGGGTGCCGATCTTGACGTTGGTCAGCTTGCTCGCTTGGCTCTGCAGGTAGCCGGTCAGCACGGCTTGGGCTGACTGATCGCCGCCACCGGCCCTCGGGAGGGCCTGCCCGATGAAGGCGTTGCCGCTGGCGTCGGCGAGCAGGACGCTTCCCTGCTCGGACTTCTGGACCGACCACCCCGACGCCGGGGTCAGCTTGATGCCGTTGCCCAGATCGATCTCGTCACCAGTCGGACCGGGGGCCGGTTCGGTGGTCGTCGGGCCCGGAGCCGGTTCGGTGGTCGTCGGACCAGGCGCCGGTTCGGTGGTCGTCGGACCAGGAGCGGGCTCGGTGGTCGTCGGACCAGGCGCCGGTTCGGTGGTCGTCGGACCAGGCGCCGGTTCCGTGGTCACCGGGCCAGGGCTGGGGCTTGGCACCACCGTCGGGGTACCGCGGCCGCCGAACAGGAAGAACAACAGGACGCCGACCAGGGCGAGCGCCACCACACCGACAGCGACCAGCAGAATGATGTTCGGGCCACCCTTTTTCGGCGGGGGGCCGTAGCCACCGCCCAAGCCTTGCTGGCCGTAGCCCGGGTAACCGCCTTGAGCCGGATAGCCGGCTTGCGGTGGATAACCACCCTGCGGCGGCAGTCCACCCTGCGGCGGGAACCCACCTTGTTGCGGGAACCCTCCCGGCTGTTGTGGGCCACCTTGTTGCGGGAATCCTCCCGGCTGCGGGCCGCCCTGTGGCGGGAATCCTCCCGGCTGCGGGCCGCCCTGTGGCGGGAGCCCTCCCGGCTGCGGGCCGCCCTGTGGCGGGAGCCCTCCCGGCTGCGGACCACCCTGTTGCGGGAAGCCCTCCTGAGGTGGGTAGCTCATGCCTGCTCCCCCTTCTGCTCAGTTGGGTCGACGTCGCTGGCTGGCGCCTGCGGAACGTCCGGTTGCACGACAGCGGGAGCCCCGACGGGCAGGGCGTCTCCGTGGTGGTGCGGCTTGCTCGCCGCCCTTGTTGCGGCTCCACAGGCACTGCAGAAGCCGGCGCCCTGTAGCAGAGGCATTTCGCATGCGGAGCAGTAGCTCAGCTGGCCTTCGGGACCAACGCCCATGGCACGCGCCCGTGACTCGAGGACGGCTTCCATGAGACCAACATGCAGAACCGTGCGGACGCGGATCACGAGAATGGCCAACAGCACCAGACCCCATGCGATGGACAGGATGAACGACAGCGTCGGGTTACCGAGGAAGCTCAGCAGGTAGGTGCCACCGAAGTAGAGGATGTTGAACCCAATGGCTTCGGCGACACGCAAGAAGTAGCGCGGTGTGAACCCGTCGTACCCGTCACCCAGGCCGGAGAACTCGGCGCAGGCGAGGCCGGTTGCGGTGCCGATGACCAAGGGCTTGACGAACCCCTCGAGGAACATCAGGCTGGCCCATGCGCCGGCATCGGCCGTGCCCACGAACCCGGACGTGATCAAAGGCCATTGCTTGACGAGTGTGTCGCCCGCGGAGAACGCGACGCCCGAGATGATGCCGAACGTGAGTCCGTCCATCAGGTCGTCGTACTTGGGCCGGCTCGCCAGGTACAGCGGACCGATCTGACGCAGCAGTTCGCCCACGATGGGCGCCAGCAACGCCGTGATGACGAACCCCATCACGGTCGGGGTCGCAACGTCCCCGGGTATCAGTGCCGGCAACTGCGGGCCGCGGGCGAGCAGCCAGACGATGGTCCAGCCGATGCCGAACACGAGAGACAGCACGAAGGCCATCAGCGCGACCGGGATTGGCTCGTCCTCCCACAGGTTCACGTCGTACACATAGACGACGTAGACGATCGGGATAGCGAAGGCGGCCAGCAGGACCGCGATGGGCAGCGCGCCGAAGACGGCCGCTGCGAGCGCCGCCGTCAAGGCGAGCAGCAGGGCGAGACGATACGTCTGGGGCCGTTCACCGGCACCGCGCGGCATGATTGTCGACACCAACGCGAAGGAAACCACCGGTTCGTCCGGTTTGACAGCGAACGACCGGGTCCGTTTTGCATCCGAAGACAGCATGTCCTGGCCACAGTTGTGGCAGAAATGCGCCGCCTCCGGGAGCTCTGCATTGCATCTACGGCAGTGCACGAGCAACCCCCCTCCAGTTTGAACGCTCAAGCAATGAGCGGCACCAAGATGCTAGTGCCCTAAGGGTTCTGGAGGACCTCCCACAAGCGCCGGACATTACCTAAGAGGTAGTTAAGATCCCTGCTGTTGTCGAGGACGTAGTCCGCGTCCGCAAGCCGATCCGCGCGGCTCGCCTGGGCCGCCAGCCGCGCGGCAGCCGCCTGAGCCGACAATCCGTCGCGCGACATCAGCCGGGCGATCTGCTGTTCTTCGGGCACGTCGACCACGATGACGGCGTCGAACGCCCCCGTCTGTCCCGTCTCGACCAGCAGTGGGATCACATGAACGACGATCGCGTTCGGAGGTAGCTCGCGCTCGATTGCGGCTGAGCGCTGCCGCACAGCGGGGTGGACGATCGCCTCCAGATCGCGGCGCGCGTCCGCGTCGGCGAACACGATGTCGGCGAGCCGTTTGCGGTCCAGGGCGCCGTCGGGGCGGAGGATGGTCGGCCCGAAGCGGTCGCGGATGGCGGCCAACGCGGGCGTACCGGGCTCGACTACCTGGTGGGCGAGGACATCGGCGTCGATGACCTGCGCGCCCAGACGCGCCAACTCGTCCGCGACGGTGGACTTGCCACTGGCGATGCCGCCCGTCAAGCCGATTCGCACGGTCACCCCCATAACGAGCGTGCCCCGGTCACGGACCGGGGCACGCTGCACAACTCGAACTCAGATGGCTCCACCGGTGAGCTTCTCACGGAGTGCCTGCAGCGCCTCGTCAGAAGCCAGCGAGCCGGCGGGAGCCGCCTCGTCACCGGCCGAACTGTAGGTCGTGGCGGTGCCCGCCGAGACCGCAGCCGTGGTCTCAGCCGTTTCGGACTCCTTGACCTGCCGCTTGTGAGCCTCCCACCGAGCCTGCGCCTCGGCGTACTGCTGCTCCCACGCCCGCTGTTGCTCTTCGTACCCGGGCTTCCACTCGTTGGTGTCGGGATCGAAACCCTCGGGGTAGATGTAGTTGCCCTGATCGTCGTACGAGGCAGTCATGCCGTACAGCGCGGGGTCGAAGTCTTCGGCAGCGATGTCCATGCCCTCGTTGGCTTGCTTGAGCGACAACGAGATGCGGCGGCGTTCGAGGTCGATGTCGATGATCTTGACCATCACCTCGTCGTCCACCTGGACGACCTGCTCGGGGATTTCGACATGACGCTCGGCGAGTTCGGACACGTGCACCAAACCCTCGATGCCTTCCTCGACGCGAACGAAGGCGCCGAAGGGAACGAGCTTGGTGACCTTGCCGGGGACGATCTGCCCGATTTGGTGGGTGCGGGCGAACGTCTGCCACGGGTCTTCCTGGGTCGCCTTCAGCGACAGGGACACCCGCTCACGCTCCATGTCGACGTCCAGCACCTCGACGGTGACGTCTTGGCCGACTTCGACGACCTCCGACGCATGGTCGATGTGCTTCCAGGACAACTCGGAGACGTGCACCAGGCCGTCCACCCCGCCCAGGTCGACGAACGCACCGAAGTTGACGATCGAACTGACGACCCCCGTGCGAATCTGGCCCTTCTGCAGTTGCGACAGGAAGGTGTGACGCACCTCGGACTGTGTTTGCTCCAGCCATGCTCGCCGCGACAGGACGACGTTGTTGCGGTTCTTGTCGAGCTCGATGATCTTCGCCTCAAGCTCCATGCCCACGTACGGCTGCAGATCGCGAACCCGGCGCATCTCCACGAGGGATGCGGGCAGGAAGCCGCGCAGGCCGATGTCGACGATGAGGCCGCCCTTGACGACCTCGATCACCCGGCCCGTGACGACACCGTCCGCCTCCTTGACCTTCTCGATCGTGCCCCAGGCGCGCTCGTACTGGGCGCGCTTCTTGGACAGGATGAGCCGGCCTTCCTTGTCCTCCTTCTGCTGAACGAGGGCCTCGATCTCATCGCCCACGGAGACCACGTCGAACGGGTCCACATCGTGTTTGATGGAGAGTTCTTTGGAAGGGATCACGCCCTCGGTCTTGTAACCGATGTCGAGGAGAACCTCGTCCCGGTCAACCTTGACCACTGTGCCGGTGACGATGTCACCATCATTGAAGTACTTGATTGTCGCGTCGATTGCCGCCATGAAGGCTTCAGGAGATCCGAAATCGTCGACTGCAACCTGAGATGCCTCAGAGAGGGAGGTCATGTAGTAGGGCTCCGATGGATATAAGGGTCGATGTCCGGTGAGCCTGTTGTTTCTGCCCTTCTCGGTCCGAGGGCACGCGACTCACACCCTGCCACCCTATCTTTCACCTCCTGTCGGGACAAAACTGTTTCCGACATCCGCTAGTGAGCGGCGTCGTGCCAAGACCGGCCGACGCCGATGGAGACGTCGAGCGGAACATCGAGTTCGACCGCATGACCCATTCTGTCCCGGACGACCTCCGCGAGGGCCTGTTGCTCTCCCGGCGCGACCTCGAACACCAACTCATCGTGAACCTGCAAAAGCATGCGGCTGCGGAGCCGTTGCTGCTGCAATGCCTGCTCGACGTCCAGCATGGCCACCTTGATGATGTCGGCGGCCGACCCTTGGATGGGGGCGTTGAGAGCCATTCGCTCAGCCATCTCGCGACGTTGCCGGTTGGAGCTCATCAGATCGGGCAGGTAGCGGCGGCGTCCGAGAACCGTTTCGGTGTATTCGGTGCGACGCGCCTGCGCGACGATGGACTGCAGATAGTCCCGGACCCCACCGAACCTCTCGAAGTACTCGTCCATCAGGCTTTTCGCCTCGGAAGCGGAGATCTGCAACTGCTGGCTGAGCCCGTAGGCCGACAGCCCGTACGCCAGCCCGTAATTCATGGCCTTGATCTTGGCCCGCTGAGCGGGACTGACGTCGTCCGCTCTTACCGAGAACACCCGGGAAGCCATTTCGGTGTGGAAGTCTTCGCCGCTGTGGAAGGCCTGGATCAATCCCTCGTCGTCGCTGACGTGAGCCATGATGCGCATCTCGATCTGCGAGTAGTCGGCGGTGAGCAGCGATTCGAACCCCTCGCCGTGCACGAAGGCCTGCCGGATCCGGCGGCCGTCATCGGTTCGGATCGGGATGTTCTGCAGATTCGGGTCGGTGCTGGACAGCCTTCCGGTAGCGGCGATCGTCTGCAGGTACGTCGTGTGCACCCGCCCGTCGGGGGCGATTGCCTTCAGCAACCCGTCGACCGTCTGGCGCAAGCGGATCTTGTCGCGGTGCAGCAGCAGGTGGGCGAGGAACGGGTGCTCGGTGCGTGCGAACAGCTGTTCGAGTGCCTCGGCGTCGGTCGTGTAGCCGGTGCGGGTCTTGCGTGTCTTCGGCATCGACAACTCTTCGAACAACACGGTCTGCAGCTGCTTCGGCGAACCCAGGTTGATGCGCTTGCCCAGAACCTCGAATGCGTCGGTCTCGGCTCTGCCGACCTGGGCGTCGAAGTCCGCGCGCAACTGGACGAGGAACTGTTCGTCCACGGCGATGCCGACGCGCTCCATGGTGGCCAGCGTGCGTTGCAACGGCACCTCGACGTCCGTCAGGAGCAGTACTTCCGAGCGTTCGGCCAGCAGGGTCTGCAACTGCTCGGCGAGGTCGACGACAGCACGCGCTCTCACCATGGCCGCGTCGGCGACCGCGGCGTCGTCGGCACCGAAGTCGAGCGGCAACTGATCCGGGTCGGCGTCACCCGTCTCGTTTCTGAGCTCACGCTTGAGGTAGCGGACGGCCAGATCACCCAGGTCGAAGACACGCTGATCCGGACGCAGCAGGTAAGCCGCCAATTGCGTGTCGCACACGACCCCGACCAGATCCCAACCGCGCTGCCACGCGGCCAGCAGCGGCCCCTTCCCGTCATGGATCGCCTTTGGTTTGCTGACGTCGGCCAGCCAGGACGCGAGCGCCGCGTCATCCGACGGCGTCAGGCCGGTGGTGTCGAAGTAGCACGCCGCGCCGTCAGCCGACGCCAAGGCGATCGCCGAGAGGTCGCCGGCACCAGCCGACCAGGTGCCCCGGACGTGCATACCCGTCAGACCGTTGGCGTGGACGGCCAGCCACTCCCCCAACTCGCCGGGCGCGACGATCTCACCGGCGACCTCGAACCCGCCCTGAGGCGTGGGCTCCTCCTGAGGAATGGTTTCAAGCAGCCGATCGCGCAGCACGCGGAACTCGAGGCTGTCGAAGAGTGTGTGCACGGCCTCGCGATCCCACTCGGCGCGCTTGAGATCGTCCGGCGCGACGGGCAGATCGAGCCCCGTCTGCAGTTGGTTGAGAGCCGCGTTGCGTTCGACGTCCGCCAGGTGCGCCCGCAAGCTCTCTCCCACCTTGCCCCGGACGTCGTCGGCGTGCCGCAATAGATTGTCGAGCCCTTCGTACTCGGTCAGCCACTTCGCCGCCGTCTTCGGCCCGACCCCCGGCACGCCGGGCAGGTTGTCGCTGGTCTCCCCCACGAGGGCCGCCAGTTCGCGATAGCGATGCGGGGGAACGAAGTACTTCTGCTCGACACCGGCGGGGTCGAGACGCGCGAGGTCGGAGACGCCTTTGCGCGGGTACAGCACCGTGACCTGGTCGGTCACCAGTTGCAGGGCGTCGCGGTCCCCGGTGCAGATCACGACCTGGAATCCGGCGGCCGCACCCTGCACGGCCAGCGTGCCGATGATGTCGTCGGCCTCGTAGCCCGCCAGATCGAGGTGGACGATCCGCAGCGCGTCCAGCACTTCTTTGACCAACTCCACCTGCCCCTGGAACTCCTCGGGCGACGTGCTGCGATTCGCCTTGTACTCGGGGTAGGTCTCGGTGCGGAAGGTCCGGCGCGACTTGTCGAAGGCGACCGCGATATGGGACGGCTGCTCGTCGCGCAGCAAGTTGATCAACATCGCCGTGAACCCGTACACCGCGTTGGTGTGCTGCCCGGTGGTCGTGCTGAAGCTCTCGACGGGCAGCGCGAAGAAGGCCCGGTACGCCACGGAGTGGCCGTCGATCAGCAGCAGCTTGTGCGGTGAGGTGGTGTCCACGCCGACGACTGTAACCCGGCTTGCCGCCGTCCGGGTGGCCCAACCCCTGCCGGGCCGCCGAGGAACGCATGGCAGGCTGGACGCCGTGACGCAGATACCTTCCTGGATGCACGGCTCGGTGAGCCCGCTCGACGACAAGCTCGGGGTCGAACTGATCCTGGTGTCGCCCACGAGGGCCTCCGCCCGCATGCCGGTCAGCGGTAACACTCAGCCCTTCGGCCACTTGCATGGCGGGGCGTCGTGTGTGCTGGCCGAGACGCTCGGGTCACTGGCCGCCTTGAGCGAAGTCGGGCCCGGTGGGCAAGTGTTCGGCGTCGACATCAACCTGACCCATCACCGCTCGGCGACGTCGGGCTGGGTTCACGGCGAAGCGACCTCCTTGTACATCGGGGGACGCACGGCGACGTACGAGGTGATCCTCACCGCTGAATCCGGGGAGCGCCTTGCAACTGGTCGCATCACGTGTGCACTGCGGCGCCCCAAACGGGAGTCGAGCTCCTTGCAGGCGTGAAGCCTCCGACCTTAATCTAGTTGCATGAAGCCCACAGGCTTAATCTGGTTCGTGGTGACGGCCGATCAGCGTCGCAGCCGCAGCGCGGCCGACAGGGTGCCTGCGGCGCTCGCGCTCCTCGGCGAGATGTCTCCGGAACCGACGCTGCCTTTCGAACGGACGGCTGGGGACGAGATTCAGTGCCTTTCCGACAAGGCGGAGACCGTCGTCGGAGCAGTGAGACTCCTCACGCGCCTCGGCGACTGGCGGATCGGGATCGGATGCGGGCAGGTACAACTTCCACTGCCCTCCTCGACACGCGAGTCACGTGGCCCGGCCTACTTGGCGGCGCGAGAGGCGGTCGAGGAGGCGTCCGGGATCCCGACCCAACTGGCACTGCGGCGCGCCCGAACTGTCGCCGCTGCCGACTACCGTGATGTCGACGTACCTGCGATGGACGCGCAGACCGCCCTGTGGCTGGTGCGCCACACGCTGGAGCGACGAACAAGACAGGGGTGGGAGTTGGTGGATTTGCTCGATGCGGGGCTTTCCAACCAGCAGGCGGCGGCTCGCCTCGGCATCAGCCCGTCGGCGGTGAGCCAGCGCGGCCGGGCCGCCGCGGCTGCCATCACCGCAGCCGGCGAGCAGTTGGCAGTCCGCCTCCTGACACGACTCCAGGAAGCGCCGTGATCACTTGGCTTTCGGCCGCGGAAGCGGCAATCGTGGTCGGGTACGCGCTGGCCGCGAGCCTCGTCGGCGCTCCCGTGGTTGGCTGGATCCTCCGCCTGGTGGACAGGGCCGAGAACGCCCGCCTGCGCCGCGAACTGCCGGGGTGGGACGATCACGCCGACCTGCCCGAGGGCGTCGTCGCGGCCGCAGCCCGCCTGCGCGGTGGCACTTGGATCGGAATCCTGGAACGCCTTGCCGTCTTTGCCGCCGTGGTGGCCGGTTTCCCGGCCGGAATCGCGGTTGTGGTGGCGATCAAGGGCCTCGCCCGTTATCCCGAACTCCAGAACCCGTCGACCGACGCAGCGCAACGGTTCATCATCGGCACCTTCGCCAGCGTCCTGCTGGCCTGCGCCTGCGCCGGCCTGGCGGTGTGGACGACCTGGCTGTTCTGATGACAGCGACCCTGGCGGCGTCCCTGCAGCGGGCCTGGGGGCGGACGCTCCCAGCCAGTCCCGAGATCGGCGCCGATCTCCTGCGTCGTTGGCAAGAGCCGCATCGCCACTATCACGACCTGCGCCACCTCGCCGAGTCACTCGCAGCACTGGCGGCGTTCGGCTGCGATGACCTCGCGGCAAGGCTTGCGATCTGGTTCCACGACGCCGTCCTCGAGTTGCGCGGTGACGACGAGCAGCGTTCCGCCGCCCTCGCGGCCACCGCGCTGGCAGCCGCCGGCTACCCGTCGTCGCTGGTCACCGACGTCGAGCGGCTCGTCCTGGTCACCGCCAGCCATCGGCCGACCGGGAGCGACCCTCGGGCCTGCGCAGTCTCCGACGCCGACTTATGGATTCTCGGCGCTCCGCCGAGGCGCTATTCCGCATCCGTGGCCGACCTTCGGCTCGAGTACGCCGAAATCAGCGACCCAGACTGGATCCTGCAACGCCGTCTGCGACTGGCCGCCCGGCTCGCCACGCCGATCTACCACTCGCGAGCGGCCAAGACCGAACTGACCCACCGGGCACGACAAAACCTGCAGCGCGAACTGAGAGCGCTGGCCCTCGACGCCGCGGAACCGCCTTCGTGTCCCCCGGGTGGGTGACAACGCAAGGAGGCGGTACCGAAATCGGGCGTCCAGGTTTACACTTTCTTTATCCGTGGGCCTCGGGGGGAGTCGACGGGATGATGACTCGAGTGGGGCCCGCTAAGCGAGCCCCACTCGAATACTTCCCGCCGTCGACGCAGTCCGGAATCAACTGGTGCGGGACTTTCGCTGTTCCCCGGACTCCTTCGAGTGCTTGATCACCCCTTCGGCGACATCACGCATCGACTTGCGCAGATCCATCGCGGTCTTCTGAATCCACCTGAAAGCTTCGGATTCCGACATCCCCAATGACGCCTGCAGGAGGCCCTTGGCCTGGTCTACTGCCTTCCGGGTCGCAAGGCTCTCCTGCAAGTCAGCGACCTCGTCCTCGACGGCTTTGATCTCGGCGAAGCGCGCGATGGCGATCTCGATCGCCGGCACAACGTCAGACGCGTCGAACGGCTTCACCACGTAGGCCATGGCACCTGCTTCACGTGCCCGCTCCACCAGTTCCCGCTGGCTGAACGCAGTCAGCATGACGACCGGCGCGATGCGCTCCGACGCGATGATCTCGGCGGCGCTGATGCCGTCCATCACAGGCATCTTCACGTCCATGACGACCAGGTCGGGACGCAACTCCCGAGCCATCTCGACGGCCTGCGCGCCGTCCCCAGCCTCGCCGACGACGTCGTAGCCCTCCTCCGTCAGCAACTCGACGAGATCAAGGCGGATCAGTGCCTCGTCCTCGGCGACGAGCACGCGCGACTTGGCGGCGTTGCCGGTGTCCGTCATATTCTTCACAATCTCTTTGGCGGTGGGTCCTCCGGTGGCGTCCAGCGACCCTGTGATGAAGATTACGCGCACGGGCGCAGCGCGGCCAAGTGTGGCAGAATCTAAGCGGTTCCCTGCCGGGGTGGCGGAACGGTATACGCGGACGGCTCAAACCCGTCTGCCCGCAAGGGCGTAGGGGTTCGACTCCCCTTCCCGGTACTGCAGGGGCTCAGTGCTGGTTCCAACCGGC
>WBZS01000478.1_pt1 | contig 50808 bp, 28 predicted proteins | sample 5204201 | NCBI WGS metagenome assembly WBZS01 (sample SAMN12344357, study PRJNA552823) | activated sludge metagenome | biome: Activated sludge suspended growth; feature: Nitrification reactor; material: Wastewater; isolation source: activated sludge from nitrification reactor of wastewater...
CCTCACCATCACCAATACCACCGCGGGCGCGTCGACCTACACACCGGGCGCGACCACCGAAAGCGGCGTCTTCGGCACGCCGGACGGCGCGGTCACTTTCTTTGGCATCGAAAACGCCATCCTCACCGGATCGGCGGCGGGCGACACCGTCTCCTTCCGTGGCACGCACAATAACGACACCATCGCCCTGCAAAACCTGGGTGGCGCCAACCGCGCGTGGGTCAACGGCCAAACCGTCATCACCTTCAGCACCTTCGGCACGGTGAACCTGTCCGGCGTGTTCGGCGACGACACCTTCAGCGTCAACCCAACTGGACTCATCGGCGTGACGACGATCAATGTTCAGGGCGGCGATCCGACGGCCAGCGATAAGCTGATCGTCACTGCGACGACCGGAAACGACGTCATCGGCTACAACCCGTCGACTACGCTCGGCAGCGGCAGCGTGACGATCACCGGATCGCCCACTGTCAACTTCACAACTACCGAGCACGTCACCGTCGATGGAAACGGCGGAACGGATCGTCTGACGATCACGAGCCCCGCACCAAGCCGCGATACGTTCACCCCTGGTGCCGCACCGGATTCGGGCACGGTGACCTTCGCCCTGCTCGGCGCGGGTACCTCCCTTGTCCCGCTGGAGTTCACGCGCATCGGCGCGCTCGGCAGCCTGACCTTTGCTGGCGCCGCTGGCCGATCCGATATTCTTCAGCTGAATGGCACCTCGAACAGCGACGTCTTCAACGTCACGGGCACCACGGCCCAAATCTTTAACACCACGGCCGGCTTCGCGACAGTCCTTCTGAACACCCCCGGCGTCTTCCAGTTGGACCTTCGTGGACTCGATGGCGACGACACCTTCAATCTCGCGGGCGATCTGGCCCCCTACCCCGGTGGCGTTGTGGTCGATGCGGGAAGCCCGTCTGCCAGCGACATCGTGAATCTGTCAGGTGCCACCGGGGCGGTCACGGTGGACTTCAATTCAACGACTAATGTGACCGGTTACGGCTCCCTCATTGAACTCATCGGCGTTGAAACCCTTAACGCCGATGCCAATGGTCAACCCGTCACCGTTCGCACCATCGGCGGCGATGATGTGCTGAGCGTCACCCCCACGGGCGCGAACGCGGCCACGGCTCGTCTCGTCAGCAGCAATCCCAGCGTTGGCAGCACGCCGGTGGTGAACGTCTCGAATGCAACGGCCTTCACTGCGAACCTGCTCGCCGGTTCGGATCGCTTGGTCGTGAATGGCACCCAGGCTGCTAACACGATCAATGTCACCGGAACCACGGTCACAGTCGTCGGCCTTCTGCCAGTCGCTTACACCGATGTCGAAGACCTAACCGTCAACGGCCAAGCCGGCAACGATACGTTCAACGTCACGCCGTCGGCTACGACGTCGATCTTCATCGACGGCGGCGATCCGATTGGCACCACTGCGGGCGATCGCATCAACATCATCAGCGGCGGCGACCCCGTCGCGTTCGAAACCGGCCCTGAACGGGACGAAGGCGGGTTCCTTGTTGGCGCCAATCAACGCGTCAGCTTCGACCATATTGAAGCCATCGGAGCTATCGTTGGCGCTCCGTGCGTCATCATCATCGGAACCAACGCGGATGACGACATCACCGTCATCGCTCGCGACGCCTCCTACGATCCGCTAGCCGACGGCGTGCAGGACTTCACCGTCAGTGTCAATGGCGGGTTCGAGATTCTCTACGTCGGCACGCCACTCCTTTACATCGATGGCTTGGCCGGCGACGACGATATCGTCCTTCGCACGCCCGCTCCGAACAACGCTGTGTGGGATGTCGACGTGTTCGTCGCGGGTGGATCTCCTTCGTCCGGCCCCGCGGGCGATCGCTTCGCCCTCGAAACCCCGGGCCAACAGTCAGTCAGCTACACACCCACGGGATCCGACAGCGGCATTATCAACATCGTCACGCTCAGTTCTGTCATCACGCTGGGTTCGTTCGATGACGCTTGCCCGCCGCTCAATTACGATTCCTCGCGAGGCGGCGTGGAAACTTTCCAATACGACGGCGAAGGCGGAAACGATACCTTCACCGTCGTGGGCACCGCTGGCAATGACACCATCGTCCACACGCCTGGCTCAGGCAATGACGAAGGCATTTTCCGCCTGAACAACACGTTGGCCGTCGATTACCAAAACCTCGGAGCAACTGCCCTGATTACGGTGAGCGGATTCACGGGAACCGACACCTTCATCGCAAACGCCACCAACAATAGTGATACGATCTCGCTCGACACGCTTGGCAATGTCACCGTCAATAACCACTTGCCGATCCTGACCGAGGCGATTGAAAATCTGCGGCTCAATACCGCCGATGGCGACGACACCGTCAATGTTCCGGGCAATCACGTCTTTGTTGGCATTTTGGTCGACGCTGGTAATCCGTCTGCGAGCGACGTGATCAACTTCACTGGTAGCGGCGCAGGCGCAGTCACGGTGAACTTGGCAAATCAAACCGTGCAAGAGGCTGGCTTTGGACCTGTTACCATTCTCGGCGTCGAAGTGGTTAATATCAACGCCGGAGGCGCGGCTCTGACCATTCTGGGGACCGCAGGCAACGACAGCCTCTCCTACTCGCCGACAGGCGTCAATGCCGGGACGGTCGCGTTGGACGGCCTTAATACGGTCTTTAACTTCACCAATGTTACCGCAGCGGCAGGCGGCTTCACCCTTGACGCGGGCACTGGCGTCAACAGCGTCACCGTCAATGCCACGGCAAGTGCCGACACCATCACGGTCCTGCCGAGTGGTGCGAACACCACGGTTCAGGTCAACGGTCTACAAACGGTAACTCTTGTCAATGCCAACACCCAAGCTCTCGTGGTGGCTGGTGGCTTGGGGAACGATTTGCTTTCCGTGAATTCCACTGGTAGCACGAATCCCGTGGCAATTCCCATTTCCTACGAGGGTGGCGCCGGGTTCGACGCCTTGGCACTTCGGGGTACCGCGAATTTGGACACCTACACCCCCGGCCTGCAGGTCGGTGCCGGCAGCAGTGTTATCGTCTTTGCGGGCGGAACCCAATCGGTCCAATTCTCGAACTTGGAGCCGGTCTTCGATTTCGTGGTGGCGCCACTGGTGGTCAACGCCACCAACGGGTCCGACGCCATCAATTACAAAGTCGGCTTTAATAGCCTAGCCAATTTCCTGGCTGGCACACCGAGCGCGACCTGGGGCGAAGTCAGCGTCAACGATCACGAGCCAATCGAGTTCATCAACAAGACGAGCCTCACGATCAACGCCCTGGCCGGAAGCGACACGATCAACCTCAATAATCCCAACACGCCAACGGGCTTGGCCGGGATCATCGTCAACGCCGGTGATCCAACCGCGGCGGATACGCTCATTGTCAATGCGGTCGCAGGCGTTCTCGAAGACATCGTGGTGACGCCGGTCGCCGCCGGCTTCAGCCAAGTCAGCGGTACCGGTGTCCCTGTCTCCGGCACGGGGCTTGAGCACCTCGTCGTGGTTGGCAATTCGGGCGATAACGATCGGCTGCGTATGGTTGGCTCGGCGCCCAATAACGGCAACGATACTCTCGAATACACTCCTGGCGTTACCAACGATTCTGGAACCGTCACTGGTTTCCGTGCCAATGCTGGGCCTTATACGTTTGTACCCGTGGCATTCCAAGGCTTCCTTGGATTCCTCGCATTCCCGACGGACAACGTGGCTACGAGTGGTGGCATCGACACGCTTATCGTGAATGGAACCAGCAACGGTGACACGTTCGCGGTCGCTCCAGGCGGACCTGTATCTGCCAACACGGCGAACATTTCGGTGTCCGTGAACACGGGAGCCGTGCAGCACCCGGCCGTCTTCTTCGATAGCACGACCAGCCTGGTTTTGCTTCGCGGTCTAAGTGGAAATGATACGTTCAACATCTCCTTCCCCGCAGCCGGTAGTACTCTCGCCGGTTCGATTCGAGTAGAGGGGGGCGATTCTGATAGTTCGAGCGACGTGATCAACTACACGTCGAACGGAAATGGCGCAACCACGCTCGATCTTGGATTGGCCACTATCCTCTCGGTAGGTGCCAACAGCGTCGCGTACGCTGGTATAGAGCGAGTTAATGTGAATGCGGCTAACCAGAACTTCAACCTCAACGGCACGGCCGGCGATGACGTTCTCTCCGTCACCCCCACCGGCGCCAATAGCGCGACGTCCCAATTGGTTAGTAGCAATCCATCCATTGGTACCGCCCCGGTTATCAACGCCTCCAACGTCGGCACTTTCAACGTCGATCTTCTTGGTGGTTCCAACCAACTCGTTGTCAACGGCACGGCGGGTGTCGACACGATCGCGGTCACGGGCGCGTTGGTGACTGTCAACGCTTTGGAAACCGTCAACTACACGAATGCCCAAGGCCTTACCGTCAATGGCTCGACTGGCAACGATACGTTCAACGTCACGCCGTCGGCAACGACGTCGATCTTCATCGACGGCGGCGATCCGATCGGTCCAGTTGGCGACACGCTCGCCCTCACCGTTCCCGCCGGCGCCGGCACCACGACCTATGCCGCCGGTCCTGAAAACGACGAAGGCGGCTTTAGCTTCTCGGGCGGTATCGCTCCGGTCGGCTTCGATCACATTGAGGCCCTCGGACCTGTCGATCTCACGGCAGCAGGCGGCGTCCTCGTCGTCTGTGGCACCAACGGCGACGATGACATCACCGTCGTCGGCACCGGTGCCAACTCCCTCACGGTCTCGGTAAACGACGGACCGGCCATCGCCTACACCGGCGTGACCACCCTCACCGTCCAAGGCAAAGCCGGCGACGACGATATCGACGTCACCGTCGGCCCGCTCAACATCACCGCCATCAATGTCGAAGGCAACGATCCCACCGCGAGCGACACGCTGACCATCGTTGGCACCGCGGGAGTGGACAATGTCGTCTTCACGCCTGGCGTTCCTATCTCCTCCGGCTCGCTGACGGGGCTCTCGACTCCAATCAACTTCACCACCACCGAACATGTGGTGTACGACGGCAACGACCTCGCGGCCCTCGACAACATCACGATCAACGGCACAATCACAAGTGACACCTTCACCTATGACGCGGTGAGCCTAAAGGGAAGCTTCCGTTCGTTCGCAAGCCCTGATTTTGACACGCTCCGGTCCGCCCGAATCAATGTCAACGGCGGCCTCGGCGGCGTGGACGTGGTGAATCTGCTCGGCTCGGCCGGGGTTGACACCGTCACCTCGGCGGCCAATGCGATCACCATCTTTACGCCAGGGTCTGGGTCCATCATCACGCTGGGCGCCGGCATTGACGCGGTCACGATCAGCACGCTCGATGGCGACGACAGCGTCAATCTCTCTGGCGTACTCGCTCCGATCACCACCACCATCTTTGGTGGTGACGGCAATGACACGCTCATCGGTAGCCCCCAAGCCGACCTCATCTACGGGGGCTTCGGCAATGACATCATCATCGGCGGCGCAGGAGCCGACGTCGCTTACGGCGAAGAAGGTAACGACCGCTTCGGTGATCCCGCGATCGCCGACCCGGCCGCCAACGACGGCGGCAACGATCAATTCTTCGGCGGCGCCGGCTCCGACACCCTTACCTGGGATCCAGGTGACGGCAGCGATCTCTTCGAAGGCGGCACCGGCGAAGACGTCATGATCTTCAACGGCAGCGCCGGAGCCGAGGTCTTCACGTTCAACTCGGTCGGCACGCGGCTCGAGTTCCTCCGCAGCCTTGGAAACATCGACATGGACTTGGCCGAGGTCGAGCAGGTCAACCTCAATGCGAACGGCGGTGCCGACTCTGTCAATGTCAACGATCTCTTCGGCACGAACGTGCGAGCGATCAACATCAATCTCGGCACCGACGGCGTGATCGATCCTGTTTCAATTCAAGGCCGACCGGTGGCTGACAGCCTGATGTTGACCTCACCGGTCGCTGGCCAACTCCTGCTCACGGGACTTCAGTACAACGTCAGTATCGTCGGTGCCGATGCAACCGACACGTTGGCATTGAACGGCAACGACGGCAACGACACCATCACCGCAGCTCCCGGCACGGAAGCACTCATGACCATCACGCTCAACGGCGGAAATGGCGATGATGTGCTCACCGGCAACGTCGCTAACCTCAACGGTGACGCTGGCAACGACTTCCTGGTCGGCGGGGCCGGCAACCAGAACATGACCGGCGGAACCGGCGATGACACCTTCGTCGGCAACGGCGGCACCGACACGATCAACGGCGGAGCCGACGGCGACACCATCCTCATGCTCGGCACCAACGCCAACGACGTGTTCAATATCACGTTGGCGGGGGCCGATCTCGTCGTGACGATCAATGGCGTGGCCACGACCTACACCGGAATTGCGGCGGCAAGCATCGAACAGATCCTCGTCCAAGGCTTGGCCGGCAACGATGTCCTCACCGTCGACTCGTCAAACGGCGCCATCCCCGTGTTGATCAACTTCGACGGCGGAAACAACGCCGATCTGCTCACCCTGACCGGCGGCACCGCAACCTCGGACACCTACGCCGTCGGCCCGAACGTCGACGAAGGGACCAGCACCATCGTCATCGGCGGCGTTACGCAGATCGTCCGCTTCAACGCCCTCGAACCGGTCGTCGACCTCGTCGCCGGCCCGCTCGTCGTCGTTGCGACCAATGCCAACAACGCCATCAACTACACGCAAGGCTCGGTGGCGGCCAACGGCTTGGTCTCGATCGATGGCTTCGAAACCATCGAATTCTCGAACAAGACCACACTGACGATCAACGCCCTTTCTGGCAGCGACACGATTCACCTGAACAACCCGACCACGCCGACGGGTTTGAACGGCATCACCGTCAACGGCGGCGACACCACCGGAACGGATTCCGTGATCGTCAGCGGCTTTCCGGGTGGCGACGCGGTGAACGTCGATCAGATCACCGGCGATGGCGCACGCATCACCGGAGCCGGCCCGGTCGTCATCACGGTCGCCACCACCGAGCAGCTTTCCTACGTCGGCCAGGGCGGCAACGACGCCCTCACGATGACGACCCCGGCGGGCATCCAAATCATCAACCTGACTCCGGGCACCCTTGCTGGCTCGGGCACGATCACCCTGCAAACGGGCGCTGGCAACCCGCTCCTGGGCCTGTCGTTCTCCGGCATCAGCGCCAACGGCACGCTCACCTTCGCGGACATCGGCGGCACGCGTGTTGACCTCCTCAACCTGTTCGGAACTTCCTCGTCCAACGTCTTCGGCGTGTCGGCCGCCGGCATTCTTACGCTCGATACCGTCGCTGCGGCCAATATCACCATTCCCACGCTGATCCCCGTGTCGACGCCGGGCGTCGTCCTGCTCGACCTCTTGGGCCTGGATGGCGACGATACCTTCAACATCGTCGGCAATCATCCGTTCGGTGGTGGCATTGATGTCGACGGCGGCAATCCTTCGGCCGGCAGCGATGTCCTCAACTTCACGGGATCCGGCGCCGGCGCCGTCACGGTGAACCTCGCGGGTGATTCGGTGGTCGAGCAGCCGAACAATCCGACCGTCACCTACACCAGCATCGAGATCCTGAACGCCAACGCGGCCGGCCAAGACCTCACCCTGCTCGCCACGGCCGGCGACGATGTGCTCACCGTCACGCCGACCGGCCAAAACGCCGCCACGGCCACGCTCACCAGCAGCAATCCGAATATCGGCGGCACGCCGGTGGTCAATGGATCGAACATCGGCACGTTCAACGTCGATCTGCTCGGCGGCAGCGATCATCTCGTCGTCAACGCGACCAACGGCGCCGACACGGTGAATGTCACCCCGGCGTTGGTCGATGTCGTGGGCCGCGAAATCGTCAACTACACGAACGTCGACCACTTGACCGTCAACGGCCAAGCGGGCAACGACCTGTTCAACGTCACGCCGTCGGCGACCACCACCATCTTCATCGACGGCGGCGATCCGATCGGTCCGGTCGGTGACACGCTGACCATGACGGTTCCCGCCGGCGCTGGCGTTACGACTTACGCGGGCGGCCCCGAAGCGGACGAAGGCGGCTTCACCTGGACCGGCCAGGGCGTGCCTTTGCCCGTTAGCTTCGACCATATCGAGGCGGTCGGTCCGATCGACCTCACCGCCTCGGGCGGCGGTCTCCTTGTGTGCGGCACCAACGATGCCGACCAGATCAACATCATCGGCACGGGACCAGCAGCGATCAGTGTTTCGATCAACGACGGCCCGGCCATCGCCTTCGTCGGCGTGGCCACGATCACTGTCCAAGGCAAGGCTGGCGATGATCACATCCACGTCACGCCAGGCACGTTCACCGGAGTCATCAACGTCGAAGGCAACGATCCGACCGCCAGCGACACCGTCACCATCACCGGCACCGCAGGCGCCGACAACGTGACCTGGACGCCGACGCCCGCAACGGTCGACGCGGGCGCCTTGTTCGGCCTCTCGGCGACCGTCTTCGTCACCACCACCGAACACGTCGTTTACAGCGGCTTGGGCGGCGGCGACGTGGTCACTTACCTCTCGGCCGGCGGCTTCGCTCATCGGCTCGACTTCGGCCCCACGCCGGATTCGGGCGATATCCGTTCGGCCGCGATCCTCGGCGGTAATACTTTGGTCGCGTTCTCGTTCACCAACCTGGGTTCGACGGGCCGAGTCTCGTTCAACAGCGCGTTGGGCCGAGCCCAGGCGCTCCAGATCAGCCCGCACTCGGTCGCCAACAACAGCGATTACTTCCGCGTGTTGCCGACGGGCCAAGTGCAGATCTTCGCCGACCCGCTGTTCACGGCCCCACGCAACATCGCGGTCGACACGCCGGGCATCTCCGATCTTCTGCTCAACGGCTTGGCGGGCGACGATGTCTTCAACATCCAAGGCGGCCATCCGTTCACGAACATCCTGGTCGACGGCGGCGATCCGAGTGCCAGCGACACGGTTAACTTGATCGGTGCGACCGGTGCGGTGACCGTCAACCTCGGCGATGCGACGCTCAGCACGTTGACGAACATCACCGGTTTTGGCGGAACGATCGGCCTGACGGGAGTCGAAATCGCCAACCTCGCGGCGAATGGCAACACGCTGTTAGCCAACGGCACGGCTCAGCCCGACGTGTTCAATTACACGCCGACGGGTGCAGCCGCGGGAACGTTCAACATGGCCGGCCTGAACACGACGTTCAACTTCACCGCCGTCGGTGGAACCTTCACCCTCGACGCGGGTGCCGGCAACGACACCGTCAATGTCCACGGTACGTCACTGGCCGACGCGATCGACGTCGTCCGTGGCGCGAACACGACGGTCCAGGTCATCGGTCTGCAAACCGTCACCCTGCCGGCCGGCAACACGGAATCGATCAACGTGCTCGCCGGTGCGGGCAACGACACGATCACCGTTCGGGGCGTGTTCGGCACACCGACGAACCTGAACGTGGACGGCGGCGGACCGAACAATAGCTCCGGCGGCAACGATCGCTTGATCGTCAACACCGTCGCGGGCACGACCGTCGTCTCCCCGGGATCCACGCCGGACGCGGGCACCATCGATGTTCCAGCGGCCGGCGCTCTCGAAGACGTGGGCTTCACCGGCATGGAAAACATCACGGTCAACGGCACTGGGGCCGACACGATCACGTTCAACGGCACCCACGCCAATGACACGATCGCCCTGCAAAACCTGGGCGGCAACAACCTCGTCTGGATCAACGACCGTGCCGTGGTCACCTTCACGGCCTTCAGCACCGTGAACCTCGCGGGCCGATTCGGCGATGACAAGATCAACGTTACGCCGAACGCTTTGATCGGTGTGACCACGGTCAACGTTCAAGGTGGCGACTCGACCACAGGCGACTCGGTGGTTATCAACGGCACGACAGGCACGGATGCGGTCAACGTCACACCGAACGCGGCGGACGGAGCGGTCTTCACCGGCATCAACGCTGTCACCATCAATGTGACCACGACCGAAGGATTCACCTACAACGGATTGGGCGGCAATGACGCAGTGACCGTGGTTGGCACGGGCGGGAACGACACGTTCGTCCACACGCCGGGCGCCCTCAACGACGCTGGCAACATGCAGGTGAATTCGCTGCTCGGCGTGAACTACACGGGTCTGGGGGCCACCGGCAGCGTGACCGCGAACGGTGGCACGGGTGGCACCGATACGCTGGTGGCCGAAGCCACGGGCAACAGCGATACGGTTTCCGTCGCCACGGGCACGGGTTCGGTCAACGTCAATGCACGCGTGGTGCTCAACCAAGTCAGCATTGAAAACCTGCGGCTGAATACGGGCAACGGGGATGACACGATCAACATTGCGGGCGGCCACCCGTATACCACCATCCTGGCGGACGCGGGCAGCCCCTCGGCGAGCGACATCGTCAACCTCACCGGCGCGACGGGCAGCGTGGCCATCAACTTCGCATCAACCTCCACCGTGACAGGTTACGGTGGAACGATCAGCTTGCTCGGGGTCGAAACCCTCAATGCCGACGCCAACAACCAAAACCTGACCATCAACGCGACAGCAGGCAACGACGTTCTTTCGATCACGCCGACGGGTGCGAATGCAGCCACGGCCCGTCTCACCAGCAGCAATCCAAGCGTCGGTTCCACACCGACGGTCAACGCCGCCAACATCGGCACCTTCAGCGTTGATCTACTCGCCGGAAGCGATCGCTTGGTGGTGAATGGCACGCAGAACGGCGAAGTCATCGCGGTTACGCCGCTCCTGGTCACGGTTGGTGCTCTCGAAACGGTCAACTACGCCGGCGCGGAAGATTTGGCGGTCAACGGCCAATCCGGCAACGACACGTTCAACGTGACCCCGTCGGCCAACACCACCATCTTCATCGACGGTGGCGATCCGATTGGTGCGAGCCCAGGCGACACGTTGACGATCGACGCCTTGGGCAATCCGCTGATGTTCGAGCCGGGTCCTGAAAACGACGAAGGCGGATTCGTGGTTGGTCTGCTGCAACGCATCAGCTTTGACCATATCGAAGCCATCGGCCCGATCGTCAATGCTCCGTGCGTGATCATCGTGGGCACGAACGCCGACGACGACATCACGACGATCGCTCGCGATGCCAGCTACAACGTGGCTGCCGATGGCGTGCAAGACTTCACCGTGTCGGTCAACGAAGGACCGGACATGCTGTTCATCAACACGAATACCCTGTTTATCGATGGCCGATCGGGCGACGATGACCTCATTCTTCGCACGCCGGCCCCGAACAACGCAGTGTGGAACGTGCAGGTCTTCATCGCGGGTGGGCCGGCATCGGCGGGCGCCTCACCACGCGGTGATCGCTTCGAACTCGAAACTCCCGGCACGCAAACGGTGGATTACACGCCAACGGGAAGCGACACGGGCACCGTCAACATTGCAACGCTCAATTCGCTGATCACGCTGGGTGGATTCGTCAATGCCTGCCCACCGCTGAATTACAACAGCTCTCCGGGTGGCGTCGAACTGTTTGAATACGATGGCGAAGGTGGCAACGACACCTTCACCATCTTCGGCCAAGCCGGCAACGACACCATCGTGCACACGCCGGGCTCGGGCGATGATGAAGGCACCTTACGTGTCAACGCACTCTTGGGCGTGAGCTACCAGAACCTTGGCACACCGGCAGCGGCCATCCTCCGTGTCAACGGTGCAGGCGGCACGGATCGCCTCATCGCCCACGGCACGATCGCCAGCGATTCCTTCAACGTATCGGTGTTGGGCGCTGTCACACTCAACAATCGATTACCGATCTCGACCTCGGCCGTCGAAGCGCTGACCATGGTAGGCCTCAATGGTGACGACTCGTTCACGATCGTCGGTGGCAACCCGTTCACCTCCGGAATTCTGGTCGACGGGGGTGATCCAAGCGCCAGCGACACGGTCAACCTGATACTTGCCACCGGACCGGTCACGGTCAATCTTGCTGATGGATCTCCGGGCATTAACACCCTTACGACCATCACGGGTTTCGGCGGCACCGTCTCCCTCACGGGCGTCGAACACGCCAATCTGGGTGCCACGGGCAATGCTCTTACCGTGGTCGGCACCTCGCAAGATGATCTGATCACCTACAAACCTACCGGCACGAGTGCGGGTACCTTCACGAACGACGGTCTGAACACCACGTTCAACTTCACCGACGTGACGGGCACCTTCACGATCGCCGGCGGCACCGGGATCGATGGCGACGAGGTCGTCATCGTTGGTTCGAATGCCCGTGATCTCTTCGTGCTGAACCAAGGTGCTCGAACTGCTCAGTTGCTCGCCAACAATGTCACCGCTCGCAAGACGGTCACGTTGGCGGCGTCGATCGAGCAACTGACGGCGAAGGGCTTGGGTGGCCAAGACACCTTCCAGGTCGTGCCTGGCGCGGGCATCGGTGCCACGCCGCTCGACAATCTGCTCATCAATGTGGACGGTGGAGATTCGGGCGAAAACAACTCGCTGGTGATTCAATCGGCGGCGGGTGGCGCCTTGGCGGCGAATCAATTCGTCGTTGTTAATCGCTTGCAAGATCTCGTTTCCGGCACGGTGCGCGTCTTCACCGCGGCTGTGCAATGGCCTGATGTCAACTACCTAAACGTCTCGGTGGTGTCGCCGAAGGTAGCCACCATCGCGGGCAAGCCGAACCTCCTCATCACGGGTCCGGATATCAACGAGCCCAACGAGTATCAGCAAAACTCAGCCTTCCTCGGTTCGGGCGCTTCGATCAATCAGTCGCGCGGAGCGATTTTCCCGAACAACGCGGAGTTCCCGGGTGTACCTTCGGACAATGACTTCTACCAGATCGTCGCCGCGACGACCGGCACGCTCGATTTCACGGTGTACTTCCGCGTCTTCGATGTGGCCCTGCTGCCTGCCGGCGGTCGACTCAACCTCCAATTGCTCGATACGGCTGGAAACGTCATCGCGACGGCTCCAGGCACCTTCGGCGCCGTGGGAGCGACGGCCAACGCTCGCATTCGTATCCCGGCGGTCATGGGACAAAGCTACTGGCTCCGCGTCTATGGCGCCACGGCACCCGTGGTCAATGCCTACGACATGACGATCACGAACGTGGCCGCCCCGATCCCCGCGAATATCGAACTTTCGCGTAGCACGACAGGCATCACCGGAGCGGCAGGAACGCCTGGAACGGGCGATCTGCCAGCGAATGCGAATAACCATGATTCAGGTCGTTCCCAATTCGATAATGTGACGCGTGTCAACGCTCCGACGATCTACATTCGCGTCGACGACGCAGGCTTCCTGCAAGACCTGCCAGGCAATCAGACGCCGAATTCGCCGGCCGCAGGCGTGATTCCGATTCCATTCAATCCGTCGAAGTCACTCACCAGCACCGCGCCGGGCTTCCGTATCGCTCTGTACGACGGAGGCAACGGGGCTGGTCCCGCAGGTCAAGCGCACACGATCGACCCGAACGATCCGACGTTCCTTGGCTTTGCTCAACCGGTGCCAGGCTTCCCGCACCTGTATGCCCTGCGAATCGGCACCCAGGGCGCCGACCAGCTTGCCGATGGATTGCACAAGATCACCGCTCGCGTGCAAATCATCGACCCGGCGAATCCGACCGAACGAGGCTTCGGCGAACGAAGTGCGGCTCTCTACATCACCGTGGACACGGTCGCTCCGCCGACCAAGTTCGGCACGGGAAGCTTCAATGGATTGGATCCCGTTTCTGACTCGGGCGTGACGGGCGACTCGGCCACGTTCAAGGATCGTATCACCAGTGTGACGACGCCGAAATTCTTCGGTGCGGCTGAAGCGAACTCGTTCGTCCGCGTCTTCGTGGATCGCGATCAAAACTTGGCGACCACGGCAGACCGATTGTTGATCGCTCAAACGGTCGCGGTTCCCGAAGATGGTACGAACGCCTTCCCACGTGGATTGTGGAAGGTGCAATCGAACATCGACTTGAACGATCCGCGTTACTTCCCGACGGACGGACTGCGTCGAATGGTTGTCACGGGCGAGGACCTGGCTGGAAACATCTCCGGTATCTCGACCTTCGACATCTTTGTCGATACGCAAGGTCCGCAACTGACGGATATCCGAATTTCGGGCCAACCGAACTTCAACCTGTTCGCCAACAAGCCCAACACGGGGGCTCAGGGCCCAACGCCGTTGGTCAATGCTCTCACGATTTCGGTGGTGGACCTGCCGAACCGCGTGGTGCAGTTCTTGTACAAGGCGATCCAAGAGAAGAACGCCGAGGCTCAAGGAAGCATCGTGGTCAAGGGCGATCACGTGGGCGTGGTGGCGATCAAGAGCATCAAGGTGAAGAACGCGAAACCCGTTGCCGGGCAACCCGCCACTGCGACGATCGAGGTCACCTTCACCAAGCCGCTCGCGGACGACCGCTATACCCTCACGATCAACGACAGCTCGGTTCTCGATCCGGCCGGCAACAAGCTCGACGGCGAAAACAACGCGCAACAGCCCCAAGATCTGCCGAACTTCCCGACGGGTGATAAACAACCTGGCGGAAGCTTCATTGGCCGATTCACGGTGGATAGCCGACCCGAAATCGCCACGTGGGGCGAAACCCGAACGTTTGTCGACATCAACGGCAACGGCGTGTACGATCCGGAACCAACGGGCGATATCGTTCGAAGTGACCTGTCGTTCAACTTTGGCTTGGCTTCGGATTACGTCTTTGCCGGCAACTTCAACCCGGCTGGTGCCGCCCAGACGTCGAAGTACGACAAACTCGGTGCCTACGGACTCGAAAACGGACGGTATCGGTTCCTGCTCGACTTCACGGGTTCGGGCGTGGTCAAAGCTTTCGTGCCTACGCTCCAGATCAACGGCACACCGATCGCGGGCAACTTCAACACCGCCCACGCCGGGGACGAGATCGGCCTCTTCGATGGCACGAAGTGGTACCTCGACACCAACGGTAACAACAACATCGATCGTGGCGACCGAGTCGTCAACGGCCGACTGCGAGGCATCGCCATCGCGGGCGATTTCGATGGCGACGGCAAGACCGACCTTGCCACCTATCAACCCGATAACAATGTCTTCCAGTTTGACTTGGCCAACAACGGCTTCGGTCAAGTCGACAGGACGATTGCCTACGGATTCCCAGGTGTTCGTGAACGTCCCGTCGCGGCAGACATGAACAAGGACGGTATCACCGATATCGGCTTGGCGGTTCCTGCTGCCCTGGACAAGGCGACCAATGATGGATCGAACTGGTACTTCTTGATCTCCGACGGCAAGAAGATCGCGGGCAGCGTGGCCCAGTTGAATCACAAGTTCTCCCCGGCTCCGCTGGGCCGAGACTTGAACTACAGCTTCGGCCATGGCTTCATGATCCCGGTCGTGGGCAACTTCGACCCGCCGATCACGACGCCGACCAAGCCGACGACGCCGGCCTTGGTGACCAACATCACCAAGAGCATGCGAACGGATTCCACGCTTTCCGCCACGCTGAACGCGAGCGTCAAGGGAAGCTCGGCGATGGTGCTCAGCCGATACTCATTCGCGGGCACCGGCTACGCAGCCGGCCTGGTGAACAAGAATGGTTCGATCTTCCTGGAAATCCGCCGACAAGAAAAAGGCAAGTCGACCATCTTGGCGTCCAAGAAGGTTACGGTGGCGAGCGGCAGAATCACCTTCGAAACCAAGGGTACCACGCTCAAGGTTTCGCTCAACGGCGACCTTCTGCTCCACACCACCGACGCGAAGTTCAAGGTCGGCTACTTCGGCGAACAACATTCGTCGAAAGCGAAGGCGACGAAACCCACCGTGCGATAAAGCAGGAAGGAAATGATGTTCATTCAAAAGCCGAGGCCCGAAAGGGCCTCGGTTCGTTTAACTCATGAAGCTTGACCCGGCGGCTTTCGCCGCTCGGCGTTTTACGTAGAATTGATTAGCTGACGAGTTGGAAGAAGAGCTCTTCTAGATCGTGTTCTTGGTGTTTATCGCGAAGATCACTGAGCGTGCCGGCGGCTTGAATGCGTCCCTTGGCGATGATGGCAACGCGGTCGCAGAGCTTTTCGACTTCACGCATGATGTGCGTCGAATAGACGATGCATTTGCCCTGGTCGCGCAACCGTTCGATATTCTGCAAAACCGCCCGAGCCACGAGAACGTCCAGGCCGAGCGTCGGTTCATCGAAGATCATCACCGGTGGGTCATGAACGATGGCGCGTGCGATCGACACTTTTTGCCGCATTCCGGTCGACATTTTCGCACCGAGTACTTCGCGGAAATCGTTCATTTGCAGCGACGAAAAAACAGTCTCCATGCGTTCCCGTAAAGAATCGCCTTCCAAGCCATAGAGCCGAGCGAAGTATTCGACCATTTCCCAGGCGGTCATGCGGTCGTAGATCGCGGTATTGGCGGATAAAAAGCCAATGTGTTGCCGGACTTTTTCGGGCTCGGTGGAAACGTCATACCCGGCTAATTTCGCGGTGCCGGTCGTCGGGCGGAGCACGGTGCAGAGTATGCGCATGGTCGTGGTTTTGCCGGCTCCGTTGGGACCGAGCAAGCCAAAAACCTCGCCCGCTTTCGCTTCAAAAGAGATGGAATCGACGGCGACGACTCGGCCGCGGCGAAGGTCTCGAAAGGACTTGGTTAGATTCTCGACCTTTATCATGGCTTGCGTCCGTGCTGTTCGAAAATTTCGTTGGTTTACGTTTCACGCTCGCAAAATCCCATGCGAGCAACGTGTTTCGGGTTTCGTGAAGGCGTGGCACCTTGCGAGCGCGAAACATAAACGACGATCATACGGCAACATTCGCAGGTGCTTCGTCGAGGTATTCGTAAAAGACGTTGCGTTGCCGGGGAATGTAGCCTGCTTCGCGGATGGCGTCTTGGATTTGCGTCAACGTCAAGTGATGCACGGTGCCGGCAGACGCGACCACGTTTTCTTCCAGCATCAAACTTCCCATATCATTGGCGCCGAACATCAGGCCGAGTTGGCCTACCTTCAAACCTTGCGTCACCCAGGAAGATTGCACGTTGGGAACATTGTCGAGGTAGAGGCGAGCGATCGCTTGCGTACGAAGGTACTCGAAGGCACCCACCTTGGGCAGGTCAGCCATGTCCGTGTTTTCCGGCTGCAGGGTCCAGCAGATAAATGCGGTAAAGCCCTGCGTTTCATCCTGGAGTTGGCGAAGCCGATCGAGCGATTCGATCCGTTCGGCAAGCGTTTCCACGTGTCCAAACATCATGGTGCACGTTGATTTTCCGCCAAGCTGATGCCAAACGCGGTGCACTTCAAGCCATTCGTCGGTGAGGCATTTATTTTTTGTGATGGCTTTGCGAACGCGATCGACAAGGATTTCACCTCCGCCGCCGGGAAGGGAACCCATGCCTGCGTCCTTGAGTCGCTTCAGAACTTCGCGGAGCGGGAGTTTGTTGAGCTTGTGGAAATGCCAAAGCTCGGCCGCACTGAAAGCATGCAGATTGAACTTCGGATAACGTGCCTTCAAATCGCGGAGAAGATTTTCGTACCACTCAAGCTTCAATGAAGGGTGATTTCCGCCTTGGAGCAGTGCTTGGTCTCCACCCATCGCGATGGTTTCTTCGATTTTCTTATAGAGTTCTTCGTTGGTAAGTACGTATGCATCGGAATCGCCCGCTTTGCGGTAGAAGGCGCAGAAGTCGCAGACGGCCGCACAAACGTTCGTGTAATTGATATTACGGTCAATGTTGTAAGTGCGAAACGGTTCAGGATGTTTTCGCTTGGCCACGGCGTTAGCGGCGCGGCCCAGTGCATGCAGATCCTTGCAGTCGAATAGAGCCACGCCTTCTTCGAATGAAAGGCGTTCGCCAGCCACGGTTTTATCGAGAATTTTCTGGATGCGGGTCATCGTCGTTTCCTGAAATCATCAACACGGATCCATCTCGGATTTGCGTTCGGACCATTTCACCAAGTCCGTCAGGCACTAGCCCGGCATACGCCCCGCCCGCCCACGGTGCCCACATGCGGGTAAAAGGTGACACGGCGATCGGGGGGCGCCAAGTTCAAATCGCAGGCTAATTCGTAGTAATGCTGCAAACCAGCTTGTTCACGTGGACCAAGTTCGAAACGAATGATATTCGACAGGTACCGTCGACAAAATCCCGCGTCGAGACCTAAGATCGGGGCTTCGCGTGCGGCGATTGGCCCCACCGCGAGCATTCCCGCTCGTTTCGCTTCCCAAAGAGCGTCTGCCACGCTGCCCAGTTCGACGCCCTTGCGAATCGCCCACGCCGCATACACGAAAGGCAGGCCCGTCCAATCGTGCCACTCTTGCCCCAAATCGAACGCATACGTGAAACCTGGCAGGCAGGCGTGCATCGCCCGATCGCCAATCAGCAGGACGGCGTCGGCGCTGGAGGATTCCGCATCTTGATCGAGCGGTAAAGGCAAGATCTTCGGTAGGATGCCATACCGCTTCCGCGCCAATACTTGCGTTAAACAGGCACTGGTGCGCGAACCTTCATCGAGGGCGATGGAGCGGATCTCCTGCCACGGCAACCGGCTAAAAAGCGTCACGCTGAGCACGGGCCCGTCGCTGGAAATCGAAACGCCCGGCAAAAGGGAGTAATCGCCCGCGCGAAAATATTCGACCACGGGAATCAGAGCGACATCGAGATCACCACGCGCCATCTGGTCGGCGAGTCGGCTTGGATAATCGAGCACGAGCTTCGCCGTCGGCGCGAGGGATTCGAGGTTGTGAATGATCGGCTTGGTATTGAGGTAGTTCACCGCGCCGATGCGAAGGGGAGCCGCCACGTTCATCTCCTCGGGTCGTTGCATCCCAGGCATGCTGGGCTTTGCGGATGCGCCGCCACGAAGGTAACCGCAGGCGGCGCATTCGCATCACCATGAAAATGCGAAATCGGCTTGGTTAGCTGATCGTGAGCCGAACGTACGCTTCGCGGAGCTTGAGCGTGATCGGCCCGGGTTTGCCATTGCCGATGATGCGGTCATCGCATTTCGTTACGGGGATGATCTCAGCCGCGGTTCCCGTCAGGAAGCATTCGTCAGCCACGAAAACGTCATGCCGGGTGAGGGAGATTTCTTCGACGGGAATTTTCGCTTCCTTCGCCAAATCGATGACGGTGTTGCGGGTGATACCCTCGAGGATTCCCGCGTCGATGGGTGGTGTACGTAGGACGCCAGCTTTCACGAGGAAGATGTTGTCACCCGAACACTCCGCGATTTCGCCCTTGTGATTGAGCATGAGCGATTCGGGGCATCCCGACATTTGGCCTTCGATCTTGGCCATGATGTTATTGAGGTAATTCAGCGACTTGATTCGCGGATTGAGCGCGGCGGGATGATTGCGAATCGTCGGAACGGTCGCGATGGCCATGCCCGTGTCGTAAAGTTCTTTCGGATACAAGGCGATGTCATCGACGATGATGATCACTTGCGGGTCGCTGCATTTGCGAGGGTCCAGGCCCAGATACCCACCGCCACGTGTCACCAGAGGGCGAATGTAGCCATCTTTTTTCTGATTGATGGCCACGGTCTCTTCGATGGCTTTGCAGAATTGTTCGTGCGTCAGGGGAATCTCGAGTTTGATGGCGCGAGCACTTTCGAAAATCCGCTCGACATGTTCCTTCAGTTTGAAGACTTTTCCTGCATAAACACGAATCCCCTCGAAGACGCCGTCGCCATACAGCAGACCATGGTCGTAGACGCTGATTTTGGCGTCGGCTTTATCGTAATATTTGCCGTTGATGTAAACCTTGGGAGTGCTCATGGCGTTCTCGGGAACAAACGTCTGGATGGCAAAGCCCAGGGACAACCGCCCCTGGGCTTTCCGCGCGGGAATTTCGATATGGAAGATTTTAGCTCGCGGCCGTCGCGATGGCGAACCCTCGTACCGGAATCCGGTCAGTTTCTACGCGGCCATCAACCAAACGAACGACCCGATCGCTTTTTTGCACGAGGTCGGTGTTATGCGTCACCATCACCACCGTCAAACCTTCTTGGCGATTGAATTCTCGCAAGAGTTCCATCACGTGTTGGCCATTGGTGCTGTCGAGATTCCCAGTGGGTTCATCGGCAAGCAAGATACGTGGACGGTTGATCAGGGCGCGAGCGATGGCGGTGCGTTGCATCTCACCGCCGGAGAGTTCGCATGGCCGATGGCTCAACCGATGCGAAAGCCCGACACGCTCCAATATTTCCAAGGCTTGCTTCCGAATTTGACTCCGGTTGCTGAACCAATTCCATACGGAATGGGAAATCATGGCCGGTGTGAGAACGTTTTCGAACGTCGTGAATTCAGGCAGTAAATGGTAGAACTGAAAGATAAAGCCGAACGTTCGGTTGCGAAGTTGATCGCGCTCGCGCGTGGGAAGGTTGTCGACGCGACGGCCTTCGAGCGTGACGGACCCGGAGTTGGGTTGGTCGAGCAGGCCCAGAAGGTGCAACATCGTGCTCTTTCCGGAACCCGACGTTCCCAGTACGGAAATGAAATCCCCTTCCTGAATTTCCAGGTCAACGCCTTGAAGTACAGGGATTTGATTGGCGTACTTCACATAGGTCTTGCGCAGCTGGTGTGCGGAAAGTAAAGGCGTCATGCCGACTCCAGAAAACGCGGGATGCGTTAAGATCGCGTGGAAAACACAAGCCTTGCGGTGGTCGATCTCGAGTGCGGGATGCCGCGAGACACCCAGCGAGCGCGAAACGGCAAGCCATCACAACGGGTCGCGGATCTTCCCGTGCGATTATTAACAACTCATTCGTACCGTAACGCCTGCACTGGTTTGAGGCGGGCGGCTTTCAGTGCGGGAAGGATGCTGAAGACGATCGCCACGGCGATGGCGGCCAAGTTCGTTTGCAGCAGCATCCCTGGTTCAATCTGCGTGGGAATCTTGTCGAAATAATAAATCTTTGGGTCGAACACTGGCTTGCCGGAAACCCAGGCGATGAACCACGCGATTTCGTTGATATGGCGGGTGAATAAAACGCCCAATATCGTCCCGAGTCCTGAGCCGACGGTTCCCAACAGCAGGGCGTAGCCAAGGAAGATATTTAGGACGCCAGGGCTGCTTGCACCCAACGCTTTCAGAATGCCGATGTCGCGCGTTTTTTCGGTGACGATCATGCTGAAGATCGACAAGATACCGAAGCCTGCCACGCCGACGATCAGAAACAGAAGGATATTCAGCAGTAGTTTCTCGGTTTCGATCGCGGACAAAAGCGACCCCTGTTTTCGTTCCCAGGTGGAAACCATCAAGCTTTCGCGGCCGAACATCTGATCGAGGATGGGAACCAGTTTCGCCTTGTCTCCCTCGTAGTCGCGAAGTTTGACCAAGATGGCGGAGGCACGATTTTCCATGGTGCGGAGCGTTTGCAGATACTTCAGGTCGACGAAGATCGTTCCATTGTCCGCTTCACTCAGACCCGTGCGAAAATAATCAACGACGGTAAACGTTCGTTCGACGGGTCGAAACTTGTCGCTGCCGAACATGCCGTTGAACGTGAGCACACGCACATCGTCGCCGATGTTGAGGAGTGGGATGTCTTCGGACGGCTTGCCGTTTTCACCCTCTTTTCGGTAATGCGCGATGAGGTGGCCCAAGATGACTCCCGGCACATCTTCCGCGGCCGGCGCGGGTGGGGGGATCGGAGGTGGCGGGTCGTTGGCGTCAAGCCCTTGTTTCATCTCATTGTTGACGCGATGTTGCTGAACCTCGCGAAACCACTGTTGACGTTTCTTGGCTTCGTCCGAAACGTTGAAAATGCTTTTCGGATCTTTCGCGGGGTTCGTCAGGAATTCCTTGAACCCGGCGACCTTCGCACGCGCCTCGGGATCCACGCCAATGACACGAACTAAACGCGTGGTGGGATCGCCATTCGGATAGCGGTAGAAAACAAGGGCAAAGACCTCCATGATCGGGCACATCACTTCGATCCGATCGCCAAGGATCGGGTGATTCTTGATGCGAGCCATCTTCTCTTCGGGGTCGGCGAAACCTTCCAGGCCAGGAGCTTCGATCACGACATCCGAGAGAAAATCGTGCAGACGGTCTTTTAATTTGTTACTGAAGCCGCTCATGACGCTGTTGACGACGATAAGCGTCGCCACGCCGAGCATGACGCTGCCGATGCAAAGAAAGGCGAGGTACCTTGTCTTTAAATAGCGCCAACAAAGTAATAATTTATACATAGATCCCGTCCTTGAACCGGGCTCGATCTCTCGTCACGCACCAGGAATCTACCAAAGCCCGCCAAATCAGCCTAGGTCAACTGGATTCACCGTTTCGGTGCGCGTGAATCGAAAGAGACGCGGTTTTCTGGGATTTTTTTTCCAACGTTAGCGATCTGTCGCGTAAAATCAGTCCGAAATTGACCCGAATTCTGGAAACGGAGCTTCCGCCGATGGCATCGACCAAGCCAAGTCATCAAATCACGTTTCGCGATCGCCTTTCGCACCTCAACATGGATTTGGCCTCGAAATTGATTGGGCCAAATGGAAGGAAAATCATCTTTCGAGGAGCGCGTTACGAAACGGCCCCCGGTGAGCAAGTTCAGCTCGATCAGGACGAATTGAGAATCTCGTTCCTCGGCGAGTCAGGCCCATTTCAAGCTCGCATTTTTCATAACCCCAACGCACGAGCATGCCTCGATTGGAAATGCGATCAGTGCTTTGGCGCGTGCGAGCATATTGGTGCCCTGTTTTCATTCGTGCTCGAAAACAAGACCGGTTTGGGGCTGGCGATCAAGCCTCCCGAACGAGAGCCGGTCCAACCGCTTTCGGATGAAGAACTCGTCCAGCGCGCCTTGGCGGATCGGCTCGAACGCGCCAAGGCCGAACGGATGAAAATCAAGACTGCCGACCGGAGCATTCCGTGGACTGAATATGTCGTTTCCAGCACCATCAGCGGTAAGAGCTACCAAGTCGCCCTTCGCGGACTTGAACCGGGTGAATCCTATTGCTCCTGCCCGGATTTTCGCACCAACACGCTCGGCACTTGCAAGCACATCATGAAAGTCGTCTCGTTGGTGAAGCGAAAATTCGCTTCCGACGCTCTCAAAGCCAAGTACCGATGGAAGCGGATCGAAGTTCTCTTGAATTATGGTCAGGACGTTTCGCTCCGGGTCGTGGGTCCAGAGCGTATGCCGGCAGCCATCGCTTCCGCGATGGAACCCGTATTGCGAAAATCGAATTTCACCGTGCGAGATGTTCTCAATGTTCTCAAGAATCTTGAGGAAAATAAGACGCCCTACTACGTCTGGCCGGACGCCGAGGAATTCATTCAAGCCAAGCTCCACGAAGAACGTCTGCGCGACAAGGTGGCGGAGATACGCAAGGACCCAGCGTCCCATCCGCTCCGCACGAAGTTGCTCAAGGCGCCTCTTCTCCCCTACCAACTCGAGGGAATCGCATTCGCCGTCGGTTCGGGCCGTGCCGTCTTGGCGGACGACATGGGTTTGGGAAAAACGATTCAAGGCGTCGGCATCGCCGAACTCTTCGCACAAGAAGTTGGCATTCGCAAGGTCTTGGTAGTATGCCCTGCTTCGCTCAAATCTCAATGGCGCAACGAAATCCACCGGTTTTGTGATCGTGACGTCCAGTTGATCGTCGGCAAAACCTCCGAGCGCCTTTCTCAATACAGCAATTCGTGTTTCTTCACGATTTGTAATTACGAACAAGTTCTAAAAGATATTTTGCCCATCGAGCAGATCCCGTGGGACCTGATCATTCTCGATGAAGGTCAGCGCATTAAAAACTGGGAATCGAAGACGGCCCGTGTCATCAAAGGATTGAAGTCGCGTTTCGCACTGGTTTTGTCGGGCACACCGCTCGAAAATCGGCTCGAAGAACTGTATTCGGTCGTGCAATTCATCGACAACCGTCGCCTTGGACCGGGCTTTCGATTTTTCAATCAGCATCGAATCGTCGACGAAAAGGGCAAGGTGCTCGGTTATCAGAATCTCGATCAGCTTCGCGAGAAGCTCAAACCGATCTTGCTGCGCCGAACGCGGGAATCGGTCCGCCTCGAGCTTCCGGAACGAACGACGGAAATTCTGCGAATTCCTCCCACCGAAGAACAGAAGACGTTGCACGACACGCATATGCAAACGGTCGCACAGATCGTCGCCAAGAAATTCTTGACGGAGATGGACCTTTTACGTCTGCGGATGTCGTTGCTCATGTGCCGAATGTCCGCGAATGGGACCTATTTGGTGACCAAGGAAAAACCTAATTGGTCGAGTAAGCTCGAGCGGTTGGCGGAACTGGTGGAGGACATCGCCAACGAGGCGGACCGCAAGGTGGTTCTTTTCTCGGAATGGACGACGATGCTGGATTTGATCGAACCGCTCCTGACGACGGCTAAATTGGGCTTTGTGCGTCTCGATGGTTCGGTGCCACAAAAGAAACGCGAAGACTTGGTTCAGGCGTTTCAGACGGATCCGAACATCCGATTCTTCTTGGCCACCAATGCGGGGAGCACGGGATTGAATCTGCAATCGGGCAACACGCTGATCAACGTGGATCTACCATGGAACCCAGCCGTGCTGGAACAGCGAATCGCACGCATTCACCGCATGGGCCAAAAACAAGCAGTCCAGGTTTTCATCCTCGTGACCGAACAAACACTCGAAGAAAACTTGTTGGCGACGCTGTCGGCGAAAAAGGATTTGGCGCTGGCGGCACTCGATGCCGATTCAAACGTCGACTCCGTCGACATGAAGAGCGGAACGGAGGAGTTGAAGGCAAGGCTCGAAGTCCTTCTTGGCGCCAAGCCCGAAGCGTTCGAAGACCGTACCGAGGAATCCAAATGCAAGGCCGAGGTGCTCCGCCGCGAACGCGTGGCGGCTGCGGGCGGGGAAATGTTCTCGGCCATGTTCCAATTTCTGGGCGAACTTGCGGGCACGACCAGCGCCGAACCTCCCTCCACGGAGGTCGTTCAGCAGTTCCGTAGCCGACTTGACTCGTGCGTGCAAACGGACGAAGCCGGCCGACCGCAGTTGACCGTCACCTTGCCCAACACTCAGGCGCTCGACAACCTCGCCAAATCCTTGGCGGCGTTTCTCGCCGGTGCCGCGAATAAATCTGGGTGAGGTTTCACTTCGAAGGTCGAGCATATGAATTCTTGGGCTGATGAGGACGCCAAAGGAAACAATAGGCCAACCATGCAAGAAGGACGGACGGCAAATACACGGTGATCCGCCACCAGCTTGGTTGGACAGCCGGGTATTCGCCAAGAAAAACTTGTCTGGTCCATGGCGTCGATGATTTGGACCATGCCAGGAATGCATCTGCGACCGGAAGTTGGCCGAACGCGTAACGTTTCGCATCTCCCGAAACGAATGGGAAGGCGAATGCTTCGCCGACGTCGAGCATGGCGTCGGCAAGCTCGTTGTCGCCGTACATCCGCGCCGATCCCACGGCGACCGTGGACGCGGAAAGGCTCACTCCCATGAACAATGGGCCCGAGTCGACATCGCCAGTTCCCGTTTGTCCAACCGGGTATTCACGAATACCTGGAATTCCCAGGACGGTCGTCGCAAACTGTTTTCGAAATTGACCGTATTGGTCGACTCCCCACTCTGGATCGATCTCAATCAAAAAACGCGTGATCAAACTTTGCGAAGATCCTCGTGAGGGTTCGACAAGTTTTCCCGATACCGCGTCAACGCGGTGTGGCATCAATCCAGTATTTGGATCCAGGAGTGTTTTGGCTTCTGCTTTCCACCGATCCACGATCGGCTGAAAACGATTCGGGAGCAACGAATCGTGCATGCATAGCGATGCGATCGCAACGACACTATCGACAGGCCAAGCTTTATTGGGATACGCCATCAAAAAAGGGGTTTCGCTCGAACTGAACGCGTCCGCAATTTTCTTTGAGTTTGTCACGAACTCTTGAACTTCCATTTCATTCCGCTCACCTTCAGGCTGAAGCTTTAATATGCCGCACTGAAGTACGTTCACCCAGCCGGAATAAAAGACGCCATGTTCGGGTTTCAGATTGCCGAGAAAGGGAGCGACTCCCTGCGGAGATTTCAGCCGTGCCATGGCCCAACGAGCGTTTGCAAGAGCTTCCTCGCGCTGTCCGGAATCTTGAAGGCCGACTTCGACCCAGGAAAGCCCATAAAGGAAATTCGTAAACAGAAATCCCTCGGGAAAATACATTTGCATGCGTTGGTCTTCATCAGCCTCCAATGCTGATCGCAAAAAACGAAGTTGCGACACGACATCCTTTTCGTGATGGCCCACCGTGAGCCGATAGTTGAGAAATAGAAAGAAGACCACGAACGCAAAGCGTGAAATCCATCGAACCATAGCGAGCGTTTCCCATGTAGGCGAGATTGAATAACGCGAGATGGCTTTTCCAGATACAATGTAACCGTTTTGATCCATGCAACGTTAGCTGATTCGATCGAGAATCGCTTTTGGAACAAAGGTCGTGTCGAAGCTTCAGGATTGGACGAACGCGTCAGGAAGGAAACCGCCGTGGCGTTGAAGCTTGATGAGCCGATCGGGAATTTTGAGTTTCGTACTCCCGAGGGCCAGGTAATTTTTCTTCATGACGTTCGGCCGCGACCTTTGCTCGTGGTCTTTCTTCGCCATTTGGCATGAGTGATGTGTCGCGAGCACCTCGGTGAGGTGCAGGCCGTTTATCCGCGAATCCAAGAGCTTGGAGCCGAGGTGTTGGCGATCAGCTTTTCGCCGCCGGACCGTTTGGCGAGTTTTTTGAAGGAAGCTCCACTACCGTTTCCGCTCGTCTCTGATGCGGAGCGGGTTGCCTATCGAGCGTTTTTATTGGAACGAACGAGCGTATGGGGAATGTTGCGCCTTGGGGCGATTGGCCGATTCCTTCGGGCGATTTTTCGAGGAACGTTGCCGAAACTTCCTGCCAAGAACGACGACCTCTTTCAACTGGGCGGTGACTTCATTCTCGACACGGAGCATCGGATACGTTTTGCATTTTCGAGCCGCGAACCGACGGATCGGCCCTCGGTCGATAGGTTGCTGGCGGAGCTTCATTCGGCGAAGTTTCCTATAAATGCTGAAAAAGCCATGGCTCCGATCGGTAAGGATCATTGATCCGCATCGAGAGAAAGCGGGACACCTAAAAATTTTTGCTTCAGGATTTCCATCTGTGAATGAGACGATCAGCAAAGTGCATGCTCGCCAAGTGTTGGATAGCCGCGGTCGACCTACGGTCGAAGTGGATGTTGCGTGCGTCGATGGTACGTTGGGCCGAGCAATCGTGCCGTCCGGCGCCAGCACGGGTCGGCACGAAGCCTTGGAACTTCGTGATGGCGACGCCCACCATTATCGGGGAAAAGGCGTATTGCACGCGGTGCGCCATGTGAACGAGGTTCTTGGACCCGCCGTCGTGGGAATGGCCGCCGGCGACCAACGGACCATCGATGAGACGATGCTCGACTTGGATGGCACGCCCACCAAACGCCGGCTGGGCGCGAATGCGATCTTGGGAGTTTCCCTGGCCACGGCGCACGCTGCCGCCAACGCACGGCGCGTACCACTTTGGCAATACCTCGCACTTGCGGGAAATGCGGTTTTACCCATGCCGATGGTGAACCTTATTTCCGGCGGATTGCACGCGGGTCGGCAGCTCGAATTCCAAGATTTCTTGTTCCTGCCGCTCTCGGCGAAATCCTACACCGAGGCGTTGGAAATGACCGTCAGCGTTTATTGGACGTTGGGCGACGTTCTCCGCGAGCACGGCTTCGAAGGTATTTTGGTGGGCGACGAAGGCGGGTTCGGCCCTCGATTGTCGAACAATGAGCAAGCACTCGAAATCATCGTGGCGACGTACGCACGGTTGGGCTTGAAGCCTGGGGTCGACGCTGGCATCGCACTTGATGTTGCCAGCACCCATTTTTACGATGGCACACGATACACACTCCAAGGAAAAAGCTGGGAGCCAGGCGCCCTTGTCGAATTGCTCGCGACGTGGTGCCAACAGTATCCGATCCTCAGCATCGAAGATGGTATGGCCGAAGATGACTGGGATGGCTGGAAACTCCTCACGGAGAAGCTCGGTGCCACGGTCCAACTGATCGGCGATGATCTTTTCGTCACGAATCCCACTCGCCTTCGCGAGGGAATCGAACGTAAGGTTGCCAACTGTGTCCTGGTCAAGGTGAACCAGATCGGCACCCTTACGGAAACCTGGCAAGTTCTGGAACTCGCCAGAAACGCGAACTACCGTGCCGTCGTGTCGGCACGGAGCGGGGAAACCGAAGATTCCACGTTGGCCGACCTCGCGGTGGCGAGTGGAGCAGGGCAGATCAAAGTTGGCTCCGTGGCGCGAAGCGAACGCCTCGCCAAATACAACCAACTCTTGCGGATCGAAGAAGCTTTGGGATCCGCCGCGAAATACGCAGGTTGGCAACCGCTCTCCGCCCGATAACGATTCATCCAAAAAAAAGGAAACGATCGATGTTCCTGCTCGAAGTTCGGACATGGCAAGGACCGATCTCCGAGCTTTTCGAAACGTATGAGGAAGCGGCGCGTCGGCTCGATTCCCTGCCGCTCGATCAGATTGTAAGTACGCCTTTTATCTATCAGAAACTTCCCGATGGCTCGGAGCGCGTCGTGCGGGAAGACCAGAAGCCGTTGCAAGCCCATCGAATTCCGGAAGAGGTGATCGAGGATGAACCGATCACGCTTGCGGATAGCCCCTTGGAGCACGGCGAGATTCCAACCACGCCGATCATTCGCGCCATTCCACGTTGGAAAGACGAGGACGAAGAAGAGCCATTGCCCTTGCTCGAGGGGCCGTTTGACGACCCCACCGTTGACGGGAAGGTTTCCGCCGATGATACTGCTGAATCGGATTCCTGAAGTTATCCCGCCGAGGAGCTGCATTCAGCGAAACATGCAGGCTCATCGGCAGATTTTTCACTCGCGTTTCGAAGGTTACCTATGCAAATTCGTGGCATTATCCCTCCCGTTGCGACACCGATGTTGGCCAATGAAGATCTCGATCTGCCTCGCCTGCGCTGGTTCATCGATCACCTGATCGCGAACGGTGTGCACGGCATCTTCGTGCTTGGCACCAACAGCGAATTCTACGCGATGGATGAGTACGAGAAGCAGCAGGTCATCGCCACGGCCGTCGAGCATGTGAATCGGCGTGTGCCCGTGTTCGCGGGGACCGGTGCGGAGTCGACACGTGAAGCTGTTCGCCTTACGAAGATGGCGGAAAAAGAAGGCGTCGACGGTGTCTCGGTGATCACGCCGTATTTCCTACTTCCCACGCAGCAGGAAATTTACGAGCACTACAAACGCATTGCCGAGCATACGAAATTGCCGGTCATGCTTTACAACAATCCCGCGACATGTGGGGGCGTCAAGATCGACATCGATACGGTGGCCCGTTTGGCGCTGGTTCCCAACATCCTGGGCGTGAAGGATTCGAGCGGCGATTTGCAAAATACGGTCGAATACCTGCGCGTCGTTCCGGAGCGATTCAGCGTGCTGATGGGACGTGATACGTTAATTTTTTCAGCCATGATGTTCGGTGCTCGTGGCGCGGTGCCGGCGACAGGAAATATCGCACCGCATCTCCTGGCCGACATCTACGAGAAATTCGTCAAGGGAGACGTTGAAGGGGCGAAGGCGGCACAACTTCGTTTGAACCCGGTGCGCATGAGTCTGACGCTGGGAACGGCACCCGGAGGCGTGAAGGCGGCGCTCCAACTTCTCGGCATGTCGATCGGCCCCTGCCGTGCTCCCGTCGCGCCGCTCTCTGCGGAAAAGCTTGAAAAAATGAAATCCGCTTTAAACTCCGCTGGACTCAGCGTGAAAAACGGTTAGGATAAGACGAAGAATCCGTATATGTCTAACGGTAGTAGTTGCCTTTTCGCCCGTCCCTTTCATTTCATTCGGGGTGGTTGAACGTGCGCTGGTGCGTCTCCTTGTTGATGGCTGGAACGCTCGTGTCGTTGGCCGGGTGTGGAGGTGCGGGACTGTCGAAAAATGACGACAATCTTCGCCGCATCGGAACCTATTACGGACGTTTCCTTTCGCAGCATAAAGGTGTTCCACCTAAGGATGAAACGCAGTTCAAAGATTTCATTCGAAAAATTGAACCTGAAGTCGATCTCGAAAAGATCTTCATTTCTCCGCGCGACCATGAGCCTTACGTCGTGAAATACAACCTGAAAGGTGCCGGCGGGGTCGATGCGACCAAGCAGCCTCCAATCGTCGTCCACGAAAAAAAAGGAGTGGATGGAAAAATTCGGGTTGCTCGGAGCATGGGCCAATACGAAGAAGTGGACGCGAGTTCGATCAAGTAAGCGGCCGGTTGACGTAGATGCCGCTGGACTGAAACCGACCGGCCTGCCTTTCCCTTAGTTTGCCGTGCACGCCCCCCGTGCTAATCGAGGTGCGTGGTTCGTTTGTCGTCATATCCTTTATGGTTCCGGAGGTGTTCAATGAAATCTCGTCCAAGATCAGCATTCACGCTGATCGAATTGCTCGTAGTGATCGCGATCATCGCGATCTTAATCGCGCTGCTTGTCCCCGCCGTGCAGAAAGTGCGTGAAGCGGCGGCTCGCGTGCAATGCACCAACAACCTCAAGCAAATGGGGTTAGCGGTTCACGGCCACAACGACACGTTCAAGTTCCTGCCCACCGGCGGCACGATTCCATGGGCCGGACCAGATTTCACGGCGGGCGGCGTGCCGCAAACGGGGAATCTCCAAGGCGCCAGCTGGCTTTATCAAATTCTCCCGTTCGTCGAACAGAAAGCCGTCCACCTCAAAACGAATCCTTGGACCTTCAACATCCCGATCTATTTCTGCCCCTCCCGACGCACCAATGCGAGGCAACAGGACCGATTCCTGGGCGATTACGGCTCGGTCACGCCGGAATCCGATATGTGGCAAGGTAATACTTGGGGAGTGCCGACTGGGGCGAGGTATAACGGAATGATCGTTCGCTCGCAAACCCAGGGGTCGCCCGTGAACTTGGCTCAAATCGTGGACGGCACGTCGAACACGTTGCTGGCGTCGGAGAAGCAACTTTCTCCCGCGAATTATGAATCGGGCGATTGGCACGATGACCGTGGCTGGTCCGATGGATGGGATCCTGATGTGGTCCGACAGGCAAACCAAGGCGTTCTTCAAGACGTCAACGGAGCAAGCGGATACGCAATTGGCGCCGCTCACAGCGGCGGGGTGCAAGCACTCTTCGGCGATGGATCCGTACGAACCCTTCGCTACGGTACCGATCCCACGCTCGTCGTTCAGCTTTCTCATCGATCCGACGGGCAATCCCCGAACGTGAATTAACCGAAATCGAACGGACCGAAGAACTCAAGGCCCAGGGACGAAAAATTCCCTGGGCCTTGACTCGTTTACGCACGAATCAAAAACGTGACTCGCCGGATCAATCGCCCAGCCTTCACTTCGATCACCGCTGTCCCGGGACCTTTGGACGGCGCGATATAGATTCCTTTCCATTTCATGGTTCCCGGACCGCTGAGCAGTTTGTACGAGACATACGGCTGTGCCGTTAAACGCATGCCAAATTGGTCCACGGCCACTGCCGTCATTTGAACCCGGGCCGACGGAAAAACGGTGGTCCGAATCGGCGTTACCAGGAGGTTTGCATAGGAAGCTTTCACCACCACCGTCGTCATGGAAGTGGCGGTTTGCCCGAATGGATCGGCGATCGTGACTTGGAATTGATAGGTTCCCGGACGGTTATAGGTGACGTTCACGGACTTCGCGAGGTTGTTCGCATTGGTGCTGAAAATGGGTTTCGCATTCGTGGGTGCCGAAACCGTGCGCCATGTGTAAACGAGTTTGCCTTCTCCCTGGTCGTCGTTCGCGCGCACCAGTAGGCTTCCGGTTTTCGTCGTCACGATGCTAGGAACGCCAGTTGCCGGGGTGAGCACGACGGGTGGAAGATTGTTTGCCGGCGGCGATCCATAGGTGAATTTGGTGTTGGCGTGGATTTCCGAAATCCCATATCCAAAGATATTTCCCGTGTAGTTGTCCGGATCGGTCGAAATGGACGTTCCGGATTGGATTCGCACATCGACGGTTCCCGAACCGGGCGGTGCCGTCACGACGATCGTGGAATCGTTCACCACCGTCGCAGCCGTGACGGCAACACTTCCAAAACGTACCGCGAGTTTTCCCGCGCTTCCTGAAAAGTTCTTGCCGGTAATGGTAACCTGGGAACCCGCGGGTCCCGCATGAATGCTCAAATTCGTGACGATGGGCGTCAAATCCACCACTTCGAAATCGGAAAAACGTAGGCTTTTTAGGCCATGGGTGAAATCCTGGATATCCTCGTCATTCCATGTCACGGTACGTTGATTGTTGCCGTTGACCGCGTAGCTGGAACCTGAGAAGTAGAAATTGCTGCCGTTGTCCGCCAAAATTAGGCCATATTCCTTCATTGCCTGAGCCACGATTTTCGCCTGCGGATTGAGCTGGGAAATATCGACATTCGATTTCAAACGAAATCGCGCGCCCATGGGTGGTTGGATCGCCCGGTTTTCGTTCCCACCATTTGCGACGTGGGAGGCGGGATACTGAAATTGGTCGAGAATGATGTTGTTGCGAAGGGTAAATCGTATCGGATGGTCGATGACGCCGAGCCCGCCTTGGCTGACAGGAAGCGCCTCGTCGGGTCGAACCAAGCCGGGCAGGATAGGAAGCCCAGCCGCGTCGGCGGAGGTCCACCCCAAGGTACGAAACTGGTTGGTTTTGAGATCCCAAACCGTTTGCTGGTCCGCGTGCCATTTGCCGTCAGCATTTTCACTTGGCCGCGAGGCGCGATAAAATTCGTAGGCGATATTATTGTCCACGTCCCAAAGGATCAGGTGAGAATCGCCACGTTCGTCGACTCCGACTTTAGGACCATTTTGATAATCCCCTTCGAGAACGACGGAACTTGGGATAGGTGCGGCCGAGAGATCGCTTTCGTCGGGATAGGCGTCGATCTGCACGTTGACTTTGGCGACGGAGTTGCCATGGACCACGTTGATAGGAATGCCGTACAAGTCATCGCCCGTCCCGTAGACTTGGCCGAAATCTGGGTGCAGCCGACCGTCGCCGGATTTGGAGATGATGTTATTGAGAATCGCCGCCGAGTTCGCCGCGACGGGAGCAGCCGCGATCTTTTGGTTCCACGGACTATCCGCAGGGAAAAGGGTCTTCCCTAGCAGAGTAGGAACGGTGCGGTCTTCGAGTGTTTCAAGAAAGAGCTTTGGGAAACGGTTTTGAATCGTAAAAGGACGTTTCCGATTGGAACGGAGCCAAGCCATCACAACCTCCAGAAAACGAGGTGAAGTCAATGAAAAGGGAGGTACGAGCCAAACGGGACGGGATGGAGGTTGGCTCGAAGATAGAATCCGAACGAAAGGTAGCTTGGAAAAATCGGAATGTCAAATCTTTCATCGGCACCTCTCGATTCATATCTAAGAACGCACGTTTATGAGATGGTTTGAATCGAACCATCGAAGTGGATGCAGGCACCGGGAAAGGCGCAGGGGGCCTAATTTATTCAGGATTTTTGCCGAGAACCGGTTGGTCGCGGAGGTGGAAGGGAGCACACCGGATAGGGTGCTCCAAAACGAGCAGCGCTAAGCCCGTGACCATCAGTCGGCCTCCGGACGCGTAGTATTGATCTTTCGCCGGTGACCAGCTTCCATGGTAGCGATCCTTCTCGTTGTTTTCCTGCTTTCGTAAAAGGAGGTCACGGAAGTATTGGTTCCATGTTGGCCACAAATCGGCTTGAGCCGCGAACGCTGCTTGCGTTGCATAATACAAGTGGTAGCTGGAAGATGTCGCCATTTGCCAGTCCTTGTTGTCGCTGAAGAGAAACTTTCGGACGCGAGCCCGGAACGCTAACTCGCTGGGCGGCTGGGTGGTCAGCTGCATCATGCTAACCAGGCCAATCGCGGTCGTGGTCGACCTTGCGTCGCGACTCATGTAGCCAAAACCCCCGTCCACCGATTGGTTGGCTTCAAAAAAGCTAATCGTTCGACGAATAACCGTCATGGGAACGTCGAGGTCCGCCATCATGGCCGACTTGAGCGCCGCGACCTGCCAACCCGAAATGCTTGTATCTCCAGCCGGATCGTTGATCCCGGAGTATCGCCAACCTCCGTCCGGCGCTTGGCCGGCGATGATGAAATTCACCGCATGTTGCGCGGGCTTTTTAAATGCAGCGTCTTTCGTCAAACCGTACGCTTCGCAAAGTGCCATGGTGGCGATTCCATGCTCGTACATATTCCCGCCGAGTTTCCCGGTTTTCTTATCCTGTTTGGAAATAAGATACGTGATTGCTTTCGCCACATTACGATCGTACGGATTCGTGGGGCTAGGCCGATGGGTATAGCCTTGGCCAAGAAACGGGAGAACGCCGAAACAGGTCGGCGCGATTTTATGAGGAGTAAGGCCCTTGGTTTTTGGCAAGCCTTCGTTGATCCATTGACCATCTGCGGCTTGGGATCGCTGCAGCCATTTCAGTCCGTTCGCGATGGCTTTCTTCCGAGCCTTGGTGTCGGCTTCCGTTTCCCGAATGAAATGGGCGAGCTGAGCATCGGATTCGGTGGCCTTGGTTTGGCGCCATGTGAAGTCATTGAAAACGGAATTTCCCCACTGCGTGGACCCAATGGGTGGCGAACTCCGGGGGGGCGAAACGGTTGCGAGCACCGGCGCCCCCTCGAGCCGACTCCGCAGATATTGGGCAGCGCCGGCCCGTAGCAAAAGTTTGCGATCGTCCGCACGGAGACTGCCGATTCCTTTCTCCTCGCATTTTGCGATTTCCGCCAAGGCTTGATCCATCTCGTCCTTCGAAAGTTCGTCGAACGGGACGACCAGCGACCAGCTTTGTTTGTCTGGCAAATATTTAGCAAACTCAGCGTATCGCTTTTTACGGTCGACATCGGCGTATCGGTCGATAGCGAGACTATCGGCAACCTTTTTCGCGTACACCCCCATTTGCATCTCCGATTCGCGTTCATAACAACGCTGATGGCGGGGCAAATACTTTTTCACCAGATCGAGATCAAGGGGGTCGGCCGAGAGATAATTGGTCGCGATGCGATCGCCAGCTTTACGAATATTATTTTCTTCTTCCAGGGAAACTTTGCCAACGTACTTCGTTTCCGTTCGCGTTTCCTCGTTCCATTCTGTTTCGAATTGAATGATCTCTTCGGAAATCACCAGCCGGGTCGTTGGATCGATGGGCAGGTTGGTTCGGTTCGGTTTCGGTTCTTTCTTATTCACTTCGACGACGGAAGGTGGGACAGGTGGTTGAACGGGATCGGTAGGGCGAGCCGGCGGCAAGTTCACCACGGCAGGAACAGGTTTAGAGCGAATTTCCAACCTCACCTCCGCAGGCGTGGTCGGATCGGCGGTGAATGTTCGTTCGAGCGTCTGTAGAGTCGGCCCAGTAATCACGAGCTTATGTGTTCCCGACGGCAACGTTCGGATTGCCTCCACAGCTGCTAGGGTGGTTGTTTGGTCATTGAGTTTGATGGTTGCGGAAGCCGGCGCATTGAGGATTTGAATCGAAACCGATCCTTCCTTGGGGATCCGATTCCACCAAATCGCACCGAGCACGACTGCAACGATGCCGAGAGCGCCCACACGAAGCAAGAAGTAAATCGGAGAACGTGAAACGACCTTGGCCTTCTTCCCGATGGGCTTCGGCGATTCGACGAGGTTATCTTCGTCCAAGGCGAACATGGAATCGCCCACCTTCGTCGTTGCCGCCTTGGGACGAAACGTCGGAACCGAATCCGTGATTTGGCCGAGTTGCGTGGCGAGGCCCTGTTTCGTGGGGACCTCGGTTGATTTTCCCATGGATCGCGCCGTCTCGGTGGCTGGCGGTGCGACGACTTCGATTTCCACGAGAGGAAGTTTTCCAGTGGGTTCCGTTTCCGCAGGTTGTGCCAAGACGGCTTCAAGCTCGCGGGCGAAATCCGCCATGCTTGCGAATCGCTCGCCTGGCTGTTTCGCTAACGCCCGATCGCAGGCTGCGATCAGGCGTGATGAAAGATTGGGGCGAATCGATTCCAGCGGATCGGCAGTTACAGCGATGATTTGGTGGATGACGGCATGAAGGGGACCATCGAACGGCCTTCTTCCCGCGAGCATTTCGTAGAGTATAACCCCCAAGGAAAAAACGTCCGAAGTCGGGCCGAGCGTATCGTGGTTTCCCTCGGCTTGCTCGGGCGACATGTAGGCGGGCGTGCCCAGCACCGCGCCATGATGCGTCAGCGTCGCTTCCGAAGCGTCAAGCCGCTTCGCCAAGCCGAAGTCCATGACGACCGGTTCGTCGTCGGGGCGAATCAAAATGTTGGAAGGCTTGAGGTCTCGGTGCAAGATCCCAGATCGATGGGCATGGTCCAGCGCCCATGCGATTTTCGTGATGCACGTCAATGTTTTTGCCACCGCCAACTGCATTCCAGAGTCGATTAATTCCGAAAGAGGCTTTCCCTCGACGTAGGCCATCGTAAGGAAAGGCATGCCTTCATGTTCCCCGACATCGAAGATCGGGCAGATGTTCGGATGGTTCAGTAGGGCCGACGCTTTTGCCTCGCGCATGAACCGTTCCATGCTCGAGTCATGGCTCAACACCTTTTCATTGGGAAGCTTGAGAGCAACTTTGCGTTCTAACTGGGTATCCTCCGCGAGGTAAACCGCTCCCATGCCTCCTTTTCCTAGCAATCGCACGATTCGGTATCGGCCGAGCTTCGCGGGAAATACGGAGTCGCTGGGTTTGACATCGCGCGTTCCGGTGGCATCGGCAGGTGCTGCACGGATGGAAGTATTCGCAGCAGGACGGGCTGCTTCAAAAAGCGCATCGATGAAAGCACGTTGCTGCGGAAACCGGGCGTAATATTCCTCGGCATTGACAAGTTGATTCGCCGAGCGGCGAGCATCCAGTTCTGCTTGAAGGAGGTGGGGTAATTCGTTGTCGAGCGAACGAAATTGAGAAAACTGCTTGCGATAGTCCTCGATGAGAAGCCGTTTGCCCGCTTTCCAACTGAGGGCGAGGTGAACGCGAAGGATCTCCACCAACGCATGTCGCCACGCCGTGGACGAGGGTTCTGCGGGAATCTCAGCGATCCAATTGGCCAACGTTCGAGACCGAAACTGGTTTCGAACCTTGGCCAAAAACTCTTGCATCGCGGGCGACGGTTCCTGACCCGTTCCGTCAAATGCACTAGGCGGCGGCTTCATAGGGATCACGCGTTGAGTTCGGCCAGATTTCTATCCATTATGGATCCGAAACGTACCGAATTCAATCCGTCAATCGGATTTCGCCGAGAGGCAAAAATCTGTCCTCGCCGACTGGAGGATGTTACCACACACCCAGACAGCAACCGAAATCGCTTCCACCGGCGATGAACGGCAGCACGCGACGTTCGAAGGGGAGTTTCAAATAGTCGGCCCGGTCGTAAATGAGTCGGCCATTCATGATGGTGTGGGTGACATGGCTGAAATGTTCGAACGGATCGCCATCGTAAAGAACCATGTCCGCAACCTTACCAGCGTCCAGACTACCAAAGCGATCGTCGATGCCCAAGATTTTTGCAGCATCCAGGGTGATACTGCGCAGGGCACGATCGTATCCAAGACCGTTGACCATCGCCATGGCAGCTTCATACCGGAGCACGCGTGTCTTGGGCACGTAACCTTCGAACGCCGTGGTGATCGCCATCGGAATTTTGTGATCGGCAAGGACTGAGGCGTTGCCGAGAATGCTGTTGAAGTTTTCGGTGGCGGACGGTCGTTGCATGGTGGGGTGAACAAGCACCGGGATTCCACGCGGTTGAAGCGTGTCTGCAAGCAGATAGGCTTCGGTTCCAAGCGCCAACATCGGTTTGATCTTGAATTCATCCGCCAAACGGACACCGGTCATAAGATCATCCGCGCGATGGGCGGCGAAAATCACCGGGATTTTTTGTTGGAGCACCGGAAGGAGTCCTTCCGATTTCATATTCGGCGTCACCGGATCCTTGGAGGTGGCCTTTTTCTTGCTGTAGCTTTCCGCGGCGGCCAACGCCGTTCGAATCATGTTCGCCGTTCCCATACGCGTGTTGGGGAACTTTCCTGAATAAGTCGATTTTGGTACTTCCCCGAGATTGATGAGCATCCCGGCGGGGAACCGAATCGCCATCTGTTCGGCGGTTCGGCCCTGGGTTCGGAAGATGCCCGTTTGCCCCGCGATCACGTTGGCGCGACCGGGCATCGCGTGAACGATCGTGACGCCTTGTTCTCGAATGAACTGCAGCAACGGTTCCTGAGGATTGAAGCTGTCGAGCACGCGCAGGTCGGCCTGGTTTGGGTCGCTGGTTTCATCTTGATCTTGATCGGCTTTTTTGACGTTTGTTACTCCGGAAAGACCCACCACGCTGTGCGTGTCAATCAACCCTGGGGTGACCACGTTCGCGGTGAGTACAGGCAAACCCTGTGGAATCACCACCTCATCCTGTTTACCGATCTGAGAAATTTTCCCATCCTCGACGAGGATCACGCCTTTGGTGATCGCCGGGCCCGAGACTGGATGGATTCGGCCGGCGAGCACCGCGAATTTCTTGGGAGCGCCTGTGAAAGGTCTGGAATTTTTGGGTTCGATCGACAGCGGTGCCGAGGGATACTCCTTCTCCAATATGGCGGGGGTTGGTAGGCGTTTCGCCGCATCGCTCAACGCGAATCCGCCGGCTTGATAGGTCCAGTCGGCGTGGACGTCGCGATTGAAGACGCGTTCCCCTTCGATGTACGTTTCGAGCACCTGGGTGTAGACGCTGAAAGGCCGGCCGGACAGAACGACGAAGTCCGCGTCTTTTCCTATCTCGAGCGAGCCGAGGCGATGGTCGAGGTGCATCGCTTGGGCGCCATGTAACGTGATCGCTTTCAGTGCGGCTTCTTCGCTCATCCCGCCACGCACGGCGATCGCGCCGGTGCGAAGAAGAAATCGCGATTCCGTGATGAAGTCGTCGGTGTTGATACAAACCTTGACGCCGGCTTTGGTGAGGATGGCGGCGTTTTCTTCCAATAGGCCCATCGCCTCAGGTTTGCCGCCAGGACTGTCGAGAAGCGTCAGCGAAACGATGATCCCTCGCTTGGCGATTTCATCCGCCACCCGATACCCTTCGGTGCAATGTTGCAGCACCAGCTCAAAGCCAAATTCATCGGCGAGGCGAATCGCGGTCATGATGTCGTCGGCGCGATGGCAGTGAAAGTGAACCGTTCGCTTGCGATTGAGAACTTCGACCAAGGGTTCTAAGTTGAGATCCCGCTCCGGCGGCGATTTTCCTTCGCCTTTATTTTTTTCGAAATTCTCCCATTGGCGTTTGTAAGCTTGGGCTTTTGCGAGGATTTCGCGTTGAAGGGCAGCGATTTTCATGCGTGTTGCCGGAGCCGCACCTTTGCCGCCGTACGCTCCTTTGGGATTTTCGCCGTTCGCGAACTTGATACCACCCAAGACGCGCTCGACGAGGATCCGCATCGCTTCGGCGGTGATTCCTTTTAGTTTCACGTAAAGGGTCTGGCCGCCAACGGCGTTGCCGGACCCAGGCATGATGTTCGCCGTCGTGACGCCTCCCGCGAGAGCCATGCGGATACCCGGATCGTCAGGATTGACGGCATCGAGCGCGCGTAAGCCTGGCTGGACGGGCCCGGTCATTTCATTTCCGTCTTGATTCGCGGAAACCTGGGGTCGTGAAAACACCCCAATGTGCGAATGCGTATCCACCAATCCCGGAATCAGCACCTTGCCTTTCATGTCGCGAACAAGGGCGTTTTCCGGAATGCCGACGTCACCCTCCGCTCCCAGGGCGAGGATCTTGCCCTGATGAACCACGAGAATGCCGTTCGCGATTTCTCGTCCCGCAGCCGTCAAAATGCGAGCGCCGCGAAAGACCTGAGGCCTAGATTGGGCGTCGGCTTTCTTTTGCGCCGCCAACGCGGCTTCTTGAACGAGCGCGAGCGATTCAGCCAAGAAATACGCACCCAAAGCCGCGACGAACGGAATGGAAATCATCCCAAAGACCCGGCGCACCACGTGCATCGGTGGCGTTACTTGTTTCGGCATGGCGTATTCCTCTCGATGAAACATGGGAAAGGTGCGGCGAGAGCGAGGCGAAGCATGAAGGACCTTTTTCGCTGAGTCACGCGATGATCTTATTTAGCGGATACTCCACGATGCCGCACGCTCCTGCTGCTTTCAACTGCGGGATGATGTGCCGCACCGTGCTCTCGTCGAGAATGGTGTTGATGGCGACCCAGTGTTTGTCGGAAAGGGACGATACGGTGGGATTTTGCAGTGCGGGAAGGATCTTAAGGACCGAGTCGAGATCCATCATGCGTACGTTCAACATCAGGCCGACTTTCCCTTCCGCGGCCATGGCGCCTTGCAGCATCAGGGCTAGGTCGTCGATTTTTTGCTTTTTCACGGGGTCCGCGTATGCCTTTTCGTTGGCGATGAAACGGGTCGTGCTTTGTAGCAGCTCCGCGAGGACCCGTAGATTGTTGGCACGAAGTGAGCTTCCAGTTTCGGTGACATCCACGATAGCGTCGGCGAGTTTCGGAGGCTTGACTTCCGTGGCGCCCCAGCTGAATTCGATTTGCGCCTCGACCCCGTGGGACGCAAGCCAACGTTTCGTGAGGTTCACGACTTCGGTGGCGATGCGCTTTCCCTGCAAATCTTTCACACTTTGAATCGGCGAATCGTTTGGCACGGCCAAGACCCAGCGAACGGGGCGACGGCTAGCCTTGCTGAACACGAGTTCGCAAATCTCGACCACCTTCGCGTCATTTTCCATGACCCAATCATGTCCCGTCAGGCCACAATCGAGCGAGCCGTCTTCAACGTACCGGGCCATCTCCTGAGCGCGGATGAGCGTGCAGTGGATTTCAGGATCGTCGATGGCGGGGTAATAACTTCGGCTCACGAGCGTGATCTTGTAGCCCGCCTTGCGAAACAACTCCACCGTGGCGTCCTGTAAACTGCCGGCGGGGATCCCTAAACGCAACTGCTGAGACATCATCGACCTTTCATCTCATCGCCAAAGAGGCCCGATGCACGGGCGGGGAATCAAGGGTTTTGTTTTTCTAACGAAATGCCACGTACTTTCCACCGTAACCCAGCGAAGGGACAACAATTAGAAGACGAGACGGACGCGAAAGTGGTTACGGACCGAGGCCGAGCGCCAGCATGTCTCCATGCCAGGCTACGTCGAAAAGTGGATTGCTTGGAGAGGTTTATTCCGCTTCAGCGGCTTCTTTCGTGGCCTGGCGCAACGGTCCGCGGAAAGTAATTCGACCCTTGCTCAGGTCGTAGGAGGAAATCTCCACGGTGACCACGTCGCCTGGTAGGATACGAATAAAATGCTTTCGCATTTTTCCAGCGATATGAGCCACGATCTCGTGACCGTTATCGAGTTTCACCCGAAATTGAGTATTCGCCAGGGCTTGCGTCACTTTGCCCTGAGCCATGAACGCATCATCTTTGGCCATAAATTTGCACCCATTAAGACAAAAGCTCCCAACCATCAATGTAACTTATTGTAGTCCTCGCGGCCAGACTTCCTTTCGGAACCACCATGAATTCTCTGTGAAGTTTCGAGGAATCGCCTCGATTCCACCTCGGTGTTGACGTTTCGATTGCCAAATCGTTCTCGCGAACGGATGGGCCGCGTGTCCGACTATTTTTTCAATTCTTTTCTCTTAGCTGCGATCAGTTTGAGCAGAGCTTTTTGCGGATCGGCGAACTTTTTGATTCCTTCTTCCATGAGAAACGCCTCCATTTTGTCCCAATCCATGGCTTTCTCGACATCCAAAACAATTTGCCAATTGGGAAACCAGTCGATGTAACGCTCAAACTGCATACCACTTTTTTCGACGAGGTCATTCGTGGCCGGCGGGTTGGTCTCGATTCCCGAACCCGCAAACGCTTGCACGTATTTCCAGGCGTCGTCCGTTGGTTTTTTCGTTCCCGTGCTGGCGAATACGATTTCTTGTTGCAGTTTTACGGATTGATTCGCCCAAAATTTCTCGTTGAGCTGCCAGATTTTTTTCGCGTTGATGATTCCCACCAATCCCTGCGATGGCTTGGATAATTCTGGTACCTGCGCTTCCGTGTAGACGTCCACACGGCTGACGAAGATGCTGTATACCGATTTAAAGCCGTCAAGAGATGAACGCTGCTGAGCGCCGCCCCAAATATTGTTGCGAGCTTCGACATACTGGCGCGAGGAAAAGATGAGCGTGACGTTGAGCGTGACGCCGGCTGCCGCTAAGGGACCCACCGCCGCCAACCCGGCGGGCGTCGCGGGAATCTTGATCATGCGGTTAGTGTGGCCGGCCGACCACCGCTTACCCAACTCGATGTATTGTTTCGTTCGCTCTTCCACCGTTAAACCGTTTTCGGGATCCTCCAAAAGCGGGTCGAGTTCGAAGCTGACGTAGCCGTCATTCCCTTGCGTTTCTTTCCAGACAGGTTCGAAAACCGCTTGAGCTTGGCGGACCATCCCGTCGGTCAACTCCCAGGCGATCTCGTCGTCCGAGAGATTCCGTTCCATTAATTTTGCCAACTCTCCGTCGAATCGCCCCGTCTTCACGAGATCCGCGATGATGATGGGGTTCGAAGTCGCCCCGGTTGCACCGAGCGCGCGATTTCGAATCACAAGGTCCGGATCGATGGAATCCAGCCAAAGTTTGGTTCCGGTGGCGATGAGCGATCGAAGAGGACTGGCCATGGAAGCACCTCAAGGAATCGGGTTAACTTCCAATTATTATAGGAAAGAGAAACGACTCACGCCCCGATCAGAAATCCTCACGGGAAAGCGGAATGGTCACCGTCGCACCAGCAGGCTCGGAGCAGCGAACCTCGATGGAGGGCAGGGGGCCAGCATTCGGAATGGAGGCTGAGAAGGTTACCCGAAGTGTCGCACCCACCTCGGATCCATTCGCCCAGGTGAGCTTAACGCCCGGTAGCGAGCATGTCGCCGATTCGATCACGATCGGTCGTCCTCCCGGTGAACGAAGCCGAACCAAACTGGACGGACGTTCTCCATGGATGATCACGCGTTGAGGCACGGCTTGGACCGGAGTTTCGGACGCTTTGATGAGAGTGATGGGGATGACAAGTTGGCGGTAATCGGGGTCATTCGTGGTGATGGCCAACGTCGCTTCCTCGCGAATCGATCGCAGCGAAGAGGCGGCGACGTCGATGTGGATCTTTACGGGTGCTCCCGGAGTTTGCTCAATCGCTGTTTCGATCCCAGGATGCGAAACGTCGACGCTCTTGACCGTGAACGGCACAGGTCGACGGTCTTGAATCGTTATTACTTTTTGGACCCGTCGTGCAATTTCTAGGGAGAGGGCGGAGGGCTCGACGCGAATTTCGGTCGTCAATTTTCCCCGCAGCACCAGTTCGGCTTCATGGCGTTCCTCACCAAGCTGGTATACGAAGGTGCTGCGCCAGGTTCGATCACCCTCAGCCTGTCCCAACGATCGAAGGGCGATCGTCGCGAATGCTCGTTCTTGCGGCTTCAGAATCCTGGTTGAAAGACGCGGTTCCACGCAATTGCAGCCCCGACGAATGTCGACGATCTCGAGTGGAAGGGTTCCCACGTTCCGAAGCGACACGGTTTGTGAATACACAGGTCCCGCCTTCATTTCACCCAGATTCACCAAAGGTGGGTCGAAGGCAAGCTGGCCGTAGGCAGGGGAAAAAAGGAAAACGGTGAGCGCGAGGGAAAGGCAGACCCTTGAAAGAAATACGAATGTGCAATTTGCGTAATCGACACGGTATCCCGCCATGGTAACCTCCCACAATGTTGGAGTGGAATACCGTGACGGCGGTCGGATTACAAGGCAGAGTCAAACAGGATACGTAAACCTTTCGATCGACCTGGTCCATACAAAGCTGGGTTGCGCCGCGAACTATTCCGTGATTTCTTTGAATCGCGTTTGACGTAACTATTTCAACTTTAGTCGCCTGATTTCGTCGTCTGCCTGCTTTTCCTGATGCAACAGATCTTCCGCGACCTCGTCCCAATTCACCTCTCTCAAAGAATGGCGGATGAGGTCTGCGAAGATTTTATTATCTTCAGGAATCTTTCGGTGAAAATCCTCAAGTAAGTCGTTTGCGAGCGTTCTCTTAGCGACGAGGCTCTCATCTTCTTGTCTTAGCCGAACTGCATCCGTGGAGCGTGCTTTGAGAAGGTGCTCCCGAGTACGCCGTTTCCAAGAATTTCGGAATTCCTTTTCTTCAAATATCCCGTTGGACACGGATCTCGTTTCGGGGCTCGCGTCTCCCGGCTTGGAATGCGCGTTCCGGCCGGTTCCTGAGGTGACACTCTCGGAAGATTCTAAAGGCCCAGATCGAGCGGGGTTGAAAATCGCACCGCCCTTTGCGGGGATTTTTGATAAGCCCAAGCCGTCGAACGCCACGGGGCTATTGAAGTAGCGTGCGACCGCGTCTTTGACCTTTTGGTCCTGGGAGCAAAGCCACATCACCATGAAGAATGCCATCATGGCCGTAACGAAATCCGCGTAAGCAACCTTCCACGCGCCGCCACCTTTACCAGCCATGTGAAACCTCGAAGGGAAATCAGAAGGATCGCCTCGTGATGAAGCGTTAGGGCGTCCGGCAGGAAAAAATCTACCATGGGCGAGCCGCCCCTGTCAGGGGGCGGTGGGCGTAACCAAGGTCTACCGGCAGAATTTTTCGTCGGCGATCACGAAACCCGACGCTTCACAGCGTCGGCTCGCCGGGTAGTTCAACATTCGCCGTTCGCCTAGAACCGTGCAATCAAATGTAGTTTGAGAATGGGCCGAATGTCGGGAGGCGGGGCAAATTTTTTTGGTAGGACGCGTGAACGAACCGGCAAGCTAGCCACCCTTGCCTTCCGCGAACAAGGCGTGCAGTTCAGAATGGTTCGGTTTGCACGCGGTGCCGACGCTACGCACGGCTCGATTGATGACATCGTTGGGGGTAGCGCCGTCGCTGATGGCAACAATAGCCACCGAGATGACGCGGAAGAAGGTTGCTTCTTCCTCACCCAAAAGTTCCATTCGGCCCGCCAATGGCGCAAAGAACCCATACGACGCCAAAATGCCAAGGAAGGTTCCGACGAGTGCGGCACCGACCTTGTGCCCGATTTCTTCAACCGGGCCTCCGATCGCTTCCATAGTCACAACGATCCCAAGCACGGCGGCGACGATGCCGAAGCCCGGCAATCCGTCGGCCGTCTTTTGCAGCGCCGCAATGGCCGCGTGGTGTTCCTTTTCAATGACTTTGATTTCTTCCTCCATCCAAGAGGTCAGCTGGGCGGGCTCCGCGCCGCCATCGACGATCATCGTCAGGGAGCTGCAAAGAAAATGGTTGACATGATGATTATTCAGTACACGAGGTGCCGCTTGAAAGATCGTGCTTTCCTTTGGATTCGCAATGTGCGCTTCGAGCGCCAAAAGACCATCACGGCGAACGAGTCGGCCGAACCCGTGCAACACGCGAAAGAGATCCATGTACATGCTTTTATTGAAAGGAGATCCCTTTAACGTTTGCAGGAGGCCCTTGATCAGGTCGATCAACACCTTCGGCGTGGACATGACGATGAGCGCGCCCAGAGAGGCACCGCCGATGGTTACGATTTCCGAAGGGTGGATGAGCGCATGGAAGTGGCCGCCAGCCATGCTGAAGCCTAGCAAGACGGACCCCAAGACCACGGCGATACCAATAATTACGAACATCTTTCACCCAGGGGAAAGTGAGGGATCTCCCCAGGGTTATCGAAGGTGTTTGGATTTTCTTAACTCACGCGAAGCCGAAATCGCGAGGCGTGATTTATTTCGCGAAGGGCTCTCGTGGGAAAATTAAATCCCATTGAGCGTGAGCCCGCCATCAATCGCGAGATTTTCAGGCGAGTCAACCTATAAGCTTACCGAAGGATGTTGGCGAGTTCTTGAAGCACTTGGTCGCTGGCGGTAATGATACGGGCGTTCACCTGGAAGCCACGTTGGGCGATGATGAGGCGCGTGAATTCCAGGGCCACATCGACGTTCGAAGATTCCAGGGTTTTCTGGTTCACCGACCCGCGCCCGCCCGCCAAACCCGCACCGATAAGCGCAGGTCCAGATTCCGAGGTTAAAGCGTAATAGTTTTCACCACGGCGATCGAGGGCGCCTGGGTTCGCGAACTTCGCGATCGCCAACTGTGCGACCGGAAGAGTTTTTCCATTGGTGAATACGCCGTTGATCACGCCATCTTGCGAGATCGAAAGGGAATCGAGAAAGCCCGCGGAAAAGCCATTTTGCCCGGTCGCCACTGCCGACGAAGCACCGCCGACTTGGGTCAATCCATCGAAGGCACTTGGCGAACCGAAAAAGAAGCCGATCTGTTGGGGGACAGCCACCCCGATCCATTGGATGGAGAGGGTAGAATTTCCCAAGCCGGTTCCCGAGGTCTGCCGAAACGACCCGTCATCATTAAACCGAATATTGTCGACCAAGCCGTCGACCATCGTTCCCTCGGAAGAACTGACCGCACCAGTCAGGGTCCAAAGGTTGTTGGCTTGTTTCTGGAAAGTGATGTCTAAGTTGTGTGCTCGCCCTTGCACATCGTAAATCTGAATTCCCGTTTTGTGGGTATCACCGAATTTCCCCTGAGTCGTGATGGACAAATTGTGATTTCCCCAACTTGATCCGCCGGTGTTCGTCAGCGAATCGTCGAGCGAAACGGCCAAGCCGGACGAGCCTACCGCGTTTGCGGTGACCGTAATATTGCCAGAGGCGTCAAGCTGTGCCAACGACCCTGGGAAGTTCGCGTTGATGGCATTGACGACGTCAGCCACGGTCGAAGTGGCATTGATGGGAATGGTGACGTTGACCGCGGTGTTGGTGTGGGTCGTACCCTGGAGGACGAGGGAATCGCCGGCGATGTAGTTGACGAGATTGGTGTCGAGGGAGTTCAACGGCGTGGCCAGCGTTGCCGGTACACCCCCCGAACGCAACGGTGTTGCGGATGTAATGACCTGGAAGAGCGGGCCCACTGCGTTGGCACTTAAGTTCCCTTGTAACGAGACCGTGGCGGTCGACTTGCCTGGAATACCGGTCCCAATCGGAATGTTAATGCTGTCATTTCCAGGGGTTTGGAAGACAGGATCGATGCCGTTTGTCCCTTCTCCGACGGTGCCAAACCGGCGAACTCGATACCCGTTGGCAGGATCCACCAGATAATTATCCGCGTCGATCCCGAAGGCGCCGACCCGTGTGAAATAATCCTGGTTGCCGTCCGAAGCCATGAAGAACCCGTCACCTTGCATGGCAAGGTCGAGATCCCTTCCCGTGGCTTCGAGACTGCCCTGCTGCAGATTCGCATCGGTGGCGGCCACGCGTGCGCCTAAGCCGACTTGTACAGGATTGGTGCCGCCGATTTCCGACGACGTGGAATTCGTCGCCTGATTGACCGTTTGGTAGACCAGGTCGGCGAAACGAACACGCTGGCCTTTGAAACCCGTCGTATTCGAGTTCGCGAGGTTGTTCCCCACGACGTCCAACATCTGCTGGTGCACACGAAGGCCTGTCACCCCCGTGAAGAGAGAATTTGCCATGGTTGCTCGTCAAAAGAAGTAGATCCCTGAGGAAAATCGCTGGTCTCACGATCCTTCGGAGACCCTCGCCGCGTTCACTCACCCTTGCCTGATCAGTACCGTTAGCCGGTCAATCCACGAATTTGAGACATATTCACGGCTTTTCCGCTCACCTGGAGACTCACCCTTCCCGCGTTGACTTGGACGGATTGCACGGTTCCCTGCACCAATGTGCCTTTTCCATCCGAGTCATAACTGATCTTTTTCCCAATCAAGTTCGCCCCCTGAGATAAGCTTTGCATGAGGAGCAGTTCGCTCATATTCGAGTTCAGTTTCTGGATGCCCTCGACCGTCGAGATTTGTGACAACTGACTAACGAATTGAGAGTCGTTGACAGGATCCAAAGGATTCTGGTACCGCAACTGGGTCGTGAGAAGTTTTAAGAAATCATCGCTGCTGGCCGTGGTTCGCGTTGTGGAAGGCAAGCCACCCGCGATTTCCAAGGCCCGGGGACTGCTGTTAATGCCTGAGACACTCATGGTTAGCCTTTCACATCAAGGATGTTGTCGCGATCGACGATGCTAAACCCAGAACGGTTGAAGCGGACGCCACGAGGACTGTTCCAATCGATCTCCATGGGCTCGAATGAAGGGGTCGATTCGCGATCGCCCGAAGACCCACCGGTCATTTGGAAACTTCCCAGGTTGACGCCTGCGGAATCGAGCTGAGTCCGGATGACGTCGAGTTGAGTTTCCAATAGTTGCATGGTGCCAGCCTCGTGAACGAACATATGAACGTCCACTTGAGAGTGGTTCGCCGAGAGATGGAGGTGAACCTGTCCAAGGTCAGGCGGATCCAATCGAATCCGCATCTCCACTCGGCCCGACTCCCGCACTTCCGAAAGACGGGCTTGAATCCCATGCCGGATCTGGTCGGCGACGCTGACACGAGCGACCTCATGTGCCCTAGGTCGGTCCAGGTCACGAGTTTCGGTGCCATGCGTCGCACCTAAGGAACGATATTGAACGTCTCATTCACTTTTGGATTCGACATTGGTGTCATGGCTCCATTTGTCCTTCGCGAGACTGTCAGTCTTACTCCGCGCTAAAGCTGCCTCGAATTTCTCCCAATCGGAATAACCGGTCGTTTCGTTAGATTGGATCTGAAGAGCCTCTGTGGAAACGGAAAGTCGTGGGTTCGGGTCCAAAACGCCCTTGGGGCCTGGGCTCTGCTGTTGGCTGGAGTTGTCGATTGTTTCCTCGGCACTATGCTCGTTACCGGTCAAGATCGGCGTGTTGGTGGCGTGGTCAGGGCTTTGCACCATTTGGTTCAATAGGGAGGAATTCACCTGGCCATCCAAAGGAGCTGAATTCGCGTTGGAAGGGTTTTCTGTCATTGCCGGAGGTTCACCGGCGGCGATCAAGAGCTTTTGAAAAATTTGTTCTGCCGCTGACGGCGTGGGCGTCCCCTCGGCGGAAAGTGAACCGATAGGGTGAAGGTTAAGGACAGAGGGGAAAGGATTCGAGGTCCCCGATGCGTTCGGTTCGACATTCTGACTGGTGTCGCCTGACACTGCCGATCCCAAAGAATCCTGGCCGCCTGTCAGAGTGGCCGTATTCGACAAATAGAGTGCGAAAAGACCTAGGAAACCTGGAAGTTGACCATCTAAACTCGCCTGGTTTCCTTCCGCACAGTCTGCCGACGGGCACCCCGCGATTGGCGAATCCGGAAGACTTGAGCCAGCAAATCCCGAGATCTGCATGTGCGTTAACCACGAGGATGGATTCACAATCTAAGGAACGACTTTATAGGTCTTAACAAAGTAGCGTCAGGCCCGCCGTGGGAACGGCGATTTGGATGTTTCGCACACCTGTGCCTCACTCCATTTGTCAGACCATATTGAGGAAAAATGCAGATTTCGTACCAATTTTTTAGAAAGTAGGAGAAATGGAAGAGATGAGGTAAAATGGCTTGTTTTTGACGATTTGTGAAACAGGCAAAGGTGAAATACGATAGGCGCGCAACGGAAAAAGATTCCGATACGTCGGAAAAGAATTCCTGGTGGAATTCTCGTGCCGTCCCATTTCGATCTGTCAGAGCGGTTAAGCAGCGTTCTTGTCGCCGTATGCCGCGAGTTTGTTGAACAGCGTTCGAGCCGTTACACCGAGAATGCGAGCCGCCTCGGTTTTGTTGCCTCCTGTGGTTTGGAGGGTTTCAAAGATCGCTGCTCGTTCGATTTCTGCGAGCGTCCGTGGGCGTTGCGACCTTTCGATGACCTCTTCCTCGTTTTCGAGGATTGGCAAATCGCACAACTGCAGGACCTCACTCTGGGCCATGATGCAACCGTGGTGGACCACGTTGAGAAGCTGCCGGATGTTTCCAGGCCAAGAGTAGTCTGACAGCATCTCGAGTACTTGAGGATCGAAGGTTGTGGCCATTCCCTTGCCTTGATTCCGGAATTTTTGCAGGAAGTATTCCGCCAAGGGAGGAATGTCGTCCGGCCGATTCCGTAAAGGCGGAATAACCAGTCTGACGACGCTCAATCGATAATAGAGATCTCTGCGAAATCGTCCTGACCGGGATTCGGCTTCGAGGTTTCGATTGGTCGTGGCTAAAATGCGAACGTCCACATGGAGCTTTCGATTCCCGCCCACACGTTCGAATTTCATGGTTTCGAGGATACGTAATAGTTTCGCTTGCATTCGGATGGGCATCTCGCCGATTTCGTCCAGGAGCAGTGTGCCTTCGTGGGCTAGTTCGAAGTGACCGGCACGAGAAAATTCCGCACCCGTGAAGGCGCCGCGCTCGTGGCCGAAGATTTCGCTTTCCACCAAGGATTCAGAAAGTGCGGCACAGTTGAGCGAATGAAGCGGGCGAGCGCGACGGCGACTAGAGTGGTGAATGAATTCAGCCAAGATCTCTTTGCCGGTACCGGTCTCACCTTCGATGAGCACCGGAGCGTCGCTCGCCGCCACCAGCCGTGCCTGATCCAGTAGCTTGCGCATCGAAGGGGAAACCACAATTTCGGCATTCGCGGTGAATTGGCTTTCAATCGGGGCGGAGGTTGGTGAAACGGGTGATCTCATGGGCCTAGCTTCCTGCGTTGATCCCCGTCATCACTAGACGCCTTGATAAGCACGCCGAGTTTGCTGAAAACGGACGGTCTGATCGACCTCTGGGCGTAGTAGATCCCGTCGTTTTTGGAGCGAATCGGCGGCGTGTTCGATCAGCGTTTTCAACTGCTGAATTTTGTCGCCCAGCTGATCCAT
>WBZS01000479.1_pt1 | contig 50802 bp, 43 predicted proteins | sample 5204201 | NCBI WGS metagenome assembly WBZS01 (sample SAMN12344357, study PRJNA552823) | activated sludge metagenome | biome: Activated sludge suspended growth; feature: Nitrification reactor; material: Wastewater; isolation source: activated sludge from nitrification reactor of wastewater...
CCCAAAAAGACAGGAAACTACATAAATCAATGGGCTGTGAACAGCCCCCTCGCAACTCATTGACCGTAAACAACTATTTCAACCGTTCACGACAATGGCATTCGCATTTTGATGCGATTGCCCTGCGGCTTGACTCAACGTAACGAGTTGTCTACCATTCGCGCCTCATCGATTCCCCGATAGCTCAGTTGGTAGAGCGCCGGACTGTTAATCCGTAGGTCCCTGGTTCGAGCCCAGGTCGGGGAGCCAAAGACAACGACGAAAGCACGAGGCCTGACCGGTTAGTAACCGCTCGGGCCCTTCTGTTTTTGGCCCCGTTCTGCGGGATGTCAGTAACTGTGTCAGTGCCCGAGGGGCCGGACAGGGTCGCTTGATGTCGCCGCAGGGCGGGTCGAGTCGGTCTTCTTCTCATGTCGTTACCCATCGCCAGCGGCAATGCGCCGCACGCGTTGTAACGACACTTCGCGCTGGCGCTTTAGCTTAGGTTCCGCCGCCGCCTCGACCCCGTGCCGAGGCGACCGTCGCAAGGCTAAATTCGCTGACTACACGATAAGCCCCCATCCTAACAGGAGCTTGTCATGGCGCATCGTTCGTTTTCCCTCACCCGCCCCGCGGGCAATCCCCTCGCCGCCGATGCCGTCCGGCGCCCCACCCCGCTGCGCCCGCTGTGCGTGGGCGCCCATTCGGTTCTGCATGCGGGAGGTGGCCAATGAGAAAGCCCTTCCAGCTCAAGAACCGCCGCGGATGGCACGGCGAGGTGGTACATGCCGACGGGCGCACCGAGCGTCGGCACTTCGAGGCCCATCGGGATGCCGTCGTCTGGGTCGAGGCCGAGTCGGCCAAGGCCAAGGCGGCGCAGGCGCCCCTGTTCGGCGGCCCCTCCGGCCTCGTACTCGGCCGCTTGCTGGCCGAATACGCCGGGCGCTTCACCATCTGCAAAGACGGCTTCGCCGAGGAACTGTCACGCATCAACCACTATGTGACGGCGGCCGGTCTGCCGCGCCTGAAGTTTCGCGTCGATGCCGCGGGCAAGCGCTATCTCGAGACCATGTCGGCCACCGCGTCGCCCGCGCTACCCAGCGGCTTCAAGGCCCACATCGACGCGCGCCTGGCTCAACGTGCGCGCACCTACACGATGCTCGGTGAATTGGCGCGCAAGAAAGTCAGCAAAATCACCGCCGACGACATGGTGCTGTTCCACGCCACCATGAAAAGCGATGGCCTGAGCGTCAGCACGATACAGAAAGAGATGGCCCTGCTAAAAGCGGCCTTCAACGCGGCCATCAAGTTCTGGAAATGGAAACAGTTCGAGAATCCGTGCGTCGGCATCTCGCTGGGCGGGTCAGAGCGGCGCTTCGTGGTGCTTTCGAACGAAGATAAACAACGCCTGTACCAGGCCCTGTCCGAGTGCGACAACCCGCAGTTTTGGCCGCTGGTTGAGTTGGCGATTGTGTCCACGTTGCGCAAGGGCACGCTTCTCACGATGACCTGGGAACAAATCAATCTCGAGACGTGCCAGGCCCGGCTGTGGGCCAAGGGCAAATGGGTTGACGTCACCCTGTCGCCGCGCGCCTGCGAGGTCCTCAAACGGGTTCCGCCAAACGGAACGAACCGGGTCTTCACGATGACCCGCAACGCGGTGGACATGGCCTGGGATGGGGTTCGTATCAAGGCGGGCCTGAGAAGGCTGCAGTTCCGCGACCTGCGTCATGTCGGTGCAACTTTCTACGCGCAGGCGGGGCTCAGCGTCCATCAGTTGAAGGACGTTCTCACCCACAGCACGACCCGCATGGCGGAAATCTATGTGAATGTGACCGGGGACGAATTGTCCAAAGCCCTGGCTGCCGCCGACGCCAAGCGCGATACGCCGAACTCGATGCCGCCGGTGCTGGACCCGAACGGACCGAAGAAGAAGCCGCGCCGCCGCAAGGGAGCAAACGCGCAGCCGGCCGCCCCGCAGCCCCAACGCAACGTCATTTACCTGATTCGCGACGGCACGCGGCTGGTGCGCGAAGATGCCGAGGAGGCACCCGCGTCCGACACGGCTGCCCCGCCCTCCCCCTTGAGCGGCGCCGCGTAGAACCGGCCCCACCGCTGCACAGGGTTCAGGCTGTCCAAGGGCCGTTGGCGCCGCCCTACAACGCGGCCTGGACCCGCTTTGCGACCGCGCCAGGCACGTCGCCCCGCCTGGTGTGACGCGAGACTGCGTTGCGGCGCAGCGGGCGGTGTCGAATAGGAACGCGGCGCCGACCAAAGGCGACGCCCGGGCTCACGCCACGGGCGGTCGTCTGCGGGTTATGCCGTCGCGGCCTGGAGCTCTTCGAGCGGCAGATGGCGGCCCGCCTGGACAAGCTGCTCCGCCGTGAAGACGGAACGGACCGACGGCCCATCATCGGCCTCGCGCTGAGTACGCGTCCTGCCCCCGGCTCTTGGCGACTTGGAGGCGCGGGCTTTGGCTGCCGCCTCGTTCTGCCAATCCAGTTGCTCCGCGCGTCGGGCCTCGAGCCAGGCATGGACGACCGATTCGAACCAGAGGCACTCCTTGCCAAAACGAAGCGCCGGCGGAAACGTCCTGCGACGAACCATTCGTTCCAGGGAACGTTCGCTGCAGCCGAGCATTTGTGCGACGGCGGACTTGCTGAGCATCGTATCGGAGAAAGGCATGGTGAATTCGGGGAAAGTTGCGATGCCGTGTATAGGCCCCGGCTTTATACCGGCAGAACAAGAGCGCCACGCCGACCCCGAATGGCCCGCGACCCGATGAAGAGACCTGATGAAAGAAGGCGCGTTGTTGCCAGCGCCTGGCCGGCACCGTCTCCTCCCGCCTGTCAGCGGGCACATCAGCGACCCGAACCCGTCACCGCCGGCATCGGGTCGAAGCTCCAGCCAACGTCGAACCTGGAAGCTGGGCACGTCGATACGCCGACGCCGGCCCGTTACTCCAAGCAAATCGAGCTGCGCAGTGGCATTTTGCGGCTTGGGCCGCGTAAGCGTCCGGTCCGTTCGTGTTCTGGCCACACACAGAGTTTGCGAACCGCCAAACTTGCTCTCGGCGTTCTCAAAGCCCAGCGAGGGCGCGTCAGGGCAATCAAACCCTGTGCGGGACCGCAGGAACGGAGGGACCTATGCCACCACGATTGTGCTTGCTTGACGCCCAATCTGCGTTGCAGCAACAATCAGCAAGGGCGCGCTATCCAAAAGACGATTTATTATGCACCGCGGACCAAGCATGCAATCCTGACTTCCCGAACAATTCGGGCGAGCCTGCTCATCTCGCGTCTCTTGATTCCTTAACCCATGCACGCGGGTGCAATACCATTCATTGCAACGCACCCTTACCCTTCCCAAGTCGACAAATGAAGATAACCCTTCTTTCAGATAGCGCCATTCAACCGGCATTGGACAAGTTGATTGGGCACTCCAAGGAGATTTACTTTTGCGTCGCTTGGGGAACACAGAATCCGCTCGTCAAACCTCTGCTCGAAGCCGGCAAGGCAGGCAAGATAACCAGAATCATTGTCGGCACAGATTTCTATCAAACGGACCCGGACTTCCTGCGGGCACTCCAGACGTTTCCGAACGCCCGAGTGATGCTGGGGACGTCGGCAGGCACGTTCCATCCGAAGGTCTACCTTTTTATTTCCGGTGAAACGGCAGCCGCTCTGGTCGGCAGCGCCAATTTTACCGGCGGCGCAATGACAAAGAATGCCGAGGCAGCGGTGTTGGTTGAAGGATGCTTGTCGGACGCACTATTCAAGGACTTGTTGCAATACGTCGGTGGCGAATGGAAGCGAGGGAGCCCGATTACTTCCGAGTTTCTTGACTCGTACGCGTTGCAGTACAAGGCGCTCGATAAGCAACGAAAGGCGCTTGCAAAGCCAGTGCGACGACTTTCTCCCAAGAAAGGTGCCAGTCATTCTCGTTTGCTGGCGTATTCATGGGACGAATTTATTCTGGAAGTTCGCAAGGAACCGAAACGCGAGGTCCCGGCCCGGTTGGCGATGCTCGGTTCCATTCGCAAACTCTTCAGCGAGCAAAACTCGTTTGGAAAGCTTTCGCCGGTGTCTCGCAAAGCCATTGCCGGAACGATAGGTTCTTCCGAGGCCAAACAAACCGAATTGGCGGTCAACCAGTGGAAGTGGTTCGGCTCGATGGTTGGCGCGGGGGGGTTCAAGAGGCTGGTGAATACCAACGACTCGGAGCTGTGCGCCGCGGTGGACACAATCCCGGCGTTCGGGCCGATATCTGAGGAGACGTTCGACGAATTTGCGGAGAGGATGCGTCACGCATACAACAGGATTGGACAAAATCCAGGCCTTGCCACATCAACCAGATTGCTCGCAGTCAAAAGACCTGATTACTTCGTTTGCATCGACTCCAAGAACAAAAGCGGGATTTGCAAAGACCTGGGATTGACGGCAAGCTCCCTTCACCTCGCGGACTACTGGCGCGCTGTTGTCGAAGTCATAATGCTATCAACGTGGTGGAATGCAGCGCGACCTACCGGACCTGACGGCCCGGCATGGGATGCGCGAACTGCGCTTCTCGACGCAATCTATTACGCTGATTAGGGCCCAGAGCACAACCATGCTGGCGCTATCAGCAATCAATAGCGGCCGGGACATCGAAGCCGTGTTGTTGGCTCCAAGATGGCTTGCCCGCACCTGTGCCACTCGGGTTCCGTTGTTCCACTGCACGCAGTTCCTGCTCTAAGACAACCGCGTTCGCAACGGCACTTCATTCGTTACCGGTGGGTCTGACGCCGAAAAATAGCAGGGTTCGCGCTGCATCCGACCCAGCCCAACAAGTAACTGCATGGACGCAGAACGAAACCAAAGGCACTTGCTGCCACGCAGCGGATTGTGCCCTGAGCAATTGGCACTCAGGTCGAGTCTCACATCCTCGCAAGCTTCAATTGCGCGGCATCGGAGGCCGCGGCGGCCCAGCTTCACCCGATTGGCATCACAAGTCAATTCGGTAGGCATTGTCTGCTATCAACTCCCGAATGGCGCGGGCACCAGTCCCTTCTCGAACACCCACGGCGAATGCCACGCCTGTTTGGCCATCCGTCGACGCACATAGGCAGCAAATACGCCGGGCTCCGGCGGACTCTTCCGTTTATGCCGGCCGCGATTGCAGAACGCGCACGCCGCGGCAATGTTGTCCGGTGATTCTGTTCCGCCATCTTGCTTTGCCAGCAGGTGCTCGCCGGTGCATTGGAGATTCCTGGCCTGCTTGGGCTTGAGATGGTGCGCCTGGCAGAACGCTGAGGGGTTGCCGAGCCACATCTCACAGCCGCAGTAATAACAGCGACCGCGTTGGCGGGCAAAAGCGATGGAACGGGACTTGACGAGGTGCTTCTGGGAGTGTGCCTTCTTCGGCATAACAAGGCTCCTAAGTGTTGAAGGAAACCCCGCTGTGCCGAATAAGCAACCGACGGGAACCAGCCGGGACACCGTGCTGGCAAAACGACGACGTGACAACGTACGTCGCTGCAAATCCTATGGCATGGCCAAGGAGAAATCAAGCCAAGGTGCGACGACTAGACGAAAGGGTTATACCCGTGGCACCCGCCCGCATTCGCCAGCGGGAAGAACCGCCCCGGACAGACAGGCTGCCCGGGGCGGAAAATCAGTCACGGAATGAAGTTGGGCCGATGATGATAGGCATGCCCAAGAGCAGCCGTCGTCGCACCGGAGAGGAGCGCTGCCTGCACGCCTTGTACGACCGGCCACTGTGACCCAGAGTTATACTAATATGACTTCTTTTCTAGTATAACCACTTCAATTCTGTGGCTGGCACGCCGCAGACATAGGCATCGTCGCCGCACTCTACTCTGGTTCCCCAAGCGCGACCCGCACAGGGAAATGCCTTCCTTCCTCGCGAGCAAATGCCAACTTCGCGCACATGCTAACTGGAGCGCTTACGCTCGACGTTCAGGCGCCTTCCAAAGAGGTATGACGAGAGCGAAATTCCTACGCTCCAGAGCAGCAAGCCTTCAATCGAGAAGCCAAGATGTGCGGCGCAACTTCCAGGCGCTGGAGTGGGTCCGCCCGACCCCATCGCCCCGAAGAAAGAACAAAGTCCATACATGAGCATGTACACGTTGGTGAACAACAGAGTAACTACCGGAACAACTGTGGTGTGGAACGCGGACAATACTGTCCTCCAGGATGAACTGCATGGCTGACGGGACGCCTTGGCTCTCAACCTTTGAACGCCGAGAAAGCCCGACATCAGCAACAGGACCACCCCAGAACAGAGAAATACCGACACAACAAACGTAGCCATTGCCACTCCAACTAGCCGTTTTCGACCACATGAATGCATGCGGCGCCCGCAATGACAGAGCCATTTCCCGCTCTGTTGCGCCAAGAACATCTCGCCGCTGGTGGCGCGCGGGTATGCCCCAACTGAATAGGATTCTCCTTTAGCGCCCGACTTTTAGCCAAGACGCGCCGGCAAGAGAACCTCACCGAAGGAGCCGCCAAAACCGTTAACGGCCCGCAGCCCGGAGAATTTAAGACAAATGCGTGAAATTCATTCGCGGGTCCCGATTTGAGGCCGATTTCCCGGACTTCTCTAACCGTTCGTGCCGAAACTGCTTCTTTGAGGTCCCCCCAATGCTCGGCCCGTCCTCAAAGACGAAAATCAAGCCGATGCACGACGACTAGACGAAAGTGATATGCCGGTGGCACATGCCCGCATTCGCCATCTTTAGAGGTGGCGCCGATTCCCCCGGGAATATGCAATGGCAAACGCGCGAGGCAGCGAAAGCGAAGGACCGCATCGAGTAAGCCTCCGAGCGGTCAGCCCGTCCGGTACTACTCGGCCACGTCTACAAGCCGCTTCAAACTCTCGTCCTCATCAGGTCACTGACAAGCGTTATTCACGCACTGGCCTACCCACAGGCCTACGAGAGACCCAACGGGAGCTGAAGATGAAGACCGGAGTCAAAGCAGGACTGATTGCCATTGCAGCCGTCGTGACGCTGGGGGCTTTACCCTCGGCACAAGCGCAAGACGGCCCGCCGAACGTCGTGCCAGAACGGGTACAGCCTCATGGGAAGGCGAAGCTGCCTCACTGGCGCCATCATCACAAGCATCATCGCCATCACAGACACGTCCAGCCGAATCACGGCTGACGCAGTAGGAAGGCCGCTGCCTGCCAGGCACCAGGCGGGCACCGAGACGTCCCGAATGGCGTATTGGCCCGCGGACTCAAACCACCGCCGGCGCCGCTTCCACTAGCGACTCATCGTCATTCTTGACTGAATTGACTCGCGTGCTCACCGGGTACGCGTGCATCTCGTCCGGGGGATAGGGCTCTATGAACGATTGAAGCTGCGCCATGTCTTGATTTGCCGGGTCGCACCAGGCCTCGTAACGTTCGGGTGGCACGATAACAGGCATCCTGTTATGGAGTGGCGCCATGGCCGCATTCGCATCGGTCGTGAGAATGGTGAACGTTTCGAGTTCGTCGCCCTCCGGACTCTTCCACCATTCGTGGAGTCCGGCGACCGCAAACACCGGGTCGTTCATCAGATAGATGAAATGCGGCACCTTCTTCCCCGCGACGCCCTTCCATTCATAGAACCCGTTCATTGGCACGAGGCAGCGGCGGCGCTTGAATGCCGTCCGGAACGAGGGCTTCTCGGCGACCGTTTCACCGCGGGCGTTGATGAGCTTCGAGCCAATCGATGCCTCCTTGGCCCAGGAAGGAATCAACCCCCAGCGCAACAGGGTGAGCTCGGGGCCTCGGTCGGGATGGACGCGATAAACCGGTAGGCGCTGCGTCGGCGCCGCGTTGTAGTGCGCGGGAAATGCGAGCGATTTGCCGAAGAACTCGAGCTCGTCGAGGTCCCGCGTTTCCGGCCGATGGCGCGACTTTGGACCATAGATTACGTGGCGTCCGCACATGGCTTAACTATCTTCCAGAGCGGGTCCGAGCGCAACGGAATGCGGCGCTCCGCCATTTTCATCTGGCCCGTCACCCACCCATCCGACTCCTGAAAATTCGCATCGGCACCCCACGCCGCTGCATCCCCGCGACCAGCCAAGCCGCGACCCATGCCCCGGCCGGCGCGACCACCAGGCCATCCATTGGCTGCCCGGCCCCGATGCCGACAAGGGTGTCCCAGGCGTCCGCCGAACTCGTCAGCCACCTCTGGCCGACCACGACCAAGTCGGTCGCCAGCAGACTCGCGAACGTCCCCGAGAAGGCAACCGACCGGGTCGCGACCCGATACCGGCCCGCAATCAGATACGCCACCGGGAAAATCGGAAGCGCATAGACACCGAACGGGTCGAGCGGCAAACCGACCCAGCCACGGATGTTGGTATACGCGGACGCAACTGAAAGGCCAGTGGCCGCCAGCCAAATGCCGACGTTGGCCAAGGCCTCTGGCCGGCGGCGCAGCGCAACCGCGACCGACAGCACACCCGGCAGCGCGACCGCGTACCAGAAGAATGGCTCTGCCACCCAGCTCCTCAGCGCTGCAATCAAATTCGTCGCTCCGCCCGTCATCGCCCTTCAACAGGCTATCATTTGCGCCGTTGAACCTGATTGGTCCAGAGAAAGATTGTGCTGAATCCCGTGAAACCAGGTTGTCCTCCGTTCAAGGCAAGGCATCAGGCTGGATTTACCCTGGTCGAGATTGCCGTTGTGCTCATCATCATGACGATACTGGCGGCATTGGGGCTGTCGGCGGTCGGGGCCCTGCAGCAAAACGCCGGAACGTCCAGCACCGTAAAGAAGCAGGAGACACTCAAGAGTGCGCTCATCGCTTACCTCCGGAACAATAGGCGATTGCCGTGTCCTGATATTGACTTTGATGGCGTGGAGGACCGCGCCGCGGGGGCCTTGCCCCCTCCGGACGTGACGAAGCCCTGTTCAGCAGACCACGGGCAAATTCCGAACGTCACATTGGGACTACCGCGCGAGGCAGCATTGGACGGATTCGACAATCTCTTTTCGTATTTCGTCTCGAAGGTCGTCGTCACAACAGTCGTTACCGGCACAACGTTGGCGCCGAACACAGACTGGACACTGACCGCCAATCCTTCGACGGGTGTTCGTGGCTTTACACCCGGCAATTTCGGGGCGATTCAGGTGGCTGGGGAAAACGGTCAAGCGCTGACCAATACTGCGAATCCCGAAACCTTGGCCGTGGTCGTCATCGTTTCCCACGGCGCCAATGGGCAGGGCGCGAAGACGCCGAAGGGGACGACAAACGCTGGCCCGGCGGTCGCGTCGACAGACGAGGTGGCAAACGCCACCGGCTCAGCAGCGACAACGCTGCATCAGCGCCAGGCGACGGACAACGCCAGCGCGACCGGAGGCCCCTTTGATGACATCACGATGGTCCTCAGACCAGCAGATTTGCTGGGCCCGCTCTTTGCCGAAGGGTCGATTAAGCCGGCAATCGCAATTACGCTGGAACGCGTAAATGCCCTGCGGGACTATTTGGTTTCGCAGACAGCTACGCCAACAGCTTGTCCAATCCCGTTTTCGCTCCCTGCCGGGTTCCCTCCGACGAGTTTGGTCGACGGATGGGGAAACCCAATCAGTTATCGACAGCTAACCACGACAGCCAATGGAGCGCCGCCGAGCGCTCAATTGTTCACTCTTAGTGCCACCAATCCAATTGATGGCGCGGTTATCGGACCTTCCGAGGCCCCAACCGGCGTAATCCTGAAGAACACTTACCCTATTGTATCGGCCAACTGCCTATGACAGCTCGGCGGCAAATCATCAATCAATCCGGCTTTTCACTCGCCGAAATGGCGATTGTCATTGTCATTATTGCTTTGCTAATGACCTTCGTTATGAAGGGCCAAGGGTTCATCGACAGCGCGAAATCGAGCGACGTGGTGACGAGCGCGAAGGACCTGTCCGCCGCCGTCTCGGACTTCAAATCGAAGTACCACTTTCTCCCTGGCGATTTGCCGAATGCGTCTGCCGACATCTCAGGGATTGCTGCGGCCTCGCCATGCAATATCGCCACCGCCACCGCCAATATTGGCAATGGCCGAATCGACACCCCGGCAGAAATAGGCTGCGTCAGCCAGCATCTGCTCGCGGCGGGCCTGGTTGCCAAAGCCGCGGCCGACGGCTCGTTCAACGGTGCCTATGGCCGCGTGTGGGTCATGAGCCGGGAGGCAGCGCTGGATACGGCGGTCACGCAGTGCAATCAGGCGTCGGGCACGGGCGTAGCGCTGCTCGGCGCGGCAGACAAGATGCGGCCGACCGTTGCCGTCTTCGAGCGCGTCCCCTCGGATGTAGCGCAGAAGATTGACTCCGAGTTCGACGACGGCAATGCGACCACGGGAACCATTCGAGGCTCGGTTGCGTATGCGCCCGGTTCAACCATCCTCTGCTTCGGCATGCCGGTGTACTGAGTCCAATCGGCAGACTGCAACTTGCGGTCGCGCGTGACATTGTTGGCAGGTTTCGGGGAACTCCGACGCCGCGGTTCCTGACCCCGCACGATAATCAGGCCATTCCATATTCGGGTGGTCGCCATGAGAAAGTCTGTTGGGTTGTTGTGCGCGGGTCTGCTGGCGTCGATTGCATTCGGGGCGCAGGCAAACCTGCTGACCAATCCAGGCTTCGAGACGGGCGACCTGTCCGGCTGGACGGTCAGCGGCAGCGTGCCGCTCGGTTATGGCGTGGGTACAAGCGGACAGGCGACGCCCGACGGCGCCCTGGGAAGCGGGTCGGTCCTGGTCCATGGCGGAAGCTTTGCGGCCTGGGCGGTCACGCGGAACTTCTTCGGTGACGGTCTGCAGCTTTCCCAGACCCTGCAGCTCAATGCGGGCGAGTACTCGGCCGGGTTCTTCTATGGGTCGAATCGCGGACCTTATGCCAATGCGCTCGCCATCTACCTCGACGGAGCCGCACTGACCAGCGGCGGCCCGTACATCGACAATGGCTTTCTTGAACAGAAGACGACGTTCCAACTCGCTTCGTCCGGCTCGCACACACTTTCGTTCCTTTTGTCGGGCTCGGGCTTTGGTCCCGCGCCGATTTCGGCCGATGACTTCTACTTGAAGGGAACGGCACCCGTGCCGGAGCCGGCTTCTGCGGCACTGCTGTGCGCTGGGCTGCTGGGGGTTTGGGCGATGCGCAGGCGGCGCGCGTAACCTCCCGAAGACTCCACGTGAACGTCGCGAGGCGGATGAACCCGCTCGTGCTATGGCGACGTAGTACGTAGAAACTTGCTTGCCGATTGCGCGGCGGCGCTAGGGCAGCGTGTCGGCGGTGACCAAGTACCTCGCCACACCAAGCATCATTTGGCATACTCCCGGCATCTGCATTGGTGGCGGCATGGACCTCGGGCCCAGCACTTTGTCCCCTGTTGATTGCATCCCGCGACCCCCTTCCCCGGAACGGTGGGCCTTGTGGGAGCGCATCGGCAATCTGCGCACGGCCTTGGTTACGCGAATGCTTGGAGGCGGTCGAAAGCTCGACTCAGCACTTTGGACTGCATCCGGCAGACTGTTAGCCCTTGCTGAAGACAAGCACTGCCCCGACCGTATCAGCGAAGACGGGGCAGCCCTAGCGGGCCTCTCGGGTCGAGTCCTTGCTGAGGCTATGCAGACAATTGTTGACCGTTATCGCGACGAAGTTCTGGGAACGTACCGCCGAGCGGGCGCGCAACCGCGGGATGCGCCATGGGCGGATGAAACACCCCTACCCGCGCCAGGAGTGCTCGATTTCGCGCCGCTGGAAAGTGCTATTGCCCGCTTCGGTATGTGCGACATCTGGGGCGACAGTTTCGAGACACTTACAACCGAAGAGAGCGAGGCCCGCATTGCCCAACGCAAGGCCGAAGCCGTTGCGGCTTTTACCCGCCTTATGCAGGCGTCCAGCAACGACGGCACCGTAAGCTACGAGGACTGGGCGGTCAGAAAGACGCTCGGTCTGCACACATACGGCTACACGGCCCAACCGACGGGACGTAAGAATTGGCAGGCTTGGGGGCCTCGCGTTACCTCCTGAAATCCTGAAAGGCGCTAAGGCCTACCGCCAACATCGTGACGGCACCATTCAGCCCTGCGACCACTCGGTGAATAGGACCTTCTCCAGGTCCAGCATACTGACCGGCGTCTCGTCCAACATATTCCGAAGTTGCAACTGTTCCAGCAGTTCTACCGCGTTCAGCCTGGCATTCAGATGGGCTTGTGCATCGAAATACTGATTAGTGATGCACACAAGCTCAAATGAAACCTTGGGAAACTGCTTCGCGTAGAAGGCATGACCCCCAACAACCTCCTTGACCGCGTCCCAGTCAAGCCTCGTATCGTCGATACCTGAAGATTTCGCCTGAACGAGCTTCCCCGTAGACTGTTCCGGCGATAGCGCCACAACGTCCACGCCGTTGTCCTTGCTGGAGGGCGTTCGGTACGCGTCGTAGCCGCGCTTCGCATACAGAACCGTTGCAAGGGCCTCAAAATATTCCCAGTTCATCGACAACGCCGTAGCTAACGTGACGCGCTCTTTATCCTCGAAAGTGCCGGGTGGCGCCACATCATCGACCTTGAAATCGCCAGGTCGGAGGTCCCCCGCACCATTGAGCATGTCGTTCGCCAGCAGACGCTTCTCCTCAAGGAGGCGGTCGAGCTTGACATCAAAAGTAGTAAAGTCGTCGGCTTTTACAACCGGGTAATAGACGAATACATCCCGTGTCTGACCGATACGGTAGGCACGGTCCGTCGCCTGGTCCTCCTTGGCCGGATTCCACGTGCGCGTGTAGTGCACCACATGATTCGCGGCCTGAATATTCACGCCAAAGCCGACAGCAACCGGCGAGAGGATGATGACCGCGAAACCGGGTTTTTCCTGAAAGGCGCGAATTCGCTTCTGGCGACTTTGCGCATGACTCGCCGAAGCAGTCGTGTCGCCGTTGATGATGTCCGGTCTCACGCTCAGCGCCTCGTCAATGTAGTGCTGGAGCAGCCGCTGAATGTTCCGAAACTCGCAGAATACGATGACTTTCTCACCCTTGTCTTGAATCGCCTTCAGCTGAGTTAGGAGCCAACCAAGCTTTGGGGCGCGTAAGCGATAGTCAGCCAAGCTGTCTGGCTTGAAGACATCCAAGCCGTGCCGGCGCGGGTCAGTACAAATGAGGCGCAGATAGTGGAGGAGACCAAGATGATTCTTGAACGGCACATTTGCCCCTGGGTCATTCCGCTTCTTGAATAAATCAATCGCCCATGCATAAAGTTCTCTTTGTTTGTCCGAAAGGTTCAGATGTCGGCACTGGTCAACGACAATCTTGCGCGGCAAGTCCTTTGCGACCTCGGCCTTGGTGCGCCTCAGAATCTGAGGGGCAATCAAGCCGCGAAGCTCCTCTACCCGCGCCCGCTCCTCCTCGGTTCTTGCTTCAATCGGCTTGCGATAGCGACGCCCGAAATCATTGAGCGCCCCCAACAGCCCGGGCTGCACAAAGTCGAAGAGACACCAAATGTCCGCCAGCGTGTTTTCGACCGGGGTGCCTGTGCAGGCAATCTTGAATCCAACGTTTTGTTTCTTCGCAGCGCGCGTCACCATTGCTGCAGGGTTCTTGATTTTCTGTGCCTCATCGCAAACCATGATTGACCACCGCTGCGATGCGAACGAGAACTCCAAGTCACGCAAGGTCTCGTAGGTCGTCATGACGATGCGAGCCTGGCCCAGCCAGCCGGGCCTTAGGAACTTCGTAAGGCCGTCTTCTGTTCTCAAGCGCACGTCAATGCTTTCGCGCGGAACTCGCAGCTTTGCTAGGTCATCACCGTATGCAGTTAGGCGAAGGAGCGCGCCGCCAGCGAAGAACTTTTCAGCTTCCTCGTTCCAGTTCTCCAGCAAGGAGACTGGTGCAACTACCAACATTGGGTCGATGTCTGGATTCTTCTCGATGGCCCAAGCCATCAATGTCAGCAACTGAAAGGTCTTGCCGAGACCCATGTCGTCCGCGAGCACGGCACCGCGGCAGTTGAACGTGCTGTGAGCTTCGAACAGCGCCTGCAGCCAAGCGACCCCCTGGCGCTGGTGGGGCAACAGTGTGTTCTCGGGACGCAGTGATGCGGGGAGTTCGGGCTCTCGACCCTCAGCCGACAGTGCTGCGCGCCTTTCCTCGGCATAGTCGATGCTCTGGATGTTCGCGAATACGACCGGGCTTTTGCGTTTTGTCGGACCGCCATCCTGCTTGCGCTTTGGCTTTTCCGGGTCAAGCCTTCCGTTCTTCGCGTCCTCCAACACCTCGCCGAACGTCGCGGCTATGCGCTCAGCCTCAGCAACAGGAATTGGCCTTGGGGCACCAGGCATGGTGATGTCTGGCCTGCCGGCGGCCTTTGCCACAGCTGCCTTCTGGCGAAGCTCGGCCAGGGACTCGGGGCTCAATGGCATCGAGACCATTTCGGACTCGCCATCGGGCACCCACGAAATGACGTTGATGATGTTCTCGGGAAACCAGCCCTCGTCGTCCTTCTTTTTCGCGATGTACGGCGAGTAATACGGCTTTTCAAAACCGATTTCCTGAACCCGGGAGGCGTAGTGCGTCAGGTCGTAAACTTGGGAGTATGTGATGACGACCGGAGGGTGCCGACGTTCCTCGAGTGCCTTTTCAAGGGCGGCCAAATGTTCTTGCGCGTCGCCCTGGAGTTCGAAGTCGTACCCTTGCCAGGCGAGCAGTTGAAAGTTCTTGGCGAGCGCGGACTTTAGGGACTTCACAAACGTCGCAAGCTCGTCGTCCGAGAGCCAAATGCACTCCGACGAAGAGGGGCCTGCCGCTGACGCAGTTTCGACGAGAAGTCCGACTTTCAGCGGGTATCCAAGGCCGTCTCGTTCAAACTGTGGCAGGAAGCGCTCGTAGCCCAGTCCTGCATCTGCCCGAGCCTTCTCGAACTGCTGCTCGTCGATGACATCATTGGCGTCCTGGCCGAGTGCCGCATAAGGATTCAGGATGAACGCTTGAGCACGAGCGCCCGCGACACGGCGAAGCGGCAGTCGCTTGATTTCTTCAAGAACGGTGCGCACCTTCGGGGAGACGACGACCTGAACAATTCCTTCGGCGGTCGGGATGTCATAGCGGTCCTGAACGTTCGCTTGGCGGTCAAAGCGGTCCAACCAATTTGGGGGCGCGTTTTCAAAACTGGGTTGGACTTCAATTACGGTATCGTCCTTCGTTGCCGACCTGCGCATGCCAATAGTCAGTTTTTCGGGGGTCAGTACGACCGTGCGGTGCAGGAACGCGTCGAGATTCGCTCCTGCCGCGACGGCCAGTCGACGAATCCGCCCCCAGCCTTGACGATTCGCCTGCCCTGTCCGCTCTGCGTCTTCGCGTTTGGAAAAGGTCCGCACCTCTCGTACGAGCGCCCACATCGCAGGCGGAAGTAGTGCTTGACCATTCTCATGTTGGAGAATCGCGCCATTCAGCAAGGGCTCACGAGCTGCCTCGGCGTCGACGCGCCAATCACCGACGGCAATGCTGAAAGTGCGGTCCTCAAGCGAGTCCCTGCTTGAAACCGTCACGTGCACCGGCGCAAGAGGGGGCAGTTCGAACCAACCGACCGCCTGGCCGTGTTCGCGATGGCTCATCAGGTCATACACCGCGTCCCAAAGCACGATGTACTCATCGCCATTGACAAGTGCGAGACCCTCTTCCTCGAGCTGTTCGAGGAACCCCCCAAGAAGTTCATTGCGAAGCGGCCTTGCGGATTCGAAATGGCGTGGAGCAAACCAAAGGCCGCCGTCAGTTTCGGCTACATGCCAACCACTCTGTTCCTTGTTATCGTTCTTCTTGAATAGCTTGAACACCTGTCACCTCTTCTTCCACCAGCCCTTACCGGCCTTGTATCCGAACTCCCAGCGAAGCAGGACACCATTGACCCCAAGGTCCGAGTCGTCGGTCCGCACCCACAGATTTCCATTCGCAGCCGTAAGGTCCTCGATTCGCAGTTCAAACCGTTCGGCAAACTGTGACAAAGCCTTGCGCGTATAGGTCGTCGTCTTCCATGACGCAATCTCCCAGTTCCGGTCCATTCTTGGCGCTTCTGGCTGTTGCGGCGGAGGCTCAGTGTGAATTGCGGGTCGTCTTTCAGGTTCTGCTCGGACGAGTGGGGGCGGTGGCGCTGAGGGGCTTACGGCCCCCACCGGGCGATTCGTCGGGCGAACGTTGAAGTTCTCCGCCAAAGTCGCCTCAAACATCTGTTCCCACTTTCCCCATCCGTGGATGCCGTCTTGGTGGCGCAATTTCAGAAGGTGCCTGCTGTGCTTGAGCGAATTGTCGGCATTGACTGGGGTCACCACAGGCCGGGAGTACTCGAACGGCAGAGGTTGTTTCGCGTCATAGCCGTAGCAGGCGTTGCTGTACCCACCGAACTCGACGATGACTATAGGCCCCATCTGCATGATGAAGGCGTTGTTTGTTCGCACTGCATCCTGCAACGGGACAGCAAGCCCAGCCATCTTCTTTCGCAGAGCGACAAAGTCTGAAGTCCTAGACATTCTTGCGTCCGCGCCCAGAGCAAAGTGCACGCCGTCAATTGCGTGGACATAGCGTTTCCAGAATTCGAGGCGACGCGTGTCGCCAGTGCGCTCTTCAGCCAACAAACTGAAGAACGCTTCGATGAACTCCAGCTTCAGCCACTCAGTGACCATGGCTCTTGCTGCGGGGGTCACGCGCCCCCAACGCATGCTGTTCGCACCCAGCCACGGATTGCCCCACCAGTTAACGGCGGCATCACGCAGAGGAACCTCCAACGGGGGCGGTTGGATTCGGGCATGCCTATCCAGTACGAGCGCAAGGCCCTCGTCTCGCACGATTTCGTTGGCATGAAGCAGGTCAAGGACGCGGTAGAGAAGCGTCAGGAACTCGGGGTCGCGTCGTTTTGTGGCTGCTTCCACTTGTGCGAGGAAGAGCCGTCGCATGAACCAGGACGTGTCCGAGATATTGAGTACTTCGCGAAGTTCGTCAACTTCCGCTCTCTTTCCGTCGAGCATTGCCGGTCCGTATCGACCGCATGGGTCCGCCGATAGCAGCGTCTCGTGCCGCTGTAGCGAGTCGGCCCAGGCCGGATTGCGCTCGCCGTCGAGAACACCTTTGGCACGCTTGCCGAGGTACTTGCGCAATGACTCCCAATTGTCCCGACCAACCTGCGGTGTGTCCGGTTTGGCAGGGTCGTATCCGAAGTAACCTGACAGCAGGCCTTGATAGCAGCGCCTGTACTGCTTAGGGGCAGGGAGGAACTGGTCCACGCCGTCAAGCAATATAGGGAACCGTTCGCGGTCTTCGATGACCCGCACACGTTGCGGGCCCACCGGCAGTGCAACCCCGTAAGAGACGAGCCGCGCGTCCTTGAGGCTATCGACCCGCTTCGACGTCCAGAAGCGCTTGACCGCTTCTTCCTGAAGATTCTTCGGAACGTACGGCGATGCCCCCTCCTTCAGGTATCGGTCCAAGTGACGGATGTGCTCGTCGAGTTCCCCTTCCTCCGCCCATGTCCGAGCCAAGGGCTGCGTGGTCGCGGCGCCGAGCATGGCTTTCAAGCGGTTCAGGGCAGTCATCAACTTCTCAGAGCACAGGCGCCAAAGTTGCCGGGCGAGATACCCGTGGGAGGCTGGCGTATCTCGCGAACGCCAAGGAATTCCAGTCGCATCTCAACGCGACGGCTCTGCTCATCGGTATCTTTCGCGGCGTTGAACGAGTAGCCCCCTACCAAGAATAGGGCCCGAACCTGTTCGAGCTCGTCTGGCGTCATCGGTCGTTCGTCCGTCTGCGGGCGCGCAAACAAGGCGCAGAGAACGCGTTGGCTACGCTGCAAGCTAAGGTCGAGGTTGCTCAGGTACGACCCCTTCTTGTCCGTGAAGCCATCGACGACAATCTGTTTCAGTACCTTCTGACCCAGCTCGTCGTTTGTTCTCTCCAGAATCGCCGGTACGAATGCGCGAAGTAGCGTCTCTTGTTCGAGCGTCAGGGTCGACCGGGCAAAAGGGAACTGTGCCCGCGTTCCGAAATCGACAACCCTTCTGTTTCTGTCAATCACGATGCCGTGAAAGCGGTCCTGCCGTGAGACTTCCTCGAAACGGTCCAACAGCTTTTCGATGTCCTGCTGATGCTGTGCTTCCTCGCGCTCCCGCTGCGTCACGGTCTTCGTTACCGACAGGAGCGCCACAGACATCACCACCAGGAATAGCACCATGAGTGCTGTCATCAAGTCAGCATAGGAAATCCAGAACGGCTTTTCTGCCTCGTCGCGGGACTTGCCACGGGTGGTCACTCGCATCGAGAACATGGCCTACACCCTCGCCGGCGCTGCACTGGAGACAGTGACTTCCAACTCCTCGATGGCCGAACTGAGCAACTTGACAGCGTTGCTGAGCTTGACGTGGAAATCGTTGTTGGCTCGGTCCAGCGTTCGCGTGAGCCCGTCGGCAAATGACTTGTGTGCTTCCGACAGCACCTCGGAAACGCCTTCGAGGTAGTCTTCGGTTTCCTTTTGTGCAGCAGCCAGCTTGTCTGCCGCTTTCTGGATTTGGTCCAAGGCGCCATGCGTCATCGAAGCCTCTCTCTTCGCGGCTTCCACCACAGTCCGCACTTCGACGAGCATTGCGTTCATTGCATCGCGGTTGGTGCGATAGTCCGCGAAGACCGTCTGCAGCGCGGACGCTGAGGTCGTCAACGAACCACTGACTTCAGTCATCTTGTTTGCTACGGTAGAGGCCTGCGACAAAGCCCCATTCACCTTTTCCCCGGCCTGAGCGAACGCCACTGCGCCTTGCTCAATAGCTCGTGCGCCGACGCTCATCTTGTCGATAGAACTGGACGTGGTGCGCTCCAGAGCGGCGATGCTCTGCTGCATACGGCTGGTGGACTCTGCCATCTGCCCGACGACCTCGGAAACGGACGCGCCCAGCGACGTGACCATGCCTTCCGTACGGGTCGCAAGATTCTGCTCGCGCCTTTGCTGCTCTTCATGGGCCAGGGCAGATTGCGATTGCAGCGCACCCACCACATCGCCGACTTGCTTACTGAGGTCACCCAGGACCGCTTGGAGCTTCTCGTTGGTTTCGGTTTGGGAAGTCGAAACCAGCTGCCGAATGTCCTCGACGAATGCTTTGGCCTGGCTATTCATGTCAGCCTGCCTACGTTCCATATCTTCAACGGCCTTCGCCATACGCTCCGCCATCGCGTCGCCCGAACGTTGACTAACTGTTTCCATATTCCCAATGAGCTGATGCAGGGACGCAACGGCGTCCTGCATTGCTTGGGCACTCTTCTGGTTGAGCTCCTGGATGCCGGAAATCTGGCCACCGAACAGGTCATTCAGTCGCTGGCCGAAGCTCACCATCACGTCCTTCAGCATCTCCGATGCGGTCGCACTCTGGTCCCCGCTCGCCTTTGTCACCAGGTCCTTGATTTGCTCGAGTGGGCCCTCAAGGCTGGATTTGATACCACCCGTAATCTGATGGCCTAGGGCATCGTTGTTGGCAGCTTGGGCCGCTATTTGCCGTTCGGTGAGCTCGTGCAGAATAACTTTCAGGTCTCCGACCAAGGAGTCCTTGAGTATCTTCGACTGGCTGGCTGAGTCTTCTGACGCCGTAACCAGTCGCAGGAGATATTCTTCGCCTGCTCCGGAAACGAACATGCTGTCGAGGTGCTGCGCTATGTCCTCGGTGCAACGGTAGAGCGACGCCAGCAGCAACTTCTCGACGAACGTGACCACCATGGCGATGGTGATGGCCGACGCTGAGACTAGGAAGGCCTCGAAAACACCATGCAATAGGAGCTCCAGGCTCCCACGCACCTGACCCGCGTCCTCTGATACCTGGAACGCCTGAAGGCCTGAAATGAGGCCGAGAAACGTCCCGATGATGCCGACACCAGTGAAGATGCCGGGTAGATGCTTGAAAAACTCCGTGCGCAGGCGGTTATCGACGAGATATTCGGCGTTGAAAAACGATTCAGCGGGGACCGTGGCACGAAGGGCAATCACCACGGTCTGCCCGTCTCGCTCGCCCTTTTGCTCGTGAAGGGTGTCTCGGAACTCCTTCCAAAGGTGGACGAGCTTCCTGTCCCCTTTAAACACTTGTTGCAGCTCACTGGTGTTTCGAATCTTCTTGCTACGAAGGGAGTTCAACAGACGGCCGAGACGAAGGCGAAGTGCCAGCCCTGGCGCCAGAAAAAAGCCCAGAAATCCGACAAGCAAAACTGCCAGAAGCCCACCTGTAACGAGTAATGGCGTAGGGGCCGCATTGAGCACAGACAAATTCATCGTTGGTTCCTTGCGCTGCGTGCCGGCGCGGGGGCACCAGTGATTGCATGACGCTCGCAGTATTCGAGCACCATCACTTCGAGCATGTTTGCAAGGCTACGACGGTCGGCGGATGAGGCGGCCGTCAGGAGGTCCTTCACCTCGGGCGCAACTCGTAAGGTCAGAGTCGCGGTCTTTGTTTGAGTACGTGCCATGGAATTCTCCTGCAAATGACTTTCACATGTACCGCATAGCGAATGCGTTTTGCTGGAGCATATCGGCCTGCCAACGGGACCACAATGATGGGGATAGCGTCTGGATAGGTTAATTGACGCCACTGTGAACAAACGCACAGTTAGGGGACCTCGAACATCCGTGTTGTGTATCCTCTTGGTATTTATAAGAACGGGGCTACCTTCGCCAAAGACATCAATGGGTAAGTTTGTCTCAAAGGTGATTTCCAAACAAAATTGGATACGGCCCCTGGAAACTCTGCCGGTGCGTAACTCGGCTTGCAGGAGGTTAACCGCCTCATGCCAATGGTCGTCGAGCGGCCCGTCTCTTCGGAGTCAATCGAACCGGATATAACAGTCGTGGCAATGGCGACGTCGTACGTAGTAGAAATTTGGTGGCAGATTGCGCGACGGCGCGGGGGCGAAGGCTCTCGCGCCGTTATTATTTCAGCTACTCAATGCCGAACCATCAAAGAACGACACGGGAACAGGCCCTCGAAATGTGCGACATGCGATTAACGGCATCCAAACAAAACCGCTTTTCATGAACTCAAAGTCGGCCATCTCGGCAATTCCGTTGGGTTTCAATTTTGCGTTGGCTTGAAATGATTCCAGCGTTGGGGGCAATTCATAAGGTGCCTCTGTGACACCGTTCTGCCACGGGAACTCGGTTTCGCCGCCAATAAGTGTTTCATAGTCCTTGTCCGGGTGCCAGACTTGCAACGAGCAGTTTACAAACTCCGGCACCAGTTCTTCGACCAGCGTTTGGTACGAGGATGAATCTCCGAGGACTGCGCAAAGATGGGCAAGAACGGGAATTAGTGTCGAAGAGGCGCTTGCCTTCTCTGCTGCAACCTTTCGGGTCAAACGCAGTGAAACTGCATCTTCGAACAAGTCCGACGAACAGGGCGTGAACCGTCCAATCCTTCGAGACAACTGAATTCCCTTTACCAGCCCTGCTAGCCACTGCTTTGCCTCATCCAGTCTATTGAGGCGAATCAAGAGCAACATACCAACAGCAATATCGGAGGCTTGATTGTCGTATGCCGGAGTATTTGATATCGAATGCGTATTTAGCAAGGCCACGAGACAGTCGCCCATCGCTATCACGCCCTGATTAGGCTGGCCGGGGTCCCGGTCGAGTACGCCGAGGATAAGCCCTTGCAGTCCAAGAATGCCAATTTGCTCAAAGACCTGTTCATTCACAAAAAGACTATCTGGCGACCGATATGCGAAAGCGTTCTGCGTTGCGTAGTAGGGCCGAAATTTTTGTTCCCACCCAACGCCTGTGTTGAGCAGCTCGAATAGCACGTATTCCAGTGACACCGTCGCTGACGCATCCTTGATAAGTCCTTCACTGACGATGTACGCCCAAACCTTAAGCGTGGTTCTTTCTGCTGCAATCAAGGCTGGACGAAGATTGTCTTCGGTTCTGGCCCAAGTCGAGTAGATTGATAGCCCTAGTGCGACGAGACGTAGTGCTTTTATGAGTTCTTTCGGCTTTCCAGTTTGTCGTCCAGTCTTAAGAGCAGCATGGACAAATTCCTCAAACCGAAATACCGAGCCGTCGGGGTCATCCAGAGTCGCCAAGGCACGACGGAACAGGGAGCGAGCATCCCCGGAAAAGACGAACTCGCTCAACAGGTGCCGCTCGACCAATTCAGCAATATTTGATATGCCCCAAAATTCTAATTTTGATTTTTCCTGTCTACGCCATTTCCTTCCGTAAGCTGCCCACGTTGGGGTGACCTCCTGTTTCATAACTCCATTTGATGCCAGGACGACAGTGCGGGGAAGCCCAGCGTACTCCGTCGGAATATGGCTTTCGAAGAAGACATCAAGGACTTCCTCGAGCGTGGGGCGTATTGACTGCGGCCTATCCGAGTTCCAGTCATTGCGGCCAATATCTCCGCATTTCACGACGAAAACGAACAACCGTTGATGTCCTCGCTTGTCGGGCCCCACTGCCGCGATGTCCGCACCGAATTGTCGTATCCCGACCTGCGGCCTCAAGAAGACGGTGAAGCCCATAGCCTCCAGCAGCGTAGGCAATAGCTGGTCCAGTTCCTTGGATTCCTTTAGCTGGGCAAGATATTCTTGCAGAATCAGGCGCATGCTCATTGGTTGGACTCGGCAAGGTACTGCAACCGACGATATAGCCCTGCGACTGGGTCGTACCGTTCTGAAAAGGGCACTTCGATATACGCCGAGAATGCGCCAAGAGGCGTAACCGGCGAGTAGTGTCCGTTAAATCGGTAAACAAATGCTTTACCGTATTTCAGGCTCACATTCGTAGTTAGCAGCCTTGCAATCGACATTTCTTCTGCAATTGCATGGATTTCGCGTTGTTCTTCCCGCTTAAACGAGCGAAAGATTGCGAGCTTTTCGGTCCCGATTTGCAGTTCTTTCAAGATTGGCAGCTGCTCGTACATGGCACCTATTTCGTCAAGGTGTTTCAGGACACCTTCCGTCATTGCCCTTACTTCTGACCCGTCCGGAAGAGTAGCAAGTTGGTCAGTCAAGTACCGCTTTGTTGTTTCCGGGTACTCCCTCCCTATGAAGTTACCGAACGCGTCCGCCACCGTGCCCAGATAGAGGCCGTCTTGCGTGAGGCCATGAAGGGGAAACACAAGGCGGCAGACAAGGTCTCCCAGGGCAGCCGTGCCGAACAGGCGTCTCACCACTTTGCGCACCTTTTCTGGTGTCGCGGGTGTGAGCTGCGCGACGTCAAGCGTGAATTCGAACCTCGGCCCTAGGTAGGTCATCGCCGCGCGAGTCCTCTTCGGGTCGAAGGGGTCTTCCAATAGCAGTCGTGTGACAAATTCGGACGCTTCCTCCGGCGTCGATAGCGCGTTCGGCTCGAAGTTGACCGCCGTTTGTTCAGAGTCGTCAGCGTCGAAGTCACTCGGCATTTCGGATTCACCCACTAAAAGCGCCACAGAGGAAGTCGCTACTGTGTAGCATGGCGAAAAGCCTGAAACACCATCTTCGCCAGCATCCCCTGCATCGCCGCGAATATCCGGTCGTCCTTGAGTAGTTGGTCGGCTATCTTGTTGTGCCCTTCCTGCCCCTCGATGATGATGTCAGTCAGGATTTCCTTGAAATCCCCCATCGCGAACTGCTGCTCGGTATTGCTTTCTGCCTGCTCTGCCAGGGTCTCGCTCTCCATCAATTTGCCCTTGATGGTGGTCACATAGCCCACCATGTCCGCCTCGGTCAGGTCGCCGGCGAAGAGGTCGTTCATCTTGCCGACGATTTCCGCGAGCTTCTTCTGCTCGTCGGTAATCACGGCCCCCGTGCCGGCGTCGGACGCGGGCTTGAGCTTCACCACTTCGCCGGATGACAGGTCGAGCTGCTGTTCGCCGAGTTTCTGCAACCGGTAGTGGGTCAGCCTGACATCGGCATCGAGTTCCAGGAGGCTGGAGGTGGCGTAGGCCGCAATCCGCGGCATCAGGTTCTTGCCGAACGCGTACAGCTTTTCGAGCTCGGGGTCGTCGTAGCTGATGATTTGCGTGAGGAAGTCGTACATGCGCAGGAACGTGCCCAGGTCCTTGCGGAAGGTCTCCGCCTTCTCCTCGTCCAGTTCCTTGTAGCGGTCCGCAGCCGGCTTGAGATGGGCGTGCAGACTGGCCTGCTTGCGCTTGGGGTCGAAGAACGCCTCCGCAAAGGCTTCCACTTCGCTCGGGAAATAGACGCCGGCCTGGTCAAGCTTGGTATGCAGCTCATGGACGATGTTGGGGTCGGTCTCTTCCTCGAGCTGGGCGCTGCGGTAGTACGGCTGGAAGCTCTTCAGGATTTCATCGGGCTTGTTCACGAAATCGAGGACGAAGGTGTCCTCCTTGCCCGGGTGCGTCCGATTGAGCCGCGAGAGTGTTTGCACGGCCAGCACGCCGGACAGGCGCTTGTCGACATACATGGAATGCAGCAATGGTTGGTCGAATCCGGTCTGGTATTTGTTCGCCACCAGCAGCAGGCGATACTCGTCCTGCTTGAAGGCTTCGGCCGGGTCGCCCTTGCTGGCCGGGTTCATGTTGGACTCGGTGAATTCGTCCGGGCCGGACTCGGGGTCCTTCACTGACCCAGAGAACGCCACCAGGGCCTTCATCTCCTTGTCGTAGCCGCGTTCCTTGAGGTACTTGTCCACCGCGAGCTTGTATCGCACGGCTGAAATGCGACTGTCGGTGACCACCATGGCCTTGGCCTTGCCGCCAATCTTCGCCGCAACGTGCTCGCGGAAGTGTTCGACGATGACCACGACCTTCTGCGCGATGTTGTAGGCGTGCATGCTGGCAAAACGCGCGAGCACCTTCTTCGCCTTCATCTGCGGAACCAGCTTCTCGTCGGCCTGGGAGCCCAGCTTGTAGAACGCCTTGTACGAGACGTAGTGCTTCAGGACATCGAGGATGAAACCTTCTTCGATGGCCTGGCGCATCGAATAGGTGTGGAAGGCACCGGGCTTACCGTCTTCATCCGGCCGGCCGAACAGCTCGAGCGTCTTGGCCTTGGGTGTGGCGGTGAACGCGAAGTATGAGACGTTGGGCGGGCGTTTGCGCGACTGCAGGACCTGGTTGACAACGTCCTCGCTGGTGAGGTCCTCGGGGTCGATTTCGACGTCCACTTCGACTTCCACGATTTCGCCGTCCAGTTCGACTTCCACCTTCTTCTTGGCGCCGGCACTCAGCGCCTCTCGCACCTTCTTGGCCGCGGAGCCGGACTGGCTGGAGTGGGCTTCGTCGATGATAAGGGCGAACTTGCGGTTACCGAGCTTGCCGACCTTCTGCATCACGAACGGGAATTTCTGCAGGGTGGTGATGATGACCGGTACGCCGTCGTTGAGCGCCTGGGCGAGCTGGCCGCTGTTCTCGTCGATTTTCTGGACGACGCCGGCCTTGTGCTCGAACTGGCTGATGGTCTCCTGCAACTGGCGGTCGAGCACCTTGCGGTCGGTGATGACGATGACCGAGTCGAACACCTTGTTGTCGAGCGCATCGTGCAGGTTGGCGAGACGATGGGAGGTCCAGGCGATGGTGTTGGATTTGCCGGAACCAGCCGAGTGCTGGACAAGGTAGACGTTGCCCGCGCCTTCATCGGCGGCTGCCTTGACCAGATTCAGGACGGCGTCGAGCTGATGAAAGCGCGGGAAGATGAGGGACTCGCGGATTTCCTTCTTGCCATTGACTTCGACTTCCTTCTTTTCGAGGTGGAGGAAGTTGCCCAGGATGTCGAGCCAGACATCCCGGGACCATATCAGCTGCCACAGGTACCACGTTGGATAGCCGATGTCCGCGGGCGCAGGCGGATTCCCTGCCCCGGCACCGCCCGTTCCGTCTGGCTTTCCCATGTTGAATGGCAGGAAGAAGGTCTTGTCGCCTTCGAGCTTGGTGGCCATGAAGACTTCGTCAGTCGAGACCGCAAAATGAACCAGGGCGCGTGTCTTGAACTGCAGCAGTGCCTCCGGTTCCTTGAACTTGGCATCCTTGGGCAACCGGTCCTTCTTGTACTGGTTGATGGCGTCCTTGATGCTTTGCGTGAGGTCGGTCTTGAGCTCGACCGTGGCGACCGGCATGCCATTCACGAACAGAACGAGGTCGATGCTGTTTTCGTTGTGCAGGCTGTAGTGCAGTTGCCGGATGACGGTCAGGCGATTGCTTTTGTAGCCGTCCCACAATTTCGGGTTCTTCTGATGCGCAGGCCGGAACTGGCAGAGGAAGAACTTGGCGTCGCGGTCCTTGAAGCCATGCCGAAGAAGGTGCAACGTGCCGTGCTTGTCGAGTTGCTCGGCAACCCGCTTGAGAAACATCTTTTCCGAATCACCGTTGTGCCACTTCTTGAACTTGGCCCATTCGGCGGGCTGAGTCTCCTGGACAAAGGCCAGGAGGTCGTCCGGGAACAGTGCGAGCTCACGGCTGTACGCGGTGGCATCCTTGAGGTGAGTCCGAACGGACCAGCTGTTGGCGGCCAGGTGTTCGGTCAGTTCGTCTTCAAAGACGCGCTCGGTGTGGACGTTCGAGAGGTTTGGCATGGTCATGTTCTTTGTTTCTGCTGTCAAAATGACGTATAGTTACTTCGTTTCTGCCATTCCTGCGCGTCGTCTGATGGACATGCGAAGTGCAAAGGCCAATCCCTCTGCCTAAGCTACCCCTTCAATGATTTGGAGAATGCGAAAATCTCCGAAGTCTTCGGGTGATTTCTTAGTTGCTCCATTACTTTCAGTACAGCGTGATTGGCTGCTAACGCTTGTTCCTCTGACGACGCCTCTGTTCCGTACCGAACATTGGCGGAACAACCGGCAAGTTTAAGTATCGTGGCGCTCAGATGTATGCCGTGGTGAGTTTCGAGCAGCGTGCCAAGATGCATTAGGTCGTGTCCTTTCCCGCCGCTCGTCGGAAAGCTGGTTCCGCCAAGAAACAAGAGCCCCTTTAGCATTTTTTCTAGCGACTGCTGAGCGGCCCAACGCGCTTGACCGAAACGGCCAGCTAATACTTCTTCGGTACACTGGTCATAGTCGTGGCGTGCAGTTCGGAACCAGTCGTTGTCTGGTAGCTCACAGCGCCACTGCAGATTTTCAGTTATCCAGACGAAGAACTCAAAATACTCCTTCAGCATCGTGTCAGATAGCTTGTTGGCGACTCCTTGGGGCAAACCCTCAACAACGCGCAAGACATTCAGAGCCGACGTTCCTACCCCGCCGGAAACCACTGGTCCGCGGTCTTGCAAATTCCGCTCAGCAAATATGGTGATTTCCCCGTAGATTATGGGAACACGTACACGCCAAACCGCATTTCCGAGCTTGTATGGGGCGTACCCAATCGCGAAATCGGATTTCAGCTTATCGCCATAAACTTCGGTGTACCAATGGAGCGCTTTTGCCATTAACACATCACCGCTGTACCCGGAGGCATTTGCCAACTCTTCCGCGGGAAGGAGATTTCCGCACCAACTTAAAGCTTCCCAGAACAGACTTGAGACGTGCAATGGTCGCCGAGGAATCTTTACACCTCTCGCATGAAGTTCTGCATCTGCCGCTTGCATGAGCGCGTCGAACTCGCCAGGCGTTGCCGGGTAGCCTGGCCATGTGAATTTGTTCACGTTTTCACCTTGAACGTGCTGATATCCAGTTGTCCCGTGACCGCCGCTGAAATCAAAGAGGAGCGGTATTCGCGGAGGCGAGTGATGTGCTCGGTGACGTGGTCCTGCAGACGTTGGATGGCTTCAATACGCTCAACGTAGGCACTCACGATTGCAGCCTGCTCATCTGGCGGCGGCACGGGAAATCTCACTTGGCTCAGTTGTTCGCAAGTCAATGCCCCCTTGGTGCTGCCTTCGCCATCACTGATGAACCTCAGCACGGAGTAGAGCCCGGTCAATGCGACCCATAGATATTCATCGCTAATCCGTCCGTCGAATAGCGACACATACGCAAGGTGCTGGTTGATTGTCGTTTCGAATTCAGTGAGCGACGCCGCACCGCGCGTCTTTCCTTGGCCGGTGAGTGCGACCACTGTGCTGCCAGCTCGCACCAGCGGCAAGTGGCACTCCTTACGGGCCAGCTCGGTAACGTAGTCGGAAGCTTCGCTGATACGGGCGTCATTCACAGCGCCACTGTTGAGCCAAGGTATGGCCCCGCCATCCCAGTAGGAATCGTTGTCCCGCTTCGGTGTGGAGCCGTTGCCCACTGAAGCGACGTGTCGCAACTTCGACAGGCCCCAGTGAGTAGGAATTTCTTTGAGCCAGGGTTCCGAGAAGGATGTTCTTCTCACAGTGGCCTTAGGGCCCCGAATTGCGAGGTCAAAGGCAGTGACTTCCTCAATGTCCTTCAATGAGTTCGCCAACTGTTCCTTCTCTGCAATCAACGCATCAATCCGCGCCGTCTGCTCGTCGAGGAAGTTGGCGATGCGCAATTGCTCCGTTCTTGGCGGAAGCCACACGCGTTCGTTCAAATAGCTCTCGGAATCCAAGTTCTGGATTCCAGACGTTTGCTTGATGTGCGGGATATTTCGACCTTCCGCATACAAAGCCCGAAATACGTACGCTAAGAACTGCGGTGCGTAGTCCGCAGCAACCGGCATTCGCGCAACAAAATTTGAACAAACTGCCAGGGCCTCACCACGGAAAAGCACTACATTCCCGACCGGCATTTGGTTCCCGCCGCCAGATTTCTCAACAAGCAAATCGCCATTGCGCAGAACGCGGCGATTCCTAGCGCTTTCAGGCACTGCCCGCACGGTTGGAGTTTCTCCAAGCACCACATGGCCATGTTCTCGGTCGAAGTCTGCCACGCGGACTACGACAAGGTCATCGCAACCGTTTGGCTCATCACCCCAAACACCGTTGTAGCAGCCTTGGACCGCATATTTCAGACGCCGCGTCTCTGCAGGAGTTGACCTCACCCCACCACCCCCTTCATCAGCTCCAGGAACCGCTTCTCCATCTCCCGAATCTCCTCGGCGATGATGTGCGGCGCACGCGGCGGCTTGTAGACGTAGAAGTAGCGGTTGAAGTTGATTTCATACCCGACCTTGCCGGGTTTGTTGTCCTTCTCGTCGCGGATGTCCTCATTGACGAATGCGTCCGGAACGTGCGGCAGCACCTCGCGCTTCATGTACTCGGCGATGGATTCACCAAGGGGAATGCTCTCGGTATCGCGCAGGTCAGGGTCATACGGTTTTTGGCCTTTCTTGACCCTGACCTCCTTGCCCGCCTGGGGCGGTCGGTCGACCGTAACCTTGCGATAGCCAAAGAACTTGTTCTCGAAGACCTTGGAGACATTCCTCGGTGGCTCGTCCTCGGTCGATTTGCCGCTGTCCTTGCCGTTACGCTTCGGGGCTTCCACAAATTCGTTTTCGAACGTGGCTTCCTTTGCGGCGCTGGAATAGACCTTCACGATTTCGGCAATCTGCTCATCCGTCAGCATCACGCGCTTGTTGCCGAGCGACTTTTTCATCTTGGCGTACATGCGGGTCGCGTCGATGAGCTGGACCTTGCCCTTGCGGTTGGCCCGCTTGGCGTTGTCCAGAATCCACACGTAGGTGGCAATGCCCGTGTTGTAGAACAGGTCGTTGGGCAGGGCGATGATGGCTTCGAGCAGGTCGTTCTCGAGTATCCAGCGCCGAATCTCGGATTCGCCCGACCCGGCATCCCCCGTGAAGAGCGGCGAGCCATTCAGCACGATACCCACGCGACCGCCGCCCTCGGCAGCCGGGCGCATCTTGGAAATCAGGTGGAGCAGGAACAGCAGCGAACCGTCTGACACTCGGGGCAGGCCCGGGCCGAAGCGCCCGCCGTAGCCCTTTTTCTCATGCTCGGACTTGACGACATCGAGCACCTTCTTCCAATCGACGCCGAACGGCGGATTGGCTGCGCCGTAGTCAAATTTCTCGCTCGGGAAACCATCCGCGGATAAGGTGTTGCCGGCCACGATGTTCTTCGGGTCCTGGCCCTTGATGAGCATGTCCGCTTTGCAGATGGCGTAGGACTCGTCGTTGAGCTCTTGTCCAAAAAGAACGAGTTTCGACGATTTGTTGATGCTCCGGGCGACAGCCTCGCCAACAGACAGAATCCCGCCGGTGCCGGCGGTGGGGTCGTACATCGAGCGGACCGCGCCGGCCTTGGACAGGGCCTCGTCATCGCCGGCAAACAGGCAATGGACAATCAGGTGGATGACTTCGCGCGGGGTGAAGTGTTCGCCCGCCGTCTCGTTCGAGGCTTCCGCGAACTTCCGAATCAGCTCTTCGAACACGAGGCCCATGGTCTCGTTGGGCACTGCGTCCGGATGCAGGTTGACGGCGGCGAACTTCTGCACAAGCAGGAACAGCAGGTCCTTGTCGTCCAGTTCGGCGACCCGGTCGAGGAACTTGAATCGCTCGAACACGTCCCGGGCGTCGGTCGAGAACTCACCGATGTAGGCAATGAGGTTCTGGCGGATGTGCTTCTGGTCCGCCAGGAGCCCCGGCAGCGTGAATGGGCTGGTGTTGTAGAAGGCTTGCTTGCTCTTGCGCTTGAGGAACGGGTCGAGGTTGACGCCTTCGCCCTTGCGCTTGGCGTACTCCGCGAGAACATCTTTTTTGGTGCCTTCAAGCACGCAGTCCAGTCGGCGCAGCAGGGTGAAAGGAAGGATGACTTTGCCGTAATCGGACTGCCTGTAGTCGCCCCGGAGGAGGTCGGCGACGGTCCAGAGGAAATTTGCGAGTTCGGAGAAGTTTTGAGCCATGTCGGATTATGCGGCAGGAATGGTCGATTGTTGGGCCTGCCCTATAGGCAGTTGTTTTATCCGCGACCAAGTGGGCCAGCTGGGCGGCGTCAGGCCCGGGCCAGGAATAGAGCGGCAAGCAGGCCCATCGCGGCCAGCGCTAGCTGCGGGCTCTTTGGCGGCAGGTCGTGCGCATAACGAACCAGGTGCTCGCAGTTCCAGTTGAGCAGGTTGTAGGGGGTGCCGATTTTTGACCGGACACGGGCTAAAGCGGTGGTCGCAGGCACAGTGCCGGGGAAGCCTTCGACCTGGACGACCTTGCCTTCGGAGAACTCATCCCACGATATTTCGGCTACACCACTAGTACTTGCTGCGTTGGCAATCACCATGGGCATGCCGTCTCGATGCCGGTCGGTGACAAGGCCGACGTGGCGATAAATGCCGCGGGAGACGGAAACGATGGTTGCGGGAGACGGGATGGTGGGTGACGCTAAGCGCTGGTGCATGGTAAACTCCTTTCATGAATACATGCATATTATGCATACATGAATAGAAAAGCAACTCACCCCACGCCACAGGGGGTCATCCCCTATAGCGCCGTTGTCGGCAAAGTGGTCGAGCATCACCGGGACCATCATAAATTGAGCCAGCACGACATCGCGCTCAAGCTGTCTCTGTCCCAGTCGGCGTACTCACGCCTGGAAAGCGGGCAGAGCACATTCTCGCTTCCGCAACTGCGCACGGTCGCAGCCCTACTGCAAACCACCTCCGCGGAAATCATTGCCGAGGCTGACCGCTATGCGCAGCAACTGGAAGCAAGGGGTGTTCGGGTGCCGAACGAGAAGGAAGTCAATAAGGCGGGCCTCCTCATCGGGCTGGGGATATTGCTGGCGCTCTTGACGAAGGGTTGATGGAAATTCATCGGTAGCGCGTAAGACAATTCAATTCATTCCTAGCAATGCTCCCGTTGGTTAACGAAGCGCATATCGGCATTCCCAAGAAGAATGCTTGAGTGCTCTTTAGAGGGTTGCCGGGACTCCTCGAATGTGCGGGTGGCGCCGCGCCGAAGATGCGCGAGTGCGTTAGCCGCGGCTGCCTAGCTGCCAGCACCGTGAAGCTCCGTCTGTGCCGCGGCATGCACGTTTCAGGCCGTCACTGCCTTGGTTTCACCTTCAGCATTGCTGTATCCCGCCTAAACTAGCTACGCGTGGCTAGGCTCTCTCGTTCTTGAAACTCTCGGTAATGCCAAGCCAATGCGGTGCTTGGGGTGTCCGAAGGCTTATCCGGTAGTGCAATCTCCTTGTCTCTGAGTTTCCAATACTCCGTCCCCTCAAGTGCCCGCGCAACCACAATTCGGAAACGCGCATCTGGATTGACCGAGATTTTCCGATAGTCGAACAGCGTGTGAATATCCGCCCGTAGGAGTACGCCGTTGCAAACGCGGTAATCCGTCTCCTCTGAGTGAGGCCGGATGTGGGCAGCCTCCAGAACATCCACCGCGGTACAGCCTGTCATCGCACATCGCTGACCGTAAGCCTTCAGCAAGGCTGCACGGAACTTAGGCTGTCCGCGACGGGTCTTGATGGCGCGTAGCTGAGTGTCGTCAATGCTCTCCCCCGCCCATCGTTCATCCTCAGCCTCTCGGCCGTCCTCATCCTCTTGGACCGACTGCTCAAGCAGTCCGTCGAAGTAGCTCCCAAAGTCGGGTTTGACAGCGACAATCGACAGCCCACCATTGCCGATGCTGGTTTGAAACTCCCTCCACCAGCTTTCGTTTCCAATGATGGGTCTTGATTCGAGAAATTTCCCCTTGGTACCCCTGACGTATCGGCGGCCGCCATTGGGCGAATCGGTGGTCTCCGGATGAAAAAAATACTCGACGCGATAGACCATGCCCCAGGTCTTTCTCTCTCCTGAGACAAGCCAGATGAGGTCGTTGCTGGTCCAGTTTGCGCTTCTGTCGTGGTCGAAATACGCGAACCAGTTTCCCGGACGGCTCTCAATTGGATTGTTCTCGTCGAGCGTGTGGTAACGAACGAAATGTCGCATGCACTTCCTCCAGCGTTAAATCAAACTCTCTTGTTCGCACTGCGCGAGCCAGCAGAGGGTATTCACAAGTTGCATTTCCGATGGGCGAGAGCAAGAAATCTCCAAGAGCTTTGGACTAGCAATCACCACGGCTAGCGTTCGAGCACGAGAAACCGCAACGTTCAGCCGGTTTTTGCTGTACAGGAACTCGATATGACGCGGCAAGTATTCACCGCTCGATGTGACCATGGATACGATGACCACCTCCGCCTCCTGGCCCTGGAACTTATCGACTGTCCCCACGCGCGTACCTTCCGGCAACACCGACTTGAGCAGATTCACCTGCACGTTGTACGGCGCCACGACCAGGATGTTCTCCAAAGTCATGCGGTGCGGCTTGCCATCTCTGTCGACGTAATTCTGGTCGAGCAGGCTCTCTATAAGCTCGCATACGAGTGCCGCCTCCGGCTCGCTGCGCTGGCTGCAGCCGTCATGCGCAATCGGAACGTATCGGATTCCGGTTGGCTTCAGCCATGCGTTGGCACCGGGCTTGAGCACCAGCCGCTGGTTCTTGTTCTGACTTTGCGCATGCAGACGTCCGTCATACACCGCTTTCGAGATGAACTGGCACACGTCAGGGTGCATGCGCCAGCTCTCGGGAAGGAAGACTCCGCGTGCGGGCGCGATAGTCGCTTCACCCTCCAGGAGGTAGTCCAGCGTCGACTCGCCTGAGCGTCCCGGATGAACCCCCTGAATGGGTTGACCCAGCTGCATCTGGTCGCCCAGCAACACGATGTTCTTCGCCGCCAGCCCCATCCCAACCAGGTTCGCGACGGCGACCTGCCCGGCCTCGTCGACGAAGAGATAGTCGAGACGCTGGTCCAATCCGGGGTCGGCGAAGAGCCATGCAGTGCCAGCAACTAGTCCGTAGTCGGCCTCGACGATGTCCTTGTTGGAAAAGACATTGACCACAAACCGGCCGGCATACTCGGTATCCGCGTTACCCGAAGTTGATTTCTTCGCACCACGAAAAACGGTTCCGGCTTCAACAGCGCGCTTCTCGACCGCTCCGAGCAGGTTGTGAATGGCCTTGTGCGAGTTCGAGGTTACGCCAATGCGAAACCCTCGACGCAGCAGCTCGACGATGATGTGCGACCCGGTAAACGTCTTCCCCGCCCCGGGCGGCCCTTGGATGAACAGGTAACTCTCGTCCAGGTTGCTCACAACGTCGATGGCCTGAGGCAGCAACTCCTCTTCCGGGCACACCAGCGGCGCGTCTACGGCCCGCCCTTTGACGTGAGGCAACTCCTTGGTCAAGAAGCTCCTTACGGCGGGGTATTTGCCCGCGCCGGCAATTAGAGCATCGGCATAGCGGTACAAGGCGTCGACGAGCACGCCCGAATTGATGGGCCCGGTCGGTCCGATGGAGAGCCGTTCGGCTAGGGTGCCCTGCTTGACCCCCAGCCTCAGCTTCATCCTGCACGCGTTCTCGTCCAACTCGACGATGGCACCCGCTCGCTCACGGGTGTCGCAGCGCAGGCAGCTATCGCCCACCTTGAACTTGAATTCCTGCGCCGGAAAGCGGTACGTGTAGACGACCGACTGCTTGTCCCGCTGTGGCGGATGCTCCGGGTCGAGACTCATTCCGCCGATGCATTCGGCGTCTTCGACGAGTTCGTCCTCGGTCATCTCTTGGCGTGCGTATATCGCCCACCACTCCGGCTTGGCCGCGCGGCGGTGGAAGTTCAGCAACTGATACACGAGCTCCTGCAGCCGGTGCTGGTCAGACCACGCATTACGGTCTGCAGGCAGCGTGTCGACTAGCCGGATGCGGTACGGAACGAGACGCGCTTCCGCGGGGCTCAGTTCACCAACGCGGACTGCTTCTGATTCGCCGGCGCCCTCTGCCGAATTGGCCCATGGCAGCGCCGCTGGTCGCATTGACAGCAACCAGCCACGCAACAGCTGCGTCGAAATGACGTCGTCGCGGTTGTAGTCTTCGATATCCTGGAGCAGTTGGGCGTCGCCTGTCTGTTTCCAGCGCTCGTAATAGACGACGCTGGCGCCGGCAGTCTTGACCTCGCCCTCGCGTGCCGGCATGTAGAAGTGCTCGATGTTCTTGATTGAGTACGCCGGCTCCGACACGCGGAGGCCCTCGCGCACTACCTTGTAGAGGTCGACGAGTTTCTGCTGGCGCAGCAGGGCGTCGACTTCCGCTTCGCGCGTGCCGTGCAGCGACATGAGGTTCTTGAGCGCCGTCGCCTCGTAGTGCGCGTAGTGGTAGATGTGCGCCTCCGGGTACTGCGCAAGCCGGCCGGTGACGAAATCCATGAAGCCTTCGAAGGCCATGCACTCTTCGGCGCGGCTGTGCGCCCAGAACGGCTTGAAGACGGGCTCCCCGTCGTCGAAGAAATACAGCCCGAACAGGTATTCGAGGCCGCCGTCCTCGAGCGGGTCGCCTTCCATGTCGAAGAACATGTCGCCCGCATCGGGCCTCGGCAACCGGCCGAGGCCGCGCAGCAGGCCTGGCTCGGCAGGCAGCAACTCGACCCGACGTTCGCCCGTCTCGCGCGCCTCGAGCTGTAGGCGCGCTTGGTGCCGCAGCTTGGTAAGCGTGTCCACATACATCTTAGCAATCGACTGCTCGGACGGCAGCCGACCCAGGGCCGCGAGTGTCGCCACACCAGCATCCGCAAGCTTCCTAATTTGGATGCGGGTGATACCGGCCACCTGGCTCAGATGGTCGTCCTCGTGCCAGCGCTGGCCGCACAGCTCGCGCCACTTGCACAGGCCGCACTTGTCACATGGCTCCGGGTAGGTCTCGACGGTCTGGTCGCTCACGCGAGTGAGGAAGCGGTCCCTGAGCCCGCGGAAATAGCGGAGATAGTCGGCGACACGGAAAGTTTCCTCGCGCCTATCTCCGAGAACCACGTGCATCGAGCGCGGCTCAATGCCCTGGACTTTCGCGAGCAGCTCAGAATAGAAGAGGAGCTGGATGAGGAACTTGCTTCGTGTGCTGCGGGCGAGCTTGGTGTCCACCACCTCGTAACTGTAGTCGCCGAACGCCGAGGGGCTCAGCACACGGCGCAAGAAATCGGCGTAGCCGATGAACTGGCCGTCGCGCAGGGTGGCCTGGAAAATGACGTCGGCCCCTTCGCGCATCGCCTGCACGGTGGCCGCGACCGCCTCGTCGAGGCTACCCTTCAACCCGCTCAGGTCGACAACCCTGCCCGCCTGTTGCAACAGGTGCTCGAGAAACGCCGCCTCGTGCGCGAACCCCTTGTCCTGAATCAGCTTCGCCTGCTCATCGTCCTGCGCCCGCGGCAGCGGCGTCTCCAGGTCAATCAGGTCGAGCGAGGTCAGATGGTCGCACTCGAGGAAATTAACCAGGTCCGAAGCGGAAAAGAGGAGTCCGTTATTCTGTCTTTGCATCTGACATGCTCGTGTCGGTTAGCCGGCACAGAGTGCCGGCTCGATTCTGGCACATTCCAATGGCGTGCAACGTGTCCCACGTCATGACGAGCGCTTCCGCGGATGGGAGCCGCGCTTGCGGTCATGGAAAACTCGTCGCCGAAGATGTCCCACAGTGACGACAGTCCCCTCCGTGCTGACCACCGCGTAGATGCCGTCGAGGGATTCCGCCTGTCGCGCGCCGTCATGACCCCAGTCGCTTTCGAGGCGACGCCGGCCGCGCTTGTCGAGGTAGTAGATGCACGCCCCGCAATGGTCGAATTCGACCGTTCCGTAGGCCAGCAGGACATCGACGGTCTTCGGACGGATGCCGCGCTGTTGCAGGCGCTTGCCGGCATGGTCGGTCAAGGCAAGGTCGGTCGCCATCACAGACTCCGCTTGCGCAGACCATGGATGGAGAGCTTGCGCCGCAGGTACGTGGGCACGTCGAGGTCGCGGTAACGCACGTCGGGAGCAAGCGCAGCGCCACTCGTCCAGAGCTCCCGCGAGGCAGGCTTGTTGAACCCGATTCCCAAGAGCCGGCCATGCAAACCGAGTTTGATGTTCCGAGTCATTTACGCCCCCTTTGATTTGTGCATGAGGCGTATGTTGCGCCCGCTAGTCGCTCATGGCGTGAGCTACTGAATTGCCTTCCGCAGCTTGCGAGAGAGGTTTCTTTACGAATCGGGCACTGGAATCGCCGTTCACGCGTCCGAATACGCCGTGAGCGTCTTCTTCAGCTCCTCGCGGACCCGTTTGCGCAGTTCCGCCGGCCCGAGAACCTCGACATGCGCACCGTGCTTGAGGATATCCATGATGAGTTCGCGGTCGTCGCTGTACGGAACCTCAAGGAGGTAGAAGTCCTCCTCGTCGTACCGGCCGCGCTGTTCGGGATGCCATTCTTCTGCCGCAACCCAGCGGGCGCGTTCCGGCGAGAACCGTAACGTCGCCCATTGGACGTTCGGGCCACTGAATATGCCGTACCCGGATTCCATCGTCTCCTTCAGCAGTTTCTTTGAAACGTCCTTCGCCGCCGTGCCCGTCGGCGCCGCGCTTTGTATCGCATCGAGGGAGAATGAACGCAGCCCCTCGCGCAGGTGGCAATAGGCGTCGAGATACCAGTTCTCGCGGTAGTAGACGAGTTGCTGCGGTGAAACCTCCCGCTCGAGGGTCGTCCCGTTCTGCCGATTGAAATGCGCCAGCCGCAGGCGGTGCCGGCGCAACAGGCCCGTGGCTATCACCTGGAAATGCTCGGGTATCACCTTGCGCCGCGACGAATAGAGCATGCGGAATCGCTTTTCGACTTCCTCGGCCGAGTGGTCACCGGCGCCGAGCAAGGCGCGCAGCCGCGCCTGCAGGGGTTGAATCTGGCTTCCGAGGAGGCCGGGCTGCAGATTCGACAGGAGGTGCTGCATGGTCAGCAGCGCATGGATTTCCGTGGCGTTGAACCACATCCCCGGCAATGCATAGGACGGCGCGCGAGGGTCAGATTGGACGAAACGATAGCCGCGCAACTCCCGGTCCCACTCGATTGGGGCGTGAAACCGCTCTTTCATGTAGTCCAGGTCGCGCTTGAAGGTGGCGGGCGAAATTTCGAGTTCGTCGAGAAACTCGTCGATGCGCACGCACTTGCGCTCGTTGAGCAGTTGGTCGATGCGATAGAAGCGTTCGCTGCGGTCCATCGCGTTTAGGCGGCGTCGGCCGACGGCCGGCCCGCAGGCTCGGTGCGCTCGTTCTTGATGCCATACAAAACCTGGCCAGACGGACCGGCCAGCGCAGCCGAGCGGCAGTGCGCCGCCTGGTCGTCGAAGAAAAAGTCCGGCTCGAACTCGGCGAGAAACGGCCCCTTCTCCAAACCACCGAGGAACATCGCCTCGTCGACTTCGATGTTCCATGCCATCAGCGTGCGGACGGCTCGTTCATGCGCCGGTGCGCTGCGCGCCGTGACCAGCGCCGTGCGGATACGCATCGGCACGTCCTTGCCTGCGGTCTGCAGCCGATGCAACGCCGCGAGGAAAGGCTTGAACGGTCCCGGCGCCAGTGGGGTTCTCGCTTTTGCGGTCTCATGTGCGACGAATGCCTCGAGCTGGTGTTGATGAAAAACACGTTCCGCCTCGTCGCTGAACAGGACCGAGTCGCCGTCAAAGGCAATCCTGACCTCATCGGGATTGCGTTCGGCGTCGGCCATCGAAGCGGGATACACCTGCGCCGCCGGAAAAGCGTGCTCGAGCGCAGACCGAACGTCTGCGCTATTGGCCGAAAGGAACAGGTTGGCCTGGAGGGGCTTGAGGTAGCGGTGGGGCGCGCGCCCTCGCGTGAAGATGCCCCGTTCAATTCGAAGTCCGTGGTGCTTCGCAGAGGCGTATACGCGCAGGCCGCTGACCGGGTCGTTGCGCGACAGTATCGCGACCTCCACGCGCTGAATGCCCGGTGTATTGTAGGCGAGCAGCTTCTTAATGAGCGGGAAAGCCACCCCAGGTGCCGCGGGCTCATCGAGTTTATCGAGCTGCAGCCGCATGTAATCGCGGTCGTCGCGCTCGTCGAATACCTGGTTCTCGGCCTCGAAGTCGAAGAGCGCGCGCGACGAGATAGCGACTACCAGCTGTCCATCGAGTGAAACCGGCATGCCGCTACTCCAGTTCGGGAACGAGTTCGTCGTCGGACGCCGGCAGACGGCCGATGTCGTCGAGCGCAGGCAATGCATTCTGAGCAATGGCCTGCAGTTCGCCGCACATGCCCATCATGTTGAGGGTCACCCGCTCAATTTGCGTCTCGCGCTTTTTCCACATGCGCTGCATCGCCGCCTTCTCCGAATCGAGGTCCTTCTTCATCGCCGCGAAGCTTTCCACGACCGTGCGGACTTTCTGCGCGAACTGGGGCGACGACAGATAGTCGTAGAGCAGCGCCATCTTTTCCTGGCGACCTGCGTTCGACGCCTTGAGCTTATGCATCTCGACCAGAAGCACGCGCAGCGTCTCACCCAACGGGCGCAGCGCCTCGGGACGAACCAGCCAAATGCCGTTGTACATGGCGAACGGCTCGCGCATGTCCTTGGGCATCGCCGTCGTCACGAGGACTGCGATGTCAGCGCAGGCTTCCTGCTGGTCGTCTTTGAGCTTGGTCACCCACGCCTCGGCCCAGTTTGCGGCGCGCTTGGATTCCCAGACGACCGTGCCGCAGACTTGGCCCATCGGGGTCATCACGCGTTGGATGACATCGGCACCACGCTTGCCCTTGGCAACCGGGTCGATTATGTCCAACGGGAAGGCAGTGCGCAGCAGTTCTTCGACCTCGAGCTCGAGCACCTCGCCCTGCAGCTGCCCTGAGCCCTGCTGCAGCTTGCGGTGCAGGTCTTCGTTTGCCTTCTGGGCATCGTCGATTTTCTTCTTGTATTCGGCCTCGATGAGGCGGAAACGCTCGCCTTCGGCTTCGCGGATGGTCTTTTCCAGGTGGCCGCGCGCTTCGTCGAGCTTGCGCTGCAGCTGCAGCTCCATTTCCGCACGCTGCTCTTCGAGCGCCTTCTTCTCCTGCCGAAGTCTGACCTCCTGCTCGCGGAACGCGCGCAGCTTGGCTTCCTTGGCCTCTATTTCTTCGCGAAGCGCCTTTTGCTCGGCCTGGATTTCATCGGCCGCCTTGGCTTTCGCCTCACGCACGAGGTCGTCCTGCCGCGCCTTGCTCTCCAGCAGGGTCTTGTCGCGCTCGGCCAGCTGCTCCTTCAGCGCGTCAATCTGATGGGTGAAACCGCGCGACAACTTGCGCTCGACCTCCTTGGCGAGTGACTCGCGCAGTTCGGCCTCCTGCGCCTTCAGCGCCTGGTCGAATGCCTGTTCGTAGTGCTCGATGGTCTGGTGCGTGATGCCTTGCGACAGCGGAAACTTGTGGTCGCACTTCGGGCAGCAAATCGTTTCTTCGGCGGCGAGAATGATGTTTTGCAGCATACGGGTGACGCTCCGGTGGCACAATTCCAGCATGCTAACCGAAATAGTAGCTCACAGGATGAGCTACTAGTCGCATTAGTGATGCCAAATATTTCGCATCACATCACTAATGCGCCCCTATCTCCCATCCGGCTCCCTTGCGCACAGCGCCCGTCCCGCGGCTCATCCTACCAAACGAGTCGCGGGCAGCAAATGCTTGTAGTTATCAATCCAGTACGCTGCCCGCACGGCGCGTTTCAACAACGCAGAGCTGGGCTCTCTCGCCGCGAACGCCGCCCGAATCCGATTCGCCCATTCAACCTGGCGCGGTGTGCCGGTGAGCGCGGGAAGATGTGCCGTCGCGGCCGCCGCTGCCTCGGCTGCGGCACGCAGTCTCGCCGCATCGCTACACGCTCGGCAAGGCGTCTCAAGGCGCCGTTCCACCCGGCTCGCAATGGCTTCGGCATCGCAAATGGCAGTATCGAGTGTCTCTTCATGCCCGCAATCTCGAAACGCGGTGACCCGGACAGAGCAATCGCTCTGGACCGCCTCCATCGGGGACAGTCCGCGCCGAGCGATAGCGCTGACCGCGTTTTCGTGACCGACCGACGAGGAGCTGATGGTGAAGGTGGCATCTGCACCATAGCTAGTCTTGAGCACCTCAAGCCGACGCTCGTACTCGTTCGCGATGGTCTGCCTCGCGTCATGCAACTGGCGTCGCCGCGCCTCCTCCTCTTGCGCTTTGGCACGCAGTAGCTCGACCTCTTGCGGATAACAGTAATGGCAGAGCATGAGCGCTTGACGCTGGTCGAGCTCAATCGCTTTCCCAGCCTCGGCATCGACGTAGAAATGACACGCCCCCGAGCGGCGGTTGTCCTCGGCATAGCCTTGCGCGCGATAGACCCCGGTTCGAGTCAGCTCATAGGCGATGCTCCCCGAACGCTTCGAGCCGGAACGTTCATCGCGGTCGAACTGCAGGCGCTGCCACTTCACCTCGGACAGACTCGATAGGCCGGCGGCTCGATAGAGATGCCCTGGTCCGACCGCGCCGCCGGCGGCAACCGCGGCGTGAAACTCTCCGTTGGACAACCCCGATTTCCCACATTCAATGGACGTTGAAATGTGTTCGTCGGTAAGACTTAATACTTCGACAACGCGGCTTAAATTCATCTCTTGCTCCTCTTCGTGTGATGTAGAACTGGGCCGTGTATCGACGTTTTTTATCCGTCGTACGCGAACGTGCCCGCTAGTGGGACGCACCTAGCAGTGTTTTGAGCGCCGTCCCGCAGCGCTAGCCGGTGTTTGAACCTCCACACCCATCGCAGCGGAAGCATTCCCTCCCGGCCGGAGCGCAAGGCTAAAAATCCATTGCTTTACTGGTCTCCATCGCTACTACGAGGCCAGTAAACATGCATACAAGTCCCCTTTCCCCTGCCGCAAACGCGATTCTCAACAAGGCTCACGAGCGCGGCAGTACGGCCAAAACGGTCCGCGGAGCCCTCGCCTTTCTCAAGGCGACCCCAACCGGCGCCCTGGCCGGATTGGTCGAACTCGATGTGCGCGCCCGGCGCGAACACCCTGCGAATCCCGGGCACCGCATCGACTTCGACCAAGTTCTCGGCAATTTCTCGCATGCAGGGCGCATACAGCACCGGGCCGCTCGCATCGTCGCCGCTTGCCCGAAGGACATATCACCGCAAGAGTTGCTCGACCGGGTCGGCGCAGCGGCGAGCATGCTGACCGCTGATGCCCGAGCCGCCGTTCGTGCCATGGCCCTCGCCTTCATTTCGCGCCGCCTCGTCTCGGTGCTGCAAGCCGCTTGGCAATATCGGGCTTCGCAGAGCTGTTGGGCAGGTGGAGAGCACAACATTCAGGTAATCATCGCCGACGTGCCGATGGCTCGTGGCGGTAGTAGTCGCGCCTGGTCGCGCAACGGAAAATGGTCGGGTACCAACAGCTATGCATCGCTCACCATCACCGAACGTTGTGTGGGTGCCTTGGGCTATGAACTGTTCGTGGGCGGGCTGCTTACCGTCGATGCCGAACCGGTCGGTCCGCGCGAATATCGCGTAGTCTGGGTGGAGCAGTCGCGCGGGTTTGAATTGAAGCTCGTCGACGGCTGGCTCATCCGCGGTCACCATGTCCGCGGCGGTTCGCTTCGGACAGCGCGAGACAAGGCCAGGAAGGCGCGTCTAGAGACTACGCTCAAGCAGCGCGCCCACCGTCTCGAGCACACGCTCACCTCGGGTACATACGACCTCGCTGCTATTATGGTGTGCCGCGACGACAGCATCGGGGCCGGCAACTGCGCCCCGGGGACCGATGCGTTTATCCAGCGCTTCGAAGCCATCCTGAACAACCGCCCCGAGATTTCGGTCGCCGACCTGCTGCGCCTCGAGCGCTCTCCGCACACTCTTGCCGCGTCGCGCTATGCGCTCGCGCGCTGGCTGCACGAGCGGGAGTACGCAGCGCAATCCACCCCTGAAGCCGAGGTGGCACCGCACACTGCTTGAAAGCGCGAGCGCCCACAGGCGCTCCACTGCGGCGAGAGGAGCTGGGCGCGAGCCAGGCCTCGGGACTGGCCCGGCGCGCAACGTCTCGCGCCCGACGTTCCCATTCAAGGGGCGATGCCCGACGCGGCGCCCGCACAGATGCGGCCGCCAAACCCCAATAGAACGGGCGCCGAAGCGCCCGCAGAAATCAAAAATCAGCTTCTTCCAGGAATCGGACGCCGTGCTGCGCTTAGCCTAGTCCGCCGTTCCACTCACCGTGCAGAATCCGCTGCACGCAACTCGTTTTCTTCGTGAATGAGCGCGGCGCACTGCAACGTCGCCAGGATTTCTCCCAGCCCTCGCGCCGACACCAATTTGGTGCCAGAGGCCGCCTCACTCATCAAACCCGTAGCAGCTGGAAAGCGGCCGTCGACCGATTCCGCGCCGTCCGCTACGACGAGTAAGCCGGTTGAACCGCCGTCCAGCAGGTGACCGGCCCGGCGCCGGCACGCCTGCTCGAAATCCCCTGGCGCGACAAAGTCCGCCGGGCGTATGTGTCCCGAGAGCAAAAACACCGCGGCGGCGGGGATGCCGAGGAACTCGGCGCACCGGGTCGCAAAGCCGCGTCCGATGTTTTCCGTGCTGCGCCGGCCGGTTTGCAACTGCATGACGTAGCCGTAAGTCACGCCGAGTTCCGTCGCCAGGTCTTTCGGTCGCAACCCTCTCAAAGCCGCTTCTTCGAACAGCCAGCCCACCAAAGGCCCCCCCGACGCCCGATACAGCTGCAGCACCCGCTCTGCCGCATCCCGTGCTTCGTTCGCTGTTGAATCCGTCGATGTCGAATCAATCTCGCGCAGATGCGCGAGCCGAACCGTCTCGTTGTCCATTGCCATCGCATTTCCTCACTGTGTTTGCAGGCATATGCCCGCATTTCGTATAGGCACTGCATTTCATCGCATCGGCGGATGGCTCGGCCAAGCACAGGCAGCCAAACGCTGCATTTTCGAGTTGCTATACGTATTGCCAATCTTTGGCACGAGGACATATTTCAAATCACAAGGACATCAGATGGTTCTGGACGACCTCATCACGCTGCTGGTCGACATCGCGACAGCGCAAATCAATGACAACGGAGACGATTCATGCAACGAGCAGCAATCTACTGCCGCTACTCAACAGACGAGCAAAGGGAAACCTCTATCGAAGACCAATTGCGGCGCAATCGTCAGAAAGCAGTCGAGCTTGGTTACGAGGTTCCCGACGAACTAGTTTTTTCGGACTCGGCCATCTCGGGAACCAAGAAGGGAAGGCAAAAGCGCGCGGGCTATAAGGCATTGCTCCGTGCGTGGGACAGCGGTGCTTTTTCGGCGGTCTTTTCCGATGAACTGTCCCGCCTGGCGCGCGACCCGATGGACTTGGCACAACTTCAGGAACGCATCGAGCGCGGCGGGGTGCGGCTGGTCTGCGCCGACGGGCTGGATACTGGCGCGGCCGGCTGGCAGTTGCGATTCGGGCTTTCTGGTCTCATAGCCGCTGAATTTATTCGTGAGACGCGTCATCGCGTCATGCGAGGGATGGTAGGCCAGCTAGCGCGGGGTTTCATGATTGCAGCCGCCCCGTTCGGTTATGCAATAGAAAGGGCCGAGAGCCCGGTCGATGCGGAGTGTGGCACGAACTGGGTGGTCGTCGAAGAGCAAGCCATTTGGGTTCGCGAGATATTTGCACTGCGTCGGCGCGGTACTGCCCTCGGAGGCATCGCCCGCGTCCTCAATCAAGCTGGGGTGCCCTGCCCGAGGCCTTCGCGGACGGGCGGGCTACGCTATTGGCGCCCGGCAACAGTACGACAGCTATTGCGTAATACGATTTATCGTGGCGTATTCGTTTGGAATGGCAGTGCATTCTCGAAAGCCTTGGCCAAGCGTGAAAAACGCGTGCTGACCAGCAAGGAATTCGAGCGTCCGCATCTGCGCCTGGTCGATGACCAAACGTGGTTCTTGTGCAATCGCGAAGGTGTCAGCCGAACTGGCCGCGGCGGCGGACGTCATGCCTTGGCGGGTTTGGTCTCCTGCGGTGTGTGTGGCGCGACACTGTCCGTACACAACCCGAACTCGGCCCCGGTCCTGCACTGTGCGCAGTGCGGTCAAGCTGCACGGGTCGGTTATCCCGAACGCCGGCCGCCCTATGTTTCGGGCCATGGCATAGAACTGGCGCTGGTCGCTGTGCTGGAGCGGGTGTGGACGCCGGCCGCCATCCAAGCGTTTCGGGATGCGCTTCGCAAGCGTCTTGGGGGTGACCGGACAGCGGAATTGACGCAGCAAAAAGAGAAGTTTGCACAGGCCGAGCGTGCCGTCCAGCGGCTGGCCCGCCTCATACGTGACGTCGATGCGGAGGATGCGGCACTGGAAATCGAGTATCGCGAAGCGGTCGCGCGCAAACGGCAGTTACAACGCGATGTGGACGGACTGGCAAGGGGGCTCGCGTCGGTCGACCGAACGAGCATCGAAAAACAGGTCGCTATCGACCCGCGCACGCTGCTGCCTCAGATATTCGGCGCAGCCGCGGCCCCGGAGCGGACGCGTGCGGTATTGGCAAGAGTATTCCCACGCATCATCCTGCTCAGAAAACTGCGGCGCTTTGTCGTCGAGTACGAAATTCACTGCGCACCGGGTACCGTGCCGGCGGAACTGACCGGCACCCTGGTTCTGGACACCGCGGTCACGGTCGTGAGGGTCCGAGTATCAACCGGCCCACGCCGCCCGGTTGAATGGGCGGTCGAAATCGTCGAGGCCAAAACGAAGGAAGCGGCCGACGCAGCATGATTCAAGCGGGGCGAACATCGTTCGCCCCGTTTCTTTCGCATCGCCGCCCACGGTTTTGGCATGTTACGGTCCCGCATCATTCCAAACTGGCAGTCGGCAATCGCGGCCGCGAACCCGGGCAGAAAGGAGCGCGTCATTGACTCCACCGCCGCCCAGCGATGCGCGCTGCAATGCGCCGCTTCGCCTGGGCCACGGTCCGCGCTGCGTATCTCTGCGCGTCCGGCCCGCGACGCGGGCGGCATCGATTCACAAGTTCCGACTCGATGCGCTGTACCTCCCCGCCCTGCTCCAGCTCGCGCATGACCCACGCCCAGTCACGCTCCGATTCTGATACGACTAGCGGGTCCCGACCGCCGCCCAATTGTTGGCCCATAAGTGCCTTTCCGGCGGCACCCTCGGCGTCACCCAGAGGCGCTGCACCAACTCGGAGCACCGGATACTCAACACTCGCCGCGAGCAAGTTGACCCAACAGCCGCGCTGGGGTTTGCAATTGCGAAAGCCCGCGAACCTTCCGTAATGTTCACCACTGGTCGAGGCGGGGTCCGCATGCAGGCCGGGGATGATTTGCCCCGCCGCCAGAGCCTGTTGCATACGCTGACGCGACGATTCACCGAGGGCGCGGTCGGTCGCCAGCCAGAGGTGGCAGCGGCCGGGGGATGTCTCGACGACCAGACTTTGAACCTGGCGCGCAAGACTCAGCGCGTCGGGGGTCGGCACATCGTCGAGGAAGACCAGCGGTACCTCGGCATAGCGGTGCGGCCTAACAAAGACATCGGCTCCGTGCGCGTTTTCCGCCCGCAACCAGCGACCCAAGGGTGCGATATCGGCGGCGTCCATGTTGCCGTGGCGAGCGACAAACTGGCCGTTTGCGCGGCGCACCGCGACGTCCAGGGATACGCCCAGACGGCCGAACCATTGGCATTGCCGGCGCAGTTGATTGCTTGGACTGTCACTCATTGTCGGCGCCTTTCTCTACCCCAAGGGGGCGCGTGGTAGACAGCCGCCCCGGCAATTCGCCTGGAGCCGGAACCGAACTGCTTTGTAGTGTTAGTAAGCGGCCCTCAATCGCGCCACACCCCAGTGCTGGCGCGCTGTCCGCCGCAGCCGGGTGTCGGTGCTTTTCCGGGGCATCGTCGGTGCTTTTCCGGGGCATGGGTCGCCCGGATGCGCTGCAATGGGTCACGCTGTACACGCGGTCGCGCTGCACCACGTGCCAACGCGCCAGCATACCGATTTCCCCCAGTGCCTCGCGTAGCTGGGCATGCCGACTCCGCCGGGTGCTGCCGTTTGCGGCATTCCCCCATACCCGCTGCTCCAGCCCGGGGAGCTGGAAATCCCATTTGCGTCCCTCGCGCAACTGCGCGGACAGTCGTGCATGAAGCGTCTTTGCGACGTGTGTCGAGAGCGCCTGGCGCTCGGCGAGGCAGATTTTGCTATACACCTCGCCGAGCACGGCCGCGCTCAGTCGTAGATTGATGGCGAGTTGAATGGAAAGATTCTCAGCCACCATCCAGTACAAAAGCCGCGACGAGCCTTCGATTCCCTTGTAGCGCAACCACAGCGTCACTTCGACCATGCGCCGGAGCATCGTACGCACATGGCGCAACGCGGCACCGCCCGCGTCGTAACCGCAGCGCCGCGCCAGTTCGCAAAGGCTCGTCTCGACGGTAACGACCTCTTTGTCCTGCAACAGCCCGGTCGGCTGGAGACCGCGGCGAAGGCTGATGCCAAGCGCAGACTGCGTTTCGGCCCCGAGCAAATGTGGTGCGCCGGCGGCAATATCGAGAATGGCATACAGCAGGGTTTCCTCGGGTGGGCCAAGGGCGTCCGGGCCGCGCCAATGCAGCTCCACGCCGTCGAATACCTGCAGGACGTCGAGCTTGGGCCGCCCATTGCGATGCGCCAGAACGCGGAACACCGAGTTCAGGCCGAGGGCCGGGTCGTGGCGGACGATGCGCGATTCAGACACGCTGCAGGGCCTTGCGCGCATAACGCGGCCCACGCGGCGCAGCGGGCCCGGAGAGGTCGGCACACAGCAGCACGCCGCCGGTCGAACGCCGCAGCCAAACGGGGTCCGGCGTCGCACCGTGATTCGCTTTGGTCACGGCAAATTGCACGTATTCGCCGCGTTGGGCCGGCTTAATGCCAAGCGCCTTGGCCTGCGCCAGGTCCATTGGGGATAGATTGGCCTGCCAGCGCACCGCGTCAGTCAGCGCGCTCGAACCGCGGGACGACTGCTGCACGCCTCCCCGACCTGCGAGCACAGTCCATTTGCTGGCATGGTGTGCCAGGAGTACCGCGCATCCAGTGCGCTTGCCGACGCCCTCCAGTCCCTGCACGAGCCGGGTCATCACCGCAGCGTCATTCTCGTCTGCGTCGTGGAATCGCCGCAGCGGGTCAACGATTAGCAGCCTGCAACCGGCTGCCAGCCGCGTCAGGCCGTCCAGCGCTTCGGTGTACTCCCCGCCTCGCAGCAGCAGTACATCCTCCCCGGCGAGCGGGTAGACGAGCAGGCGTTTTGCGAGCTGCTCGCGATAGGACTCGGACGACAGCCCACCTGCCCGGCCGCTGGCGCAATGCACATGGGCAACATCCATCAAGCGATGGACGAGGATGTCCGCGTACTCTTCGGCAGCCAGCAGCGCCACCTTGACCGGCGGCTGCTGGGGAAAGAGCCCACCCCCCGGTGCCAGGCCCACCGCCAGGGCCGCCGCGAGTTCGGTCAGCAACATGGTTTTCCCGCTGCCGCCCGGCGCCACCAGGGAACCCACGGCGCCCGCGAGCAGGTTGGGCAGCACGAAATCGAGGGTCGACCTGGGGGCCGCGAGGGTCTTCTGGATGTTGAGCGCAGCCCAGTTCATCGGCATTTCTCCTTGCGGCTCGTGCAGTACGGACGCACGAGCCGCAAGGCGCACCGTACCGGGGCCGGCGCAATGCCGACTCCGGTACGGTGTAGGAGACGAATTTATATTCGGACGTGGCAGCGGCTGTCACCAAACCGCCGCGACGCAAACCGGCATCGCGTCATGTTCGGCGAATAGCCGGTTGCTATACGCTGGGCAGCCGCGGATTTGCAGTTCCCGTGTCTGCACTCATAACTACAAGGCAGGCGGCGCGCCAGAAAAGACTGTCGGATACCGGTCGACGCGCCGACCTGCCGCTTTCAATCGGTCGGCGGCCCGCTGGACGGCTGCGGAATACCCGATTGGCCTGCACGGCCTCTCCGCCCTGCTGCGCGACCAGGCGTGTCTCCATGCCGATTTACGACCTCGCCCGCACCACTCTTAATGCCGTGCCCGGGTGTCGTCACTGGAAAATCGGCAGTCGCTATACGGTGCTCCAGGGCAACCGACAAAAGGAAACAGAATGAGGAACGACACAGAGATACGCCGCCTTCTTGACGAACGCGGACAATTCACGGGACGTATCGTGAACATCAACTTGCCCCGCGATTTCGCGGGCAAGGGTGACTACGCTTCGGATGAACCGGTCAGCGCGCTGCTGGCCACGATTTCGCCCCGCCTTGCAGGCTTGCTTGGCGACGAGTCGGTGCATCCGGCGGTTCGCGTATCAGTTTTCGAGACCCCGTGCGAACAGAAAGTGCTGGTCATCACCCTGCGCGCAGACGCGTGTCAGCAGCGCATCATTGCATTCCTCAATGACAAGGGAATCGCCGACGCGCTGCACAATGCCGAGCGGTGCGAAGCGCTCTATTTGGCTCTCAGGGTGGGCTCGACCGAAGAGTTCGTCGGGTGGAGGGTGCCGCTGCCGGCCGTTGAGGCACGCAAGCTGCAAGCGTTAGCTGAGCATGTTCGACCATTACCGGTTCTGCATCAGGTACTCGAGATGGCGTTGGCTGCTGGCGAGTTACAAGCGCGCCCGGAGTACTTCGGCTGTGATGAAGTGGCCGGCGCTGTCGATGAATGCTGGGTTACCACGATTTTGCCGGGCGACGGGGCGGCAAACCTTCCCGAACCGCCCGCCAGTGTGCACTGACCGCGCGGAAGCCGGCGATTTGCTCGAAAACGCGCGCTAAAGGATGCACAGCACAGGGGCCAGAGGAAGCGCAAGGTTGTGGAGATGAAATGATTTGAAGGCCGCATCCTGTCGGGATTGCGGCCTTCTGCTCGAGTCAATGGGCGCAGACCCTGTCCCGAAAACGGGATGTCCAGGCCGTCCGAGCCGCGGTTCCCCCAATCAGGCAGCAACCTTCTTCCTCGTTGGACGTACGCCCTTTGCCTTGGGCTCGATGCGAAACTCGTCGATGGACTCATCATACTCCGGCGTTGTCGCCGGCAGCAGAAAGCGCAGGATGACGTATTCCGGACGATTCACGTCGAGCACCATCCGATACATGCCCCGCACCTCAAGTACGGCAAACTCCTGGCCCTCTTCGTCGTTGAATCTCGGGTCGAGAAATTCAACATCCCAATCGCCGTGGATTCCGACTATCTTGGCGTGACGGTGAACGATGCCCGGGCATTCCGCGATTTCCTCGCTGGCGGGCATCATGGTATTGCGCGTGATGTCCTTTCCCGTCAGTTGAAACCAACCCGCCTTGCCGGGCACGGGTTCGACCTCGGCGACGATGGTGTTTGCAAGAATCATGGTCATGTGCGTTCTCCTGTTTTGAGTGGCCCGCCCCTTCGTGCAGGCACCGCCAGCGGCTAGGCCGGTGACATAGTCTCGACATGCCACAAGGATTCTTTAGGACACACCGGGGAATTTGCTGTCTCTGCGCAACCCGACCAGAGAGGCATATCTCCATTTCGCCGACGCCGCCCTGGCCGGGGTTCGCTTCAATCGAACTGGCGGCCCGCCATTACCCATGGCGCGCAACCTGCCGCTGCACGGATTGGGACGAGGATTGCAGTGAAAAGGCTGGTCGCGTTGGCGCGGGCCTCACTGGACTGTGCCTCGGTCCGGCACCAGCGCACGGCGCCCTGCTGGCGCCCCCCGGTCGTTTGCTCGCCGCGGTTGGGTGCAGCACTTTGGTTGCATCTCGCCCGAACCGGGGAATCGTCATTTCGCGGCGTCGCGCACGCTGGCCGGGGCGCCGCGAGAGCGCTTGCATGGCCGGGCGATATCGGAGAACGGGCACATTGCCCGGACCGTCGATGTCGCATCCCCGACGCCAGCGCAGACTTCGGCTATCATCTGCAGCGCAGGGGCGCTGTCAGTAAAAATGTCAGAAGCGGCGACCCTGATGGCCGTCGGCTGCGGTCGAACGATGTCGGACGTAGCCGGCTAAGTTGTTAATTTTATTGGGGTGAGTGCTTGTCAGTCACCCGCAGAGCGGCCCGCTGCTTCGTCTGTTAATCCGTAGGTCCCTGGTTCGAGCCCAGGTCGGGGAGCCAAGACACTACACCTTGGCGGTAGCGCACACTAACGTTGACTATATTGCACCGCTTTATTGGGCATCTTTACGGTGAAGCGGCG
>WBZS01000480.1_pt1 | contig 50734 bp, 49 predicted proteins | sample 5204201 | NCBI WGS metagenome assembly WBZS01 (sample SAMN12344357, study PRJNA552823) | activated sludge metagenome | biome: Activated sludge suspended growth; feature: Nitrification reactor; material: Wastewater; isolation source: activated sludge from nitrification reactor of wastewater...
AATCGCATCTAAACCAAACAAGGCATGTTTTTGCCGCGGATTGCGCGGATGACGCGGATTGTGGAAACACGCTCCCCCATCTGCGAAATCCGCGCAATCCGCGGCAATAAAAGCGTCGAAGTCAATTGAGGTGCGATTGCCCTGCGCGAATGCGGCTGCGGCTGCGGTTGTGCACGGGCAAATCGTAAGGCCCGGATTCTGGCCGCGGCAGAAAGGGCCGCTGACGCCGCCGATGGCTTACTGCCATCGGACGTGATCCTGTTGGCGAACGAGATCGCACGTTGTCAGGAGCCCCGGAACAGGCCGGACCGGTACACGGATGTTCACCGCTAGCACGGATCACACGGAAACCTCTCGAATGGCTCTGTGCCATCCGTGAACATCCGTGTGATCCGTGTACAGGGCCAGCCGTCCGAATCCGGTTCGCCAACCGCATCAACGCGTGCTTGCACACCGCTTCGGGATCAGAGCGGTGCGTGGCCGCGGACCGCGTTTCGCCTAAAATCGGTGGCAGACGGTTCAGGCTGGAACGCTCCGGCCCGGCTGCGATGAGGTCACATGACGCTCTACGAGGAACTTGAAGTGCCGGCGACGGCCTCGGTTGACGAGATCAAGGCCGCCTATCGGCGGCTGGCGCAGGCCTATCACCCCGATCGCAACCTGGGCGCGACAGAAGCGGTCCGACGGATGGCCGAAGACCGACTGAAGCGCTTGAACGCTGCCTATGCAGTCTTGAAGGATCCGGAGAAGAAGCAGAAGTATGACGCGGGTCTGCGGGTCGTTCCGAAGCCGTCCCCGCCGCAGACGCCGAGGCACGAACCGACGCGGCCCCAACCGAAGCCCAAACGCCCGGAGCCCGATCTGAAGCGCGAGGCCGAGCTGGCCGGGTTGCGGCAGCAGATCAAGGACATCGCCCAGCGGCGCGAACGGCTCGATGGGCGTTTCCGCCGGCGTCTGTCGCAGGCGGAGCAGGAGTACGAGGCGGCGCTGGAAGCCTGGCGCCTGAGCAGGAGCCGTGCGCAGCGCGCCTCGGACCAACGCCGATATCGGGCGCTGTGGGCCTGGTTGGCGGCCGGCCTGGGTACGATCGGCGTCGTCGGCCTCGGCGTCAGCCTTGCGACCGCGGGCGCCTCTGACGGCGGTCTCGTGCAGACGTGGCTCGGGCGACTCGCCATCGCGGCGAGCGTGCTGGCGTTCGAGATCGTGTTGGGTGGAGCGGCGCTACACAATCTGGGCGTGCGCCTGCGTCGGCTCGTGACCGGCCTCCGTTGGCGATCATGGTCGATGGGCCTCGTCGCAGGCGTCGTCCTGGTGTTTGTCGCCGCCATGCTCGTCGCCGATCGGCTGGATGCCAACAACCCGGCCACGTATGCGTGGCCGCTCCTCTTGCACGTCGCGGTGGGTGGGCTGTGGTTCGTTCAAACGCGGGTCGCGATCGACCTGCCGCCGCCGGAAGATCGATCCGCAGACGTGCGCCATGAGCATCAACACACCCTGTCGGAGTTCGATGCGACAGTCGCCGGGGACCTGCGCGCCCTGTTGGCCCGGTTGCGCGTGCGAGAGACACAGACGGCATGATCCTCGGCCCCGTGGCGCGGTATCGGATCGCTGCTGATGTTGGTCAAACCAATGTCGCCGAGAAACCCCTCCGCAGGGGAGGGCGCGACGCCGAGGCCGAAAGTCGCTCGTCCTGCCAAGGCGTCTCAGGTGGCGACTGCCGGCGACATTCAGTGGGCAAAGATCAGTAACACGCCCTCGATAAAACCAGGGAGCCGTGTTATACTCCGCAGTCGCACGGGCGGTTAGCCCAGTTGGTTAGAGCGCCGCGTTGACATCGCGGAGGTCATAGGTTCAAGTCCTATACCGCCCACAGACGGCCAGCAGATCACTCTGCTGGCCGATTTGTTTTCGGAGCCTGGCGTGCCTGCACGACCCGTCAGCGCACCTTTGCCGCGGATTACGCGGATTTCGCGGATTTGGATCACTGGAGCCCTGCCTTCATGGGTCTCGCTTCCTTCCGCGTAATCCGCGGCCAGGTTCCGCACCTGACAACTTGCTCATGACACACCGCCGCACGCTCGCCGCCTCTATTGACACCTCGTCTATAATATTTGTTACGGCATTGACCGGGACACCTCCACACCCGATCAGCTTCAGGGAGGTTGGGCCATCGACTGCGAGCCCAACCAGCCAGAAGGTGAGGGAGACCACCCGCGAGCAGCCTGCGCAGTAAGGCCATCCATCGGCCTGAACCAGGACGGGTCGGCCCGTTACAGCCAACAGAGGTCGTCGCTGCCAAGCAGCGAGGGCAAATCTGGGTGGAACCGCGAAGCCAAGCTCTCGCCCCAGTTCGGGCGGGAGCTTTTTTTATTGCAGATTGTTGATTGCTGATTCCTGACAGCTGATTGAGCCCTCAATCAGTAACAGGAATCAGCGATCAACAATCGCGGATGTTCGAGGTGCTTATGTCTGTCCAAACCGCCGTTCCCTACAACGAGACGGAGATCTACCGCATTCGTCACTCGCTGGCGCACATCATGGCTCAGGCCGTCACCGAACTGTTCGATGGGCACGCCAAGGTCGCGATCGGGCCGCCGATCGACGACGGCTTTTACTACGACTTTGAACTGCCGCGGCCGCTTTCGCCCGAGGACTTCGAGGGCCTCGAGAAGCGCATGCGCCAGATCGTCAACGGCAAGTTCCCGTTCGTGCGGCGCGAGGTCAGCGCCGATGAGGCGCGCGCGATCTTCGCCGATCAGCCTTACAAGCTCGAGTTGATCGACGGCCTCGAGAAGGGCGGCACCGACGAGTACGGCAACGTCGTCGCCGAGAAGCCCGTGATCTCGATCTACACGCAGGATAATTTCACAGACCTGTGTCGCGGGCCGCATGTCGAGCACACGGGCCAGATCAATGCCCAGGCCTTCAAGCTGATGAGTGTGGCCGGCGCCTACTGGCGCGGCGACAGCGATCGGCCGATGTTGCAGCGCGTTTACGCGACGGCCTGGAAGGCGCCTAAGGAGCTCGAGCAGCATCTGTGGCGGCTCGAAGAGGCCAAGAAGCGCGACCATCGCAAGCTGGGCCGCGACCTCGGCCTGTTCTACTTCGCCGATGCCACCGGCCCGGGCCTGCCGCTCTTCGCGCCCAAGGGCGAGATGCTCCGCCACCTGATGGAGAGCTACGTCCGCGAGACGCAGACGCGCTACGGCTACCAGCACGTGTGGACGGGCAACCTGGTCAAAGAAGACCTGTACAAGCGCTCGGGGCACTACGACAACTATAAGGACTCGATGTTCCCGCCCATGGTGGACGAGGACGTCACGTTCCGGCTCAAGCCCATGAACTGCCCGAGCCACATGACGCTCTACAACGAGATGGGCATCCGCTCGTACAAGGAACTGCCGCTGCGCTTCGCCGAGTTCGCCACGCTCTACCGTTATGAGAAGACGGGCGAGTTGCACGGCCTGACGCGCGTGCGCGCGCTGACGCAGGACGACTGCCACATCTTCTGCAGCCCCGACCAGATCGAGGCCGAGTTCACGCTCTGCCTCAAGCTGATCCGTGAGGTGCTGGCGCGCTACAAGTTCACGGACTATCGCGTCCGGCTCTCGCTGCGCGGCGATCAGGGAAAGTTTGTGGCAGATGATGAGAAGTGGACGGCCGCCACAAATGCGTTGCGCCAGGCGCTCGACAAGAACGGCGTCGAGTACTACGCCGTCGAGGGCGAGGCCGCCTTCTACGGCCCGAAAGCCGACTTCATGGCCCAGGACGCGCTCGGCCGCGAATGGCAGCTCTCGACGATCCAGGTGGATTTCATCCAGCCGGCCCGGCTCGGCTGCGAGTACATCGGTGAGGACGGCCAGCCGCACACGCCCGTGCTCCTGCATCGCGCCGTCACGGGCACGACGGAGCGCTTCCTGGGCGTGTTGATCGAGCACTACGCCGGTAACTTCCCGGTCTGGCTCGCTCCCGTGCAGGCCATGGTGATCCCGGTGGCCGACCGCCACAACGAGTACGCCCGCGCCGTGGCCGAGCAGTTGCGCGCCAAGGGCCTGCGCGTCGAGGTCGATGAGGGCAACGCCCGGATGCAGGCCAAGATCCGCGACGCTCAGGTGCAGAAGATCCCGTACATGCTCGTCGTCGGTGACAAGGATCAGGCTGCCGGTTCGGTTTCGGTCCGGCTGCGCTCCGGCGAGGATCTCAGGGCCAAGTCGATCGACGAGTTCCTGGCCCTGGCCGGGACCGCGATCGAGAATGGCGATTGAGCGCGCTCAACGAACCTGGTAGGCGTTGAGCCGAACGACGAACTTCACAGGCTCGCCGGCCGAGGAGATCTCGCCGGCGAGCAGTCGTTCCTGGACCTCGCGCGGCCAGACGTAGAGCGTGAAGGGCGGGGACTGGGCCAACGGGGCGAGTTCGCCGGCCGCCTGGGCGGGTTCGACGACCGCCCACCCGGTGACCGCGCCGGCCGGACTACCGTCGATGGTGAAGAGGATGCCCACGTCTTCGGCGCGTAGATCGGCGAGAAGCGCCTTGCGCGTCTCGTCGTCTGCGGCGTCGACCTGGCTTTGGGTCGCCAGGCGGTAGTCGTAGGCGGCCGGTGTGCCCCCAAAGCGTTCGTGGTACGACCAGCTTGCCGCCAGCGCGTTGACTTGATACCACGCGTTCAGCAACAGGGGCCGCTTGCCCGAAGCCAACGATCCTTCGATCACGAATTGATAGAGCCCTCGCGTGTCGGGCGAGGTGTTGTAGACCGTCTGCAAGGCCTCGGCATACCGGCTGAGGCGTGTGAGACCCAGCCCGAGTTCGGCCAGGGCAATGCCCGCGACAAGCCAGCGCAACGTCCGGCGCGAGCGCAGGATCGGCAGCGCCTGGGCGCCCAGCACCGCCGCCGCCGGGATCAGCAACGGCGCGATCGTGTACAGGAAGCGGGGGTCCTTTTGAGGCACCCAGGTCAGCGCCGCCAGCCCAGCGAGCACGGCCGCCGTCGTCTGGCGGACGCCGGCTTCGCGCCGGCGCAAGGGCGTCAGGGCGAGCGCGGCAACCATCAGGCCTGCCGACAGCGGGCCGGGCGCGTAAAACCGCAGGGCGTTGAGCGGCGCATAGAGCCAGTTCTCCCAGCTCCAGAAAGCCAGGCTCGCGTGCTGCGACACGCTGTAACCGGCCAGCCGCTCGAGTTTCCCGGGCAGAAGCATCCACAGACCGATCAGCACGGCCGGCGCCCCAAACAGCGCCAACCACCGGCGCGCCTCAAGTCGGCGCTCGACGAGCACGGCCAACACCTCGCTCAGCAGCATCCCGCCCAGGACGAAGATGCCGAAAGAGTACTTGGTGAAGAAGGCCGCCGTCGCCAGCAGACCGGCCAGCCACGGCCAACCGGGTCGGGCCCCGGGTCGGGCGCGCAGGTAGGCGCCGAGCCACGCCAAGGTGACGACCAGGCCGGCGCCCTCGAGCAGCACCGTGTTCGCATAGGTCCAGACCGGGAGACTGAGCGCCAGCAGCAAGGCCGCCAGAGGCGCCGCGACCCGGCCGGCCACCGGGGATGTGAGCGGCAGGGTCACCCAGGCGGCCAGGCCCAGACTCAACCAGACAAACGCCGTGTTGGCCAGCCGCGCTGCGGCGGTATCGGCGCCGAATAAGGCCAGGGCCGGCGCCAGCATCCACGAGTGCAGGAACGGGTAGGCCGCCAGCCGATCCTCTTCCAGACTGTGCGTCCAGAGCGCGCCGAAATCGAGTGCGCGCAGGTCGAGCGCGATCTGGTAGGCCGGCAACGCGTGCACGGCCTCATCGAAATCGAACGGTCGATCGCTGAATCGCTGCGCGGCGGCGGCGGCCTGAGTGGTCATCCACACCGCGACTGCGAGCGTCACGGCCCACAGCAAGGCAGGGAGTAGATCGCGTTTGCCGGGCGCAGCCGAATGGATCGCCGATGACATCACATGCAGTATACTCACCGCCACGCCTTGCGCGGCCGTGGAGGCGTCAAGGCTAACGCATCTAAAGTGCAACAGCACGCGTTTTGCCACGAATTTCACGAATTGATACGAATTCTCACGAATGGGGATCGTGCGTGCCAATTCGTTTCAATTCGTGAAATGCGTGGCAAAGAAACCGGTCCTCGCGAATAAGATGCGATAGCCCTGGCGGAGGCGTGCACGGCCTTTCACTGGCGAAGGATGTGATTTCTGCGGTCAGCGGTCTGTTGTCCGCGGTCTTTCTTTGAGGTGGCCATGGATCCCGAACAACCCGGGGCGTCAACCGAAAGCCCGAACTGGCGCCCCAAGCTGCGGGCCGTCGACATCCGCCCGGTCATGCATGAAGATGAGCCGTACTACATGCTGCGCGATCCGCAGCAATTGACCGACGAGGTATTGCTGGTGCCCGAGGCCCTTGGCCCGGCGCTCAGCCTGTTCGATGGGAGCTGGGATGCCACTCAGATCGAGTCCATCCTCACCATGCGCTATGGTCTCGAGCTGCCCGCGGGACTGCTGGGCGCGTTGATCAAGTCGCTGGACGAGGCTTTTATGCTCGACAACGCCCATTCCGCCGGGATCCAGGCGCAGCGCCTGGCCGATTACCGCAACGCCCCGCATCGGCCGCCGACCCTGGCCGGCGCCTCGTATCCGGCCGAGCCCGACGTGCTGCGTCAGATGCTTGATCTCTATCTCGATCAGGCCGGGCCGATCCAGCCCGCGCCGGCGGATTGGCCGGGGCTGCTCAGCCCGCACATCGACTACCAGCGCGGCGGGGCCGTGTACGCCAAGGTGTGGAAGCGTGCGGCCGAGATGGCACGCGCGGCCGAGCTTGTCGTCATCCTCGGCACCGACCACTTCTCGCCGGTGCCCGGCAGCCTGACGCTCACGCGTCAGAGCTACGCCACGCCCTATGGCGTATTGCCGACCGAAACCGCAGTCGTCGATGCCCTGGCCGAAGTGCTAGGCCCCGAATCCTTTGCCGGAGAGCTACGGCATCTCGGCGAGCACGCCATCGAGCTGGTCGCGATCTGGCTGCATCACATGCGCGGCGGCCAGCCGGTGCCGGTGGTGCCGATCCTGACCGGTTCGTTCTCGGAGTACATGAGCGAGGGCGTCTCGCCCTACACGGACGATCGGCTCAAGCGCCTTGTTGCGGCGCTCAAGGCCCAGGCCGCCGGGAGGCGCGTGCTCGTGGTCTCCTCCGGTGATCTCTCGCACGTCGGCCCCGCCTTCGAAGGCGCGCCGCTCGACGCCAACGACAAGCGTCTGCTGCAGAGCGATGACGCCCAGGTCCTGGACCTGCTCTGCGACGGCGACGACGAGGGGTTCTACAACGCCCTGCAGCGCACGCGCAACAGCACCAACATCTGCGGTCTGTCGCCGACCTACCTGGCGATGAAGGTCATGGGTGCGGTCGAGGGCGAGCGCGTGGCCTACGACGTCTGTCCGGCCGACGGGGCCGAGACCTCGGTGGTCACGGTTGCAGGCGTGGTCTTCGAGCAGATCTGAGGCGGGCGGGCCGGTCCTCGGCCTGTCCTCGCGGAGCTGCGCGATGTTGACAAATGTTCTAATTTCGCTATAATTTGCCTAGCCTTCCGGTAATTCAAAGACAGACAATCGGGTCTGTCACCCCCTCAGTTGTAACCGGCGGGATAAGGAGCCTTCCCCATGTACCAGAAAGTCACGCTTATTGGCAACCTGGGCCGCGATCCGGAGCAGCGTTACACGCCCTCCGGCCAGGCGGTGACGACGTTCAGCGTCGCCACCTCGGAGAAGTGGACGGGCCAGGACGGCCAGCCCCAGGAGCGCACGGTGTGGTGGCGCGTGTCGGTCTTCGGCAAGCAGGCCGAGACGTGCGCCCAGTACCTGCGCAAGGGTTCGAAGGTCTATGTCGAGGGCCGCATGCAGGCGGACCCGAAGACCGGCGGTCCGCGCATCTGGACGGGCCAGGACGGCGCCCCGCGCGCCTCGTTCGAGATCACGGGCATCACCGTGAAGTTCCTGTCGAGCCGCGGTGAGGGCGGCGGCGCCGGCGGCACTGCGCCGATGCACGAGCCCGACGCCGTGATGGCCGAAGACACCGACGACATCCCGTTCTGATCGTCGCGCCGTCTGACATTCAACCAGCGCCCGCCGACAGGCGGGCGCTGGCATCATTTGATCTTCACGATGGCCCGACCTTGCCGGAGCTGAGCTTCCCGAGGTCGGGCCATCGTCGTTCTGGCGGAGGATAAAAGGATGACGGACCCCCAACCGCAGCCACAACCCCAGCCGCAGCCGCGCCCGCAGAGCCAGATCCACATCGAGATGCCGACCGGCCTCGAGCCGATCTACGCGAACTTCGCCGTGGTCGTGCACTCGCCGTCCGAGATCGTCATCGACTTCGCGCGCATCATGCCGAACATGCCGGCCGGGCGTGTGCAGAGCCGGGTGTTGATGACGCCCTTGAACGCCAAGCTATTCATGCGCGCGTTGGCCGACAACCTGGCGCGTTTCGAGGCCCAGTTCGGCGAGATCACGGTCCCGACCGGGCTCGCCGATCAACTCTTTCGGGGCGGGGGAACGGGGTGACACGATGAAGAACCTGGAGACCATCGCGGAGCGCATCCGCATCAATTTCGCGGCCAAGAACACGGCGCGCGACTCGGCCGTCGGCCGTTCGCGGACGCTCATCCGCCATTGCTCATTGTCGATCCGGGCGTCGCATCGGGACGAACACGACGAGGCCCGCAAGCAGCTCGAGGCGGCGCGCGAGATCGTCGAAGCCATCCGCAGCGACCTGGCCGGCTATCCGGACCTCTATCACGCCGGCTACACCCAGGACGCGCTCAAGGAATACGCCGAGGCCAGCATCGTCTTCGCATTGTTCGCGGGTGATGTGCTACCCGAGCCCGAGACGTTGGGCGTCGACTACGCCGCGTATCTCAACGGCCTGGGGGAGGCCGCCGGCGAGTTGCGCCGGCGCGTGCTCGACATCATCCGCCACGATCACGGCGACGAAGCCGAACGCCTGCTCGAGGCCATGGACGAGATCTATCTCCTGCTCGTCACCATGGACTACCCTGACGCGATCACGGGCGGGCTGCGGCGCACCACCGACCTGGTGCGCGGAGTCACCGAGCGCACCCGCGGCGACCTGACCCTGAGCATGCGCCAGGCGCGGCTGCAGCAAGAACTCCGGCGGCTCTCCGACGAGCGCGGAGCATAGGGCAAACGGCCGCCCGTTTCGACACACGCCGCCGTTTCACCATGCCATCCGATCGTCCCGCCCTCATTCGCGCTTCGGAACTCGGCACCTTCGTGTTCTGCGCGCGCGCGTGGTGGCTGGAGCGCGTGGAGGGGCTCGAGCCGGGCAACACCGAGCAGCGGCTGGCCGGCGATGCGGCCCATGTCGCGCACGGCCGCCGGGTCTGGGTCGCGGGCTGGTTGCGCCGGCTCGCGTGGGCCGTGATCGCCGCGGCGGTAGCCCTGGCGATCTGGCGCGCGCTCAACGGATGATGTCCGCGGACGGCATCCTGCAGATCGCGGCGCTGGTGCTTTTGGCGCTGGCCATGTGGCGGCTGTCGGGCTGGCTGCGCGCGTCGAGCGGGTTGCCGACCGGCGACGTGATCAGCAGTGACACGCGCGCCTGGGGCCGGGTCGACGCGCCGCTGGTGTCGCGCCGGCTGGGCCTGACCGGACGGCCGGACTATCTGGTGCGCGAGCGTGGCGGGCTGGTGCCGGTCGAGGTCAAGTCGGGCGCCGCGCCGGCGGCTGGCGCGCATGCCGGTCATGTGGTGCAATTGGCGGCATATTGCGCGCTGGTCACCGAGGCGTATGGTCAGCGGCCGGCATACGGCCTGATCCAATATCGCGATCGGTTGATCCGGGTGCCGTACACGCCGGTGCTCGAGCGCGAGCTGCTCGCGTTGTTGGCGCAGATGCGCGCGGGCTTTTCGGAAGAGGACATGCCGCGTTCGCACGCCAGCCCGGCACGGTGCCGGGGGTGTGGGCTGCGCGACGATTGCGACCAGGCGTTGAATTGAGGTCCATTGAACCCTCGATCGGAGCCGGTTCATGGGCAGAAGGCGTACACGGGGATCATGACGGGCTATTCGGCGGAACGGCTGCTCGTGCTCTACAACCCGCAGGTGCGGCGCGCGATCGACCTCGCGGCCGAGATCCGGAGCTGGGCCGGCGCGGACATCCCCGTTCTCTCGGTCGATGACGCGGCCGCCCGCGACTTAGTGGGGGCTCACGATCTGGTTGTAGCGTTAGGCGGCGACGGAACGATGCTGCGCGCCGGCCGCCTCACGGCGCCGCACGGCGGGCTTGTGTTGGGCGTCAACTTCGGTCGCCTCGGGTTCCTTCCCGAGGTGCAGCCGGCCGACTGGCGCCCGGCGCTCGAGCGCGTCGTGAACGGCGACGGTTGGGTCGAGGCGCGCATGATGTTGCGCGTCGAGCATCTCCGCGACGGCGCGGTGCTCGCCGTCGAAGATGCGCTCAATGAGGCCGTGGTCGGGCGCGGCGCCCAGGCGCGCATGTCGCGGCTGTTGGCGCGGATCAACGGCGATGTGCTCACGACCTACGTCGCCGACGGCCTGATCTGTGCCACGCCGACCGGGTCGACCGCATACGCGCTGGCGGCGGGAGGCCCGATCCTGCCGCCGGAGAACGAGAACATCCTGGTGGTGCCGATCGCGCCGCACATGAGCATGGAGCGCACGATCGTGCTGCCGGGAAACGCCGCGCTCGAGATGGAGCCCGAGATCGACGCCGAGCACCAGGCCAGCCTCAGCATCGACGGCCAGCGCGAAACGCTGCTGGCGCGCGGTGACGTGGTGCGAGCCACCCGCTCACCGTTCGTGGCCCGATTCATCCGGCTGCGTGCTCCACATTATTTCTTTGCGACCCTGGTCGAACGACTGACCAACGGCCGTGGGTCGCGCTCGTAGGTGAACTTCGATGACTCTACCGCTTGAATCCACCCAGGACGTTCGTTGCTGCCCGCGCGCCGTCGGACCGGCCTCGCTGCGGTGCTACAAATGCGGCAAACCGATCTGCCCGAAGTGCGCGGTGCGCACGCCGGTCGGCTACAGCTGTCGCGATTGTGTCCGCCAGCAGCAAAAGGCCTTTGACACCGCAGAGTGGTACGACTATCCGGCGGCCGTTATCGTGGCCGCGATCGCGGGTGGGCTGGGCAGCCTGACGCTTGGCTTTGGCTTCTTCGTGTTGTTGATCGCGCCGGCGATCGGCGCAGGGGCGGCCGAGGTGGTGCGCCTCGCTGTGCGCCGCCGCCGCGCGCGCTATCTCGGCTGGGCGGCGGGTGCCGGCTTCATTCTGGGTGCATTGTCAGCCGTCGCTTTCCCTCTTTTGGCTCTGGTGCTCGGGCTGATAAGCGGGCAGGGCGGCGCCTTTGGCGGTCTGTTCAGCCTGATCTGGGCCGGCGTCTACCTGGTGCTCGGCGTGGGCGCCCTGATCGGCCGCCTGCAAGGCATCGTGATCGGACGGTGACATGCTGCAGCGTCTCCTGGTCAACGACCTCGCCATCATCGAACAGCTGGACCTCGAGTTCGGCCCGGGTTTCGTGGCCTTTACCGGCGAGACCGGCGCCGGCAAGTCGATCATCATCGACGCGCTCGGCCTGGTGCTCGGTGGGCGCGCCGACCCGACGCTGGTGCGCGCCGGCGCCGACGCTGCGCGGGTCGAGGCGACCTTCACGATCAGTGGTCTGACGCACGGCGCGATCCTGGCCGTGCTCAAACGCGAGGCGCTCGATGACGAGGGCGACACGCTCGTCCTGGCTCGTGAGGTCCGCCGCGAAGGACGCAGCACCGCGCGCGTCAACGGCCGGATGGTCAGCGCGCCGGTGTTGCGTGAGTTGGCCGAGCTCCTGGTCGACGTGCACGGGCAGGGCGAGCACCTCTCGCTGTTGCGGCAACGCGAGCACGTATACATGCTCGATCGCTTTGGCGGGCTCGAAGGCGAGCGCGAGAAACTGGCGAGCGTGGTGCGCGGCATCGGGACGATCCGCCATGAGCTGGAGACGCTGCGCCAGAGCGAGCGCGAGCGCGAGCGTCGACTCGATATGCTCGATTTCCAGATCCAGGAGATCACGGCGGCGCGGCTAAAGCCCGGCGAGGAGACCGGCCTGGTGCAGGAGCGTGCCCGTCTCGCCAATGCCGAGAAGCTGGCGGCGCAGGCCGACGACGTCATCCGCTCGCTCTCGGGCGACGACGAGGGCGACGGCGCAGCCGATCTGCTGGGCAAGGCGGCGCGGTCGCTGGTTGCGCTGGCGCGCATCGACGCGGGGCTGGCCGAGTCGCAGACCTCGGCGGCTGCGCTGGCCGAACAGGTGCGTGAACTCGGCGCAGCCCTGGCGCACTATCGCGAGCGCCTTGAGCACAACCCCAAACGCCTGAACGCCATCGAGGAGCGCCTCGAGACGCTGGCCCGGCTTCAACGCAAATACGGCGAGCGGATCGAAGACATCCTGGCCTTCGCCGAACGCGCGCAGATCGAGCGAGACGGGCTGGCGAACGCCTCGAGCCGGATCGCCGAACTGACCGATCGTGAAGCGGCCGCGCTGGCTGAAGTCGCCCGATTGGGCGAGCAACTCTCCGCGCGCCGACGTCAGGCGGCTCGCAAGCTCAGCGCCGGCATCGAGCGCGAACTGGCCGATCTCAAGATGGAACGCGGGCGCTTTAGCGTGGCGCAGGAGCGCCAACCGGCGCAGGACGGCGCCCCGACCGACGAGGGGCGCGTCGCCTTCGATCACACGGGGCTCGATCAAATCGAGTTCCTCATCGCGCCCAACCCGGGCGAAGGCCTGAAGCCGCTGGCCAAGATCGCGTCGGGCGGCGAAGCGGCGCGTCTGATGTTGGCACTCAAGGGCGTGCTCGCTCAAGCCGATCCCACGCCGACCCTGGTCTTCGACGAAATCGATCAGGGGATCGGCGGCCGCGTGGGCGGCGTGGTCGGCCGCAAGCTCTGGGCGATCGCGACAGGGGGCGGGCATCAGGTGCTCTGCATCACGCACCTCCCACAGCTCGCCGGTTACGCGGATCAGCACTACAAAGTGGAGAAGCAGATCGGCGGCGGTCGAACGACGACGGTGGTGCGAGCTCTTTCGGTCGACGAACGCGCGGCCGAGATCGCGCTGATGTTGGGCGGCACCGGCGAGAAGATCCGGGCCAGCGCCGAGGAGTTGCTGGCCGAGATCGCGGCCGACCGTGCCCTGGCCCCGGAGCCGCCGCGCCGGACAACGCCGACGACAAGGAAACAGCGCGCGTAATGGCTGAATACAAAAGACCGCCGGGTTGACCCGGCGGTCTTTGAGATTGTGTGTGAAGAGCCGGCCCTCAGTCTGAGGTGCCGACCTCCTCGGGGAGGCTGTACTCAGCCACCAGATCATCGGGCAGATCGCGTGATGTGTAGTCGCTGTCGTACCGGTAGTTACATTTCGTACAGTGACCGTTCACCTCGATGCCGCCCGGGATGTTCCGGATCGTCAGCACCAGCCCCCGAGATTCACAGTAGGGGCATACTTCGAGTTCCATTTTTTCTCCTTGCCTCTCAGCCTACCTGACATCTGTTAACGTTTGGTAAACCCTCGATTAACTGTGTGCAAGTGTCGGCTGGTCGTTTTAACGCGGCTCGGGCAGCCTTTTGTGAGCGCTGTCTCCCGGCGCACGCGGAAACCCCGTCGATCAAGCGTTTTCTGTTGCAAGTGGCCTGCCAGCCGGGCCCCGAGCTCCGGCAGGGGAGGAGTCGCCCAGGTTGACGGTCACAGCCTCGTCGCAACAGTCGGTGGTTTATCGTGGGGTCGCACCCGCAAGGAGCGTTCGTCTCCTCTACAATAGCGGTCGGGTCCGAGGCCCCACCGAGATGTTGACACTGGATCGTCAGGAAGCTTATCGTCGGCGCTACGCTGGCGTCCAACCGGGCTGGCGCTCGAGCGGCGCGCGGCTCGAGGCGCTCGTCCGCGCGGCGGCCGGGCCGGGTCTGTGCGTCGTCGACGTCGGGGCGGGCCGGGGCGGCGTGCTCGAGCTGATCTGGGCCGACGTGCGCCTGGCCGTGGGGATCGATCCAGACCTGGCGTCATTGCGCGAACGCCGGGCGCCGATCGCGGCCGCGCAGGGTTGGGGCGACCGGCTGCCGTTACGAGACGCGTGCTGCGAACTGGCCCTGGCGATCTGGGTCTTCGAGCACCTTGCGGATCCAACCGCAACTCTGGCCGAGGCCGCGCGTGTCCTCCGTCCGGGTGGCCGCTTGATCTTCCTGACACCGAATCGCCGGCATCCTCTGATCGTGGCGAATCGCGTCAGTCAACTGGTGCCGCGGCTTCAGCGCCGTCTGGTGCCGGCGGTGTATGGTCGCGCGGCCGACGACACCTTTCGCGTTTATTACCGCGCCAACGCCGATGACGCAATCGAGCGTCTGGCCGGCGCGGCCGGGTTGGAACTTGAGTCGCTGGAATCGATCCACGATCCAACGTATCTCGCCTTCAATGATTTGACCTTCACCCTCAGTCGATGGCTCGAAACGTTGCTCCCGTCAGGCTGGGGTGTTCACCTGCTGGGGGTCCTGCGTAAGCCGACGTGACCCCGAAAGACAAAACGGGGCGGTGCGCGCCTGGCGTGCACCGCCCCGTTTTGTTGTGGTCGTGACTGAAAGAAGCTTACGGCTTTTCCATCCGGCCGATGGCTTCGAACGCGGGTCGCGGAATACCGCCCTTGCCGATGATCGAGAAGATCGTGTTGTCGTCTTGATCCGGCTCACCGCCGAGCGGGCCGTAATCGAGATTGAAGAGGAAGGCCAGCTTGACCAGCCCGGAGTCACGCATGTAATCGTAGGCGGAGACCAGGTATTCGGCCTGCAGTTGCTCGCTGACGTCGGCGGCGAATTCGTAGCCCGGCGGGAACTTGCCGTCGAGCGGCGACGCGTAACCGAACTCGGTCATGCACTGGGGCAGCGACGAGCCCGCCTGTTGCAGGATCTTGGCGTAGGTCTCGACCTGGCTCCGCATCGCCCACGAGTAGTGCGGCGAGTTCCACGGGCCGCGGAAGGTGTAGCCGTCGCCGCTCGGCGGGTGCGCGCCGTCGGCGGTCGGCGGAAGGTTCGTGCCGTTGGAATGCACGCCGATGCAGTCGATGTTTGCGGCGGCCCCGCCGGCCTGCAGGAACTGTGTCAGGAAGGTCGCGTCGTCCATGACGATTCGGCGCGAGCCCGTACCGTTGCAGAAGACGTCGAAACAATTCGCCCCGGTCGGCGCAAGGGCGCCCGAGATGACGAAGATGCTCGGGTCTTTCGCCTTGACCGTCGCGGCTGAGGCCTGAACGAAGGCGGCAAAGTCGGCGGGATTAACGCCGGCCGCGACGTTCCATTCGCGCTCCAGGTTGGCTTCGTTCCAGATCTCGATCGCCTGGATCTGGCCCGGGTATCGGTCGATGAGGAGCTCCAGGAACTGCTGGTACTTGGCGATATCGTCCGGCGGCGCTTCGCCGAGGGCGGGGTCGAGCGGGTTGGCTCGGGTCCAGCCGGGCGCGGCCACCACCGACAGCATCACGCGCACGCTATTCTTGCAGGCTGCGTCCATGGCGTTGTCGAGTTGCACCCAGTTGAAGTTACCGGCCTCCGGCTCCACATCCTGCCAGCGCGCCTGGATCTTGGCCCAATACAGGTGCAGCTGATTTCGGATGATGTTCATGCTCGGGGCCGGGTCGACGCCGGGAACAAGCGAGTGAGCCTGGATGCCATAGCCGAAGCCCGACGCCGGCAGCTCGGGATAGGCACAGCCGGAAGCGGGTTGTTCGGGTGCCGCAGTCGCGTCGCCCGGTGCAACCGTAGGTTCAACCGGCGCTGCGGTCGGGGCGACGCCCGTGGCCGCGACAACCGTCGGAGGCGACGCCGGCGTTTCGGTCGGCGCTGTCGCCGCCTGACGCGAGCCGATCAGCCAGTAGAGCAAAACGAACGCGCCGATGGCGATCACCAGCGACGCAGCCATCCAGATGCCGAAAAGTGCGGAGTTGAGGTTGCGGTTGCGCGGTTTCTGCGACATGGGTCGGGCTCGCTTATTGAACCGTCACGAGGACGTAATCGGTCAGATACTCCCACTGAGCGCCGGCCTGGTTGCACTCCGGGATGGTGACGTTGTAGCAGATCGCGATGCGGAGTCGATACTGCCCGGCCACGCCGATGTTCATGCCGTCGCGCCAGCGGCCGCCGCAGTGATCGGTCGGACCGGTGCAGCCGGCGTCGATCTGAAGCGGGGCGGTGAGCGCCGACCAGCTGGTCTGGAAGATCTTGTTGCCGGTCGTCGTGTTCTGGGCATCGACGCCGAATAGGCCATACTGGATGTTCGAGCCGGTGGTGTTCTTGATCTCCTCGAAGAACCAGATGCGCTCGTTCAGGCCGTAAGTCAGACGGCCGCCGTCGATCTCGAGTCGGCCGGTGATGCCGCGCGAGCCGGCGCCGACGGCGATCGGGCCGGTGTTGGCCGGTGGTGAGGTCGGCGCGGGCGCTGCCGAGGTCGGGACGGCCGTGGCGCCGGGAGCGGCCGTCGGGGCAGAACCGGACGGCGGCGGCGGCGCGGTGACGATCGGCAGCGACGCGATCGTGCCCGAGTAGCTCACGACCTGGGTGTAAACCCAGCCGGTGGTGCCGTTCAGGTCGATGGCGAGCCAGTCACTGGCGGCGTTGCGACCCTTCACGGGCGCGGAGGCGCCGGCGTCAAGGCCGCCGATGATCGGGTAATTCGTTCCGGGTCCGCTCCGCACATTTGCGCCGCCGGAATTGGCGGTCGCCGCGTTGCCGGATGCTGCAGGTGTCGCAGTAGCTGCGCCGGCGCCCGGCGTGGCGGTCGCCGCGCCCGGTTTGGCGGTAGCGACACCGCCGGCCGTCGGAACCGGGGCATTGGGCGTCAGGACGGGCAGGGTGCTGTCATCGCCGAGGTAGGAGGCGACCTGCGTCGATACCCAGCCCACCTGGCCATTGAAATCGACGGCCAGCCAATCGCTGGCCTCGTTGCGGCCAACGACCTTGGCGCTGCTGCCGCCGTCGATGGTGCCGAGCAACTCCGCGTCGGCGCTGGGCGCAGCGCGGACGTTGGCGGCCACCACCAGTACGTACAGGTCGCCCGTCGCGGATCCGCCGCTGGCCAGTGTGGCAGTGGCGCCGCCGGCGGGCGTGTCAGTCGCTGCAACGGTCGGGGATTCGGGCGGCAGCGTTGCCGAGGGGGCCGCGGTCGGCGGGGCCGGCGTGGTGGTCGGCAGGACGATCGCCGATGTCGGCGAAACCTGCTCGGCGATCACGGCCGTAGCGGTGCCTGCAGGCGCCGGTGCGCCAAAGACGTTCGACAACGCGTACACCAGCATGGCCAGACCCACCAGGGCCAAAACGACGATGGCGGCGATGGCGCCGAACGGTAGGCCGCTCGAAGGCGGTTTAGGACGGGATGCTGTCATTTCAATCCTCCTCGGGCAGGGCGTGTTGAGCCTGCGCCCGGGCAATGATAAACCATGCGCCCCTACGGCGCGGGCGTCGGCGTGACGACCAGGCCCGGGTCCACCGTGACGTTCGGGTCGGGCGTGGCGTTCGGGTCAAGGGTGGCGTTGGGATCAGGTGTGGCGTTTGGGTCCGGCGTCAGAAGCGGCGGGTACGGCGTCAGCTGGCAATTGATGTCCGCGGTTGCCACGGCGGCCTGTGGCGTCCCCTGCAGGGCGCCGTCGGCGCCTGCGTCCATTTCCGCCGCAAAGCGGTATTGCTCCGCCGCGAGGCAGTTGTCGCCGTAGGCCTCGAGTTCGGCGCCATAGGCGATGAGCGCTTTGTACAGCAGGCGATTGGCGTCCTTGTAATACGGCCCGATCGCATAGAGTTCGCTCAACGCGCTGACCGATCGGGCCCAGTTGAGCCCAAAGTTCCCGATCCCGGCGAGGTACATGCGGCCGTACTCGCGATAGCTGAGGGCTTCTTGGTCGAGCGGCGCAAACAAGGCCGCATAATCGAGATCCGAGATGCCGAGTTCGACCTCATCACCCTGGATGCGTTGCAGGCCGCGATTGCGCAGGGCCTGATACAGCAGCTGGTCGACCGTTCGCGGCTCGAAGTCGCGGGCCAGGGTACGCAGGCGCGCGGCCTCGTCGATCACGGCATCCCAGTTCTGCTCTTCGGCGTAGCGCTTCATGTCCGTCAGGATAGCGGCAGGGTCTTCGGCCACCGGCCGACGCGTAGGCGTGATCGTCGGCGCCGGCGCGGTGACGGCGAGGCTGGCACGCAGAAGCGCCAGCCGTTCGCTGGCGCCCGGAAAGGTCGGGTCGATCGAGACGATGTACTCGATGCGCTGCAGAGCGAACCGGTCTCGGCCAGCCGCAATGTCCTGCTCGGCCAGGCGCCATTGTGAATCGAGACCGGCGGCGAGTGTGGCCTGGGCCTGGGTCACCTGGAGTTGTTGGCCGCTACGGTAGCCGATCCAACCTGCTACAGCGAGCACAATCAGCAGTATCCCGGCGAAGATCACGGCCAGGCGCGAAGTCCACGGGCTGCCACGATCGCCGTCGGTTGGCGTTGCGGATGGTTCTTGAGACAGTGGTTCCAAGAAGTCCTCTTCCTGCCGGGTCGATTGTTCTGTCAAGCAGGGTGCTCCTTTGGCATTATAGCCCATCGATCTCGGGCATTCTGTGTCAGGACGATCACAATCGGGGTCTGAGTTCCCGTGCGGGCGTTGGGAAACCGTCGGGAAGGGGACAGGCGGCCGGGAACGGCCTGACGTAGGATCAATCGGTTTGCGATCGCATCGCGCGGCTTGCGGGGGCAGCCGGCTTGGGCGCCGTGCTCGGCGGCTTGACCGGATTAATGTGAGCGCGATATAACAGGCATGGGAAGGACCACAAGTGCACGATGCGGTTGAAGAGTCGCGGAGTTCCGCTGCGCAAACGCGAGAGCCTGTTCACACCGATCCGGGGCATCATCCTCGCCCTGGCGGTCGTGGCCGGCGGACTGATCTGGTACAAGTCGCAAGTCGATGCCGGCGATATGCTGCGGCCGTTCTCGCCGACCGGGACGCCGACGCGCAGCGCTCGATCCTACGTCGAGGAGGCCCAGGCCCGGTTCGCGGCCGGACAGTTCCTGGAAGCGGTGGCGGCCTATGATCTCGCGATCCAGGTCACGCCTGACAACATCGATTTGTGGGTGGGCAAGGCGCGGGCACAGATGTTCGGCGAGGACGCGGTCGGCGCGCTGGAGAGCGCCAACACAGCGGTTTTGATCGACGATCGAAGCGTACGGGCGCACGCGATCAAGGCCTGGGCTTTGTGGAAGAACGGCGAGGACGACGAGGCCGCCCAGGAAGCCTCGCAGGCCCTGGCCCTGGATCAGAACTACGCGCCGGCACACGCCTATTTTTCTCTCGTCCTCAATTCGCAGCTGCGCTACGATCAGGCTTTCGAGGAAGCCAGGACCGCGGTCAACCTGGATCCGCAGTTGATCGAGGCCCATTACGCGCTTGGGTTCTCGAACGAGGCGCAGGGCGCTTACGAGCAGGCGATCCCGCACTATGAGCGCGGGCTCCTGCTCAATCCGCAAGTCATCTTTCTGTATCGCCAGATCGGCCTCAACTATCGCCAGTTGGGCCTGATCGCAGCCAGCCAGGGTAACAAGGAAGGCGCAAGCCAATACTTCGGTGAGGCGATCAAGGCCTTGAACCGGGCCGTTTCGATTCGGCCGAAAAACGTCACCCCTTACCTCGACCTGGCCCGCACGTACCTGCAGATCGACCAGCTGGGCACGGCACAGCAATACCTCGATGACGCCCTCACGCTGCAGCCCGAGAACCCCGTGATCCACGGCCGGTTGGCTCTGCTGTACATGCAGCGCAAGAATTACGAGGGGGCGCTGATCTCGATGAAGCTGGCTGTGGAGGGCGGCGTGTACACTGAGACGCTCGAGAGCGGTGAAGTGGTGTCGTACAATGTCGGCGGCCTGCAACTCGATGACGGGAGCCTCGAGTTCTACTACACGTACGGCAACCTGTTGGCCTACTTTCAACAGTGTGACGAAGCCCGCTCATACCTGGTGCGCGCCCTGCAATACGCTCCGGACAACCTGACGGTACAGGGCAGCTTCGAAGTCAGCAGCGACATCTGCCGGCTGGGCGGCACGCCGACGCCGACGCCCGATGGGACGGAGCGCCCGGCGATCCCGATCTCGACGCCCGAGCCAACGAGTTCTCCCTGACAGGCGGGCCGACCCGTTTTCGCGCGACGTTCTATTCGCCGCGCCGTTGAGGCGTTGGCAGCCATGCTATACTAGGTCCCACTATTTCGTTAAGGAGCACGCACCATGCCGATGGTTGAACGGGATCGCGAGATCCGTAAGCGCCGCAACAAGCGGGCCAAGGTCAAGGCCCTCAAGGCTCGTCTGCAGACCGAGCGCGACAGCAAGACCCGCACGCGCCTGCTGACCCGTCTGAAGAAGATCAGCCCGAACTCGCCGGACGCCCAGAAGTAACCGGTTTCGAGCTGAAACGCCCGAAATGAAGCGCGGGCGCATGACCCATAGGGTCGTGCGCCCGCGCGTTTTCGTATCTAGGCCATCCAAACGCGCGCGAACACCAGTCCGACGCTGACCAGCAGCGCGTAAACGAGTTCGATCTGGCCCGAGGCCGCCAGCGCCGGGTTCAGGGCTCGGCCGCTTGTGCTCCAGACCACACGCGACCAGCGCGTCGCAAGAGGCACTGCCACCAACCCAAGCAGCACCCCGAGCGGACCGGCCCCGGTGAGCCAGGCGCCCGCGACGGCCGCGAAGGCGCCGACCTGGCAGAGCGTATATTGCCAGCGCGAGGCCGTCACGCCATAGCGCACAGCCAACGTGCGTTTGCCGGCCTTGCGGTCGGTCTCCACGTCGCGCAGGTTGTTGACCACGATGATGTTGACACACAGCAGGCCCAGCCCGACCGCGATCCACCAGACCAACGGCGTCGGCGACCCGGCCTGCACGAAAAACGTGCCCGCGACCGCGACCAGACCGAAGAAAATGAACACGAACACGTCGCCCAGGCCGTTGTAGCCCAGCGGAAAAGGCCCGCCGGTGTAGGCCACGCCCGCCGCGATCGAGGCCAGGCCGATGATCACGATCGGCCAACCGCCCACCCAGGTCAGATAGACCCCGCAGACCGTGGCCAGGCCGAACGCCACGATCGTGGCCGTCAGCATCTGGCCGGGCGTCACCCAACCCGAGCTGGTGGCGCGGGTCGGGCCGACACGCTCGGCGGTGTCGGCGCCCTTCTTGAAGTCGAAGACGTCGTTGGCGAAGTTGGTGCCGATCTGGATCAACAGTGCGCCTAAAAGCGCCGCCAGCGCCGGCAACAGCTGAAAGCTCCCGGCGAAGAAGGCCAGCGCGCTGCCTGCGATCACCGGCGCCGCAGCCGCCGGCAGCGTGCGCGGGCGGCTCGCAAGCCACCAGATCCGCCAGAACGTGGGTCGTGGAGTGGGGTTGAAGGTCACGGGCCAAATTGTAGCCCTCTTCATCTCGAGGAGGTTTGGCGAGAATCCAAGGCGTCGTGGGGCCGGTGCTTTGTTCCGGCCCCACGACGCCTTGGATTCGCCTGGAGGAATTCGTGACGAGTTCAGGGCGCCTGCAACGCCGCGTACGTGAACGGCACGCTGAAATCCTGGCACCAGATGACGACCGCCGCAGCCTTGCTCAAGTCGGTGCCGGCCGGTATCGCGAAAGTCAGGTCGCCTTCCGTGGCGGTGAGGGTGCCGAGGTCGATGGCGTCGGGCAGGGTCGTCGCCATCTTGTCCGGCAGTGCCTGTGACGTGAGCACGACATGCAGATCCGGCCCGTCTTCGACGCGGAAGCCCGTGAGCTCCAGGTGATAGCCGTCGGCCTCGGACCCGACGATCGCGGCGGTGCCGGCGCCCTTGTGCTGCAAAGCCATAAATGTCCCGGTGCTCATGGTCATCATCCCGGGCATGGCCCCCATCGCGGTCTGGGTCTCCTCTGCGTGCATGGTCTCCATAGCCGCCTCGGTCTCCGTCGCGTGCATCGTGTCCATCGCCTGCATCGCGGTCTGGGTCTCTTCGGCATGCATGGTGTCCATGGCCTCCATCGCCGTCTTGGTCTCGGCGGCGTGCATGGACTCCATGGCGGTCTGGGTGGCCTGGGTGTTGACCATCGGAGCGCAGGCAGCCAGCGCAAGCGTCAGGATCATGGTGAATTGAGCAGTGTGCAGGGGTTTCATATCGAGGTCTCCTTGTGTGATCTGATTTACAGCCTAGGCGCCACTCCTTTCCGTAGCCTTGCCGGCCCCTTACGGGTTTCTGACGCACGCTAGCGATTTCCGGACATATGCGGCAACATGCGGCCATATGCGGCCATTTCCGATATCGTGCCTGGCGCCTGGCCTTCCTTAGCCCGCACTCAGGCACTTCTGAACCTGATCTGAACGGTTGGCCACTAAACTGGCCCAAGTACGAAAGAATAGGGTTCAAGTGAGATGACCGATGGATGACAAGACCAAACGCGCCCGACAGCTCAAGCGCCGCGAGGCCGCGATCGACACCGTCAAGGCGGTTGTGACGACCGCGTCGGTGGCCGCGGCGGTTAGCGGTTGGGCGCTCATCAGTATGATGGAGTCGACGGCGACCGCTGCGGTGCCGCCGACCGCAGAACAGTCCGCCGCGGTCGACCTGACGCTGGTCGGGTCGCCAACGCCGATCCCGACGACGACGACGCCGCCGACGGCTGAGGCCAGCGGGTCGATCGCAGGCCCCGGTGCCACGACCCCGGCCACCGCCACCGCTGCGGCCACGCCGGCACCGGCGGCCACGCAGGCTCCGGCGCAAGTCCTGCCGCAACCGGGTCTGCGTCAGCCGCCGGGCTTTGGCGGCGGGCTCTTCGAGCCGCGCACCCGGACGTCGAGGTGACGATATGCACACACTTCAATTTCGCGCCATGGGTTGCCAGATGCTGGCCATGATCGACACCGAATCGCCCGAGGCCGTCGAGGCCCTGACCCGAGCCCCGGGCTGGTTCGAGGCCTGGGAGGCGAGCCTGAGCCGCTTCCGGGCCGATAGCGAACTCATGCGCCTGAATGGCGCGCCGGGGACCCCGTTCGCGGCCAGCGACGTGCTCTGGGAAGTGCTCTCTGTGGCGCTGGTGGCCGAGGCCGAGAGCGAGGGCCTCGTAACGCCGCTTGTGCTCGACTCACTCGAAGCAGCCGGTTATGCTCTGTCTTTCGAATGGCTCAAGGACAAGGCGCAACCCGTCGGGGCCTTACGCCCGCAGGTCACGGCCCAGCAACGCGCGTTGACGCTCTCGGAGGTGCTGCGCTTCGATCCGGAACATCAGACAATCACGCTCAGCCGTGGCGCGCGCCTCGATCTCGGCGGCGTGGCCAAGGGGTGGGCGGCCGAAGAAGCCGCCCGTCGCCTGAGCGCGTTCGGCCCGGCACTGGTCGACGCCGGCGGCGACATCGCCGTGAGCGGCCCGCGCGCCGACGGCTCGGCCTGGACGATCGCGGTCGCCGACCCACAGCTCGAGGGCGGGGACCTCGGTCGCATCGAGGTCGAACGCGGCGGTGTGGCGACGTCGGGCCGCGACTATCGGCGATGGCAGGTCGACGGCCAGTGGCGCCACCACCTGATCGATCCGCGCACCGGCGAGCCGTCGCTCACCGACGTGCTCAGCGCCACCGTGATCGCGCCGACGTTGCGCCAGGCCGAGACCGCGGCCAAGACGATCTTCCTGCTCGGCAGCCACGACGCCTGGTCGTGGCTTGCGGATCGACCCGACCTGCGCGCGCTTCTTGTGGTCGAGGACGGGCGCATGCTGACCGCGCCCAACGCGGGCTGGCTCAAGGTGACGTGATGGGATCCTCGGGCTCCACCTCGCGTCAACCCGACGTCCGCCAGGGTGGCTGGCGTGAGGCCTTTGAAGATGCCGCGCTCTTCCTGGCACCGTACGCGGTCATGATCAGCGGCATCGTGTTCACCGTGCTGGCGGCCGTGGCCGTGTTCGTGGTGCGGCCCAACACCGCGCAGGATCTTTGGGTCAGCCTGACCGGTGAAGCGCCGAAGGTGTTCTGGTACCTCTCCCGCGCTTCCAGCCTGATCGGTTTCGCGTTGCTCACCGCTTCGATGCTGCTCGGTCTCGGGATCACGAACAAGGCGACGCGGGCGTGGCCGGGCGGCCCCACCTATATGGCTCTGCACGAGCACACGGCCCTGCTGGGCCTGGTCTTCGCGCTCCTGCATGCCGCGGCGCTGCTCGGCGATCGCTATATCGGCTACAGCGTGTGGCAACTGGTGCTGCCCTTCGCCAGCGGCGACTATCGGCCGTTCTGGGTCGGGCTGGGTCAGGTATCGCTCTGGCTTCTGGTCCCGGTGACGCTGAGTTACTACGTCCGCAACGCCATCGGCCGCCGCACCTGGCGTCTGCTCCACTACCTCAACTTCGGGATCTTCGTCCTTGCGCTCACGCACGGACTGTTCAGCGGCACCGACACGATCTGGATCCCCCTGCGCCTGGCGTATTGGGGCGCCTTCATCGCGGTGTTGGGCCTGACGCTGTATCGGATCCTGACGACGGTGGTTCAGCGGCTCTGGCCGGTCACACATTGAACGCGACGCACCGCGGAACACAACGGCCCGACGGAAAACCGCCGGGCCGTTTCTGTTCCAGGAAGTGCGCGCTTCAGCCGATGGGCAGGCGGATCGTGAACGTGGTGCCGACGCCGGGCGTGCTGGCGACCGTGATCCGCCCGCGATGGGCCTCGACCAGCCCGCGGGCGATGGCCAGCCCCAGCCCGGCACCGCCTGTGGCGCGCGGCCGGGCGGGTTCGCCGCGGAAGAACCGGTCGAAGACCCGGGGCAGATCCTCGGGCGCGATCCCGTTGCCGGTGTCGGTGACTTCGATCACGAGGTCGCCACCGCTGCGGCGCGCCTCGAGGCTCACGCGGCCACCGGCCGGTGTGTGCTCGATGGCGTTGCCGAGCAGGTTATTGAGCACGCGGCCGATGCGGCGCACGTCGAGCGACACGACCCCGGCCGCATGGCAGGCGGCGCTCAACGCCACGCCGCGGCTGCGGGCCAGTGGCGTGAACGCTTCGAGCGTGTCCGACACCAGGTCGCCGACGTCCGACGGCGTGATCTCGAGGCTCAGACCGCCGGCGTCGAGTTGCGCCATCTGAAACAGGTCGTCGATCAGGTCGGTGAGCGCTTCGACGTCGCGTTTGGCTGTGGCCAGGTAGCGTTGGGTCGTCTCGGGATCGTCGACCATGCCGTCGGCGAGGGCCTCGACGATGACGCGCACCGACGCCAGCGGGGTCTGCAGGTCGTGGCTGACCCAGGCGATCAGGTCGCGCCGGAGCAGGTCGAGCTCGCGTTGTTTTCGGTCCGCCGCCTGCAGCTGTCCGGCCATGTCGTTGAACGTGCGGCCCAACATCGCGACCTCGTCGCGTCCGACCACGGGAACGCGCGTGTCGAGTTTGCCCTGGGCCAGCGCCCGCGCGGCCTCGCTCAGCCCGCCGATGCGCCCCGTGATCGCCTCGGCGAAGAAGAACCCGAGCGCCATCGCGATGCCGCCCGCGAAGACCAGCAGCACAGTGGCCAATTGCAGGTCGTGTTCGCTGGCGAACATCAAGCGCGCCGTCAACCAGACGTTGAAGAAGGTGAGGGCGCTCGAGAGCGCGCAGGTGCCGAAGATGGCCCAGCGCAGCCCCGGCGCCTGTTGCAGCCACCCAAAGCGGTAAGCCGCGTACCCGGCCAGGCCCGAGGCCAGGGCTGTGATGGACAGGAACGCCGTCATCAGCGCCAAGTCCCCCATCGGCGGATGCATGCTGAGCCAGAAGAAGCCCAGGCACACGACGATGGTGACAAAGACGCCGGCGACGAAACGCGCGGTCAGGGGCCAGGTCCGGCCAAATCGGCGAGACAGAGTGGTCATGGTGCGGCCTCGAATTTGTAGCCCACGCCCCAGACCGTGAGGATGAAACGCGGCTGCGAGGGGTCGGCCTCGATCTTCTCGCGCAGACGACGGACGTGCACGGTCACTGTGCCCGGGTCGACGTACTCGCTCACGCCCCACACCCGGTCGAGCAATTGATCGCGAGAGAAGACCTGGCGCGGGTGGCGCGCCAGCATCAACAAGAGGTCGAACTCCTTCGCCGTCAGGCTGCGCGGCGTGCCGTCGACCAGAACCGTGTGCGTGGTCGGCTCGATGCGGATGCCGTCGAACTCGAGCGCGGGCTCCTCGCCCACGGCCCCCGCCGCCATGGTGGGCCGGGTGCGGCGCAGGACGGCGCGCACGCGGCTGGTCAGTTCCTGCGGGCTGAACGGTTTGACGACGTAGTCGTCGGCGCCCATCTCGAGCCCGGCGATGCGGTCGCTCTCGGCGCGCCGGGCGGTGACCATGATGATCGGCGTGTCGCCGCGGCTGCGCAGCCACTCGGTCACCTGATAGCCGTCGACCTTGGGGATCATCAGGTCGAGCACCACCAGGCTGACGGGCCCGGCCTGCAACGCGTCAAGCGCGGCCTGGCCGTCCGAGACGACCACGACCTCGAAGTTCGCCCGGCGCAAATAGAGCGCGATCACCTCGCGCAGGCTGGGTTCATCCTCGACCACCAGGATCTTGCCTTCAGACATGGGTCGCTTGGCCTCGTGTGGAATGCCAACGTCTTCTCGCGGGATCAAGCCCAGGTTTGCCATGGGCCGATCGTGCCAGGCAAAGATTGTACTGTGCTTACGGCGCCGTGCTCCGGTTAAGGGTTTCGTAAGCGCCGGGCCACGTCGGCGTAAGGGACGACGGTCACCATGGTCGGCATGCTCCAGCCGCGTCGTTCTCCAGTCTCTTGGCGCCGGCCCGCGTTCGGGCTCATCGCAGTGGCGCTGATCGCCGCCTGTGCGCCGGCGACTTTCGACACCGCCGCCACCCCGCCGGCCGCGACGATAGAATTCCCCGTGCTCGACCCGGCGCCCGAGCTCACCGGCGAGACGTGGCTCAACACGTCGTCGCCGTTGCGCCTGACCGACCTGCGCGGCAAAGTGGTGTTGCTGGAGATGTGGACGTTTGGGTGCGTGAACTGCCGAAACACGCTGCCGACCGTCAAGGACTGGCACGCCCGCTACGCGACCGAGGGTCTGATGGTGATCGGCAATCACTATCCCGAATTCGAGTACGAAGCCGATCTCGATAACCTGCGCCAGGCGGTCGTCGACCTCGGCATCTCATACCCGGTGCTGCAGGACAATGCGGGCGACAACTTCTTCGCCTACCGCAGTCGCTACTGGCCGACGCTGTACCTGATCGACAAACAGGGTCGCCTGCGCTACACGCACATCGGCGAGGGCGCCTACACCGAGACCGAACAGGCCATCCGGGCGTTGTTGGCTGAACCTGCCGAATAGGAAAAGGACGCGAACCCCATGAAGATCCGATCCTCCGAGATCACGCCTGAACACACCTATCTCGCGCGCCCGAATCGACGCGCCTTTCTCAAGCTCGCCCTGGCGACGGCGGGCGGTGCCGGGTTGGTCGCGTGCGCGCCGCAGGCCGTGGCGCCCACCCTGGCCGGGCCGTCGCCGGTTTCCGCCGGTCAGACCGACGAACTGGGCGATCCCGTCAACCGCTTCGAGGACATCGTCAACTACAACAACTACTACGAGTTCACGACCGACAAGGCCGCCGTGGCCGCGCTGGCGGCCAAATTTACGACCGACCCGTGGACGGTCGAGGTCGGCGGGTTGGTGAACAAGCCCACGACCTTCGGTCTCGAAGACATCCGCAAGTCGTTCACGGCCGAAGAGCGCATCTATCGTCTGCGCTGCGTCGAGGCCTGGAGCATGGTCATCCCGTGGAACGGGTTCTCGCTTTCCGAGATCCTCAACCAGGTCGAGCCGACGTCGGACGCGCGCTACGTGAAGTTCACGACCGTGTCGCGGCCCGATGAGATGCCCGGGCTGAGCAACCCGCTGTATCCCTGGCCCTACACCGAGGGTCTGCGTCTGGATGAGGCCATGCACCCGCTGACCACAGTCGCCACCGGGCTGTACGGCAAGGATCTGCTCCCGCAAAGCGGCGCGCCGATCCGGCTGGTGGTGCCGTGGAAATACGGGTTCAAGAGCATCAAGTCGATCGTTAAGATCGAGCTGGTGGCCGAACAACCGCCGACGCTGTGGAACACGGTCGGCTCCAACGAGTACGGCTTCTACTCCAACGTCAACCCCGAGGTCGATCACCCGCGTTGGTCGCAGGCTTCCGAGCGCCGCATTGGCGAGCTCAGCCGCCGCGAGACGCTCAAGTTCAACGGCTATGGGACCGACGTCACCGCGCTCTACGAGGGCATGGACCTCCGGGCGAACTACTGATGACGGCGCCGAGCCTCGAACGCGACGTCGCAATCGAGCGCGGGCAGAACGCGCGGCCCCGCCGCCCGGACCGCAAGCGCCGGCTCGAGCTCGGCGTGCACCTTGGCGCGCTTGTGCCGCTCGTGTGGTTCGCGACCGATCTCGCGCTCGACCGCGTGAGCCCGGACCTGATCCGCGAGGTTACCCTGCGCACCGGTCTGTCGGCCCTGATCTTCCTGCTGCTGACGCTGGCCGTCACGCCAATCGTCACGCTGACGGGCTGGTCGGCGCTGAACCCCTTGCGACGTTGGTTCGGCATCTACGCCTTCGCCTATGCCGCGCTCCATCTCTTCATCTTCGTGGCCATCGACTACGGCTTCAACGGTCGGTTGCTGGCCGGCGCGGTATTGATGAAGCCCTACGCTCTGGCCGGCCTGGCGGCGCTGATGATCATGTTGCCGCTGGTCGCCACGTCGACCGATGCCATGCAGAGGCGCCTGCGGCGCAACTGGAAACGCCTGCACCGCGCCGCCTACGTCGCCGGCGCGCTCGCGATCGTGCACTACGTCTGGCTGGTCAAGGTCGGCGTGATCGACCCGTGGTGGTACGCCGCGCTCCTGGTGCTGCTCTTCACGCTGCGCCTGGGGCCGGTGCGGCGCTGGATCTCGCAGCTGCGTCGACGCTGAACGCAAACGGCGCGCCCGGACCCGGGCGCGCCGTTTGATTTGTGCTGCACCGCTTGGTCAGCGCGCAACCTCCCAGGCCAGGTGCGCGATCTCGGGCGCGATCAACTTCTCCCAGGCGACCAGGACGGCGTTGGGCGACCCCGGCGTCGACACCACGACACGGCCGCGGTACGTGCCCGCCGACGCCCGTGAAAGCATCGCCGCCGCGCCGACCTCTTGAAAGCTGAGCATCCGGAACAACTCGCCGAAGCCGGGCATGAGCTTGGCGTACTTGCGATTGAGCACGTCGAAGGTGGTGTCGCGCGGCGCGATGCCGGTTCCGCCGTTGAACAGGATCACGCGCGCCCCGGCGTCTACGGCCTGATCGAGCACGGCCTCGACCTGATCGGGCTCATCCTTGATGATGGCGTAGAAGACCACGGTGTGCCCGGCCGCCACGATCGCGGGTTTGAGGTACAGGCCGTTGGTGTCGGTTTCGGGGGTCCGCGTGTCGCTGACGGTGACGATGCCCACCGGCACCGGACCGCGCTCGGCTGCGATGGCTTTGTGTTGTTCGGTGCTTTGAGATGTCATAGTGTGATGATGCCACAAAAGAGCGCCCGCGGGGGTCTTACTCAGGGCAATCGCATCTAAACCAAACAAGGCATGTTTTGCCGCGGATTGCGCGGATGACGCGGATTGTGGAAACACGCTCCCCATCTGCGTAGTCCGCGCAATCCGCGGCTAAAAAGTCGAAGCCAATTTAGGTGCGATTGCCATGGGGTCTTACTCCGAAACGGCCTGGGCCAGGTCGCGCAGGGTGGCGACGGTGCGCGACCGATCGCCGCGTTGCAGGGTCCACCGATCCGCTTCGGCGGTCACCACGATCTCGGCCTGTTCGGCGCGCGCGACGAGGTTGCAGCCGGCGCGTTCGAGGGCGCGAGCGGCCCAAAGCGCGGCCGGGCCGCTTCCGGCGACGATGGCCGTAGGCCCGGCGGGCTGACGGAGCTTGAAGGCGCCCAGTTCGGGGTCGAAACGTACGTCCGGGCTGCGGAAGACGGTGTCGAAGGCGCCGGCCAACGCCAGGTCCTCCGGCGCGCCCGAGCGCAGCTTGCGGTCGTCGGTGACCAGCCAGACCGTGTCGGCGGTCCGCAGCGCGAGCTCGAGGTCGTGGGTCGAGAGCAGGACAGCCAGGCCGGTCTCACGCGCCAGCCGGCGCAGCAGCGCCGTGATCTCCACCCGCCGCTGCACATCGAGGAAGGCCGTCGGTTCGTCGAGCAACATCAGGCGCGGTTGCTGGGCCAACGCGCGCGCGATCATCACCCGCTGTCGTTCGCCGTCGCTGAGCGCGTTCACCTGGCGTTCGGCCAGGGCGCTCGAGCCCGTGGCCTGTAGCGCCCAGGCGACGATGGCGTGATCGGCGTCGCTCAACCGGCCGCTCCAATCGGTGTGCGGATGGCGTCCCAGAGCGACCAGTTCGGCTGCCGTGAGCAGACCGGGCGCGACGGCCTCGGTCAGCACGACGCTCAGACGCCGGGCCAGCTCGCGAGCCGAATACGTCTCGAGGTTGGCGCCGTCGAGTTCGATCACGCCGCCCAGCGCTGGCTGCGTGCGGCTCAAGGTGCGCAGGAGCGTCGACTTGCCGGCCCCGTTCGGCCCCAACAAACACGCGAACTCACCTGGTTGCAGGATCAGGTCGAGGCGGTCGAGGACGGTACCGGTGCCGCCCTTCGCAGCCGGATAGCCGATGTTGAGTTGGTGGGTCTGCAGGATCGCGGTCACGGGCCCATTATGCCCGGAACCGTCGGCCGTGTATGGTGACGATCGGCGAACGATGCGGGACGAAGGTCAGATGCCCGCCGGGTGACCGCCGGTCAGCCGGCGACGAGACGGGCAAGCGCCTGGATCAGGCCGGGCAACGTGGGTGGGCTGGCGAGTTCGGCCAGTTCGAAGCCGTAGGTCTCGGCCGAACTGGCGGTGTCGATGCCGATGCACACCACGCCCTGAGCGGCGAGCACCGCCGCTGCTTCCGGCGGCAGCCGGTCGAGCAGGGCGCTCAGGCCGTGTGGGGCGGTCCGCCCGATCAGGGCCAGGGCGTCGAGGCCCTGCATCAACGCGTTGACCGTCGCGGCGCTGAAGAGGGGTGGGCGGATGTCGGGCACCTGGTCGATGTGCGCGGCGCTCAGGTCTTCGAACGGATCGTTGCGACTGCCGCCGAGCACAAGCACTCGGGCACGCGAGGGCAGCGCGCCCACCGTTCGGGCGTCGAGCCCCCAGGAGTCGAGCGCGGCATGCGTGCGCCGATTGCGCGCGATCGCCAGGACGTTCGAGAGGTCGCGCGAGGTCAGACCCAGTCGCAGCGCGGCGGTGCGGGCTTCCTGAACGACCGTGGCGCCGTCGAAGACGATGGCGGCATAGTCCGTGCGGTGTTCGAGCCCCAGCCGCAGCGCCGACTCGTCGAGCAACGGGGGCGGCGAGACCGGCAGCGCCAGCGGGATCGCGCCAAAGAGCACGAGCTGTTGGGCCAGTTCATCGGCTTGAGTGCCGGTATGGGTGTAGGCGATTCGCTTGCCGCTGAGCGTGTCGGACATAGCCTGTATTGTAGTGGAGGTCGCCCGCAACGAAAAAGGCCCGCGGGTGCGGGCCTTTCAAAGGGCTGTCGAGTCAGCGCGGGCGGCTCAGAGCACGTCCTTGAGCGACTTGCCCTCGCCCTTCAGCGCCGCGGACAGACCTTTGCGGTCGATCGTGCGGATGGCGCGGGCGGAGAGCTTGAGCTTGACGAACTTGCCGAGCTCCGGAACCCAGACCTTCTTCGACTGCAGGTTGGGCTCGAACGTGCGAGCGGTGTGGCGCTTCGAGAACGAAACGTTCTTGCCAGTGCGAACTTTTTTGCCGGTCAGGTCACAAACGCGGGACATGTACGTACTCCCAATGCTACGGTGTCGATTTTCTGGCGCCGTCCAATGGGCGCGAAGGGGGATTATACCAGGGTCGGGCTGGAGTTGGAAGGGCGGAAAACGGAGGAGCGACGGGCGAGGAGCGATGGAAGAACAGCGAAGCGAGCTGAGATTGCTCCTCGCCCGTCGATTTCGCGCTATTTCCCACCAAACGTCTGCCGCACCCACTCGAGGGCCTTGTCGAGGGGCATCGGCTGCGGCGCCGGGACGTTGCTGGCCAGACAGGCTTCGAGCCGGGCCTGAAGGGCTGCGGCGTCGATCGAACCGGCAGCGCCGATCACGACCAGCTGCGTACGCGGCGCGGCATCGCCCCAGGCCTCGCCCACGGTCAGGCGGACCCGCTTGCCGACCACGTGCAGCAGCCCGCGCCGCTGCGGCGAGTCCTGGAAATACAGCACGCCTTTGGCCCGAAAGATGTCGGTCGGCAGGGTCTTGATCGCGTCGCGCAGCGCCTTGAAGTCGAGCGGCCGGTCGTCGACGAAGCTCCACGTGTCGAAGACCAGGGCATGGTCGGCGTGCGCATGTTCGCCACTCGCCGCGTCCGTGTCGTGCCGCTCATGGACGTGCACATCGCGCTCGGCCCGCTCGGTGAGGTGCTCGGGCGCAAACAGGCCGACGCCCAGCACCAGGGCAAGCGGCACCTCGGCGTGCACGGCCGGCAGGATGCGCGCCCGCGGCGAGATCTCGCGCACCCAGGCCTCGGCCGTCGCGCGCGTCTCGGGCGTGCACAGATCGAGCTTGTTGAGCACGACGATGTCGGCGACCGCGACCTGATCTTGAGCGAGCAGAGCGTTCGGGCCCGTGTAGCCCGGCGCCTGCTCGGCGTCGACCACGGTCAGGATGCTGTCGACGAACAGGTGCTGGCGCAGCTCGGGCAGCATGAAGGTCAGGGCCACCGACTCGGGGTCCGACACACCGCTGGCCTCGATCACGATGTACTCCGGGCGCTCGGGGCGCGCGATCACGCCAAGCACGGCCTGCAGCAGGTCGTCGCGGATCGTGCAACAGATGCAGCCGTTGGCCAGGCTGATCGTCTCGCCTTCGACGCCGACGACGAGTTGCGTGTCGATGTTGACCGCGCCAAAGTCGTTGACCAGCACGGCCACGCGCAGGCCGTGGTCCGCGCTCAGGATGCGATTGAGCAGCGTGGTCTTGCCCGAGCCGAGAAAGCCGGTGAGCAGGGTGACGGGGATCGGGGATGCGTTCACGACGCCTCTTCGTGGCCGCGCGGTCGGCGGAGCTGATGCACGCCCCAGGCTACGGCAAAGCTCAGCGTGCACAGCAACACGATCGCGGCGCCCGATGAGACCGAGAAGTAATAGGAGATGTACAGACCCACCACGCCGGACCCGACCGCGATCGCGGCCGCGATCGGCACCATGCGCGACAGCCGGTTTGTAAGCAGCGCGGCCGCGGCCGCCGGCGTGATCAGCAGCGCGCTGGTCATCACCACGCCGACGACCTGGATTCCCGTGATCACGGTCAGGGCCAGCAGGATCAGCAGACCGTAACGGACGAGGTCGGTGCGCAGCCCGATCACCTCGCTGTGGACGGGGTCGTAAGACGTCAGTTCGAGCTCTTTGTTGAAGAGCCAGAGCGCGGCCAGGATCAGCACGCACACGCCTGCGATCAGCGCCAGGTCACCGGCGGTCACGCCCAGGATGTTGCCGAACAGGATGTGTGTGAAGTCGCGAAACGACTGCACGGTGCTCATCAGCAGGATGCCGAGCGCGAACATGCCCGTGAACATGATCCCGATCGCCGTGTCTTCGCGCACCTCGCCGCGTCGCGAGAACCAGCCGATGCCCAGCGCCGTCAGTAGTCCGGCCACCAGCGCGCCCAGCAGCAGGTTCACCTTCAACAGGTACGCGCCGACCACCCCCGGCAGGATCGTGTGCGCCAGCGCGTCGCCGATGAAGGCCATCCGGCGCAGGACCACGTACACGCCGATCGAGGCGCAGGCCACACCGACCAGGGCCGCGGCGAGCAGCCCGAAGCGCATGAAGTCGTAGCGCAGCGGATCGAGGAGCAGGTTCATGCCGGCTCCTCGCTGCAATCGGCCTCGTCTCCGGGCAGGGCGGCGCCGACGGCCAGGCCGACGAACGCGCCCGGCGGCGGCGCGACCACACGCCCTTCGCACAGGTAGAGCGCGCCGTCGAAGTCGGCTTCGAGCCGGCCAAGGTCGTGGGTAGCCATCAGCACCGTGCGGCCCAATGCGCGCACGGCCTCGAGCACTTCGGCGATCACCTGGCGGGTCGCCGCGTCGACCGCGTTGAGCGGCTCATCGAGCAGGAGCAGGTCGGCCTGTTGGGCCAGGGCCCGGGCGAGCAGCGCGCGCTGCTGCTGGCCGCCGGAGAGATCGCCGATCTGGCGTTGAGCCAGATCGGCGATGCGCAGCACGTCGAGCGCCTCGGCCACTGCCGCGAAGTCGGCGCGGCCGGGGCGCGCGAGCCAGCCGAGGTGCACGTAGCGCCCGGCCATCACCAGCCGTTCGACCGAGACCGGGAAGCGCCAATCGACCTCGGCGCGTTGAGGCAGATAAGCGACGCGATGGCGGCAGCGGTTCGACCCGTGGCCGAAGACCTCGATCTGGCCGTCGTACGGGATCAGGCCTGCGACCGCCTTGAGCACCGTGCTTTTCCCGGCCCCGTTCGGCCCGACCAGCGCAACGCGCGCGCCGGCCGGTACGTTGAGCGTGACGCCGCGGACGGCCGGGGTCGGGCTACCGCGGTAGCCGGCGCGGCGAATCGTCGCCGCCACCGCCGGGGCGTCCGGTACGGCTTCGGCGTGCCGATGAGGCGAGTACGAAAAGGACATAGGCCTCACTTGAGCGCGGCCACGATGGTGTCGATGTTGGCGCGGATCATGGCCGTGTACGTGTCGGCCGGTCCCCCGGCTGCGCTGAGGGCATCAGTGTACAACGCGCCGCCGATCTTGACACCGGTCTCACGCGAGAGGGCCTCGGCCACATCGGTGCTGACCACGTTCTCGGTGAAGATCACGCCCACGCCTTCGGCGCGCACACGATCGGCGAGTTGCGCCAGTTGTTGCGCCGAAGGCTCGGCGGCCTCGGTCGAAAGCGTGCCAAGCACGTCACCGACCAGCGTGAAGCCGTAGGCGTCGCAAAAGTAGCCGAGCGCATCGTGATTGGTGACGATCCGGCGCCGGTCCGCAGGCACAGTCGCGGCCTGCGCGACGATGTATGCGTCGAGGTCGGCCAACGTCTCGAGATAGGCCTCGGCGTTGCCGCGATAGGTCGCGGCGTTGGCCGGGTCAACGGCGCTCAACCCAGACTCGATGTTGCGTACCATTTGCATGGCGTTCTTGACGGCGTGCCAGATATGCGGGTCGAAGGAGTCGTGAGCGTGGCCGGCCTCGCCCGTCGCTGCTTCCTCGTGCGTATCGCCGGCGCGCAGGGCGACTCCGCTTGCGGCGACGACGCGCGCGGCCTTCGACCCTGAGGCCGTCACGAGGTCGTCGAGCCAGCTCTCGAACTCGACGCCGTTCTCGATGATCACCTGAGCCTCGGCCAGCGCAGCGCTGTCAGTCGGCGACGGCTCATAGGTGTGCGCGTCGCTGTCCGGCCCGACCAACACCGTCAATGCGATCGCATCGCCGCCGACGTTTTTGACCAGGTCACCGAGCACGCTGAAGGTCGTGACGACGCGTAACCGGCCGCCGGACGCCTGGGGCGGGGTGGTGGCGCCGGCCGGCGCGCAGGCGGCGACGAGCAAGGCGCCCGCGATCAGGGGCGACAAAAAACGAGACCACATGGATTGTGCCTTTCGTGAAATGCGAGGTTGAAGCGGCTCGGGTTGCCCCGGGTCTGGCGCGTCGGTCTGGAGGTCAAGCCTGGCAGACCGGGCAAAGCCCGAAGAGCTGAAGCCAGTGTTCGCGGATGATGAAACCGGTACGACGCTGCAGGCCGGCGATTAACTCCTCGAGATCATCGCCCACGAAGCGCAACGCCTTGCCGCACCGTTCGCAGAGCAGCACGTGTTCGTGGCCCTGCGCCGCGCGCAGGTAAGCGTGACAACCGCCGGGTTGGTGCACGCGCTCGATCAGTCGCAGCGATTCCAACTTCTCCAACGTGCGGTAGACGGTCACCAACCCGATCGCCGGGTAGTGCCGACGCGCGCGCGTGTACACCTCGGCCGGATCGAGCGCCCGATCGGCCTCGGCCAGGATCTCGACCACCGCGCGCCGTGGGGCCGTTACCCTGCCGCCCTCCGCCTGCAATTGTGTGAGCCAGGTCTCGCTGAGAGTCATACGCCGTCCTTAGTGAAACTTGATTTCAGTAGTGTACCGCTAGTGAAAACGATTGTCAATACAGGAGCGGACGGACGAAGGAACCTGGAGCACGGGCAAAGCCGCCTGGACACCATCGAGCAACGGATTGGCAAGGCCTACAGCCCGCCAGTCGCACTCCGCCGGCCACCGTTGCTCGCCGTAAATTCGACCCAAATAGGCGAGCCGGGCAGCGAAATACAGCCGCGCTTTATGGATCGTTCCGGGCGTCAAACATACGATGGCACTTGGTTATGACGAAGCGAAACATGGCGTTGATCTGCCCCGTCTGCGGGCATCCGTTGGAGGAAGGCCACGTCGTCTGTCAGGGCTGTGGCGCGAACCTTGCATTAGCGGTGGCTGTGTCACAGCAACGCTCGCTGCGGCGTGGGATGACGGCTCTGTTGACCCAGTCGCCGACCCATGTCGAGCAACTGGTGCCGCGCCTCGGCGACTATCTGATCGCCAACGGCTACGTCACGCAAGCCGATCTCGAAGCCGCGCTCATCCGCAAGAGCGAGCGGCCCGAGGCCTTGCTGGGCCAGATCCTGGTCGAGATGGGCGTGATCCGGCGCGAGACGCTCGATCAGGTGATCGCGCATCAGATCCTCGAGTTGCAGCTGGCACTGCTGGAATCCAATCGCACGCTCGAAGCGCGCGTGCAGGAACGGACGGCTGAGCTCGAATCCGCTCTGATCAAGCTGGCCGACATCAACAAGCTCAAGTCGAACATCATCGCCAACATCTCGCACGAGCTCCGCACTCCGCTGACGCATGTCAAGGGCTATAGCGCGCTGCTGGCCGAGGGCGATCTCGGGCCGTTGACGGGTGAGCAGCACGAGGCCTTCGGCGCGATCCTGCGCGCGGTGACGCGGCTCGAGAGCCTGATCAACGACCTGATCACCTACGCCAGTGCGTCCCGCGGCGAGATCACGATCAACCCCGATCCGGTGCCGACCAAGGCTCTGATCGATCAAGTGCGCGAACAATTCGACTTGCCGACACGGGCCAAGGGAATCGAGCTGGTGTGCACGCTGGTGCCCGGCGCCGAGATGGTGCAGGCGGATTCGGAGAAGCTGCTCTGGGTGCTGCTGCAGCTGGTCGACAACGCAATGAAGTTCACGCCCAGCGGCGGTCGGATCGATGTGTTGGCGGCTCCGACCGGCAGCCGCGTGCTGTTCCGAGTGGCGGACACCGGCATCGGCATCGCGGCCGAACAGATCCCGCTGGTGTTCGAGGAGTTCCGGCAACTCGACGGTTCGTCGACGCGCCGTTACGGCGGCACCGGCCTCGGCCTGGCGCTGGCCCATCGCATCATCGAGGCCCATGGCGCCCACTTCCGCGTCGAAAGCGAAGTCGGACGGGGCAGCGCGTTCGAGTTCACGCTTTACAAGGATGCCGGGCGCTGACGCGCCTTAGAACACCATGCGCAGGATCCTGATCATCGACAGCGACGCGACCTTTGCGAATTACCTGGCGCGTGCGCTCGGCAAGGCCGGTTACCACGCCAGCGTCGCGACCACCGGGCGCGAGGGCCTGGCCGAAGCGACGCAGACACCGCCCGATCTGGTCGTGCTGACGCCCGAGCTCAGCGACGTCAACGGCCTCAACGTCGCGCGACGGTTGCGCGTCGACGGCCGCACCCGCGGCGTGCGCGTCTTCATGGTGTCGGCCCGCACGCACCCGCACGACATCCTCAACGGCGCGCTGGCGGGCGCCGACGCGTACTTCTCGCGCTACCCCGGCGTCGAGACCGAGATCGTGACCAAGATCAGCGCGATCCTGGCGCCGACCGGCGATCTGGCCGCAGGCGGGAACGGCCTGGTGGCGGTTGTCGGCGCCGCGGGCGGCGTGGGCGTGAGTTCGCTGACGCTCAACCTGGCCCATGTGCTCGGCGCGCAGACGCGGACGCTGGCCGCCGATCTCTCGGGTGCGGTCGACACGCTCGCCGATCGCATCGGTCTCGAGCCGAAATCGACCAGCTGGCCCGACAGCCTCGGCGCGGCTCGCTCGACCGTCGTGCAAAGCCAGGAGTGGGCCTGCGATGTGCTCCCCGGCGTGCGCGAGCCCTTCTCCGAACAAATCGCGCGGCCCGAACGCGCGCTGGCGGCGGTGCTCAGTCTGCAGCCGGATTACGACATCCTGTTGGCCGATGCCGGGCGCGGCCTCGCGCTGCCGGGTTCGGCGGCCGTGGCCCGCGCCGCCGCGGTCGTGGTCGTGCTCAGCGCCGACGCCGCGCAGGTCGGCCCGGCCCGGCGCCTGCTCGACTACTGGCAGGGGCAGGGGATCGCGGCCGAGCGCATGCTGCTGGTCGTCAACCACGCCCACGGCGCCGATGGCCTGACCCTGCCGCAACTCGAGCGTGCCCTGGGCCTGATGGCCTGGGCCGAGATCCCGCACGGCCGCATGCTGGCCGCGAACCGCGCCAAGCAGCCGCTCGAGCGGACCTATCCGCGCGACCCGGCAGCGGCCGTCATCCGTGACCTCGCAGCCGGCCTGATCCAGCATCTGGGTGTCTTGACGGCGGAGCGCGGGGCACAGACCGCCGAGCCAGCGGCGCCGCCGGCTCGGCGTGAGGCCGAGCCCGCCGACGGCCAGCGCCGCGCGATCGACTTCAGCCGCAGAAACCGGGTCGGGCTGCGGATGCCGGGCCGGTGAGGGCGCTCATGGGCTGGCACGTTTCTTGTTGCTCAGAACCTGGTTCGAGACCTCGCCATGGCGGTCCAGGGTCCGCGATCCCGGGTCTCTCAAACGCCTCGGACGAGCGGCTCTATAATCGTCGCGATGTCGAGCTCGCCGAAGCGGAGGATGAATGAGCGCTCCAGACCCAGAACTCTCGCTTGAGGTCCGTGCCCGGTTGCTTGGGGCGCTGTTGCGTGACGCCCGCGAACACGCCGACCGGTCGCAGGCCGATTGTGCGCGCGTGCTCGCGCTGGCCGAGGACGATTTTGCCAGCTTCGAAACCGGCGATGACAGCCCGTCGCTGCCGCAGGTCGAACTGCTGGCTTATTACTTCGACGTGCCGGTCGCGCACTTCCTGGGCGACGCCCTGATCGTCGATCAGCCCGGCTTGCGCGCGGCGACGCCGGCGCCCGAGATCACGGAGCTGCGCGACCGGATCCTGGCGGTGCGCCTGATGCAGGCCCGCGTCGAGACCCGATTGTCGGTGGCCGAGCTGAGCGCCGCGACCGGCGTCCCCGAGGACATGCTTTCGGCCTTCGAGGCCGGCGAGGCCTCGATCCCGGTGCCGGTGCTCGAGCCGTGGTGCCGGGCGCTCAACCTGCGCATCGAAGACCTGTCGGAGCCCGGCGGCGTGATCGGCGCCTGGCAGACGCGCATGCGCCAGGCCGACCTGCTGCAGCACCTGCCGACCGAGCTGCGCGAATTCGTGGCACGTCCGGTCAACGCACCGTACATGCGTCTGGCCGAGAAACTCAGTCGACTGCCGACCGCCGAACTGCGCGAGATCGCGGCGACCCTGCTCGATATCACGTATTAGGACATCATGGACGCAGAAGCACTCAAGAAATCCGGATTAGCCCATTTCAGCTCGGATCGGTTCGCCGAAGCCGCCACCGCCTTCGATCAGGCCGCGTTGGCCTACGAGGCTGCCGGTCGGCCGGCCGACGCCGCCGAGATGCGCAACAACCTGTGTGTGGTCAAGATGTCGCAGGACGATTGGCCGGGCGCGCTGGCGGCCGTCGAGGGCACCGAGGCCGTCTTCGCGGCTGCCGGCGACGGCCGACGCGAGGCGCAGGCGATCGCGAACCGGGCGGCGTGTTTCGAGGGCCTGGGCCGCGTCGACGACGCGCTGCAAACCTATCAGCGCGCGATCGAACTGCTGGGCGAGCTCGGCGAACACGATACACGTTCGGCGTGCTATAAGCGCATGAGCGGTCTGCAGGTCAAGTCGGGCCGGCAGCTCGAGGCGCTGGCCTCGATGCGTTCCGGGCTCGATCTGACCGACAAGCCGTCGATGCGCGAGCGGATGCTCAAGGGCATGCTTGACAAGGCCGTCAAGGGCCTCGGCATGCAGTAAACGACCAACGTCTCAACAAACAACAAGGCGCGGGCCGGGTTAATCCGGCCCGCGCCTTGTTGTTTGTTGAGACGAGACCGTGGCCATTCTCCCGACAGGCCCTGCGGGTCCGTGGCCCTGGCAATGGGCCGCGCCAGCCGATCTGGTATCCTAGCGGCCTCATGACGCTGAACCGTTGGATCCTGATCGGCATGCTGGCGCTGGCGGGCTGTGCACCGGCCCCGGCGCCCGTCGACGCGCCCACGGCGAGCGCGCCGCCCGGGCCAACCGAGGTGATGCCGACCGCCGTGGTGACGCTCGCGCCGACGGCCTTGCCCGTGGTTCGACCGACCGCTACCGCCGTGATCGAGCCGAGCCCGACGCCCGAACCCACGATCACGCTCCTGTTCACGGGCGACATCCAACTCGGCCGCTGCGTCTACACCCTGGCGCAGGCGACGGGCGACCTGACCTCGCCGTTCGCGGCGTTGGCCGACACGCTCGCAAGCGCGGATCTGACGATCGGCAGCCTCGACGGCACGATCTCGGACTTCAACCCGCCGGGCCGCTGCGCCGAAGACCACCGCAACCTGCTCGGCCCGACCGCCATGCTCCCCGGTTTAACCCGCGCGGGCTTCGATGTGATCACCACCGCCACCAACCACGCCCGCGATTGCGGTCTCGAACGTGGCTGCGTGTACGAGTCCTTGCTCGAGACCCATGCCAACCTGTTGGCCGCCGGCATCCAGCCGGTCGGCACAGGCGCCAACCTCGCCGAGGCGCTCACGCCCGCGATCCTCGAGGTCAAGGGCGTGCGCATCGCGTTCATCGGCCTCTCCGGTATCGACGCCAGTCTGTGGGCCGGGGCCGATATGCCGGGCACCGGTCCGCTGGACCAGAAGGTTTACACGGCGGCGGTGGAGACGGCCGCGGACCAGGCCGACGTCGTGGTCGTCTTGCCGCACTGGGGTCAGGAATACAAAAACGAGATCAGCTGGTTGCAGATCACGCACGCCGACGCCCTGGCTGCGGCCGGCGCCGACCTGATCGTGGGCAATCACCCGCACCGGGTGCAGGCCATCGAGACCTTGCCGTCGGGCGCCATCGTCGCTTATGCGTTGGGCAACTTCGTCTTCGACCAACAGTGGTCGGATGGATCGATGTTCACGGTGCAGGGCATCGTGCTCAAGGTGGTGTTGCGCGGCTCCGAGATCGTCGAAGTGACGCCGATCCCGATTCAGATCTACGACAACTTCCAGCCGCGGCTGGCGCCGCCCGAGTCGGCCGCCATGATCACGGGTGAGATCGAGCAATCGCTGAACTCGCGACCGTAGCGCCTCAACACGGAAAACAAAACGGGCCCGACAGCGTCGGGCCCGTTTTGTTTCGAAGGGTCAGTTCAGCCGGCCGAGTTCGATGAGCATCTGCTCGCGCAGGACCCGGATCTGTTCGGCGTCGTCGGCGTTGGGCGCTGCGGAGAGATAGACCGAGAGCTCCTGCGACGCGCGGCCGCGCTCGCCGAGCCGGTAGTGGATCAGGCCGAGGTCGCGGCGATGCGAGGGCAGGTCGGGTTGCACAAGCGCCAGCCGCTCGATCGTGCGCCGCGCCAGCTCCCACTCGTCGGCCTGGGTGTAGACGTTGCGCAGGTTGTTGAGCATCCGGCCGACGATCTCGACCGACGGCGTGGGCTTGAGCCAGCGTCGGTCGAAGGCGCCGCGGAACTGTGTCGATTCGGCCACCAGGCGTTCGCAATCAGCCAGACCGACCGTGCCCCCACCGTTGAACGGGTCGAGGTAGATGACCTGTTCGCCGTCGGCGACCCGGACGATGAAGTGGCCGGGTAGCCCGACGCCCTGAGCCCGGATGCCCAGCTTGTTGGCGACCGCCAGGTAGATCGTCGAGAGCGTGATCGGCAGGCCGAGCTTCCGGAACAGCACCTCGTTCAGGTAAGAGTTGCGCGGATCCTCGTACCGGCCGCGATCCCCACGGAAACCGGCGGGCCCAAACAACCACTCGGCAAGGGCCGCGCCGCGGTCGCGCTGTGAGCCCGTCACCGGCACCATCTCGCCGGCGACGGCCGCCAACGTTTCGAGGTCCTTCAAGGTGGCGCTCGGCTGGAGCGAGGGATAGGCGATCTCGCGAGCGAACAACAGGTTGGCCCGCACCGGCGAGATCGACTCCCCTAACGTGACTTCCTGGGCGAAGGTGCGATCGTCGAGCATGATCCGTGACCTTCTGTCGTCGGTGGAGCGGCCGCCGACTGGCTAGGGTGCGGCGGTCGCGGTGGGCGTGCCGCCGCCGGTCGTGAGCACAACGGCCGCCGTCGCGCTGGCATTGGCCAGGGCCGTGACGGTGGCCGGCGCCGGGGTCGGGGTCAGCGTCGCCAGGCCGACCGGCACCGTGATGATCTCGCCGGCCTGAAGCGTCTGGCTTGAGAGGTCATCGCGATTGGTGCGCTCGGTCAAGATTGCGTCAACTGTGGTGGCGTATTGCAGGGCGATCGACTCGATCGACTCGCCAAGCAGCACGCGGTGCTGGATCTTTTGCCCGCGCGCCAGACCGGTCGGCAGCGGCGACGGCGTCGGCGTCGGAAACTCCTCGGCCGAAGGGATGATCAATTGTGTGCCGACCGACAGGACTTCGGATGTGAGACCGTTCGCGGCCATGATCGACGCGATCGGGATGCCGAAGCGCAGTGACAGGTCGTAGAGGTTGTCGCCGTCGGCCACGGTGTAGATGGTCTGGGTCGGCGTCGGTGAAGGCCCGGACGTCGGTGCGGGCGTGTCGGTCGCCGGGGCGGTCGGTGAAGCTGTGGGCGTGGCGGTCACCGTGGCCGTGGCGCTCGCCGTCGGCGTCGCTGTGGCGAACAGGGCCAGACCGGGCCCAGTGGTGAAAAAGCTCCAAACCATGAACAGGGCGAAGGCCACCACCAGCACGATCAGGCCCCCAAAAACAACGGGCACGATTGGGCTGCGGCGCCTCGGCAGGAGTGACTGGACGGATTTCTTCATAGAAATGTGTGCTGTTCCGGTTTGGGTGCCGAAACAGACAATGATTCTAGCACACGGGCTTTGGCATCCGGAAGCGCGGGAGAAAAGGGCGACGAGGGAGGAGCGAAGAGGGAGGAGGGAAGAGGGAGGAGGGAAGAGCGAGGAGCGAGGAGCGAGGGGCGAGGGGCGAGGGGCGAAGGGGAAAAGAAGTCGCATGTCAGGCGCGGGTCTACCACAAACGCGAATCGAGGTTAGTAAGAAGAAATGCGGAGAGCATGGCCCGATTTCTCTGGTTGTCGACGACGGGGCGCGGCCACTACATTGGACATGAAGTTCGCCACCTTCTGGCGGATCGACCCACACCTAGTTCGGGATGGTCTTATGTCCGACGCGTCAAACACAAAGCCCCTGGATCGACGTGCTCTGCTCAAAGGCGCCGCGTTGACGGCCGCCAGTCTGGCCGCAGCCACGGCCACTCGCCAGATCGCCCAGGCCCAAGAGGGCGGACCGGAGGCGCCCGCCAGCGGGCCGGATGTGCCGGCCGGCGCCGCGGATCAGTCGGGCCCGACGATCTTCTTGGAGGGCATCGAGACCCTGACGCCTCAGACACCGCCCGAGTTGGCCGTCGTGGTGCTCAATCGGCTCGCTTACGGCCCGCGTCCCGGTGTCTTCGACTACAACTCGTTCAAGAACGGGGCAGGGGCGACCGACGCCGAGAAGCTCGTCACCTGGGTCGACTGGCAGCTCCATCCCGAATCGATCCCTGATCCCGAGTTCGACGCCCAGTTCGCCCGCTTGCAGGCTGCCAATCACATCCCGTCATACGGCAAGTCGCAGTCGCAGCTCTGGGCGGACTATATGAACAAGAGCGGGGCGGAACGGGAACGTCCGGTCAAAGACGCGCGGACCTTGATGATCACACGCGCGCTCTACAGCCGCAAGCAACTGTACGAGATGGTGGTGGAGTTCTGGCACAACCACTTCACCATGTATGCCTGGGACTATTCCTACGCGTCGACGACCTGGCTGTCATACGACCGGGACGTCATCCGGCCAAACGCTCTGGGCAACTTCCGCACGATGCTCGAGGGCGTGGCCAAAAGCCCGGCCATGTTGTTCTACATGGATAACTACCTCAACGATCAGGGCTCGAACGAGAACTGGGCCCGTGAGTTGTTCGAGGTCTACGGCATGGGCGCCGAGAACTACCTGGGCTCGGCGATGCAGCAGAGTCAGGTTCCGGGTTACCCGACGGCCCCGGTGGGCTACGTCGACGCCGACGTGTATGAGGCCGCGCGCGCCTTTGCGGGGTGGCGTGTGCGCGACGGCATGTGGCCTTACGACGCGGAGGTTCAGAAAGACAACGGCACGTACTATTTCTATCCCGACTGGCGCGACCGTTTCCAGAAGACCGTGCTCGGCACGTTCCTCCCGGCCGACCCGTCCGCCGACGAGCACGGCCGGATCGTCCTCGACAAGATCGCGTATCACCCGGGCACGGCGCGCTTCATCGCGCGCAAGTTGATCCGGCGCTTCATCACAGACAATCCGCCTGACACGCTGGTCGAGTCGGCCGCCGCGGTTTTTGCGGCCAATACCACGGCCTGGAACCAGATCGCGCTGACACTCCGGCACATCCTGCTCTCGGATGAGTTCAAGACGACGTGGGGCATGAAGTTCAAGCGGCCGTACGAATACGCGATGGGTCTGTTGCGCTCGAGCGGCGCGACGGTCCTGCCCGAGTACGACGCCTTCGCCTGGAACTACGACGATATGAACCACGCCATGTTCGCGTGGCGACCGCCGAACGGGTATCCGGATGTGGCCACGGCCTGGATCAACACGAACGGGCTGTTGACGCGCTGGAACTACGCGAATCGCGTGTTGCTGGGCTACGTGGATCAGTGGGTCAACGGGTCGACGATCAATGTCGTCGATATCGACATCCTGGCACAGACCACGGGCACCACCATCGCCCAGATGGTGGACGGCTGGGTGGCCAAGGTGTTGGGGCGCCCGCTCTCGAACAGCGCGTATCGCGACGAGTTGTTGCGCGTTCTGGGCAACGGCGCCGGACCCAACTCGACGCCGGTCAAGAACACCGACGACTTCAAGGCGCGCCTGCGCCATACGGTCGCCCTGATCTACATGACCCCCGACTGGCAGTGGCGGTGACGGAGGATCGACATGGTTAAACTCAGCCGACGTGGCTTTCTGATGGGTTGCTCGGCCGCGATCGCGGCCATGGCGGGCTCGCGTATCACCAACCTGGCCTTTGCGGCGCCGAATGCGGCCGCCGACAACCCGGGCGCGTTGGTCGTGATCTTCATGCGCGGCGGGTGGGATGCCCTGAACGTGGTGCCCGTGATCGGGGGCGCGGACCGCGGCATTTACGAGTCGCTCCGACCGAACATCAAGATCCCGGCCAGCGGCGTCGGCGGAGCGCTCAACCTCAACGGGCAGTTCGGGCTGCATCCGGCGATGGCGTCGCTGCATGAGATGTATCAGCAGAAGAAGCTTGCGATCGTTCACGCCGCCGGTCTGACGACCGATACGCGCAGCCACTTCGACGCCCAGCAGTTCATCGAACTCGGCACGCCCGGCGCGAAATCGTCCAGCACGGGTTGGATTACGCGCCACCTGCAGAGTTCGCCCTACGGCACATCGTCGGCGATCTTCCCGGCGCTCTCGACGGGCGGCGGGCAGGCGATGTCGCTCGCCGGCTTCAACGGCGCCGTGGCGATGAACAACCCCGGCGACTTCAACCTCGACGGCTGGGACAACTACGTGGCCAGCCAGCGCACGGCCCTGCGGTCGTTCTATGCCGGCCCGGGCTTTCTGGACGCCGCGTCGCGCGAGACGCTCGACACCATCGACCTGATCGAGAGCACCGCCCCGGGCGACTACGCGCCCGCCAACGGCGCTGTGTATCCGCAGAACTCCTTTGGCGACAACCTGCAGTCGATCGCGCAGCTGATCAAGATGAACCTCGGCCTCAACGTGGCCACGGTCGATCTCGGCGGCTGGGACACGCACGAGCATCAGGGCAACACCCCGACCGCCAACGACCAGCTGGGCGGCTATTTCGGCGCGCAACAGTTGAAGCCGATGGCTGACGCGCTCAAGGCCTTCATCGTCGACCTCGATGGCAGCTGCCCCAACTGGGCCAACAAAACCACGGTGGTGGTGATGAGCGAGTTCGGCCGGCGCGTGGCGCAGAACGAGAACGACGGCACCGATCACGGCCACGGCAGCGCCATGCTGGTGCTGGGCGGTGGCATCCGCGGCGGCTCCGTGTACGGCGCCTGGCCGGGTCTCGCCACCGATCAGCTCTACGACCGCGCTGACCTTGCGGTGACGACCGACTACCGGCAGGTGTTGTCCGAGATCCTGCAGTACCGGCTTGGCAACACAAACACCGGCACCGTGTTCCCGGGCTTCACGCCCCTCGCGACGCCGCTGGGCATCGCGGTCAACCCGGCGGCCGTCATCCCGCCGCCGTTCCCTGGAAATCTGACCCGCAGGTTGTTCGTGCCGGTCGTTCGCAAGCAAGACTGCTGACCGGCGAACCGCACATCGTCGCAAGCGACACGTCACGACCGCCCGTCGTGACGTGTCTGTTTGTGGCGTTCGCCACGCCTTGCGCAGTCGGAGGGGATTCGAGATGAGCGCTGTTCGACTGGTTACCCGGCGCGTCTTGATCGGCCTTGGTCTTTCGGCGGCCTGGCTCGCCGGATCCCTGGGCACGCAGGCACAGGCCGCACCCCGCACGATCACGCTTTCGCCGCCCGTAGGATCCAGCTGCAGCGAGGAGTTTGAGTCAGTCGCCAATACGCTCACGGCGGGCGATACCCTGATCCTGCACGGCGGCGTCTATACGCAGGCGTGCCGCCGGTTGTTGAGCGGCCTGCACGGCACGGCCGTCCAACCGATCACGATCCGCGCGGCCACGGGCGAGACGCCGATTCTGACGCACCCCGGCACCGGCGGGACCGGCAACTACGATCAAAACAACCTCGAGGTCGAAGACAGCCAGTATCTGATCATTCGCGGCATCGACTTCGCCGGCGGCGACGAGGGTGTGGTCTTTCTCGGCGACGCCAACGCCCACATCACGTTCGAGCACAACCAGGTGCATGACACCGGCAGCGCGGCCCTGGCGCTCAACCGCGGCGACACGCTGGCGTTCGTCATCCGCGGCAACGAGATCTACCGGGCCGGCCAGGCCACCGCCTACGCGCCGAGCGGCGAGGGCCTGTACGTCGGCTGCAACGACGTGGCCTGTGTGGCGCGCGGCCACGTCATCGACGGCAATCACATCCACGATCTGCGCGCGACCAGCAACGGCGGCAACGACGGCATCGAGATCAAGGTCGGCTCGGGCGACAACCAGATCACGAACAACGTGATCCATGACACGATCGACGGCACGCGCTACCCGTGTATCTTCGTGTACGGCGGCGGCCCGGGTCCGAACATCGTCGCGGGCAATGTGCTGTGGAATTGTGGCCAGGCGATCCAGGTGGCGGCGGACGCCGAGATCTACAACAACCTGATCCTGAGCTCGGATGAAGGCATTTACGCCCGGACGCATGCCCAGGTGCCGCAGGTGCGCAACGTCCGCATCTTCAATAACACGCTCTACGGCCACGGCGATGATTGCCTCAACCTCCGTTGGGCAAGCGCCACGGGCACGCTCCTGCTCGCCAACAACGCCGTCTTCTGCGAGGGTGGGGTGGCCGTCGACTCCGATTCGCTCGGCCCGGCTGTGGTCGCTGCCAACGTCGTCGCCGGGTCGCTGAGTGGCGCCACAGTCGATGGCGTGCGGTTCGTCAACGGTGGGACGGCGGCGACGGCGTTCAGCGCGCCGGCCGCGCGGGATTTCTGGCCTCGGCCGGGTTCACCGCTCCTGGGCGTCGCAGTCGCCGCCCATGCGCCGTCGCTGGATTTCAACGGCTCATTGCGTCAAGCGCCGTACGACGTCGGTGCGTACGAGGCCAACGGTCTGGCCGCCAACCCCGGCTGGGTGGTCGCCGCCGGCTTCAAGCAACTTCTGGCGCCGGTCTTCCCGCCGGGTCTGGGTGAGCGGCTCTGGCTGACCCAGCTCGGCCGCTAGAGGAGGTTGGGTGGAGAACGTGGGCTCCGCCTTGCCCATGCCATGGGTGAGCGCCGAATTAATCAGCTAACCGTATGCTAAAATCCGCGCCATGAAGTATCACGTGTGGACCGAGGGCTGCCAGATGAACGTCGCGGACTCGCAGCGCGTGGCGAGCGCGCTCGAGGCCCTCGGGTATGTGGCTGAAAGCGAGGCCGAGCAGGCCGACGTCATCGTGCTCAACACCTGCGTGGTGCGCCAGAGCGCCGAGGACAAGGCCTATGGCCGGCTGACGTCGCTGTGGCCGCTCAAGCGCAAGCGCCCGGATCTGGTGATCAACCTCATGGGCTGTCTGGTCGGCGTGCGCGGTGCGGACGCGCTGCGGACAAAACTGCCCATGGTCGACGTCTTCTCGCCGCCGTCGGAGCCGGGGCCGCTGGTGCGCTATCTGCTCGAGCGCGAGGGCCACGACCTGGCCGAGGCCGAGCGCCTGCAGCGTTTCGCCTACCAGGACGAAGCGACGACTGTGCTCAACGCGCAGACCGGCGGGTATACGCTTCCGGCGCCCGAGCGCGGGCGAGCCGTAAGCGCGCACGTGCCGATCGTCTACGGGTGTTCACACGCCTGCACGTTCTGCATCATCCCGTTCAAACGCGGCATCGAGCGTTCGCGGCCGGTGGGCGAGGTGGCCGCCGACGTGCGCGGTCTCGTGGGGCAGGGCGTGCGCGAGGTGACGCTGCTGGGCCAGATCGTCGACCGCTATGGGCAGGACATCGACGGCGGGCCGACCCTGGCCGGTCTGTTGCGCACGATCCACGATATCGACGGCCTCGAGCGCATCCGCTTCCTCACGTCGCATCCAAACTGGATGACCGACGATCTGTTGCGCACCGTCGCCGAGCTGCCCAAGGCGTGCGAGCACATCGAGGTGCCGGTTCAGGCTGGCGACGACACCGTGCTGGCGAACATGAAGCGCGGGTACACCAACGCCGACTATCGGCGTCTGATCGAGCGCGTGCGCGCGCTGATCCCCAACGTCTCGATCGGCACCGACATCATCGTCGGTTTCCCCGGCGAGACGGTCGAGCAATTCGAGGCGACCTACGCGCTGCTCGAGGACCTCAAGCTCGACGTCGCCCACCTGGCGCGGTATTCGACCCGGCCGGGCACCGTCGCCCAGCGGCGCATGGTCGATGACGTGCCCGAGGCCGAGAAGGTCAGGCGCTTCCAGGCGCTCGAGGCCCAGCAGGAGCGCATCGTCGGCGCCATCAATGCGGGCTTCCTGGGCACGCGCCAGGCCGTGCTGGTCGAGGATCTGCACAAGGGCAAATGGCGCGGCCGAACGCGCAACAACAAGCTCGTCTTCTTCGAGGCCGGCGAAACGCCTGAGGCGCCCGGTCACAATCTCCGCGGTCAGACCGTGCCCGTGACGATCACGCACACCGGCGCGTGGAGCATGCAGGGCACACGGGTGCTTGAACCCGTCGTGGCGGCTGACGTCGTCACGACATGACCTCAAGGGCGTCGGCGTCGGAGGGGACGGATGCCCGCGCTTGAGGCGGAACGGCTCGAAGGTCAAGTAGGGTCGGCTCCGTCACGGCGACGTCAGTCGTCACGGCCAGGGTCTACGGGCGCTTGGGTCTCTGAGGATCGCCACGACCTGCGAGAAACCGGGCTCTGAGCTTTCCTAACAGGACTACCTTGCCCGCGCGCAGCCTCAATCCTTCTGGTAAATTAACGGATTACCGGTTATAACCTTCCGATAACGATGGCGGAATGGTCATGCGCACGATTTTGATCGCTGATCGCGACGCCGAGTTTGCGTCTTTCCTGGCTCGCGAGCTCGAAGCCCAGGCCGGGTTGCGCGTCCTCATCGCGACCAGCGCGGCGCTGGCGCTTCAGCGCGTCTCCGAGATCCGGCCCGACGTGGCCGTGATCGACGCCGACCTCCCCGAAAGCTCGCTCGAAGACCTGTTGAGTCGCCTGCGCGCGCATGTGCCCGATCTGCCGGTGGTGCTTTTGCCGCTGCCCGGCCAGGCCTTGAAAGAAGGCCAGGTGCAGGCCCAGCTCAATAAACCCGTGTTTCTGCCCGAATTGGTGACGGCCATCGACACCCTGGCGCCCGAAATCGGCCCCGGGCTGACGGCCGTTCCCGCGCTGGCCCAACCCGGCCGCCTGACCCGTCGTTCGCTCGGCGAGATGACGGCCGGCCTGAGCCACAGCGCGCCCGATCCCCGCCAGCTCGCGGTGCCGCTGACGCGCCTGAGCCAGGAGTTACAGAACGACCCGGTGCTCCTGACCGAAGGGGAACTCGTGCTGGCTGCGGCCGGGCTCGTGTCCGATGCGGCTGAGGCCATGCAACGCGCCATCGCCCAGGCCTGGTCCGGGCAATCGGACGCCGCCGAGGTCCTGCGCTTCGCCA
>WBZS01000268.1_pt1 | contig 50671 bp, 40 predicted proteins | sample 5204201 | NCBI WGS metagenome assembly WBZS01 (sample SAMN12344357, study PRJNA552823) | activated sludge metagenome | biome: Activated sludge suspended growth; feature: Nitrification reactor; material: Wastewater; isolation source: activated sludge from nitrification reactor of wastewater...
AACTATCTCGAAACGTGCCCGCCTGGTCCGTACAATTTCCGCAAGGGCAAATCGGGCGAGCAATGCGACACGCTGCACTATTGGAGTTACCATCCCGGCGGCGGAAATTTCGTCCTCGGCGATGGCAGCGTCCGCTTCATCCCCTACACCGCCGACGACGTGATGCCCCAACTCGCGACTCGCAACGGCAAAGAAGTCTTTTCTTCACCGTTTGAATAGTAAAACGTCGCACGCACCTTCGGAAAAACGAAGTCAGACCGAATGCAGCCCAACGACTTCAAAGCCCCTTCGGTAGTCTTTCGTCAACAGTCCATTGGCGCGGTCGTTGTTCTTAGCTTTGAGATTTTCCCCATCCCATTCGATGTCTGCAGCGCTGCGGTACGCGACGATTCCCAGAAGAACTGCTTCGGTCAAGCGGCCGGCGTAGTCGAAGTTACAGCTGGTTGGCGATCCGGTTTTGCATGCAGCTAACCATTCGTTCCAATGCCCAATCGAGTTAGGAATAGAGGGCTCCGGCGCTTTGAAGTCCTTGAAGTTTTCCGCAGGCAAGAGCTGACGGCGACCATAATCGGCGGCGAGCATGCCCTTGTCGCCCACAAACAGAATACCCAATCCCCATTCCGACAACGGTTTGCCATCGGCGTCCTTCGATTCTTTTACAAAGTCGAAATTCTCACCTCCATCGGCCCAGTGGAAATCGATTTTGCCTCCGTCTTTGGCAGGAAATTCATACATCGCGCGGCACCACGCTGGAGCTCCGTCGGGATGCCGATCAGGGCCTTCGCAACGAACCCGAGTGGGTGATCGCAACTCGAGAGCCCAAAACGGCAAATCCATAACGTGGCAGGCCATATCGCCAAAAGTCCCCGAACCAAATTCCCAAAAGCGCCGCCAATCGCCAGGGTGAACATTAGGATAATACGGCCGGTTTGCTGCCGGTCCCAACCATAGGTCCCAATCCAGCGCAGTCGGTTGCACGTGCACGCCACCTGGGAATCGTCCGTTCGACCAGCCCTTGTTGCACCATGTATAAACCTTGGTCACTGTGCCAACTGCGCCTCCACGAATCAGTTCCACGACGCGTCGATAGTTATCTTCGGCATGGATTTGAATTCCCATCTGTGTGGCAACCTTTTTCTCTGCCGTCAAGCGGGCCACGGTACGTGCCTCCGCGACTGTATGCGTTAGTGGCTTTTCACAATAAACGTGTTTACCCAAGTCGAGAGCAATCGAGGTTGCCGGAGCGTGCGTATGATCGGCGGTCGAAATCACCACACCGTCGAATCGTCCTGCCAGTTTATCAAACATCGTGCGATAATCTCGAAACTTGGCGGCACTCGGAAATTCCTCGCCAGACTTGTTTAGAAAATTTTCATCGACATCACAAAAAGCCACCCAATTTTGGTCGCGCATCATATCGATATTGTGTTTGCCCTTGTTTGCCACGCCGATTGCAGCAAGGTTTAGTTTCTCGTTCGGCGAATTCGATTGCCGAGCGTATCCGTTGCCTGCGTAGAGCACGGCGGCCAAGGCCCCAGAGACACGAGTCGAGGTTGCTAAAAAATTGCGGCGGGTTACGGTAGAGTTCATGGGTACGCTCCTGAGCAAGTATTTTGGTAGCTCCAAATTGGAGCCCTTAATTCTACTTCACGTCGCAACCGTTCGACGACCAGACTGCCCGTTAAATTATTTCGCAACTTGTAAAACGGCGTCTCCCCACCTTGCGGGGAACCTGCTCGTGGGTGAAAAAAGAGATTGTCTTGGCGCAGCTTCGCGGTCTAAGACGTGGGACGGAGGCAATTGACCCGTCAACATTCCCTTTTTCACAGGTGCCAAATGGATTTTGATTTGAACGACATTCACACGCTCACTCGCGAACTCAAGCAATCCAATGAGTCGAAGATCGTGATGCTCGTTGCGGATGGACTTGGCGGTTTGCCGCTGCAACCTGGTGGGAAAACGGAGCTGGAAACCGCCCGTACGCCGAACCTCGACGCACTCGCTCGTCGCGGTGTTCAGGGCGGGACGATCCCAGTCGTTCCCGGGATCAGTCCCGGGAGTGGTCCCGGCCACTTGGCTCTGTTCGGTTACGATCCGCTCAAGTACCAAATTGGGCGCGGGGCACTGGAGGCTACAGGGATTGAGTTCGAGTTGCGCGATGGGGACGTGGCAGCGCGTTGCAATTTCTGCACCTTGGACCCCAAGGGAAACATCTCCGACCGACGCGCCGGCCGAATTTCTTCAGAAGAAAGTGCACCGCTGGCGACAGGACTTAATCGCGTATCGATTCCTGGCATTGAAATTTTTGTTCAACCTGTGAAGGAACATCGCTTCGTCGTTGTTTTTCGTGGCCCAGGCTTGGGTGGACAGGTCGACGACACGGACCCCCAAGCGACAGGTGTTCCGCCCCTCGCGCCACAACCTCGCGATACGGCGAGCAAGAAGACCGCTGAGGTCGCTGCTGAATTTATTCGGCAGGCGACACAATTGCTGAAAGGCGAAAAGAAAGCGAACGGTTTGACGATGCGAGGATTTGCCGCGAAGCCCGCCCTGCCCTCCTACGGAGATGTGTACGGGCTTCGGGCTGCGGCCATTGCCGTGTACCCGATGTACAAGGGCCTCGCGCGATTGGTGGGCATGAAAATTGTCGGCAAGGCCACGACAATTGACGAGCAAGTCGACGTGTTGCGACAGAACTGGCAAGACTTTGATTTCTTTTTCCTGCATTACAAATACACCGATAGCACTGGCGAAGACGGTAATTTTGTCGCCAAGGTTGCCGAGATTGAAAAGCTCGACGCGGCTGTTGCACGCATCGCGGAACTTTCGCCCACGGTGCTCATCGTCACTGGCGACCATAGTACACCGTCGTTGCTCAAGTCCCATAGTTGGCATCCCGTGCCGACGTTACTGGTGTCCGATTGTTGTCGCCCCGATGGCCTCGACAAGTTTGGTGAAAGCTCGTCGATCCGCGGCGGCCTGGGGATTTTCCCGGCGAAGTATTTAATGACACTGGCGATGGCAAATGCCAATCGCTTGGCGAAGTTTGGTGCGTAGGTTTATGCGGGCTTTTCGCATCGTGAATCCAGATCTTCCCAGCGCGTGTAAGCGCTGCGCAAATCCTGTTCGAATTGCTGGAGTTTGTTTTGAAATTCCGCAATTTTCTCGCCCGATTGTTTGTAAAAAGCAGGATCGGCCAATTCCAAATGCAGCTTGGCGATGGTGATTTCCAAGCCTTCGATCTTTGCTGGCAACCCATCCAATTCGCGTTGTTCTTTGTAAGAAAGTTTTTTCTTGATTGCGGTTGCTGCGACTGTGGTTGAATTTGCACCCGCAATCGGCATGTTTCCATTTCTAGAATTCGAAGCAGAACTTTTGGACGGAGTGTTTCCGCCGGCCGCTTCCGATTTTCGGAGACTTGTTTCTCGTTGGCGCAACCAATCGTCGTAGCCCCCTGAATATTCCTGGGTGGACCGTTTGCCGCTCTCGGAAACTTCGATGACGATCGTACTGGTCACGACATTGTTGAGGAATTCGCGATCGTGGCTAACGACTAATATCGTTCCTGAGAAATCGACCAATCGTTCCTCCAGCATGTCCAGAGTTTCCGCGTCCAAGTCGTTAGTAGGTTCATCGAGCACAATGATATTTGCCGGCTTGGCAAACAGTTTGGCGAGCAAGACACGACTCCGCTCGCCACCGCTCAAGAACTTGATTTGTGTTCGCGCACGGTCCGGCGTAAAGAGAAAATCTTGAAGGTATCCCAGTACGTGGCGCGGTCGTCCGTCGAGGTTAATCATTTCGTAACCATCCGAAACACATTGCTCAATCGTTTGTTCTTCGTTGAGTTGCTCACGCAATTGATCGAAGTAGATGACTTGGAGATTTGTTCCCAAGCGAACAGTCCCTGATTGCGGCTCTTTCTCGCCCAGTAGAACCTTGAGCAAAGTCGATTTTCCCGAGCCGTTCTGTCCGATGATGCCGATCTTGTCGCCGCGCATGATGGTGGTTGAAAAGTCATCGAGAATTTTTGGCGCGTTCGGATCGGTGCTGTGCGCAAAGGTGACGTTTTTGATTTCCGAGACCAACGCTCCGCTGCGGGCAGCTTCCTGAATTCGCAGGTTCGCCACGCCGACTTTGGAGCGGCGCTCTTGATGAATTCGTCGCATTTCTTCCAGGCGTCGCACGCGGCCTTCGTTACGAGTCCGTCGAGCCTTGATGCCCTGCCGAATCCAGACCTCTTCTTCCGCCAATCGTTTCTGAAACAAGGCCGCCTGTTTTTCTTGTGCTTCCAGAGCCGCCTGTTTCCGGTCCAGAAAAGTGCTGTAGTCGCAAGTCCAATCAAAAAGTTGGCCGGCGTCGATCTCCCAGATTCGGTTGGCCAGCCGTTTCAAGAACTGACGGTCGTGAGTGACGAACATCAGCGTTGTCGGCCAGCGCAGAAGGAACTCCTCCAGCCAGATAATCGCGTCGATATCCAAATGGTTCGTCGGCTCGTCGAGCAACAGCAGATCGGGTTGGTTTACCAAACTGCGGGCGAGCAAAACGCGACGCTTCATGCCCGAGGACATGTTTGAAACGACAGCATCGGGCCGCAAGTTCATGCGTGACAGAATTTGTTTGACTTGCACATCGTTTTGCCATTCGTGTTCGACGTCATGATGAGTCAGGCCCTCGCGGACGACTTCTTCTACGGTTCCCAGGATGTCCTGCGGCACGCCCTGAGGCAGCAAGGCAACTTTGGCTCCCGAGCTGAAGGTCACCGTTCCATGATCGGGCACGATTTGGCCGGCGAGGACCTTCATTAATGTTGTCTTGCCGGTTCCGTTGCGGCCCAGCAAGCCGACACGCTCGCCGTGTTCAATGTTGTTAGAGATGTTCTCGAACAATGCCGGACCGCGGAAGCGAACCGTTAGTGCGTTGATGGATACAAGAGGCATGATTACTAAATTGGTCGATTCAAGGCGATCGCGTGGCGAAAAAACTTCGGCGTTCAATTCCGAATAACGAAAGGTTCCGGACCATTGTCGGGAAGGCACACAGAAACCTTTCCGGACGGCAACGAATTCATGGGTTTGGAATCAGCCTAAGAGAGTCTAGCAAAAAAACGGTTCCTCCGGCGGATGGTGGAATCGCTGAATCTGGGCCACCGTTGGTCTCTCGCTGCAGAAGCCGCTATCTTGCAATACCAGTATTATTTTTCGACACCGAGAATTCGCGCCTTCGGAACCAACCCCGAGAGGTCGAGCGGTTGGTTTATTTGGTAAAAGGTAGAGTTGCCAGCAGCGTCAGTAGCTTGGAGCCGAACATACACTTTCGGAGGAACGTCACCGCCGACTTTCCACGCGTAAGTGCCCGAATTTTCCAGGCCAGTGGAGATGTTCGTCCAGGGCCCATTTGGTTCGATGCTGTACGCCAAATCAATTGGCTTTTCCGACAGTAAATCATCGGTTGCTGTCCATTGAATGACCAACGAGCCCGCTTGCTCGCCGCGCCCGTAAGGAGCACTTGTGATCTGAGCGGTCGGCGCTTCGACATCGAGACGAACCCAGTGATCGGCATCTTCGCCGCCGCGAGGAGTTTGGCCAGCGAGCCCATCAACGGTGTGGAAAACGATGCGGAAACCATACAGTCCCGGTTGCTGGAGTTCCACGGCAAACGGACTTTCGTTGTCGGCGTCTTCCCCATAGGCAGTCCAAGTATCGCCGTGATCGTAGGTCATCCACAGCACGACCTTGGCAATGGTTTTCGCATCCAATTGATCGAGCGCGTAGTTCAAGCGAAAGCGTTTGGTATTTACCGAATCAACTTTGTTCGCTGAGATGTTTGGTACTCGTGAGTCGACGACCGAGTGCAAGTTTGATTCCGCAATGGGTTCAAATCCAACTGGAACGGCAGACGTAGGCGGTTTGGCGGAAGTCGATTCAGGAGTTGGATTCTGAATCGTCGGTATTGCTTCCGCAGGCGGGTTGGCCATCGTGCGATCTTGGATTGGCTGCATGCCCTTGGGAACTACTGGGGAAAGTGGTTGCGCCCGATCTGGCTTAGGTTCCGGTTGGAGTTTCATTTGCGGACGCTGGTCGGTTTGATCTGGCCAGGCAACGCCGCTGCCTTCCTTTTGTCCATTGTCCGCTTTTTGTCCGGGTTGCCAGATCACCGAGGGCTTGGTCAGTTTGGGTGGAGCGTTCGGGTCGACGAAGCCAGTCGCTTCAGGCTTAAGGGCTTCCACCTCGGTGCGAGGAAGTCTCGTGGGGGGCTTGGACATTGGGCTGCCTTGGACCACCATCGAACTATCGGATGATCGCCGAGCTGTACGCGGGACAACGATTTGCCGTTCTTCCACGGCGACATTGCCGGCGGAGTCGCTAATCTGCAACTGCACGAGAACTTCACGAGCAGGCGTATCGGGCCACCACGCATATTGGTCGGCAAAAATTCCCCCTTTGGCCTCGGTCACCGAACGATAGGAAACCGGCATCCAGGCATTGTTCCGATCATCGAGTTCCAGCAGCGGTCGATAGGAAAGTTTTACCGTCTTGGGATCGATATGTTCGTCTTTGGCACTCCAGCGGCAAACGAGGCGACCGGCTTGATCGGGTTGAATTCGAAAATCCAGTTCGGGGTCAACCGAATCGACAACGACCTCCAATTCCGGATTCATTGATCCTTCGGGGTGAACGCGGCGGTCGCGATCGAGAGTCCGCAGGGCGAACCAATAGGTACCGTCGCCGTTTGAAGTAAACGGAAATTCTTTGGCGGCTGTGCTTTGACGTCCATAAAATTGCCAACTCTGACCGCGGTTCTTCGACATGTAGAGCTGCACCTCGATGTACTTGTCATCGGGGTCAGCGATCGAGAAGGGAATGCCGAATGAAACCAGGTTGGTCGCGGTCTTTCGCATTTCAGGCTTTGATGCAGGCTGTGCACAACTGATACCCGGGACCAAGTTAAGACAACAAAGTGTCGCGCAGATTCCTGTTAGAGAATTCAATATGAATCTTTTCATCGCCGTCTCGAATTATCCTAGACCTGTGCCCGCAGCCAGAAGCGACTGCGCATGCAATCCCCATAGTTGTCGACCAAAATAAAGACTGAAGACGAGTGACGGGATCATGACAACAACCTTAACAGTCATGCCGACAACACCGGCGGAGACGTGGAAGGGCTAAAATCATGGGTTGCCAGATTTTTCCACAAGGCGCGAACCGCTCCGGCACAATCTGCGTAACATGTGCGTTCGATTGAGACGAGCTTGTGAAAGTGGCGATTACCGCCAGTTTCGCCAAAAACTAGCCGAAATTCAGCGGCAAATTGAACTAACCGCTTAGCGGATGAATTGCCTATAATTGTGTCATGACGGGGCGATCCGTCAAACGACCAACAGGCCAACTCTATCTCGCGACGTGATGTTTGATTCGCTCAAGCAATTTTGGGAAAGATTGAACTCTGCACCAGAAGCCCGAATGGTTTTCTGGCTGACCGTCTTGGCAATCGTAATTTTCGTTTCCATCTTCATTATCAAGACCATCCGCGACTGGATGATAGGTGGAATGGCAAACGACTCAGATCATTTGTCTACGTTTCGCGAACTGCGTGACCAAGGAAAATTGGACGACGAGGAGTACAAACGGTTGAAGAGTGCGATCAATCCCAAATTCACAAAGGGCGGAACAATCGAATTTAAGGAAGTGCCGAGCACCGCAGACTCCGATGGTGACGATTAGTTGACTGAAGATATAACCGATCGTTCCAGAGAGTCACAAACTGCGGATTGTCACAGATTGTGCGTATAAACGGCGAACAGAAAACGATTTCAGATTTTGCCTCCAGAAGTCAGATTAACTATTTCGCTCGAAGATGCGGGCAAGGAAGCACCATCGCTCATCGGCACCTTCGCCGATGATCGATTTTCGAGATACAACTAAAAGTCAACCTGTTTTGGTTGAGCTTGGAAAAAGGAGCTTACATGCCCGCTGGTAATGATTCAACCGGCAGTCGCCGTACAGGCACTGCCAAGAAGAACGCCCATTGTTCGTTTTGTCGCAAGAGCTATCGCGAAGTTGGACCCTTGGTCGAAGGACCGGGAGAGGTTTACATCTGTGGCGAGTGTATCGAGTTGTGCCAATCCATACTGGATCAGGAACAACGCAAACGCGGACCTACCAAACAACTCTTTAACAAGATCCCAACTCCGCGGGAAATTGTTACCAAAATGAACGAGTACGTCATCGGGCAAACCGACGCCAAGAAAGTCCTGGCGGTTGCTGTTCACAATCACTACAAGCGTTTGACGCTGGGCAGTGAAAATCGCGAAGTTGAAGTCGACAAGTCCAACATTCTATTGGTGGGGCCCACCGGCAGCGGTAAAACGTTGCTCGCTCGAACGTTGGCTCGAATCCTCAATGTGCCCTTCGCAATTGGTGACGCAACAACCTTGACCGAAGCCGGCTATGTCGGTGAGGACGTCGAAAATCTGCTTCTAAAATTGTTGCATGCCGCTGACTTTGACGTTGAAGCTGCTCAGCGCGGCGTCATCTACATCGACGAGATCGACAAAATTGGCAAAACCAGTAACAACGTGTCGATCACCCGAGATGTTTCCGGCGAAGGCGTGCAACAGGCGTTGTTGAAAATGCTCGAAGGCACTATTGCCAACGTGCCACCTCAAGGAGGTCGCAAACATCCCGAACAACAATACATTCAGATTGACACGAGTAACATCCTGTTTATCTGTGGTGGAACGTTTGTCGGGGTCGAAGAAATAGTTCGCAAACGACTCGGCAGTCGAATGATCGGCTTCGGCCAGCCCACAGGCTCGAAAGTTGAAAGTTCGTCGGCCGAAATCCTTTCGCAAGTTAGTTCTGACGACATTTTGGAATTTGGTATGATCCCCGAATTGATCGGTCGGCTGCCCGTCATCTCCAGCTTGACACCGCTGGATGAGGCCGGACTTATGCAGGTTCTCACCGAGCCGAAAAACGCGTTGATCCGCCAGTTCCAGAGTTTGTTTCAGATGGAAGAATGCGAACTGAACTTCACCGATGCGGCACTCAAGTTGATTGCTCATCAAGCTTTGGAAAAGGGAACAGGAGCGCGCGGCCTGCGGTCGATTATCGAAAAACTCATGCTGGATATCATGTATGAGCTTCCTGATCAACCGAAAGGATCCAAGTACCTGATGGATGAAGATCATGTGCGAGGCAAGGCTCGAACGTTCACAATGCCCGAATCGAAAAGTGCTTGATCGACGAGCAATCGTCATCCATGAGGGCTGGTCGAATCAACGGCAGCCACCTGCAGATCCAGTAGAAGCATAAAAAACAAAATCCCCTTGGTTCGTCATGAACTAAGGGGATTTTTTTTGAAACGATCGATTGGATTCGCTACCATGCAAATCCACTCGGGGCTCAATCGATACCCCATTGGGTCAGCCAAAAATGGGCGAGGGCGAATTCTACGAGTTCAAAGTTACAATCCCGTTGCGCGATCTGTCCGACTTTTACCGGTGACTCCGCGTACATTGAGGGAGAAGACAGGCCGCGTCTGTCGATCGTAGGATTTACGTCGACGCTCCGAAGGATTGTAAAAGGGGGTGGCGTCGAGACCCGCGAAATTGGAATTAACAAATCATTATCTGGAGCAAATCATGTCACAAAAAATCAAGTTGCCGCCAAGTTTCTTGTTGGTTGGATTGTCATTGTTATGTTTGTGGGGACCCACTGCTCTCGCGCTCGACGGCAAAACCGAGCCCACTACAGGTATTGTTCGCCGAGTGATTCTGTACCGTGGTCAGGCTCTCGTCACACGTCAAATCCAAGTGGAAGGCCCCAAAGGTAGCCAAGAGGTGGTCGTTACCGACCTGCCTGCCACTATTGTTGATGGAAGTATGTTCGCCGAATCGATCAATGGAATCGAAGTCCGCGCGGTACGTTATCGCCAGCGAGCTGTTGGCGAAGAACCTCGTGAGGAGGTTCGCAAGCTGGACGTGGAACTAGCTGCCACGCAAACTCATCTCGCGCTGGCGCAAAAGAAAATGGAGTTGGCTAATCAAAAGATTACGTACCTCGACCAGTTGCAAGGTTTCGTTGCCCCGACTGCTCAAGCGGAACTGACCAAGGGCGTCCTCAACGCCGAAACGTTAAAGGAACTGACTAAGTTTTCCTTCGATCAACGCGCAGAAATCGCCGCCGAGCAAACTGCATTGACCAAAGAACATCAGGAACTGAACCTGAAATTGGAACTGCTCAGTCGACAGCGGGCCGAGTTGACCCAAAACGCCCAACGAACTGTCAACGAAGCCGTGCTCTTCGTGGAAAAAACTGACGATGCGAAACAGGCTATCGAGTTGAACTATATGGTGTCACGCTGCGGATGGGCACCGACTTATACCATCAAGGGAACGGATGATCGAAAACAGGTTCAAGTCGAATACAACGCATTGATAGAACAGGTTACCGGGGAGAACTGGGAGAACGTCGAGTTGACCCTTTCAACGGCGTCGCCGAGTTTGAGTGCCAGTGGACCGAGCCTCGCTCCATTCGCTGTGGCGCTGGTCGCGCCTGCTCAAGCAGCAGAGCTTGCACAACAACAAGCAAGCTTGGGCCAAGGTCTTTCGATAGACTACGCCAACAACCGTGCTCAACAGCAAGAGGCCAACGTGCAGTTAGGGAGGTTTGTGGACTTTCAGTCCAAAACCACCGGCAATTGGTCGTTGAACAAATTTGCCTGCACGAGCCAACAAATGGAATTACTCAATCCATTCGAGGCGTTGAACACAATTTTGGCAGATGGAGCTTCTTCGGAAGCACCAAGTCTGAGCTACAATTTGCCCAATAAAGTCAGCTTGGCATCACGCACCGATCAGCAGATGGTGCGAATTTTCCAAGGGAAACTTGAAAGTAACTTTTATCATGTCGCAATTCCCTTGCTCGACAGCTACGTTTATCGCGAGGCGGAAGTTGCAAACGGAAGTAACTTTGATTTCTTGTCGGGACCCGTTTCGGTTTACATTGACAATCGCTTTGTTGGCCGTGCTGACATTCCTACGGTCGCACAAGGCGAAACGTTTGCATTGGGATTTGGCAGCGACGCCCAGTTACGCACTCGCCGCGAATTGGTGAAGAAGGTCGATAGTCTTCGGGGTGGCAACAAAGAAGTTCAATTGTCCTACCGTATTCTGGTCGAAAATTATAAGAACAAGGACGTGGCGATGCGCGTTCTCGATCGATTGCCACATTCCAGTCGTTCGTCTGATGTGCGAATCAGTTTGGGTAACCCGAGTGTTCCTCTCAGTACCGACCAGATTTACTTGCGGCGGGAACGAGAGAAAAACATTCTGCGGTGGGATGTCAACGTTCCTGCGGAGTCGTCTGGCGAAAAGGCCTTTGTCATTACCTACGACTACACACTCGACCATGACCGCAACTTTGCAATCACCGACATGTCGAACGATCAAACGGCAATTGTTGAATTTCAGAAGCTGGAAAACTCGCGCCGCAAGCGATAGTTTTGGTTTGGCCATTCAACAAAAAAATCCGCGGGTTATCAAACCCGCGGATTTTTTGTTTTAGAAGTTGAGGAGGGCGAGACTAGAAGTCGGTGCGGTTGCCACCATCGCCGCCCTTTCCTTTGCCCTTACCTTTGCCTTTTTCACCGCCACCGCCACCGCCTGGCCCACCACCACCCGGCCCGCGACCTTGTGGCATTTCAAATTTTTCGCCTTTGAGCTCTTCCAGCTTCTTGGTTTGGTCTGCCGAAAGGAGGCCCATGACGTCCTTATTGGCGGCGTCTCGAAGTTCGGTCATTTTTGTTCGCATTGATTCGCGATCGCCACTTTGAAACAGCTCTTGCATCTTCGATGTCATGTCTTCGCTAACTTCGTCGATTTTAGTATTAATTTTTTCACGATCATCACCTTCCAAACCGATGGCTTTCGCAACGTCGTCGTCTTTGAGAGCAGCAAATCCGGCTACTTGAATATGAATGCCCAGCAAGCGCGTCTTTTGTTTGTCGTCGAGCACGGTAAGCGCTTCTTTTTCGATGTCGTTGACTGCATCTTGGTCGACTTCACCGCCACCCCGAGCCGCACCCAATAGCTCCCGTGCTTCTTCACCCAGTTTCGTCATTTTCTCTTTTTGTTCGTCGCTGAGGTTCAGCTCCTTTTGCAAAGCTTCGCCACCGCGAACCAATGTCATCAATCGTGTCTGCATCCGGCCCATCATGCCACCACGACCTTGTGCCATTGCGTCTTGCCCAAAAGCCAGAAATGCGGCACACCCAATTGCCAACGCCATTAATTTCTTCATCGTAAAAACCCCTTTTTTTGCCTGTTGAATGTTTTCGCCCACCTGACGTTGGTGGCATGTTGTAGACGAATTAAACCAGATTTTTATTCATGGGATTCGAAGAAAACAGGAATTTTGGCACGAATTGGCATTTCCCGCGTTCGGCTTCCTGTTAGGAAGCCCTCGTGGAGTGTGCGGCAAAAAAAAAACCGGTTTTTGACTGCCTTGCAAAAACTCGGCATTTCGATAGACTTAGGCTCTTTCAAATGTAGAAATTAAGTTGAGAAACTGTTACGCAGATGACTATCACCAAGCAATCTAAGCAGGAACTCGTCAAAAATTTTGCACGTCGGCCCGTGGATGTTGGCTCTCCAGAGATTCAAATTGCAATTTTGACGTCGCGAATCAATGCGTTGACCGGCCATTTGGCGAAGAACAAGAAAGACCATTCGACCCGACGCGGTTTGATGGGTATGGTTTCGCGCCGACGTGGTTTGCTGGACTACCTTCGACGCATCAACCCAGACAAGTATCTGGAGATGCTTTCCAAGTTGAACATTCGAAAGTAGTCGCTACAGAGCAATGTAGTCGCTGCAGAGCAATGTAGTCGCTACAGATCCGAGTAAGGTGTTAGAAAACCGGTCGTTGAATCGGAAAAAATCGTCGTTGATAGTCGTGTTTTGAATCGTTTTTTGGTTGGTTCGGACGGGCGAAACAAGAATCTTCGCCCCCGAAAAGCTAATTTTTTGGATGAGAAGGATAGCCGGCGAAAAAGGAAATCGCCAGACCCGCGAGCATTGTTGCCAGTCAGGTCATGTCAGGTTTGCAGTTTATTTTGTAGGCCGTGTATTTTTTGGACGGCGTATTATTAGGCCGTGTATTTTGTCTACCTTGAATTTTTCCTGTGGCTGTCCGCCGTTTAATGTCGTTGTCGTAATGAAAACCGGTGGGAATCAACCATCGAATAGTAGTAAACGTTTTTTGTAGTTTTGTGTTGTCTGGTTGTCGTTTGTCCCTAGTTATTTCTGCAATAGTTCTCGAACGGTTTGTTCGGGCGGTCCTAAGCTTGGCGACTGGATTGTTTCCAGGGTTCGCCCAGAATTTTTTGCAACCAATAGAAGCGTAGGGGCTATTTTTTTAAGGAAGTTGTATGAATAAAGTTCGCGTCGAAAAACAAATCGGCGATTCCGTTCTATCATTTGAAACGGGTTGGCTGGCCAAACAATCGGCAGGGTGTGTGCTCTGTCAATATCGTGACACCATTGTCTTGAATGCGGTAACAACCGGTGCGCCACGCCCCGGAACAGATTTTTTTCCGCTAACTTGTGATTATCGGGAACGTACCAGTGCAGCCGGTAAATTTCCTGGCGGATTCTTGAAACGTGAAGGCCGGCCGACGATCAAGGAAACCTTGACGTCTCGTTTGATCGACCGACCAATTCGGCCTATGTTTGCCGAAGGCTTTATGGATGAAGTTCAATGCCAAGCAATGGTTTTGTCTAGCGATCGCCAGACAGATGGCGATATTTTGGCGATGAACGGCGTGAGTGCGGCATTACTTTGCTCACCACTGCCTTTCGAAGAAGCAGTCGCGTCAGTAAGAGTGGCTCGAATCGATGGCGTTTTCCTATCCTTCCCAACTCATGATCAGTTGGAAGAAAGTGATTTGGACCTGATTGTTTCGGGAACTAAAGCATCAGTGACGATGATCGAGGGCTTTGCTCGCGAAATGTCCGAAGCCGTCATGGCAGAAGCGATCGAATACGCTCACGGCGTGATTTGCCAAATCCTGGAATTGATGCACGAATTGGCACAAAAATTCCCAGTCGCGAAAACTCCATTTGTTCCGCCGGCTAATGATGGACTCGGTGAGCGGCTGAAGGACAAATACTACAACCAACTAAAGGCTGCGAAACAAACTCCGGGCAAACAATCTCGCGCGGAAGCCGTGGCCAAGATGAAACAAGCCGCTTTGGCCGATCTGATTCCTGATCCAAACGCCGACAACGCCTTTACAGTCGCCAGCTTTGAACGAAACTGGCATGCCATGACGGAGCGAGTAGTTCGCGATTTGATCCTTTCTGGTACTCGACCAGACGGACGCGACACGAAGACCTTACGGAACATCGAATGTCATACAGGCGTGTTGCCTCGCGTTCATGGTTCGGCTGTCTTTCAACGCGGAGAAACCCAGGCGTTGGTGACGGTAACCCTCGGTACAGCACGTGACGAACAACGTGTAGATGGTTTGCAGGACGAGTATTCGAAGAAGTTCATGTTGGATTACAACTTCCCCGCCTTCAGCGTTGGGGAATGCAAACCCAACCGTGGACCTGGTCGGAGAGAAATTGGTCACGGCATGTTGGCCGAACGCAGTGTCAAACCTGTTTTGCCAGACACCGACGAATTTCCTTACACGATTCGTATCATTTCTGACATTCTGGAATCGAATGGTTCCAGTTCAATGGCCAGCGTTTGCGGAGCAACGTTAGGATTGATGGACGCTGGTGTCAAAATCAAGAATCCAGTCGCCGGTATTTCGGTCGGCTTGGTCCAGGAATCGGCATCCAAGTGGACATTGCTCACCGACATCATCGGTGACGAAGACCACTACGGCGATATGGACTTCAAGGTCGCTGGAACACCAAACGGGATTACGGGCATTCAACTCGATCTGAAGATTCGCGGTATCACCTTCGATATTATTCGCGCTAGCCTCACGCAGTCACGCGAAGCCCGTATGGAAATCTTGAAGGTCATGTTGTCGGCAATTCGTCAACCAAAGGACGACATTTCACCCTACGCACCGCGGATGGTGACAACACAAATCGACCCCGAAAAGATTGGTTTGTTGATCGGTCCTGGTGGAAAGAATATTCGAGCGATCCAGGAAGAAACCCAAACGGTAATTGAAATCGAAGATTCGGGCCGCGTCATGATCGCCGGTACAGACCAGGCAATGACCGATAAGGCTTTGGCTCGTATCGAGTTAATGACGGCAACGGTTCAGATCGGCAAGATCTACACGGGTGTTGTCAGCAGCATTAAGGATTTCGGTTGCTTTGTCGAAATTCTCCCAGGCCGCGATGGATTGTGCCACATCAGCGAACTAAGCAGCGGGTACGTTGGCAGCGTTTACGATGTGTGCCAAGTCGGCGATGAGATGAAAGTGTTCGTCATTGACGTCGATGACAATGATCGAGTCAAACTCAGTCGCCGGCGTGCCTTGGAAGAACTCGGCCTACCAGACGAATTTGCACCGGAAGCCGAAGAGGAAGAAGTTTTCGAAGACGAAGGAGTCGTGGACGGAGAATTTGAAGACGAAGGCGAATTTGATGAAGAATTCGATGATGACGAAGAGGCCGAAGCAGCCTTCGTAGAAGACGCTGAACCGGCCGAAGGCACACGGGCACCTGATGATCGTGGCGGTCGCGGCGGTCAAAGTGGTAGCGGAGGTGGGTTCCGCGGACGTCGAGATGGCGGCGGCGGAGGACACGGTGGCGGTGGTCGTGGTCGTGATGACCGCGGCGGTCGTGGCGGCAGCGGCGGACACAGTGGCGGCGGACACAGTGGCGGTCGCGGCGGCCCCGGTGGTGGTGGCGGTGGTGGTCGTGGTAATTACCGCGATGACCGTGGCGGCCGCGGTGGCTCAAATAGCGGTGGCGGCGGTGGCCGTGGAGGACAAGGCGGCAGTGGTCATAGCGGCGGCGGAGGAGGCGGTGGCTATGGCGGCGGTGGCCGAGGTCGGTCAGGCGGCGGCGGTGGCCGTGGTCGTTCCGGTGGCGGTGGCGGCGGTGGTGGCGGAGGCGGAGGCCGTGGGCGTTCTGGAGGTGGCGGCGGTAGTCGCGGTGGAAGCGGTGGCGGCGGAAGCGGTGGCGCCGGTCGCGGTCGTTACGATCGCTAGGTCGTTTCCCAGCCCCATTCAGTTTGAACACTCAGTTGGCTGAAAGAATCAGTTATCGGTAACATAAGAGCGGGATCATCTTCGATCCCGCTTTTTTGTTTGTGGTTCGTTGTCGAACCCTATTAGTTGGATGGATCGATGAAAGAGGAAAATCTGGACGCCGAGACCATCGACAGGCTCGCGAGTCCACAGTCGCTGCGCGATCAATACGACGAACTGGCCGGACTTGCTGGTTCATTGGCGCATGAAATCAAGAATCCGTTGGCAGTCATTCGGATGAATGTTGAGCTGTTGGCGGAAGACATGGAACAAATCGATACGCCTGAAGCCCGCCGGGCAAAAGAACGAATTCGAATTGTGAATCGACAATGTCAGCGTTTGGAAACTCTGTTGTCAGATTTTTTGCGGTTTACCCGCATGAATAGTTTAGAGTTAAAAACTGGTAACTTGAACGATCAAGTCAACCAGGTGCTCGATTTCTTTGCGCCGCAGGCCAAAAATCAGCACGTTGAAATCCTGCGTTATCTCGATGCCGAGTTGCCGCTCATTCGTATGGACTCGCAAACTCTCCAGGCAGCGCTCATCAATCTTGTAAAAAATGCGTTGGAGGCAATGCTGGACGGTGGGCAATTGGTCGTGCGAACTCGCTTGACCCGCGCGGGTGTCGCCTTGGACTTGATTGATACTGGAACCGGAATCGACCCCAAGACTTTACTCAACATGTTCAAGACGTTTTACACCAACAAAGAAGGAGGGTCGGGATTGGGTCTACCCACCGCCAAAAAAATTCTTGAGGCCCATGGCGGTCGAATTAACGTTCAAAGTGAGCCTGGGCGAGGTTCCCATTTCATTGTTGAATTTCCCGCGCCAAAACGCATTTAGACTTCTCTCCTGTACCGCTGAGACAACGCGTGAAACTTCTCCGTAACTTGAACGATTTCCCAACCCGCTTTCGCGGGGGCGCTGTGGCAATCGGTAATTTCGATGGGGTTCACCAGGGACACCGTTCCATCGTTGAAGCCTTGAATCGGCATGCGACCGGCGTGGACGGACCAACGATTGTGTTTACCTTCGATCCGCATCCGGTGAGGATTTTGCGCCCGGAGAGCTCACCCCCCCCTTTGACATGGACGGACCGCAAGGCAGATCTGTTGGCTGAAATCGGGATCGACGCAATGATTGCCTACCCGACGGATCGCGAGCTATTGGAATTAAGCTATGGCGAATTTTTCCAGACGATTGTCGTGGAGCGGTTGGCAGCGCGGGCGATGGTTGAAGGGCCAAATTTTTTCTTTGGCCGCAATCGCGAGGGCAATGTCGATCGTTTAGCCGAATTGTGCCGAGATCATTCGATTGCTTTGGAAATTGTCACGCCGAGTTCAATGGGAGATGAACTGGTCAGCAGCAGTCGCATTCGGTCACTTATCCAGGCGGGCGAGGTGGGTGCGGCTCGCGAAATGCTCACCCAGCCGTATCGCATTCGCGGAATCGTCGTCCATGGTGATGCACGAGGCGGCAAACTAGGATTTCCCACCGCCAATTTGGACGGCATCGATACGTTGGTCCCCAAGTTCGGCGTCTACGCTGGGCGAACGCTGATCAATCACCGGTGGCATTGGTCGGCTATTCATATTGGCCCCAGTCCCACTTTTGGCCAAAAATTAGCGCGGGTCGAGGCCCATATTCTGAACTTCGAAGGTTCGCTCTATGGACGAACGATCGAGGTCGACTTCATTGAACGGCTCCGAGATATCTACACTTTTGCAACTCCACGAGAACTTATGCAGCAATTGTTGGGTGATGTTGAGGCGACACGTGTCATCGCCCGAGAATTCCCGCAGTCTCATCGGGAACACCATGAGTAGATTGCGGGTGAAAAAAGTCCACGTCTTCGCTGACGACGTGACCAACTGACGCGTGCAAAAAAAATGAGTTTCGATTAGGCTATTCCTTTTCTCCAACAACGGTGCTTGCCACGATTTCGGAACTACCTAAATGTCAATCGATTGGAAACGTTTCGCACAAGTCATTCAAGAACACAATAACTTCGTCTTGGTCAGCCATATTCGGCCCGATTGCGATGCCTTGGGAAGTGAATTGGGCATGGCCGGGATTCTTGATCAACTTGGAAAAAAGGTGCGGATAGTTAACGGACAGGAAACGCCGCCCAATTTGCAATTTATCGATCCTCAAAAACGAATTCAGGCGATCAACGTCAGCGTACAACCAGCCGAATTGGCCGATGCAGATTGTTTTTTGATTCTGGACACGAGCGCCAAGGTTCAACTGGGACCAATGCTGCCAGTCATTATGAATGCCCAGGCAAAACGCGTGGTTCTCGATCATCACGTCTCCGAGGACGGATTGGATGCTGAAGTGTTCAAGCGAACCTCAGCAGAAGCCACGGGCACGCTGGTTGTGGAAGCGGCTGAGCAATTAGGCGTTCGCCTCGACGCTTCGATTGCCGTGCCCCTGTTCGCTGCGATTGCCACCGACACCGGCTGGTTCCGTTTCGGTAGCGTGAGCGATTACACTTTCGCAGTCATCGGAAAATTGATTCGAGCAGGCGCAGTTCCGGCACAAATTTACCAAGACTTATACGAGCGCGAATCGGCAGGGCGGGTCAGGTTGCGAGGCCTCGTGTTGTCGCGAATCGCAACGGAACTCGGTGGTAGACTTGCTCACACGTACATTCGGAAAGAAGACTATTCGACGACTGGAGCCCTGCCGACGGAAACCGAAGATTTGGTCAACGGAGCTCTGGAAATTGACGGCACCCAGTTTGCAGTAATCATGATTGAACAGCCAGCGGGCGGTTTCAAAATCAGCTTCCGCAGTCGCTGCTCAGTCGCTTGCAATGAAGTTGCCGGCAATTTTGGCGGTGGTGGACACAAGGCGGCCGCAGGTGCTTTCATCAAGTCAGATTTTGCGGATGTTCAATCTCGAGTCCTGACCGTCGTGCGACAGGCCATGGCCTAGCCCTTTTTCTTTTTGCCCGTAAGGAACGGACGTTTTTCTGGCGTCACCGTTATGGCGGTTGCGACGGAACCGGCGGCGAGCTGTTTGGGTTCTTGTTCCATCTGAGTCAATTCTCGTTGCAATATTTTGAGCAAGGTCTGCAGAAAGGCGACAACCATAGGCCCGATCAAGATACCAATCGGACCGAGAGCACCCACGCCGCCCAAAACACTGAGCAAAGCGACGAGTGGATGAATGTTGGATTGTCCGTGCAACACATAGGGCTTGATGATATTGTCGGCCAGCGAAACGATGACCGCACCATAAATTCCCAACCCAATCGCCGCGCCTAATCGGTTTTCAACGAACGCCAACCAAATACAGCAGGGAACCCAGATGGACGCGGCCCCAAAAAACGGGATCATTGCGAAACAAACCGTTAACATCGACAACAAGAACACATTTTCCAGACCGACAAAGAAAAAGCCGAATCCGGCTAACAACCCTTGAACCAGCGCTGCCGACAGGGTTGCCACCACGACCGCTCGGCTGACACGTTCGAATTCCTGGATCAGCTCCTTTTCGTGCCCGTCATCGAGAGGCGAAAGTCGGCGCAAAGAGGCAACCATCTTTGGCCCATCCAGTAGGAAAAAATACAGGCTGATGATCATGATAAACAGCCCAAAGATTGTGCGGCCGATGTAAACTGTTGTGGCTCCACCAAACGTCAATAGCTGTTGCCGTGAGAAGGATCGTAATTGCTTTGCGTACTCGTTGACTTCTTCACGGCTTGGGTTTGCCATTCGCTTGAGCCACGCCCATGACTTGCCGCCACAATAAAGCGTCGAAAATTCATCCAAGGAATAGATTGCCTCCCGGTTGGCCTGATCGAGGCTTTGGAATTGGTCGAATTGCACAGTATCGCTAGACGCGGCGGTTGAATTGGAATCCGCCGTCTCTCCAGCCAGTAGCGTATTCTTGGAATTCGTCGCGGATTCGCTCGAGCCATTTCGTCCGGATTCGGCGACTTGTTGGGGCACCGTCCGTGAATCAATTAGCAATTTCTTTAGGCGTTCAAGGTTGAATAAAAATGTCGACCATAACTCGTTTTTAGTTGCCGATCGGAACATGGTCAGTGTCGAATCGAATTCAGGTTTTGCCGGATCGAAGGACAACTGGACCTTGTCTGCAAATCGTTTGGCAGCAGCAGTTGTTAGCTTGAGCTCATTTTCGATCGATGGATTGTCGCCGTCATCCAACAAAGTCGAAATTTTCTCCAAATGCAATTCGATTCCGCGCAATTCGTTGAGTTCCGGCAAAGTCAATTGCAGCGAATCCCGGAGTCTTTGGGCACCCGTGAGCAAAGTGTCGCTGGAAAATCGACGAGCCGCCATCCGGCCTTCATTGGCAGCCAGGACAAACAACAAGGCCAATGGGGCAAGCACTAAAAGAAGAATCGAGGCAGTCGTTGCCAGTGAGGCAACGCTGGGTAATCGAATTTTTCCGGCATACCAGACGTGCATGGGGCGAAAAATTACTACCAGCAGCACCGCCAAGAAAATCGGGACAAGAAATATCGCCATGACGCGGTAAAACAATACCGCCAATATCCCGATCACAACCAACAATAAAATAAAACTAAAATAGCGAGCCACAGTGGTTACTCTTGGGTTGATTGTTTGCGTTGAGACCTGCGTTTCAACGAAGTCCCAAGTTAACGAGCCGTCGTAACGGGGGACTTGAACGGCCAACAGCTTGAATGCCAGTCAAATTATATCGTGAAGATGAATTCGTCAGTCAGGCCAATTCTTTGACACGGTTTGCAAGACTTCAGCGTGAATTTTCCCGTTTGTTGCCAGACAACTGGAGTGTTTTGGGCCTAGCGGTCGGCCTTGTGTATCGGTGGCCATTCCACCGGCTTCTTCAACAAGTAGGATTCCGGCAGCAAAATCCCAAGGCGCCAATCGATATTCGAAGAACGCTTCGTATCTCCCGGCAGCGACCCAGGCCAGATCGAGCGACGCCGCACCAAACCGCCGAATGCCATGAATGTTTTTGCGAAACAACTCGCCAATGGAAGTAAGAGTTGATTCCATCATTTCTCCGCGATCGTAATAAAACCCGGTGGCGATCAACGAACCAATGAGCTGATTCTCGTTACTGACGTGGAGCCGCTGTTGGTTGTGCCAGGCCCCCTGCCCTTTTGCGGCCACAAACCAATCATTGGAAATCGGGTTGAAGACTACCGCAACTGTCGGTACTCCCTCACACCATAGTCCAATTGAAACGGCGAAGTGCGGAATGTCATGCGCGAAGTTGTTGGTACCGTCCATTGGGTCTACGATCCAAACGCGACCATTCATTTCGACGTAAGGGATTTTGCTTTCTTCCGAAACGATCGTATCTCCAGGAAAGGACTTGCGAACTTCGCTGATGATTGCTTGTTCAGATTTCAAGTCAGCTGCGGTGACCATTCCGAGATTTTCACCGTTTTCGACCTTGGCGCTTTCTCCCAGATGTTTGCCAAACAATTGTTGCAATTCGACACCACCGCGCTCGGCCGCCGCAATCGCCGTAGCAAGTTCAGGAAAAATAAGATCCGGGATCATCGATAAGGTGGCTTTTGGGTTGGTCGAAAATGGCTTGGATTGCAGTATAATAGAGGACTATTCAATCTTTAAAAATGGCGAAACATGATTCGATATCCAATAATTTTTATTGCGTTGATTGTTGCGAATGGCGCATTGGTTTGCCAAGCGGACGAGAAGATCAGTTTCACGCATCAGATTCGGCCGATACTTTCCAATAGCTGTTTTGCTTGCCATGGTCCCGATCAGGCTCATCGCGAGTCCGGACTCGCTTTGCATCGCGAGGAGTCGGCGCGCCTCGGAGGGGAAAGCGGCAATCGTGGGATTGTTTCAGGCCGTCCCGATGAAAGTGAACTGTTTCGCAGAATTCTCAGCACCGATGATGACGAAAGGATGCCGCCTGCTGACCATGCTCCATCGTTGAAGCCGAATGAGATCGAACTCATTCGTCGCTGGATAGAACAGGGAGGTCAGTACGACGTTCATTGGTCCTATCGGCCGATAGTTAGGCCTGAATTGCCGACCGTCAGGAGACAAAATTGGCCAAAGACTGGAATCGATTATTTTTTGCTGCAACGACTTGAGGCGGCGGAGTTAGAGCCAGCGCCGGAAGCGTCACCCGAGCGCCTTGTGCGGCGCCTGTACCTCGACTTGATTGGTTTGCCGCCAACGCCGCAACAAGTAGGCGAGTTCGCGGCCAATCCAAGCGACGAAAATTACGAGCGCATGGTCGATTCGTTGCTTGCCAACCCCGGCTACGGTGAACATTGGGCGCGGATGTGGCTGGACCTCGCTCGTTACGCGGATTCCCAAGGCTACGCGGAGGATCGGATTCGACAAATTTGGCTTTACCGCGATTGGGTCATTCGGGCCTTTAATCGAGATCTGCCGCTTGATCAATTCACCATCGAGCAATTGGCAGGAGACCTGTTGCCGAATCCCACCGAAGACCAGTTGATTGCCACGGCATTTCATCGGAACACGATGACAAATTCCGAGGGAGGAACCGATGATGAAGAGTTTCGTCACGCGGCGATCGTTGACCGTACAGCTACGACAGCGACTGTCTGGATGGGGACGACGTTCGGGTGCGCGCAGTGCCACTCACATAAATTCGATCCGATTACCCTGCTCGATTACTATCGGATGTTCGCGATATTTAATCAAAGCGAAGACAGTGACAAAGACAACAACTATCCCTATTACGAACAATTTAGCGCGGACCAAATTGCCGAGCGCGAGCGACTCCAGTTCGCAATTGACGAGTTGTCAAACCAAATTGAAATTGCCAATGAAGCCGACAAAGCCAGCTTGACTGCCCGACGAGAGGAGTTGGACAAACAAAGAAAACAAATCTCACCGGTCACTGTACCGATCATGCGAGATTTACCTGTTGAAAGTCGCCGGCAAACGCAGGTGGCGGTTGGCGGAGCGTTTCATAACAAAGGTGACGTCGTCGAGGCCGCACTCTGGCCAGAGTTTTCGAAGGATGCGAATCCCAAAGTCGATCGATTGGTTTTGGCGAATTGGTTGGTGTCACAGGAAAATCCGCTGACGGCTCGCGTCGCTGTTAACAGGCATTGGGAGAAGATTTTTGGACGCGGTATTGTTGAAACGAGTGAGGACTTTGGCAGCCAAGGATCGGTGCCAACCCACCCGGAACTTTTGGATTGGTTGGCGATCGAGTTTCGCAACGGCGGCTGGTCAATGAAACAGCTTTGTAAATTGATAGTGATGTCGGCGGCCTATCGGCAGGACTCACGAGTAACTCTGGAGAAACGGGAACGCGACCCTGACAATCAACTGTTGTCGCGCGGTGCGAGGTATCGACTGACGGCGGAACAAATTCGCGACGTTTCATTGGCAACCAGTGGGCTCCTGTCACCAAAAATGTTCGGCCCGCCGGTTCGTCCGCCGCAACCCAAGTTGGGGATTAGCGCGGCCTTTGGTGAATCACTGGATTGGGACCCAAGCCCCGGGGAAGACCGCTACCGACGTGCCCTTTACACATTGGTCCGACGAACAAATCTCTATCCTGCATTTATGGCCTTCGACGGAACCAATCGCACGACTTGTACGGTGCGCCGGATCAACACCAATACTCCAGTTGCGGCATTCGTCACGTTGAACGATCCCGCATTCGTGGAGTGCGCTCGCGCCCTCGCAATGCGTTTGCAAAAAGAAGCCGGTAACAACGACCAGCCCGATCGTTTGGAACTGGCGTTTCGTCTGGTGCTGGCTCGGGATCCAACGGCGGCGGAAAAAGCCGAACTGGGCAGTCTTTTTACGCAACAACGCAACCACTATCGCGACCATTTGGGCGAAGCCAAAGCGCTTGTTCTGGGCGATTCATCAACAACGCCGAAGAACGGCGAAGGAATTCCTTTTGATGATACTGGAATAATTGAAACGGCGAGTTGGACGGTCGTCGCCAATGTTTTGTTGAATCTGGACGAGACTCTCACGCGGAACTGATACCCTATGCGACAACAACAAATTCAGCCGTCTAACCTTCGAGACGCGAGTGTTCAATTTCAAACTCGACGACATTTTTTGCAAAAATGCCAAATCGGTTTGGGAGCCGTTGCGGCAGCTTCGTTTTCAGCGACTCCCGCGCGAGGAGCCCAGACTGATCGTCAGATGGCGGCGAAAAAACCACCTTTGCCCGCTCGTGCGAAGAATGTCATCTATCTTCACATGGCTGGTTCTCCTTCGCAGTTTGAGTTGTTTGATTACAAACCGGAGTTGGAACGACTGCACATGCAACCGTGTCCAGGAAGTTTGTTGGCCAATCAGAAGTTTGCTTTCATCAAAGGCCATCCAAATATACTTGGCCCGCAGACAAAGTTTCAACAATTCGGTGCGGCAGGCCGTTTCTTTTCAGAAGTGATTCCAAATATGGCATCGGTCGCTGACGATTGGACAATTGTCCGTTCAATGGTGACCGACCAGTTCAATCATGCCCCAGCTGAGTTGTTTTTGCATACGGGGAACTCTCGCTCCGGTTACGCCAGTTTCGGGAGTTGGGTTACTTATGGTTTGGGAACCGAAAACCAAGACTTGCCAGGATTTGTCGTCTTTGTTTCAGGGGGGAATAACCCCGCAGCGGGCAAGGCCGTTTGGGGAAACGGATTTTTGCCCGGCATTCACCAAGGCGTTCAATGCCGTTCAGGGGGCGAACCAATCCTGTTTTTGTCCAATCCCAAGGGCATCAATATGTCTACGCGACGAGCAAGCTTGGACTCGCTTAACCGTTTGAATCAGATGCAGGCTCAAGCATTTGGCGACCCAGAAACGTTGACTCGCATTGAGCAATATGAATTGGCCTATCGTATGCAGACGTCGGCGCCGGCGACTTTTGACATTTCACAGGAGTCCAAGCAAATGCTGGAGGCTTATGGAGCGGAGCCGGGACAGAGTTCCTTTGCGAATAATTGCCTGATGGCACGACGGTTAGTCGAAAGCGGTGTTCGGTTTGTGCAACTTTTTGATTGGGGTTGGGATTTGCATGGAACTGGACCGGGCGATGACCTAAATCATCATTTGTTGCAGAAGTGCAAAGAGACAGATCGACCAATTGGGGCTTTGATCAAGGACCTGAAGCAACGTGGCCTCTTGGATGAAACTTTAGTGATTTGGGGAGGTGAATTTGGCCGAACTTCGATGAACGAAGCTCGCGGGGGATCGAAGTTCTTCGGACGTGATCACCATCCTCATTGCTTCACAATGTTGTTTGCGGGCGGTGGTATGAAACCCGGATTTGATTTTGGTTCGACGGATGAGCTTGGCTACTTTGTGACTGAAAATAAGGTTACTGTTCGCGATTTGCAGGCCACGTTGTTGCGCCTGTTGGGGCTCGATCCGCACCGCTTAAGCTTTCCATTTCAAGGATTGAACCATCGATTGGTTGGTCCAACGGAAGAGGGCAAAATTCGCGAAGAGCTTTTTCGCTAAATGGGTTTGGCTGGCTGAATCTGTGATAGACGGGAGGGAATAGAGCCTTGGAATTTCAGGAGGCACAGACCTCGGTTACCAAAAGAACAACGTTTTTTCACGAGCTGGGACCTGCGGCGTTGATCTTGGCGTTCTGGATCTGGTTTTGTTGGTCCATGCTATTGGGTGACCGTGTTGTCTGCTATCGAGATTCCGCATACTTGTATTTGCCTCTTTACCATTGGATCGAAGAGGAAACGCAGGCGAGTGGGTTGCCCTTATGGAATCCGTACGAGGATTTTGGCTATTCGCCGCTGGCCGATACTTCAAGCGCGCTGCTCTATCCCGGCAAGTTGATTTTCCGATTGCCATTGGGAACGTATACCTATCGCTACGGACTCTATTTGTCGGTTCATTTGCTCGTGGCAAGTCTAGGAGCAGCCTGGATGGCTCGGCGGTTTGGTGTGCGGCCATTGTGGAGTTCGATCGCCGGCATTTCGTTTGGATTTTCGGGCCCGGTAGCTTTTCAGACGACGAACGCCATTTTTCTAGTTGGGGCTGCCTGGTTGCCCTGGGCCCTCGGGGCATACTGGATGGCAACGACTCGGCGATGGATCGGCTGGGCCGTGTTAACGGGTATGTTTTTGGCGTTAATGGTCTTGGGCGGCGATCCCCAAATGACTTTTTTTACATTGTGGGTTGTCCTGGCCAGTTCATTTCTATTTGTAAGTCGAACTTGGTTCAAAAGTACCAATCGGTGGGGTGAAGTTGGGCATCAGCTCACCGTTCCTGCGGTAATCGTCGTCAGTACATTGGCCTTGAGTGCTGCGCAACTTGTCCCGAGTTGGCAAGCAACCCTGCAGAGCGAGCGCGCTTCGTCCGGGGAAGTTCGGAATATTTGGCAGGCATTGGCGAGTCGAAATAAACTGGGTTTGGGCGAGAACCTTAAACATTTGTTTCTTGAACCAAATCCCGGAACTCATTCAGATGCAATTTATCAATTTAGTCAACCACCTTGGACACTGGCGGAGCTTTTTTGGCCGAATGTTTCAGGCCACCTTTATCCAATCAATACCAGGTGGATTGATGGCTTTCCGGCAGCAGATAGGATGTGGCACGCAACCCTGTACCAAAGTGTCCTCATCGTGCTGTTTGCGACTTGCGGTGTGAATACACTGCGTTCGTCGGGGCGAAACTGGCTGATTGGCTTGGGTACTTTTTTTTTGTGCGCCTCGTTCGGGTGGTATGGACTGGGTTGGCTCGCGCATGAGCTTGGATTGCTTTCGACTTCGTCCAGAGTAGCGAATCCGGCGGGAGGCATTTACTGGTTGATGGTCACGTTTTTGCCCGGCGTGGACCTGTTTCGTTATCCAGCCAAAGTGTTTCCCTTTGTTACACTAGTGATTGCGGTCGTGGGTTCGTTGCACGCTCCGTACATGATGCGAAGTACCTTTCGACCGGCACGGGTTGTTTCCATCTTCCTCATTGTCGCACCTATTAGTCTGCCTTTAGGGTGGTTGTCCAGGCTGAATGAACATTCAATTTGGCAAGGATTTGATTGGCATTTCGGGCCATTGGAAAAAGTTCAAGCGTTGGTCCAAATTTCGGTGGGGTTAGGCACGACGAGCTTACTGGCGCTAGTTTTTTGGAGCTTGCATTTGCGGGATTGGAGGGTACGGCAATCAACGATCGAAAACCTTTTTGCTATCCTGATCGTCTTGGACTTAGCGTTTGCCAATCGAGCTTTATTGCCACTCATCGATCAGACGAATATCGAGCGGGATCTAAAGGACCAGATCTCTCAACGCCCACTACTTGAGAAACGCCCCGTTGTCTCCTTGGCCCCGTTACTCTCGCAAATGTTGCCGGAATGGAGGCATTTATCCTCCACAAATCGATTGGCGGAAATTTTTGAATATCAAATAGGCATTGGTACGCCAAAATTCAACTTGCTTTCGCACCGAAGTGTCCTGGGGTCGTTTACATCGATTCAAAATCGCAATGCAAAAATGGTGATGAATCGTTTCAAAAAGAACGAAGACCGAATTAGGCACGAGCCAATCGACACTTTTCTTTCAGCTATGAAAACGCCAAGGTCTGCACAAGAATTGGTGTGCGCGGTTTTGTCGCACCCTCAAAAACGACTAAATAGATCGGCAACAGAAGTGAATCGACTCGAAACGTTGATGATCGACAATGGAATGGACCTCGTCCGCAGCACATTTAGAGAAGCCAAAATATTGCAGTACTCTTATTCCGCTGGTGCATTCGAATTGAAAGACATCGCAAATATACGGGGGTTTTTGGTTTTCCCAATTTCATATGATGCTAACTGGATTGCGGAATTCGAAACAGCGGACGAAACGATTTCGGCGCCCATTCATACGGCCGGGGGCTTTTTTTCCGTCGTAGAAATCAATTCCGATGCAATAAGTTTACGCTTGTATCAAAAACCGTTGTTTGCGCGTTTTGAAATTTGGCTGTCAATTATCGGTTGGAACTGCGCAACCATATTTGTTTTTTTGACTCGGGAACGGGTAGCGGAATAATATCGATGACTATCAAGGTTGTTGACTTTGAAAATGGTTAAGCTAGATTGAAAAGTCAATCAATTAGAGACTGGCCGTCTCAAAACTCTCATCTATTAGGAAGGCTGGAGAAAAAATGTCAAAGAAGAAAAGTGAGGGCAACGTTTCAGAAGCAATTAGAAATTGCTTCGATCAAGACCGTGGGGCAAAGCCCAAAGCGATTGCTGAAATTCTGAACAAGAAAGGTGTTGCTGTCAGCCCGCAATACGTTAGCGTCATCCTTTCGCAATACCGTAAACGCCTGGGAGTTAAGCGAAAGAGTCGTGGTCGTGTCCGTGAAGAAATGCCTTCCAATTCGGGTGGACTTCAATTGTCCGATCTAAAGTTGGTGAAACAACTCGTTGCGAAAACAGGAAGTGCTGAGCGAGTACGCGACGCAATCAATGCCTACATTGAATTGATGAAGTAGGCGAAACAGAAAATCAAGAGCTAAACTTGGGATGGCCCCTCAAATCGAGGGGCTTTTTTTGAGGCTTGGGATCTCAATTGACACCTGCCGGCAGTGCCGACTAGAGATTATCCCTCGCCAAATCCTCGGTCGACGCGATTTTCCCGGCAGCGAGAGATTCCTCAAGACTCGGGTCGAACTTTGGTCGCGGCGGATGAAAATTATGGTAACGGCGCGAGCACCGTTCCTGAAATTCCCCCATCGCAACGGCGAAAGTGTCGGAGGTAAATGCTTTTTCCAGCATGATGTCGAGCTGACGATTCGCCAGTTCAAATAGGGGGTAGTCTTTTTTGAGATAACGTGTCACAAAAGCACGATCTTCATCATCGATGGTCGCGTCTTTTTTCGAAACGTTCGCCCTTACATAGGAAAGGTCACTAAAGTACTTAGGAAATAGTTTTTCGAGTAGCACGCAGGATTCGTCAAAACGCTCGATGGGGAATAGATAACAATTTCCTGTCGCAATTGCATGATTGATGACCGCCATATCTTCGTAAGACCGACCACCGTTGAGAAAATAGATTTGGCTATTGGTTTGGGGATGGGCAAATTGTTCGACGAGTTCTGCATTCGCGAAGTCACGAAAGGTCATGCGTTGTGCGATACAACTTACTTCTTCGTAATGACGGTGAAAGAAATAGCGGGAGATAAAACGCTCGATAGGGTCGCGTACATAGCAAATTGCCCGGACGACGGAATGCTCATGAAAATACGGTAGGTCCAGCGAAAGCTTGTGGTCAGAAAAACAAACTACATTCGGATGACACCTGACGATTTCGCTGACATCGTCGAAAGAATACTGTTTCGTCTCCAATAACGAACTGGAATTGTAGTACCCTTTGCCAAAATTTCGATTCATCAGTTGGCGCAGCGTCGAACCACCAGCCTTAGGTACGTGCACATGTAACCAGGTTGTGCGATTCGGCGTTTGGCTGGGATCGTTCATCTACAGATGTTTCCGGACATTAGCAAATTTGGAAAGTCTCAATTATTGAGTTCGCCATTGAGTTTTTGAATCCGCTAGAGTTTTCGGAAGTTCAAAGCACGAACGTCACACAATCATAGCTTCAGATTTGGTAATCGACCACCGTTGCATCGGAGCTTTCGTTCTTGTTTCGAATACGCAAACGGGGTTTTTCCATAACGACGGTTGAGTATGGCGCTACTGAATTTACCAACCAGACACTTCCTCCGATGACCGAATGGTGACCAATGACAGTAGAGCCTCCTAGGACCGTGGCACCGGCATAGATAACAACATGGTCTTCCAGCGTGGGATGGCGTTTATCCTCGCGAACTATTTTACCGGTCTCGTCTTTGGAAAAGCTGAGGGCCCCGAGCGTGACTCCCTGATAGATTTTCACATGATTGCCGACGTGGCTAGTTTCTCCGATGACCACTCCCGTTCCATGGTCGATGAAAAAGTGATGGCCGATGGTGGCTCCGGGATGGATGTCTATTCCCGTCGTCGAGTGTGCCCATTCCGAGAGCATTCGGGCAGTCAGCCGTAAGCCGATTTTGTACAATTCATGCGATAAACGATGCAACATGACGGCGCGAAATCCAGGATAGCAAATCACGACTTCCTGCGGACCGATACAGGCCGGGTCGCCAATGCATGCGGCCTCTACATCCTGGTGCAAAAGCTCAATAAGATCCGGCAAGATTTCCAAAACGCCATCAACCTGCCGATGAGCCTCCAGAGCTACTTCGGGACCGGCGATCCTATTCTCTATGCGAGTCTGTTGTAGAGTCCAACAAGCCAGACTTTCCAACTGCCCACGAAACTGAGCGACGGCGCTGGACAGCATTTGGTGCAGATCATCCTGCTCGATAACAAAGTTGGGAAACGCGATCGTGCGAAACAGCTCCATGAGTCGGGCGAGGTGCTCGTCTGACGGAGCTTCACCGCAGCGGCTGAATTGCACGGCGTTCTGCCGCGTCATCAGACGTTCGATCAATTTATTCAAGGCGGCACCAGGTAGCAAAAGGAGACGGAGGTAGCGTCCAAAAAAGAAAAAGTGCACTCACTGCAATCAATGAGAGTCAACTTGCGATTGAAGGGACTACAACTTCTGAAGTATGCCCGAATCGCCAGTATTTCCTATGAAGTCTAGCCCATTTTAGGCGTTTTGCCGTATCATCAACAATAGAGATCCTATTCATTAATGCCTGCAATTCCTTTTATCATCGTAGATGGGTACAACCTGATCCTGCAGACGACGGATCGTCGTCGTCTTGCCGGGAAGGGAAACCTTGCGCGTGCGCGGAATTCTCTCATTGGAATGCTGGCAAGGCGATTGTCTCTTGGCGAACAGAAGCGAACCTCAATTGTCTTCGATTCTGCGAGTCAACAGACAACGAGTGACACGCGTCAACCAATCGATCATGCAATGACTATTTGGTTCGCAAGTGACTATGAAAACGCCGACGCCATGATCATCGATTTGTTACGAAAGACATCTTCACCACGGCAAACGATCGTAATTTCCAGTGATCACGAGATTCAACAAGTGGCCAGGCAGCGACGTTGCCAAATCATGGATAGTCTCGATTGGCTGGAGTCGTTGGAAAAACGCGATGAGATAGAACCCAAAAAAGATGAGATCCCCGGGCTCGATCCGCTGGAATCAGCGCGTGACCGTATTCTCGACGAGGATGAGAAGAACTATTGGCTAGACGAGTTTGGCATCTCACCAGACGAGGAAGAATAATTCGCGTGTTGCTGCCTCTTGACGGTCAAAGCAAACACGGCCCAAGTGCCCACAATCATCGCTCCACCGAATTCGCGTGAGACTTCAACATAGGGACGTTCGGTTGACATTCGGCTCAGGTCAAAACCCTCGCTATTAGTTAGATTTTGGATTAATCCCGCAGTGGCTTGAAGCATGAAAATTAAGCTTGCTCCTAAACACATCCATTGGATTGGTCGCAATTCCTTTCGGAACCCCGCCAAAATCGCACCGAGTCCAGCGAGCCCATAGAACGGCCCCCATACGTGCGGGTCCGGGTCGTTCCACTGCCAGCCGGCGGAAAGCAAAAATAGGCCGCCGAAGATCAAGTGAATTGCGGAAATCATTTTCGGAAGTCCTTATAGAGTCCGTTTTGTCATTAACAAAAAATGGTTGGAGTCAATCCAATCTGAATTGCTTCTGCTGCAATGGCGGCTCTATTGGAAGGCGAAAAATCCACAGTTTATTCTTCTTCCTCGTCCTTCAGGTTTGCCTTGCTGATAACTTCCTGTTGTATGTTCGATGGCATGTTGTCATAGTGGTGAAAGTCCATCGTAAAGCTACCCATACCGCCCGTGATACTCGAAAGTGTTCTTGCATAAGTCGTCACCTCTCGCAGCGGAACTTCACAATGCACAATCGTCATGCCGCCGCCGACAGTATCACTGCCCGAAACTCTGCCGCTACGTCCCGACATGTCACTAAAAATGTCGCCGACGTTTTTCTCCGGGACAGTAACCTCCAGTTTTACGATCGGTTCCAGCAACACTGGTTTCGCCAATAGAAAGACCTGCTTGAAGACTTGGCGGGCGGCGGTCTTAAATGCTGCCTCACTGCTGTCCACGTCATGGTATTTGCCGAAGTGAACTTCGATGCACAAGTCTTGTGCGGGGTAACCGGCGATGACGCCGTTGGTAATTCGCTCGGCAAAACCCTTGCCAATCGCCGGCATGAAGTTTCCAGGGATGGTGCCGCCAACAATGGAATCGACCCATAAAAAGTTCGCTTTCGGGTCGTAATGATACTCTTTCATCGAGTGGAAATTCTCTTTGATTGCAAATTTGACGATGTCAGTGCCCTGCGGCAACGGCATCATGCGAATGTGGACTTCGCCGAACTGACCTCGACCGCCGGATTGTTTTCGGTGCCGATAGCTCCCTTCCGCTTTCGCCAAAATTGTCTCGCGGAAGGCGATCCGCGGCGGTTTCGTTTCGACATCCAATTTGTCCCGCCGATGAAGTCGTTCCTGGATCACCGTCAAATGCAGCTCGCTCATGCCGGTCATCACGAGTTCCTTGGTCTGCGGGTCACGCTCGAGGTGAAAGGTCGGATCTTCTTCAACGACTTTGTGTAAGGCGCTGGAAAGTTTGGTTTCATCGCCGCGAGTTTTTGGTGCAACCGCAAGTCCGACCATCGGTTTTGGAAAACTGATGGCCGGTAGTTCAAGTTCGCCGATAGACGTAGATGTATGTAAGTCTTCCATTTTGGCGACCGCCACTATTTCTCCTGGTCCGGCAACGTCCACTTGTGACGTCTGTTCGCCTTGAACTTTTAGCAACGCCCCCATCTTCAGGTTTTTGCGCGCGGACGATGCATGAACAGAGTCGTCCCGTTTCAATTGACCGCTAAAGATCCGGATGAAGCTCAGCTTTTGCACAAAAGGGTCGATTCGGGTTCGAAATACTTGAGCGACAAGGGAGTCTGAGTCCGGCGAAATCGTCTTTGCGTCACCATTTTGACCAAAAGTTCGCGGTAAATCGGCAGGAGAAAGTCCGCAGAGGTCAACTGCTTCCAAAACTTCACGGAGTCCGATTTGATTTTTTGTTGAGCAGCAAACGATGGGGATTAAAGTCCCGGCCTTCACAGCCTCCACAATCAAGTGGTGAATTTGCTCTTCGCTGGGCATTTGTCCTTCGAAGTATTTTTCCATCACGGCGTCATCAACTTCAACGATGGACTCGATCAGTCGATCACTAATCGGGTGCGGGTCGATGGCCGCGCCGCTGACGTCGGCAGGCAGTTTCAGGGTGCTGATCACGCCGTTGAAATTAGGTCCCGTACCGCTGGGAACGTTCAACAACACGCATTGCGGGCCAAAAACATCCTGAATGTTGCCGATCAGTTTCGGAAAGTCCAGGTTTTCGTCATCCATCTTATTGATGACGATCATGCGTCCCAGTCCAGCCTCACCTGCCATTCGGAAAACACGGCGTGTGTTTACTTGGATTCCGGAATGAGCGTTGATTACGATCAGGGCATTCTCAACCGCACGCATCGCGCCGGCTACTTGGCCGATAAAATCCGGGTACCCGGGAGTATCGATCACGTTAAAGCTTAAGTCATTGAATTTGAAATTTGTCGCCTTGGCTTCGATACTGTATTTGTGCTTTTTCTCTTCAGGATCAAAATCGCAGATGCTAGACCCGTCGTCGACTGAATGTTTTCCATTGACTGCTCCCGTCAACATCAAAAACCCGTCTGCGATTGTTGTTTTCCCAACTCCACCGTGGCCGCACAGCACAATGTTGCGAATCATCTCGAATTTTTGCATGGTTGAACCTCGAATTAGAATTGATTCAATGTCCTAAAGCGAACAAGTCAGATGCGACAGCTTCAGGTTGAGATTGACGTCGAGTTTTTCGAGTCGTTCCCGTGACCAGCGCGGCCAAGGGTGAAAAGAAATGCAAGCGAACCAATCCATTTCCCCGACCTCCACCAAATGGGCGTGTCAGCGAATAGGGAATCGCTATAGCTTGGACGCCGCCCCACGATTGTCGTGAGAGCCGGCTTCCGATTGAGTCAATCGCCAGCCAAACTTGCATCGGAATATCATTCGTTTTGTTTTGAGGGATTCAAGAGAATTCCTTAGATGCAATATGGCACACCCCAAAACACGCTGCAAGTAGCGCCAAATCTAATTCCTTCCCAACGGTCCGCGGGTATTTTCAAATGTTATCAGGCTAAGGGCAGACCGATCGGATAAGATCTATCGCGAACTTCTGAATTGCACAGCTTGGACTTTTTTCAAAATGTCGCTTCCCTTACTTCCGCTAAAACTCGAAGACTGTAAAGCGGCTGGGGCTGGTTCAGAATTGTTTCTGGTCGAGGGAGAATCGGCTGGACAGTCGGTCGTACGAGCCAGGAACCGTCAAACCCAGGCAGTGTTGCCGATGCAAGGCAAACCTCTAAACGCATGGAAAGCAACTCGCGATCGTGTCGCGAAATTCGAACTGTTCCAAATTCTAACTCAAGCAATCGGCGCGGGATGGGGCGATTCGTTTTCGCTGGAGAAGGTCCGGTACGAACGCATTCTTTTTTTATTTGACCCGGATGCGGATGGCATCCATTGTGGAGCATTGATGAAAATGTACTTTTATCGCTGGATGAGGCCATTGTTGGAGGCTCAGCGCATTGCCGTCGTGCACGCTCCCTTGATCAAACTGACGTCGCGGCACTTGAAAGTACCAGCATTCGCTTACACCGAAGACGACTACCAACAGGCAGTACGATTCTTCAAAGAAAAAGGTGTTGCGGACGTAGTTGTCAGCCGATACCGAGGACTGGCGAGTCTTGACGAAGGGACTTTGCTGCGAAGTTGCCTGCAGCCTGATACCCGCCGCTCGTCAGTCGTAACTCCAGCCGATGCGGAATCGGCGATTGCGATCTTCGGCCAGCCGAGTTCACGTCGACGGGACTAACCGCAAGTCATTTTGCCGAACGAACTCGCGAAGGTCGATCGGATTCGCCCGACAAACGATAAACGTTTGCAACTATTTTGGCTTCATGGCGGAAAGTGACGGGACGTAATCGAGCCAGGAATGTCGATCGGGCGTCGAGCCATCGAAAAGGCCAAAGAAAGCCTTTTGCAAGGCTTTGGTCACTGGACCAGGTTTGCCATTGCCAACCGAGATTTGATCGACGCTGCGGATGGGTGTGACTTCCGCTGCGGTTCCTGTCATGAATAGTTCGTCGGAAACATAAAGCAGTTCGCGTGGGATTTGCTCTTCGTGGACTTCATAGCCCATGTCAGTGGCCAGTTGGATGATGGTGTCGCGAGTAATGCCTCCCAAAATCGAAGCAGCGAGCGGCGGCGTATAAATCTTCTCGTTTCGAATAAAGAACAGGTTTTCGGCAGCACCTTCGGCCACGAGTCCCGTTGCGCTGACAGAAATACCTTCAGCGTAACCATGCATTCTTGCCTCAGCACCGATCAGGTAGGAATTCAGGTAATGCCCCCCTGCCTTACTGAGCACTGGATTCGATGCGCTCGTTGTTCGGTGCCAACTGGAAACACAAGCGTCGATGCCATTCTGCATTCCTTCGGTGCCAAGGTAGGCCTCGATTTCGAAGGCACCAATCGCGACCTCGATTGGCGCATTGCTAGGAGGAACCACGCCGATGGAACTCATACCGCGAAAGATCAATGGCCGCAAGTATGAACCTGTGAGCCCATTTTCAACGATCAGTTCGTGGCAAGCGCTTTCCAGCTCCGCTTGAGTAAACTTTTGGTTCATACGGTATACTTTTGCTGAATCCAGCAGGCGTTTGATGTGAGCACCCAGGCGAAAAATAGCAGGTCCATTTGGTGTATTGTACGAGCGAATGCCTTCAAAAACGCTGGTTCCGTAATGCAACACGTGCGACATGACATGCACAGTTGCCGATTGCCAGTTCACCATTGTGCCGTTCATCCAAATAACTTTACTGGGTTTCATATTTCCCTCATTTGATTGTCCAAAGTACTTGCAGATTTTATCGAAAATCGGTTGGGGGTACACCGGGCAACAAAGAGTGATTGTGCGTCACCTGGACAGGCTTCAAAATGGGCGGTCAAAAAAGGACGCGAAAATGAATGCAATTGAATCCTTGGCCCACCTCAATCGTTTTCCAAGAATTTTGTCAGCTTTGGTTGAAGGGCTTTCGGATTCGATTTGGCGCTGGAAGCCGGCATCGGGAAACTGGTCGATTGTGGAAATTGTGTGTCATCTGCGCGATGAGGAACGGGAGGACTTTCGCCGGCGCATCGAGTTGACGATTGAGGATCCGAATCAGGCGTGGCCGAAGATTGACCCGGTCGTTGCTGCAACTAATCGAAACTACCACGGTCAATCGCCCGCCAATGTACTGCAGGAATTTTTTTTTGAGCGAAAAAAATCGTTGCGGTGGCTAAAAAAAATGGATGCGATTCCGTTGGAGCGCACGTACCAACACCCAACTGTTGGACCGGTAACTGTGGGCGAGCTGTTGGCATCTTGGGCTGCTCACGATTTGTTACATGTTCGGCAAATCACGAAAAGAATCTTTGAAGCTCACCAAGAGGCAGTGCGACCTTATTCGATTGCTTATGCAGGAACTTGGACCGAAACTTGATGCCCAATGTGGATCCCCCGCGTCAGCCCAAGTACCGTTGGTGGCGTTGCATGGTTAGAATGAAAGCCGCACCGAAAGCCATAATTTGATTTCCGAAAGCCATCGATGGGACGATTCAGTTACTTGTTGTTTGTGGGAATGACTGCACTGTGCTGGGGAATTTATGGTCCCGTACTGCACGTCGGCCAAGAACGCCTCGGCGATGACGGACAGAACAGTACCCTGCGATCTTTGATTTGTGTGGGCGTAGCCTATTTCGTGATTGCCGTCATTGTCCCGCTGGTAGTTCTATTCAAACATGGCGAAAAGGGAAATTGGAGCGCGAGCGGATTTGTCTGGTCGATTTTTGCTGGTGGAATCGGCGCGTTCGGTGCCTTGGGAATCATCATGGCATTCAAATACGGTGGCACACCAGTCTTTGTCATGCCGTTGGTTTTTGGACTGGCACCCGTCATGAACACATTAACAACGATGTTGATGAATCGAACCACTGGAAATGCTTCAATACCGTTTTATATGGGAATTTTTATCGTCGCGATCGGAGCGGTGGGAGTCTTGTATTTCAAGCCGGCGAAGGCCAAAGGACATTCGGAAACGACCGTCGTATCAAAAGCGAATGAAGCCGATGCGAAATCAGCGGGGGCGAATGGCGAAGCCATAGACAACGAACCAACTACGGAATCTGATGACGACCACGCCGTTGGGAAAACCACCAACGAGTCGAAGTCCGCGGAAGCAAAGACAGCAGCATCTCCAAAGCCCGCTGCTAAAAATGGACTGGCGAAAGGCCCCAACATTTGGAACCTGATGTTCGTCGTCATGACCGCTCTTTGTTGGGGTGCCTATGGTCCGGTTTTGCATAACGGCCAGTCTAAAATGAATGGCAGCCGCCTTCGTCCTTTCCTCTGTGTCGGTTTGGCCTATTTTGTGATTGCTGTCGTCGTCCCCTATTTCCTTTTGATCAAGATTCCTGAGCCCGGCAGTTGGAGTCACGTTGACGGTGTCATGTGGTCCTTGATGGGTGGAACGGCTGGTGCGCTCGGTGCCTTAGGAATCATCTACGCTTTCAACTTTGGCGGCAAACCGATTTTCATTATGCCGCTGGTGTTTGGTGGAGCTCCCGTTGTGAATACGCTCGCAGAAACGATTTCGCATAATCTGTGGGCCCAACTATCGACCGCGTTCTTTTTGAGTTTGGGAGTGGTGATTCTTGGTGCAGTGACAGTGCTGGTTTCAGCTCCGAAAGGACCGCACGCGAAGCCTGCAAGTACGCTTCCTGGTGCACGTCTGCCGACGGATTAGCACTTGATGCGAGCCGGAAATTGAGCGGAGTTTGGAAAGATGACCGAAGAAGAAATAGCTGAAGAAGTAGAACGGCAGCTCAGTCATGTTTGGATGGTGCGGGCATTTCTGAAGCACTGTGAAGAAGCGGAAGAGGACGACGAACTAAACGAAGTCCACCGTGAGTTATACGACGTTGCCCTCGCGGTTGGTGCTCCATACGAGTCAAAGGATTGGCCAGGATACGTCAAAGTGGCTCGAAAGAAATTCAAAAAGCTCAGGAAAGCGGCAGAGCTGTTAACCGAAATCCAACCGGAAATCTCTTCGCATACGAATTTCAAAATGGCCGTTCAATCCCTCAATGTAGCCGTTAGGGAAATTTCCAAACTCTTGGTAATTCCACCGACCGAATAATTAGGTGCCACGCCGATTGCCGTACCATTCGATGTGTCTGCGAGGACAGAAACTGAATCCCGCAGTTTCCGCTGACGGCTTTAGCCATTCCTCACGAGCCTTCAAGGTCGCTACGTCGATTCCTTCCGGCATCAACAACACGCGTTCTCGATCAATGTTACCGATCTTTTCGAGCAAATTTTCGATTTCCAGCTGGTCCTGTGGTTCGGCCACAACAAACTTGAGCTGATAGGGGAACTGATCTGTCAATCGGCGCAGTATGTCCAACTGAAGCCGAGTTTTCTCATGACGTCTTGCCCAGGCCCCTGCCCTAGCGACCGTCGGTGTGGAATTCGAAAGCTTTGGGCTAATGGACATCAGATCGCATGCCACTTCGCGGTAAATAGTTCCGGCCGTCTCAATTGTCACGTGCCTTCGGTGTTCTGCAAGCTGTCGTGTTAGCGATTCGATTTCTGGAGCCAGCATTGGTTCGCCTCCAGTAATGACAACATGTGCGACGCCAAAACTGATGATCTTGTCGACGACTTCGCTTAGCGGTAGACGAACGCCCTCCGGATTCCAAGACGTAAATGGGGTGTCGCAAAAATTGCAGCGCAAATTGCACCCAGTGGTGCGTAGAAATACACTGTTTGTGCCTACCAGGAATCCTTCGCCTTGGAGACTGACATAGATTTCGGAAATGTTCATACGTGGACGATGTTCGCCGTTATTGCCTTTTATTTGGCTGCATCATAACAAACAGCAACCGTTCACCAAACGGTTGGCGTAGACTGGCAATCAACCGGCGTTTGAGCAAAAAATGCTGGAAATGCCTCCTGACAGTGTGAGGCAATATGACTTGCGGTGACAATTGGGACTTGAGAGCAGCCAGTCGTAGCGAGTATCTTGACTTGTTCATGGATGACGATTTCTAACTAAGGCTTTTGAACCCATAACCAAGTACTATGCCGACTGAATCACAAAACCTGTTGGAGACTTTTGAAAATCAGTTTCCCCATCGAGATTATGTTATCGAAATTAACTGTCCTGAGTTTACTTCGGTCTGCCCCAAAACCGGACAGCCCGACTTTGGCGAATTGCAATTCAGCTATGTGCCGGAAAAGAAATGCGTCGAGCTCAAGAGCTTGAAAATTTACTTGCAAAGCTTTCGGAACCAGGGCATTTTTTACGAGAACGTCACCAATTCGATACTGGACGATTTTGTGGCCGCGGTTCAGCCGCGGCGCTTGGTTGTGACCGCCAATTTCACGCCACGCGGTGGCATTTCGTCCGCTATTATCTGCGAATACGAGAGCTCCAAGTCCTGATCCGTTGCGAAAAGCATGCTGATGAACCAACCCGTAGAAGTACTGCTTTCTGGCTTTTGCGACGAGATATCGACCTCAAAACGGATCGATGAGCAGTTTTCGGTCGCGGCTGCTTTGGGTCTAAGATACGTTACCTTACGGTTTCTCGACTGCGGCAATGGTGTGAAGAACATTTTGTCTCTGGACCACAACGAGCGATCGCTAGTTCGGCAAAGACTCACGGATTTTGGGCTCCAGGTTTCTACACTGGGTTCACCCGTGGGGAAAGTCAAAATCGTCGACATCCCGGACGGAACGTCAAATGTCTTTCGGCCTTGGCCGGACTACCTCGATAACGAAGTTGCCCGAGCGATCGAGTTGGCACAGTTTTTCGACACGAAACTTGTTCGCGGTTTTTCGTTTTACCATCCCAAAGGTTCTGATCCCCGAGAGTATTTTGCTCTGGCTGCGAGTCGCTTGAGCGAAATCGTAAAGCGTTGCGCCGACGCGGGATTAGTGTTTGGATTGGAAGTCGAAGCAAATTTGATCGGTCACAATGCCAGTAGTTTGCTAGAGATTGTCGAACGAGTGAAGCACAAATCAATGCGATTGATCTTCGATGGCGCCAATTTGGTTACTCAAGGCTATTCGACCGCCGAGGTGTTCCAGCAGTGGCAGAAAATGAAACCCCATGTGGGTTGGCTGCATGTGAAGGACTATTTCGCTGCGGGAACCGAGAGGCAGAGTTGGGTCGATGAAGAACGCTTGAATCAGTTCGTGCCAGTCGGTGATGGCGATTCAGGTTATGCAGAGATCTTTCAAGATATGCAGACGACGTTTGCTGAGATTGCGAGCAAGGCGGCAGAGATCGGCATTCCTGGAATTTTTCTTGATTTAGAGCCGCATTTGGCGGGTGGCGGGCAGTATGGAGGATTCAGCGGGCCGGATGGATTTGGAGTGGCTCTCCGTTCGCTGTGTAAGTTGTTGGATTGTCTAGATATTGGCTATCGGTTGCGTGGCTTCGTAGATCTCCGAGAAAGACATACGAAATAGATCCATCTTTACCACGCAACCCGATAACTATTGAGGCTGTGGGTCAACCCAAAAGTTATTTCCCGGGTTGGTCAGGAGTTTTTGCCTGGACGGCCACCGGAGAATTGTCTCTCATCGAAACTAAATGCCAGATACCCACACCAGCGGCCAGCGCAGCGCTCCCCATTCCAGCGATGCTCGTGAGATCACCCATGTGTTTGCTCAACGCAAAGAAGACCAAGGCAAATCCGGTCGCCGCTCCAAAGCATGCAATGCGTGTCGAGGACATCGACTTTTGTTGCGTAACTTCAAATTGTGTCACGGCCATTCGTGTTGATTCATTGGCTAACTGTCGGAGCACGTTCATATTGGCTTGACGCTCTGGCGCTTGTTTCTTCGGCAAAAACTCATCGGCTTTTAAGGGCGCTTCGAGCGTTGCTTCAGGTTGCTCCGAAGGAGTGGCCGCAATTTCCGGGTGCTCAACCGGCGCCACTGCTACTTTGGCTGGCGTGTGGCGCTCAGGTTCAGTTCCTCGCAACCGATTGAACAGCTTACTCATATAGTCGTCCACACTTTCATCTTCATGATGATGAGTACGTACCGCCAGCGCCTCAATAGGCTGTTGCGCGGGTGCCGGTACCGGTGGTGCAACCGGTCGCGCTGCCGTCGGCTCGCCCAAGTGGCTTAAGAATTCAGCTGAAGCCAAATTCGAATCTGGCGTTAGACTGTTGTGTAGCGTTGTCATTAAATGCTCCTCGGATTGTAAATTCATGTCAATTTGGGGGGGGGCTGGATTAGTAGAATCGGTATCAAGGCTCGCTACGGCGACGGCTTCGGGAAGGGCTGCAAGTTCCTCGCTGGAATAGGTTCCTAACAGCTCACGAAGTCGTGATCGCAACGAACCGATTTCACTCTTGGTATCGTCACTAAGGGCGTTTGGATCGCTGAGTTCTCTTTGATCCGCCGAGGTTGTGGCTGGCGGTTCAACGATATTGTCGAGGTTGTTTAATTCAGTCTCGATTTCTTCTAGATTGCGGTTGATTTGTACGTCTAAATTGGGGACTGGTTCTAGGACATCAGCGTCGGTCGCTGGATCAGTGTCTGAACTAGATGGTTGATTAGATTGTTGGTTGAGCCACTGTTCCGTGGTCATCAAATGTAGATCGTCCGAGCCTTTTTCTGCCGGTGGATTTGTTGAGATTTTTTGCATATCACCTAAATTGTTTTCGTTGACCGTCAAGTCAAAGGAATTGAGTCCAAGCAACTCATTATCAGAAATGCTCGGTGCCAGTTTGTTCTCTACGATTTCAGTCATGTCAACTGATTCTGCATTCAAACGATTCAAAACTTCGTGAAAGCGGATTTGGCTGGTCGCTGACATCTCGCGTAAGGGCACAAATACATGTGCGGCATCTGCGTACACATCACCCATGGTTCCCACGTCCGTATCGTCAATCTTGACTTCATCGACCACTTTCGTATTTTCATTCGTCAAAGAACTGCTACAAAATTCGATCCGTACGGGAGCGGCTTCCTCTGATTCGTTGGGCATCGCAGACACTTCTAGTTCGTGAGCCGCGACGAGTTGGGACGTCGAAATGGATTCGAAATCAACAGCTTGGTTCTCGAGTGCAGGAACAGTGCATGCATCGTCCGCATCCAACGAGTTGACAGCATCAGCGATTTCCTGCGCACAATCGTTGGAAGAGGTGAATTCGCCAGCCTCTTCTGCAGAGATTCCTTGTGTTTCGGCAATTCGCAAAGCAGCCTTGCGATGGGCATGCTCGATTAATTCCTGAATGTTGCCTACGACCATGGTCATGTTGTCATACGGTGGAGTCTCAAATTTCGAAGGATTTGAGGATTCGAAGAGTTCCGGCAGCAGGTTTTCTGAAACCGACGATTTTTCGATTCCTTCATTTGCATCGCTTCCATTTCCTTGAGCGTCGGAGGATTCACTCCCACAAGTCAAGGAAGTTGGTTGCTCACGAATCAGTGGAATGAAATCAGGGGCCTCAATTGACTCAATCGTGTTTGCTGAACTAATTGCAGGGCAACTCGAGTCTGCTTCGATGGTGTTGGCATTAGCTTGGTCGTTTTTGGTTCCTCGTGAATCGGCGTCTATGCCATGGGAGACGGATTCTAAATCGACCTTTGGATTTGGCGAAGCTGGCAAAGTTAACGAAGTTGCAGAGCTCGCGTAAAGGAATTTTTCAAATTGTTCAAACACTCCCTCCTGGACCTCTGCTGACTCATCTGACAAACCGGTTTCCAACTCTTCTGTTCCCGATCCAGTAATCGGTGTCGACTCCTCAAAAGTTGATGGTTCATCATTTGCTGCGCATTCAGCAGCTGGTTGTTCTGAAACACTGAAGTAAGAAGTTTCGTTCGAGATGGCTTCTTGCGGCAGCCATGTTGATTGATGCTCAACAGCCTTAGCGCCTTGCCAATCGGCGCAAGAGTTGTCGCAAATTTCCGTTGATGGTGGTGTTTCGATAGACAAGGCCTCTTCATTGCGTTCGCAGTTGCCTTCTGGGCAACAAAAAGCAATGCAGGTTTCCTTTGTGTCGCACTCGTCGAAGTGGTCTTTTTCGGTACGGAACTCGTTGGCGTCGGTAGGGCACTTGTCGGTATGGCACTCACCTATGCAATCTTTGGACTCACCCCCACAAAACAACGATTCTGCCGAGGCAGATTCCGACAACAATTGTTCGATCAGCAACGAAGCATGGTCGATTCGTGCATTAATATCTTCGATTGTGTTGATAATTCGATCGGAGCATTGAGTGGGGACCGACGATATCTTGTGCTTAATTTTACGCAAACCACGGAAGGCAATGAGCAGCTTTTTGCGAGCCACTGAGGTCTCTTCCGACATTGGCGACTGACTTTCGAGTTGAACTTCGTTGGGATCAAGGAAACAAGCGTCCATGGTTTCGGTATCACAGAATTCAGGAGAATCCGACTTGTTGTTTTGTTCAGCAAAAACATATTGAAGACTTGCCTTGAATTCTGGGCTACGAATCAGGTCACCCTGTTTCAGCAAGTGAATATCAGAAACCGCACCGTTTACTTCCAATTCTCCACCTGCGATCTGGCAAACAAACCCTGATGGAGTTTGCCAAAGCGTAATGATCGGTCCGTCCAGTTGATCGTGAGGCCGCAGTTCGCATTTGTTTGATATTAAATTATGCGATGTGCCACCCAGCGGTCCCTCGATCCAGGTCCATGTCCAGGTTCCGGCGTCTTGAAGCGAATTTGTCATGGGGATTTCAAAAAGGCTGATTGACATTCGCTCTACCACCTACTCAAGGCGGAGTCAGTGCGAATTAACATAATTTGACTACAACCTATAGGTCGCAAACTTTTTGAAGTCAAAAACTCGCCAACAGGATTTTTGAGTATTTGAGGAAGAAGACGAACTGCGCCACAGGATCGGTTCAGCCCACACAATCCATACTGGGTGCGTATCAGTCAAAAACGTGAATCTTTTCGAAATCCTAAATCCTTTTCCAGCCCGCGACCTATGTTTCGTTCAATCCGCTGCAAAGTATGGCGTGTGAGCTTTTTTTCACGTCTCCTTTGCAAATGCACAATTCTTCGTCGCCTCGCCACCGCCGCGACTGACGAAGGTCATCACCCCGAATTGATGGAGAAAGAATGGCCAGAAAAGAGACCCTCGCCAAGATCGAAGTGATCCTTAAACAGCGACGTGAAGCGTTAAAAAATGCCCTAGCTGGCGACGATAGCCTGCTGCAGCAAATGAATCAACAAAGTAGCGGTGGCGATGTCATTGACTTCGCAACCGATTCAACATTCGGCGAAATCAGCTCTCAACTCGCCGAGGTTACTTCGCGCGAGCTCGTTAATATTGAGATCGCCTTGAAGCTGATGAAAGCCGGAAAATACGGCAAGTGTGAAATGTGTAATGGCACCATTGGCTTGCCTCGGCTACAGGCCTTGCCCTATGCAACACTTTGCATCGATTGTCAACGCGAATGCGAGAAAAACGGTTCAAATCACTCTGGACCGACGGATTGGAGCAGAATCCTGGAGAATCCTGCCGACGATGGACGTGTCTCCGACTTGGACATCCGTTTTTCCTAGTCGTTACAACCCGAACCCCTCCCTTTCTTTTCCCGTAATTACTGGACTTTGATTCTCGAAAACCTAATGATTCCTTGGTAGGCTTGAATCAATCATCCCGGTTAAACGCATTTTTCGGTATTTTCCATGATCAAAAATGTAATCACCCTACGGCTTTTGGCACTGACACAGAGTTTTGCAAAAACTATGTTTGCCCTTGTCATAGCGTGCGGTGCGAATGCCACGGCACAGCAATCCGACGTCAATCCCGAGTACTCCCGTTTAGCCAACAATGCAAACCAGTTGCAACCTCAACACAGTCAGATCCGTGACTTGGTTCGAGTAACACGTGGTTGCGTCGCTCACATCGACGCGAAGAAGCCGCGAAATTCAAATATCAAAGTTGAATCCTCCAGCGCCAAAGTTGCGATGGTCGAAGAGGCTGGGTCTGGCGTTCTAATTGAATACCGTGAACGTTTCTTCGTCATCACGAACTTCCACGTTGTCGAAGGCGCGGACGTGAAAAATATCCAAGTCCGCATTCAGGACAGACTTTATCGCCCAGTCGATACTCGTAACGATCGCGAATCTGACTTGTCGGTAATGTTGTTGGAAGGCGATCGTCTGCAACCGGCAGTAATTGGCGATAGCCAAAAGGTTGATGTCGGAGACTTTGTGGTCGCAATTGGCAGCCCGTTTGGTCTCAGTCATTCGGTCAGCTACGGAATCATCAGTGCAATGAATCGACATGACTTGGAACTGGGCCCTCAAGGGGTTCGGTACCAGGACTTTTTTCAAACGGACGCTTCCATCAATCCCGGAAACAGTGGAGGTCCGCTGTTTAACCTCGCTGGCGAAGTCATTGGGATAAACACTGCCATTGCCAGCAATTCCGGCGGAAGCGACGGAATCGGGTTTGCCATTCCCATTCATATGGCGATGCGCATCGCCCGAGACTTGATCGATTTGGGATACGTTCGTCGCGGCTATGTCGGCGTGTCCCTCAGCGGAGAGTTTACCGCCGCAGACGCGATGGACATTGGGTTGAGTGAAGCGTATGGCGCACAAGTCACCGCAATTGCCAAAGGGTCTCCCGCAGAAAAGGCAGGTCTCAACATCGGTGATGTCGTACTGAAAATCGGTGATCGAAGAGTCGCCGATGACTCGCACTTGGTGACTTTGGTATCGCTACTGCCAGTTGCTGAAGAAACAACTTTTGAAGTCTTTCGCAAAGGCGAGTACAAGACCTTCAAACTGACGATCACTCAAAAGTAGCAGCCGGCCAAGGACCTACAATGATGCCCTGCCCGCATTTACTAATGCATTGAGCATTGTCTGCCGTGCTTTGGCAATATCGATCGTCGTGGCGACATCTACGTTCATTCGCCATTCGGGCAGCGCTCTTCGATCAAACACAACTGCGCCGCGCGTTAATTCGCCTTCGATTTCAACATCGCCCGCCATACGAGCAAACTCAAACAAATCTGTTTTGATGACGGCGAGTGCTCCGACGGCATCGTTCAGCGTAATCATTTCCTTGCCCAGTCGTTGCCGATAGGCTCGAAACGCAAATGGCAAGATTTGTCGACAAAAGTAACCTACCCGCGAACCTTCTTCCGGCAGGTGTTCGAAAAGATCCAACCCAAACTGAAGCTGTTGCGTGATATCGAGTGGCAATAACAATTTCGTTGTGCGTGAATGCAGCACGTGGCGAGCGCTTTCAGGATCAAAATAAAAGTTGAACTCCGCAGCTGGTGTGATGTTGCCCATCCCAGTGACGGAGCCGCCGATTTGAATGATTTGGCCTATCATCTCTTCAATCGCGGGGTCGCGGCGCAAGGCTTTAGCCAGGTTGGTCGCGGGACCAAGGCCCACGTAAGTGATTTCTCCGGGATTCATCCGGATACATTCGATAATTACCTTTTCCGCGGGCATGAGGTGCTGTTTTCCGGAAATTTCAAAATTGGAGTTTCCTAATCCATCATCTCCATAGAGGTAAGAGGAATTGATCGGCGGCGCATTTGCGGTCTCCGCTGCCATGCCCAAACGCGGATACCTGTCTGGGTCAAGTTCTGCAAGAATGGCTTGTAAATTGCTATTCGCTTGTACTGCAGAAACACAGCCCTCGCAAGCCGTCAACGCAAGGACTTCCAGATCCGGATGAAACAACAACATGCAGATTGCGATTGCATCGTCAGTTCCCATGTCACTGTCTACAATGATTTTTCGAGCCATCGCGCATCCAACCGCAAAAGAAATTTCTGAGACTGGATCAGATTCTAGACGTTGCGGAGCCGATTCTCAAGGAAAAAAATGATGGCGACCATCTGGAACCGCCTATTGCAACCCTGGAAGACCTTTGATGTCAGACCTTGACGATGATTTCGATTCTGCCACTATCCTCAACGAGGCTCTGAGTTTGACGCAAGCAAGGCAGGATTTAGAGCCTGTGATGATGCGGTCGATTGTTCGCCTAATGATGAGTGGATGTGTCGAAGATCGCGTCGCTGCTTCATTCTTGACGAACCTTTACCAAAAGGGTGAAGCCGTCGGCGAATTGGTCGGCGCGGCTCAGGCTATGCGCGAGTATATGACGCCAATCGTTACCGAGCGAAAGAACGTCATTGACACATGTGGGACGGGTGGTGGAGGCGCGAACACGTTTAATATCAGCACCGCCGTAGCGATTGTTGCTGCGGCAGCCGGGGCCAACGTTGCCAAACATGGAAACAAAAAGTCAACCAGTCGCAGTGGTTCCTCAGATGTCTTGGAAGTTTTAGGAGTGAATATCCACGCGCCTGTCGAGCTGGTTTCCGAATGTTTGAATGAGCTGGGGATTTGTTTCTGTTTCGCGCCTCTTTTTCACCCTTCCGTGAAACGAATCATGGAGGTTCGCCGCCAGCTACCGTTTCCCACGGTTTTTAATCTCCTGGGGCCGTTGTGTAATCCGGCGTTGGCCCCTTTTCAATTGCTTGGCGCCGGTCGGGGCGAAACGCAGAATTTGTTAGCGGGTGCGTTGTTTCAACTTGGTACACGGAGTTCGTGGGTCGTGCACAGCAGCAATGGACTGGGCGAACTCTCAATCGCCAATGAATCAGTGATTGACGCCATTAGCTCGAATGGTATTCGCCGCTTTACTCTAACTCCCGAAGCCGTGGGCCTTTCTCGCCAATCGCTGGACTCGATCATCGTTGAATCGCCGGAACAAAGTGCCGAATTAATCCGCAGGGTATTAAACAATGAGGCTGGCCCGTCCCGGGATATCGTTTTGATGAATGCGGGTGCCGCATTGCACCTCGTAGGATTGGCCGATGACCTGAAATCCGGAACACAGTTGGCGGCCGACGCGCTGACTGCTGGCAAGCCCCGCGAGCTACTCGAACAGTTAGTCGCATTTACGAATTGAATCGACGTGAATTTGCGGTGGCGGAATGTGCGACGAAAAGGCCTCGGGATTGCTCGAAAAGGTGTTCGAAGTTACACTGGTGGACGTTGAAATTCACAAAATCTTAAAGCAATTTCTTTTGACGCGGAGTTAGATAATGGCCAAGCCACATCGTAAATTGAAGAAAGCTAATCACGGCGCTCGTCCTGCGAACGCAAAAGCGAAACGTAGTAAGCGTCGCAAGGTTAAGACTTAGTTCAACTGGAATTCAATCGCAAGATCTATTTGCTTTGTGATCGGAAAGTTTGCCGGATGGGACGTAGAATTCTCCCCAAAATCAATCCGGCAATTGATTTCTCGTTTCATCTCCGCGAATTAGCCGAACTCGATCCAGATTTTGACCTGCAAGGCTGGTTTGCGAATCATCAACCGTTAGAGGTTGAAGTTGGCAGTGGCAAGGGCTTGTTCTTGCTAAACCAATCTGGTTCTCATCCCGATCGCAATTATTTGGGAATTGAAATTGCCAAGAAGTATGCCCGGTTTGCGGCTTATCGTATGGCGGAAGCGGAACGCGATAACGCACGGATGGTTCGAGGCGATGCACAAAAATTCTTCGAGCAGTTTCTACAGGATAACTCTGTCAAGGATGTACATGTCTATTTTCCCGATCCTTGGTGGAAGGCGCGACATCGAAAACGGCGCATCATTTCGGAGTCGTTCGTCGAACAATGCGTTCGTGTTTTGATTCCTGGCGGTTGGCTGCACTTTTGGACCGATGTCTCCGAGTATTTTCAGAGCGGTTGCGAGGCGATTTCTCAGAACAGAGTATTGCAAGGGCCGGTGACCGAGGAACCCATTTTCGTCGATCCGGCCGCTCCCTATCACACGCATTTCGAGCGGCGGATGTTGGTCAACGACCACGATGTGTTTCGCAGCAAGTTTCAGAAATTATCGACCTAGTTCTCTTCCCTACCTGTGCACTCGGCCCGATCGCCAAAAACTCGGTGCATCGCTGTCTGGTTTAGGTGGAGCATTTGGCGATCTTGGAGAGCACTTCAATCCCGCGCTCCAAGGTGCGATCGTCTACGGCATAAGAAATTCGAAAATGCGAGTCGCATTGGCTGAATACGGTACCAGGGATAACCAGCATTTCATGTTCAATCGCCCTTTGCAAAAACGTTTCCCCTGAATGCCCATTCGGTAGTTTTGGAAACGCGTAAAAGGCTCCGCCTGGCGTTTCAATTTCATAGTGCTTTTGCAGACCATCAATGAGGGCATTGCGTTGATGACGATACCGATCGACTTCAGCATGCATGTCTAAATCGAGAGCACCAATCGCCGACCACTGCACCGGCGAGGGTGCGTTTACGAAAGTAAATTGTTGCAATTCGGCCATCACATCAATTATTTCCGCAGGTCCATGAACGAAACCAATTCTCAAGCCAGTCATCGCATACGACTTGGAAAATCCGTCAATCACAATCGTATTCGGGTTCCAAGTTGCAGGGCTTAAATGCGGACTGTCGTAATTGAAGCGACTGTAAATTTCGTCTGAGACGAGACAAATACCTTTTTCCGCCGTCAGTTCTGCGAGCAGTCGCATTTCGTTTTCACCACAGCAGATCCCCGTGGGGTTTGACGGACTGTTGAGAATGATCATTTTGGTGCGCGGAGTGATTGCCGCTTTCAAGCGTTCGATATTCGGTTGGAAGTTCGGATAGGTATTGATCGGCACGCTCACCCCTCCCGCCAATTCCACAATCGCGGGATACATCACAAAGTAGGGGTCGAAATAAATGACTTCGTCGCCGGGATTAACGATGGCCAGGAGTGCAAGCGTCAACGCGCCGCTGGTTCCCGAAGTAACGAGAGCTCGCCTTAGCGGATTCGGGCCAAATTGTTGGTCAATGATCCCGGCCAGTTTCTGACGGAGGGGAAGGATTCCTTCCGTTGGTGTGTAAGCATTTCGATTTTCATTGATGCTCTTGCACAAGTCGGCTTTGATCGACTCTGGTACGGGAAAGTCGGGTTGGCCAATCGAAAGGTTGATCGGGTCGCGGAACTGGGCACTTAACGCAAACATTTTTCGGATTCCGCTACTGTCGAAGCGAGATGTGCGTTGTGCTAGCCAGGGATGAGAAAGTTGCATGTCCACGTGAGTCTTGAAAAATGGCGTTTGAACTTAAATTTTGGAATTCGTCATTGTCCGCGGAATACTCAATCTTGAAAAGTTGCCGAATGTAGATTCTGTAGGGCTTTCTCGTATTTTAATAACGAGGTTGCGACGATTCGCTGAATTCGAAAGTCTCGCATCCGGGAATTGGCGATTGAGTAAAAGGCACTCGGCTCTTAGAATTGGAGTAGTAATAATAAGTCTTTTTT